>OGSV01000152.1_pt1 | contig 65426 bp, 75 predicted proteins | sample 1574221 | NCBI WGS metagenome assembly OGSV01 (sample SAMN03295823, study PRJEB24534) | human gut metagenome | isolation source: fecal sample 4 from infant 3 | host: Homo sapiens | place: USA: Pittsburgh, PA | collected 2014-07 | reverse complement strand
GGTCATTTGACCTCTTGCACAAACATCACTCGTTGTTCAGTTTTCAAAGAACAATCCGGCAACCAACTTCACCAGTAAGTCGCTTTCTTTTCTTCACCGCCGTTCAGCGGCGACTTTTATAATATATCATACTCTCGAACCGAATGCAACACTTTTTTTAAAAGTTTTTTTTCGATTCATGTTCTCTCTTATCTATCATGCGCTAACTCGCATCGCACGACAGGGGAACGAAAAATAATTTATCATATTTCCGCCCTTCAGTCAACACTTTCCCCGGCTTTTTGTCTGGTACGGACGGATGCGGCCGGCCAAGCCTCCGCTACCCGGGCCGGCATCACGGTCACATGGGAACGATCCGGTGATTGCGCGCGTATTTCGACAAATCCTTCGGCGACGCAATCCGCGCATACATGCGGAACACCGTGCGGTAGCGGCGGCAAATCGCCTGACGCACCTCCGCATCTAAGCGGTTATCGCTTAGATCGAACAGCATCTCATCCAGTTCCTTGCGAAGCATATATCCTAATTCTCTGCATTCATTATCATTAAACAGGAAACCCAACATCGCAACAAAACCTCCCTCACCGACAGTTCAACGCTTATCTTGAAGCAGTTACTAGCAGCGGCCCGTGTTACCAGTGGCATATCCTTCCCGTGAACCCAAAGGTTGCCGCTTTACTGTTATGCTCAAATTTGCGAAGTTTTATCACAAGTCGATGCGAACTCCCGCTGCAGATGCATGTCCCCTTCTCTGCCTGTCATCCCATGTTATGGAGACATCAGTCTGAATGTAACGGTGCTCTCAATAAGCGCCGCGATCAACAAGACCACCGTCACCCATACCGCTCCCGCTCCGGTCCGCTTGGCCCATGCCATAAGCGAAATGTTCGATCGGCGAAGCCTTGACCCGAACAGCTTCTGCATCACGAGCACGCCGAACTTCATTCCATAGGCCGCAGCGATAAGGATAGCGGGGATCTCCAGTATCCCGTGGGGAAGCAGTCCTTTTACCACGTTTTCAGTGATGTTCTGTCCCAGCAGTTCCATCATCCGCAGGAGAAATCCCATGACCATCCCGTTGACCACTAGAAAGAAGGCGGGAAGCAACCCGAACAGAAACCCGGCAAACATGATGATGACCGCTTTGATCGCATTGTTGTAAAAGATAAATACGAAAAACGACAGCTCTTGATTCTCCGACTTCATCAGCTGTTCCTTCACCTGTCCGAGGCCGGCCAACTGTCCCGTCACGAATTCCTGCAAGCCTTCAAGCCGGTTCCCGAGCACATAACCCGCCGCGAACAGCAGCACGGAGGCAACCAAATACCAGCGCAACTCGGCCAACGTCTTCCACCATGAACGTAATGACAACATAAGTTCTACCCTTTCCCGCTCCGGCCGGACATCTTCAGCCGATTCCATTCGGGCTGCCGCCCGGCAAGAGCTGTCATATTTTAATACCCCAAGCATACAGTGTACTAAACAAGCGTGACAAGCTTGCAGCTTATGAACCGTATCCTATTCATCGTAACGAGAGGAGCGCACTTGCATGAGTTCTTTTTACGTATTCAGCGGCAAAAAAATCAAACGCGTCTTTTTCCTCATTGCTGCCGCACTGCTGGCCGCCGGTGTGGTATATGTGGAAAGCGACAACATTACCGTCTTCTCCGAATCGAACCCTTCCGCCATTTACAGCGTGCCGACCGACAAAAAGGTGATTGCCCTCACCTTCGATATTAGCTGGGGCGACAAACGGGCTGAGCCGATCCTTGACATACTCAAGGAAAAAGGCGTGAACAAAGCGACGTTCTTTTTGTCATCCCCTTGGAGCAAGACGCATCCCGATATTGTGAAAAAGATGGTCAGCGCCGGCTATGAAATCGGAAGTCATGGTCATAAGCACGTCAATTACAGCAGTCTGAGCGATGAAGAGATCCGCAAGCAAATTACGACCGCCCACCAGCTTCTGAAGGAGGTGACCGGCAAGGATGCCAATCTGATCCGCATGCCGAACGGCGATTTCGACAAGCGGGTGCTCAGGATCGCGGACAACCTGAACTATAAGGTGATTCAATGGGATACTGATTCTTTGGATTGGAAAAACCCGGGCGTCGATACCATTGTCAAGCGCGTCGTCGGCAAAGCTCATCCTGGGGATATCGTCTTGCTCCATGCCAGCGATTCCTGCAAGCAGACCCACCTTGCGCTCCCCGCTATCATTGACAGTCTGCGGGCCAAAGGATATGAATTCGTCACCGTGTCGGAGCTGATTCAGCAGACCGACCTGAAAAGCAAGCCCATCGAGGACAAGTCGACGATGAGCGAGCACCTGCATAAAGCTGTTGGAATGTAGCATATGCATCTTTGCCTTCCCGCATGAAAAAAAGCTGGCGGATTTCCGTCAGCTTTTTGGTGTTGCCAGTATCCGGTTCAGCATGAGCACCTGATAGGCGTTGCATGCAGCTAGCGGCAGATAGACGTACCAGGTTGCAATCCCGCTAATATTCAAGGCGGACAGCGTCTCGACCGTCGTAATGGCGATCATGAAGAATAAGGTAGGAATGAATGCGGTCCGGTTGGTGGCCTTGACTTTAAAATAACCGACGATCAAGGCGACAGCGAGCACGGCCAGGCCAAGCAAAATATCGTTCATCGCGTCTCCGCCCCGCTGCGTTCCATTATCCGCAAGCAGCATCCGCAGGAACATCAAATCCAGCAGAGCAATAACGGTGAGCGCCACTTGTATGTACGGCCATGTTTTTCTGAACAGTCCGATGGCAATGAAATTCAGCGTGAGATACGCGAAAAATCCCATCTGTGAGTATACGCTTACGGTAAAGCCGCTCAAAATCAGCTGCACGACATTCAATACCCCGTCCATCGGGCCATTGAAATTTTGGAACTCTCCCTGAATGATTTGCAGGGACAGACCCATCACTAATGTGATTCCGCCTCCAATAAGGAGCGTGGTCCAAAATAAGTAAAACCATTTTTTCAACGTCAAGGCGCTGCACCTCCGGAATGTTCATTATTTTACCAAGGTTCTCAGCAAAAAACTATAACTGTCAAACATAATTCACAATTCGTCCTGCCATACTACGCGTGAAGGTATGAATGGGACAGAAAGGAGTGCCGTGCCATGAAGACATCATTTATCCGTCTCGCGGTGGTTGGCGCCATTATGATGCTGCTTCTTGCCAGTTGCGGAGCCGAACAGCCCGCTGCCCACAGCACCATGGATTATAAAGAACTAAAAAGCATGGTTATCGATATTCTCAAAAGCGAAGAAGGCCAAAAAGCCGTGCAATCGGCGCATTCCGGAGGAACTGGCGGCGGCATGCAGATGCAGGCGTTGACCATTCAGCAGCAGGAGCAGATTCGGATGGCCGTGAAGGACACGCTTGTATCCCCCGAGTACGAGAAAGTGATCGAAGAAGTGATGAAGGATCCCAAATTTGCCGGAGAGTTCGCAAAAGCCGTCAATAAAGAAAATAAAGAGCTTCATAAAGCGCTAATTAAAGATCCAACATACCAGCAATCATTCGGCGAAATGCTGAAAGCTCCCGATATGACGAAGGCATATCTTGAACTAATGAAGACCCCGGAATACCGCAAGCAAATGATGACGCTTGTGAAGGATGCCATGGGCAGCCCGCTGTTCAAGCTTGAAGTCATGGAATTATTAAGCAAAGTCGTCAAGGAAGAGCTTCAGCCGGAAGAGAAGGGCAAGAAAAAACAAGAAGGCGAAAAAGGCAAGGGGGGCCAAGAAGGCGGCGGAAAAGAAGAGGGCGGCGGCGAGTCCGGCGGCGGGGGCTCCAGTTCATAGGTCTCTCTATTCCCTCGATATGACAAAGGACTCCGCGTGGGAGTCCTTTTGTGTATGGCGATGCTCTCGTTCAGGACAGACGCCGAACGACCTGTTCGGCCAGCTCCGTATACAGCTTGCCGATAGGCGTATCCGCCTTGTAGACCGACGGCGAGAAGTCTGGCTCCGCCGGATGATTGTCAGGCGAACCGAGCGGAATCTGCGCCAGCAGATCGGCGTGAAGCGCTTCCGCCAGCTTGCCGCCGCCACCCCGTCCGAAGACGTACTGCTTCTCCCCGCATTTCGCGCACTCGACGTAAGCCATATTTTCCACGACGCCCAGGATATCATGCTTTGTATGAATCGCCATGGAGCCGGCCCGGGCTGCGACGAAGGCTGCCGTCGAATGAGGCGTCGTGACGATAATCTCCTTGCTGTGAGGAATCATCTGGTGAATGTCCAATGCGATATCTCCGGTTCCCGGCGGGAGATCAAGCAGCACGATATCAAGCTCGCCCCACTCCACCTCCTGGAAGAAATTCCGGAGCATCTTGCCCAGCATCGGCCCGCGCCAGACAACCGGGCTATTGTCTTCCACGAAAAAGCCCATCGACATCACTTTGACGCCGAACCGTTCGATCGGAATCACCATGTTGTCCTGCACGATCGGGCGGTCTTCAATTCCCATCATGTCGGGGACGCTGAAGCCATAAATATCGGCATCGATAAGTCCAACCCGCTTGCCCAGACGGGCCAGGGCCGCCGCCAGGTTGACGGTGACGGTCGATTTGCCGACGCCGCCCTTGCCGCTGGCGACAGCGATGAATTCCACGCCTGATGCCGGATTCAACAGCGGATGCTGTTCCATTCCGGCTCCATGCCCTGCCGGCTCCGGGCCGCGTGCCGGCGCCTCTTCGGCTGGCTGCAGACCGATGGCTTGCAGCTCCGCCGCCGTCGCCAGGCGGATGCGGACATGGATATCGTCCAGACCGAGCGGCGACAGACGGGTCTTGATCTCGCAGGTAAGCCGCTCGCGCGCTTCGGCGTCGGCGGCCTGAGGAGCGATCAGGGCGGTTAGCTTCACTTCTCCCGGCTTGATCATCAGATCGCGAATCCATTGAATATGAGTTAAATCCTGGCCTGTCAAGGGCTCCGTTAATCCATGCAGCGCTTGCAAAATATCTTCTTTCGTGATCATGATGGCACCTCGTCTCTATCAAGGTCAGCAGACGGACATGCTGCTTCGTACGTAGTCTATTATATCATAGGAACGCTATTTACCAATGTTTTCCCCTGCCATGAAGCGGAGTATTCCTTTATAGACCGAGGCTGCCACCTTGCGCTGATACTGTTCGTCCGCCAACCTTCGGGATTCTTCCAGATTCGAGAGGAACCCCACCTCGACAAGCGCCGAAGGAATCTCGACGTGATCCATCAGATACAAGCGCCGATCCACCGGCTTGGCGACCCGATCCGTATTTTCGAGATTCCGCCGAATCTCCGATTGAATCCATTTGGCCAGGCGCTCGCTCTCCGGGTGCCGCTTCGTATAGAACGACTGGGCCCCGCTCCACTTGCCCGACGGAATGCTGTTCATATGAAGACTAATCAGGATGTCCGCTTTCTTCTCCTGAACGAAGCTGACACGCCGTTTCAAATCCTCCGCTTTGCGCTTCGAATACCCTTTGGTGTCCGGGGCCGCCAGATCATAGTCCCCTTCCCGGGTCATGAAGACCAGCGCTCCCGCCTGCTGCAAATAATCGCGCAAATATAAGGCGATAGAGAGATTAATATCTTTCTCAATCACCCCATGCTTGCTTACCGCGCCGCCATCGGGACCTCCATGGCCGGCATCAATGACGACCACCTTGCCGGATAACGGTATCGTCCAGTAGGTCCATGTCTTCGTGGCCGGCATCTCGGCAGTCATGATGGCGATGACGGCCAACACGAGGCAGAGGCTGACGAGCCATTTACGCACGCTATGGAGCGAGATCCACAGAATCGACGTTTTTTTGCTTCGCTTCTCAGGCCAGTTCATCATACAAAAAGTCCACCTCCGTTCCCATACAGACACTAATCATCTATATGGGACAAGGTGGACAAATATACATCGTTCTATAGCTCACTGCAGCAAAATGGAGGGTTCAGGCCTATCTCTTCAATTCGGCGGTCTCCGACATGCCTTCAATCAGAATCCGGGCCACTTCCGGCCGCGAAAATTCAGGCGGAGGGCAGATCCCGTTCCGCAGCATCTCGCGCACCTTCGTCCCGGATAAGGCGACATGCCGCTCCTTCGGATGCGGGCACGTCTTGCTGGATGCCATATTGCCGCACGCGGAACAATAGAAGCTGTGCTCGAAGAAGAGCGGCTGGATGCCCAACTCTTCCGGCTGGAATTCGCGGAAAATATGCTGAGCGTCATAAGTCCCGTAATAATCGCCAACGCCGGCATGATCGCGGCCGACGATAAAGTGGGTGCAGCCATAATTTTTCCGGACAATGGCGTGAAAAATCGCCTCTCTCGGACCCGCATACCGCATCGCGGCCGGAAAGACCCCGAGAAAGACCCGGTCTCTCGGATAATAATGCTCCAGCAGACTGACATAACTGCGCATGCGCACATCCGCCGGCACATCGTCGGACTTCGTCTCGCCGACGAGCGGATTGAGGAACAGCGCGTCGACTATCTCCATCGCGCTCTTCTGGATGTACTCATGAGCTCGATGGACCGGATTGCGGGTCTGGAAGCCGACGACGGTCCGCCACCCGCGTTCCTGGAAAATCTGTCTCGTCTCGGCCGGGTCAAAATAATACTCGCCGAAGCGCTCCGGTTGCAGCCTCCGAACCAAGCGAATGCTTCCGCCGACACAGAACGCCGGGCGCTCCAACAGCTTCCGGACGCCCGGATGAGCGGCATCGGTCGTACGGAACACCTTCTCCGCCTCATGATAGGGATCGATCTCAAAGATGCTCTGCACCTCGATCGTTCCGTACAAGACGCCATCCTCTTCCCCAATCAGGGCGGCTTCATCGCCGATGCGCAAGGCGCCAGCAGTCTCCGCCTGGACCGGAAGCGTTATCGGAAGACTCCATACGGTGCCGTCGGCGAGCCGCATCCGTTCGACGACATGGCGGTAATCTTCTTCGTTCATAAAGCCCTGCAAGGGAGAAAATGCCCCTATGGCAATGAGATCGGCATCCGACAGCGTTCGTCGATTGATTCGAATGGCCGGCAGCCCCTTGACATCCTCCTCAAATCGGTTCGCCTCGGCTTCCGGGACGAGCCTGGAGATGAGTTGGCCGCCATGCGGTAAGATCGTAGTCATTCATCGTTCTCCTTTCGCTGCTTACTGGTGAAGCCCGCACTCCACCTTGCCGGTACCGGACCAGCGCCCGGCGCGCGGATCTTCTCCAGGGCGGACCTGACGCGTGCAGTAGGTGCAGCCTATGCTAGGATAGTTCAAATCGTGCAGGGGATTATAAACGACGTCATGCGAACGAATGTAGGTCCATACATCTTCGGAGGTCCATGCGGCAAGCGGGTTGAACTTCATGAGGCCGAACTTCGTATCATACTCGACCTTCTTGGCGTTCGCCCGGGTCGGCGCCTGATCGCGGCGTATCCCGGTAATCCAGGCATCGTATTGCCCGAGAATGCCGGTGAGCGGCTCGACTTTCCGTATATTGCAGCATAGATTCGGCTCCCGTTCCCACAGCGCCTCCCCGTGGAGCTTGGCCTGCTCTTCCGGCGAGAGCGCAGGGGCGACGCGGACGAATTCCAGATTGTACCGTTCGCTTAATCGATCGCGCGTCTCATAGGTCTCCTGGAAGTGAAAATCGGTATCCAAATAGAAGATATCGGTTGATGGGCTAATGCGCTGCAGCATATCCACCAGTACAACGTCTTCCGCGCCGAAGCTGCATGCGAAGGTCAACTTGGGAAATGCCTTGACCGCCCAAGCAATGACTTCTTCCGGATCCGCATGTTCGAATTCCTCTGCCTTCTCTCGTGCCAGCGCTTCCTTTTCCAACAGATTCATTGTGTCTCCCCTCACTCATTAATTATTCCGAGTTTTTCAATATGTTTTGTTTATTTAATTATATGCGCTTTCCTATCTTTGTCAATTTATTTTTACGCATCGCCGTATATCGTCTTGATGTTACAGCATATACCGGGACAATGCCCCAGGTGAATGATCGCGGGCAGCAAAAAATCGGGCCTGTATCCAAGCCCGATCAGTGGCGTTCATACGGTTCCGCAAGCAGAAGAATTGGCTCTCTCGCTAGTCCCCTATGGCTTCATACATGGGGAACGGCTCACCGGACCATGCCTTGCATGAGGTCCAAGCTTCCTCCCCTTGCCAGAATGGACGATCGGGAGGGAGACCAAGCGGCAGCAGGACCGCAGAGCATAAATACAGGCTCCCCGCAGATATGTAGGCCTCCCCGATCCCTGGCTGATGCCCGCAGAAGCCGATGGTCAGCCACCCGTCGGCGGTGAGGGGGTGACACTATGCCCACAAGAATGGTTGGCGACGCAGCAAGAGTACGCCTGGAACAAATGAAAAGCCCTTGACCAGCAAGGGCCAAGGGCGACAATCGTTGATATAACAGGCTTCTTAACGCTTCGAGAATTGAGGCGCGCGGCGAGCCGCTTTGAGGCCGTATTTTTTACGTTCTTTCATGCGCGGATCGCGAGTCAGGAATCCGGCTTTCTTCAACGAAGAACGGAGTTCCGGATCGGCTTTCAACAGCGCACGGGAAATGCCGTGGCGGATCGCTCCGGCTTGTCCGGAGATTCCGCCTCCGTGAGCCAATACGATTACATCATATTTGCCAAGAGTCTCGGTAAGGTTCAGCGGCTGCTTTACAATCAGCTTCAACGTTTCCAAACCGAAGTATTCGTTAATGTCACGTTTATTAATCACGATGCGGCCTTCGCCCGGTACGAGACGAACACGTGCTACCGAGTGCTTGCGACGACCTGTCCCATAGTATTGTACTTGTGCCATGAAACTGTCCTCCCCTTTCTATTATCCGCGAAGTTCGTAAACTTCAGGTTGTTGTGCTTGATGCGGGTGTTCTGCGCCGGCATATGCTTTGATGCGAAGCTTCATTTTGTTGCCCATGCGCGTCTTAGGCAGCATGCCTTGAACCGCAAGTTCAATCATGCGCTCAGGCTTCTTGTTCAGCATTTCCTGTGCGCTTGTCACTTTCAGACCGCCTGGATAGAGGGAGTGACGATAGTATTTCTTGTCTTGCAGCTTGTTGCCGGACAAGACGATTTTCTCCGCGTTGATAACAACGACGAAGTCGCCGCCGTCAACATGGGGTGTAAATGTCGGCTTATGCTTGCCGCGGATAAGAGCCGCTGCTTCAGAAGCAAGGCGACCGAGTGTCTTGCCAGTTGCGTCGATAACGAACCATTTGCGCTCAACTTCAGCTGGCTTCGCCATATATGTGGTACGCATGAAACATCCTCCTCTGATGACCTTCGATACAGTGTGAACGGCACAACTGCATCCTATCACAATCATTATTGATTACCATCGTTACGATAGTTCGTGTGTATATTCGTTCAGTACGTTCGTTCTCTTGATCTGTGAAAAAAAATCTGTCAAAACTGCCCTGAGGCAGCGTGATTTCTTTGCGGGGCCGTGGGAAAGCCTAAAGAAACACAGATGTTATTTTACCGTATTCGGTTCTATTATGCAAGGTCTTTTTTCCCTTCGGCAAAAACCGGCGGGGCCTTATCTATCCGGTCTTCTCCGTCATATTCCACACTCCACAGCGTCAAGCCGTGGGGCACCGCCGTCGGTCCTGCGGCCTCCCGGTTTTTTGCCGCAAGAATGGGCACAATATCATCAGGAGAGAACTTGCCTTCGCCGACCCAGATCAAGGTGCCCGCAATGATGCGTACCATGTTGTACAAAAAACCGTTCCCCGTCACGAACAGATGAATCCGGCCCCGGCCGGGCTCCTGGTTCGCGTTCGGTTCATGCTCCAATCGCGCCTCGCAAATCGTGCGCACATTGGTCAGTTTCGGTGATTTGGGCGATGCGACTGACGTAAAGTCATGCTCTCCGACGAAGTGCTGAAGCGCCTGACGCATCGCCTCAATATCAAGCGGTGCGGGATGATGGAATTCCACATTGCGCCGGAAAACATCACGCGTCCGCTCCGCCAGGATTGAATAACGGTACGTCTTGCGCTTCGCTGAGAACCGGGCATGGAACGATTCGGGAGCTTCCCATGCATCCCGGATGACAATGTCATCGGGCAACCGCGAGTTCATCGCGGCGCACCAACGTTCGATGGGTATCGATGACTCGGTCGCGAAGTTAACCACTTGCCCAAGCGCATGCACGCCGGCATCCGTACGCCCGGAAGCCGTAACGGCCGCATGCTCCTTCGTTAACATGTGAATCGCTTCTTCGATGCGTCCTTGTATCGTGTCCCGACCCGGCTGCGTCTGGTAACCGCTGTATGCCGTGCCGTCATAGCTTAACAGCATTCCAATGTTACGCATAAAGCACCTCCGTGGTGAACCGCCTGCATGGCTGCGGGGACGGCGTCCCGACGCGATTAAAAAGAAAAGCTCCTCATGGGAGCCTTCTTTCACGCCGCTGCTGCGTCGTTACGTATCGCTAAACAGGACCGCGAACTTACGCGCGGTCAACCAGTTCCAAGTACACCATAGGCGCAGAATCGCCGCGGCGCGGTCCCAATTTCATGATGCGGGTATATCCGCCTGGACGTTCTGTGTAGCGTGGAGCAATATCCGAGAACAACTTCTGGATTGCATCCTGTTCCCCATTCAGAGTCTCGCGGCGAACGAATGCAGCCACCTGACGGCGGGCATGCAGATCCCCACGTTTCGCCAGCGTAATGAGCTTCTCAGCGATGGAGCGAACTTCTTTCGCTTTCGCTTCCGTCGTCTGAATACGCTCATACAAGAACAAATCAGTTACCAAGTCGCGGAACAATGCTTTACGGGCACTGGAATCACGACCCAACTTTTGGTATGCCATTGCTATTTCCCCTCCTTCTAAGCCAAGTTCCTGTTAGTCTTCCATGCGAAGGCCCAATCCGAGTTCTTCGAGCTTCTCTTGAACTTCCTCCAAAGATTTGCGGCCCAGGTTCCGGACCTTCATCATATCTTCTTCGGTCTTCGTAATCAGCTCTTGAACCGTGTTGATGCCTGCACGCTTCAAGCAGTTGTAGGAACGAACGGAGAGATCGAGCTCTTCGATTGTCATCTCAAGCACTTTCTCTTTTTTGTCTTCCTCTTTTTCAACCATGATTTCCGCGTCTTTCGCTTCATCCGTCAATCCGACGAACAGCATCAAGTGCTCCGTCAGAATCTTCGCACCGAGGCTCACCGCTTCTTCTGGTCGAATGCTTCCATCCGTCCACACTTCAAGGGTTAACTTGTCGTAGTTCGTGACTTGGCCGACACGCGTATTCTCCACGTTGTAGTTCACGCGGGAGATCGGCGTGTAGATCGAGTCCACCGGGATGACACCAATCGGTTGGTCTTCCCGCTTGTTCCCGTCAGCCTGCACATAGCCACGGCCACGATTTGCGAAGATTCGCATATGAAGTCTGGAACCTTGCGCTAAAGTTGCAATGCGGAGATCCGGGTTCAAAATTTCCACATCGCTGTCCGCTCGAATATCGCCAGCCGTTACAATCCCTTCGCCATCCGCATCGATCTCGAGAACTTTCTCTTCATCGGAGTGGATTTTGAGCGACAGGGCCTTCAAGTTCAAGATGATTTCCGTTACGTCTTCATAGACTCCCGGAATCGTCGAGAACTCGTGCAGGACACCGTCGATTTGGACGGACGTCACCGCAGCACCGGGCAAGGAGGAGAGCAGAATACGGCGCAGGGAGTTGCCTAGCGTCGTTCCGTATCCTCGCTCCAGCGGTTCTACGACAAATTTGCCGTATGTGCCTTCCTCATTGACGTCCACGGTCTCAATTTTCGGCTTTTCGATCTCAATCACTGTATAACCCTCCTTCAAACGTCGCTGGCGTTTTCCAACGTCAAACACCTACGGTCGGTCGATTCATGCAGTATGCCTAAACAACCATTATTCCCAACAGGCGCTAGCTTAATACTACACGCATCGGTGTGCCATCATTATACGCGACGACGTTTTGGCGGGCGGCAGCCGTTGTGCGGGATTGGCGTAACGTCTTTGATCATGCTGACTTCCAAGCCTGCAGCTTGCAGAGAGCGGATGGCAGCTTCACGACCTGCGCCAGGACCCTTAACCATTACCTCAACCGACTTCATGCCGTGTTCCATTGCCGTTTTGGCAGCGGATTCCGCAGCCATTTGCGCTGCGAATGGCGTCGATTTACGAGAGCCTTTATAGCCCAAATTCCCGGAACTAGCCCAAGAAATAGCGTTGCCGTGTGGATCCGTGATCGTTACGATCGTGTTGTTGAACGTAGAACGAATGTGAGCCACACCACTCTCGATATTTTTACGGTCACGACGTTTTGTGCGTACGACTTTTTTCGCTTTAGCCATTGCTAGTTATCCCCCCTTATTACTTCTTCTTGTTCGCTACGGTACGACGAGGGCCTTTACGCGTACGAGCATTTGTCTTCGTACGTTGCCCACGAACAGGCAATCCGCGGCGATGGCGGATTCCGCGATAGCATCCGATTTCGACCAGACGTTTGATGTTCAAAGAGATCTCGCGGCGGAGGTCACCTTCAACTTTAACATTCTTGTCAATCGCCTCACGGATTTTGTTCACTTCGTCTTCCGTCAAATCGCGAACGCGAGTATCCGGGTTGACACCTGCTTGCGCAATGACTTTCTGAGAAGTCGATTTTCCGATTCCGAAAATGTATGTTAAGGCGATCTCAACGCGTTTATCACGTGGCAAGTCCACACCAGCTATACGAGCCATTAACGCTACACCCCCTTCTTTTATCCTTGTTTTTGTTTATGCTTCGGATTTTCACAGATTACCATAACGTTGCCTTTGCGTCGAATGACTTTGCATTTCTCGCAAATCGGCTTAACAGAAGGTCTTACCTTCATGCTGAATACCTCCTAGTTATCAAGTTGCACCCGTATCTCCAGCCCGCGTCTGACGGCCTGCAAGTGCATGCAAGTGCTCCTCGGCGACAGCCGGGCGCTACTTCCGATATGTGATGCGACCTTTGCTCAAATCGTATGGCGAAAGTTGCACGACCACTTTGTCCCCTGTCAGAATACGGATGAAGTGCATCCGCAGCTTGCCGGAAACATGGGCTAAAATTTGATGACCGTTCTCCAATTCAACTCGAAACGTTGCATTCGGCAACGGCTCAATGACCGTGCCCTCCACCTCAATTACATCTTCCTTGGCCAACGTCATTCTCCTTTCTGTTCAACATCTGCAGCGGCTGACTCTTCCGCAAATTTCGTCAGGACGTACCGGAGCTTACTGTTCGTAACCCGGCCGCTCTCCTGTAAACTTCGGACAACTTCATGGCTAATCTCGGGTAGCACCTCGAGATGAAGCAAGTTTTTTCGCTTAGGCTGGTCAAACTTCCGTTTGTCCCCATCCGCTATATTGACGTAGCGCGATTCTTCAATGCCGATGATGACTGCGAGCTTGCCCGCATCACGACCTCGAAGCACCTTGACGAATTGGCCGAGACGAGGGGTTGATTGTTCACTCATCTTCCATCACCTACTCAACCAGCTTCGTCAAAATTTCGCAACCTTCCGGCGTTACGGCTACCGTATGCTCGAAGTGAGCGCACAGCGTTCCGTCCGCCGTCACTACCGTCCAGTTGTCTGCGAGCGTCTTGACATACCGCTCACCGACAATGACCATCGGCTCTATCGCAAGCGTCATGCCCGGTTTGAGACGCGGGCCGCGGTCCGGAATCCCGTAATTCGGGATTTGCGGTTCTTCGTGAAGATCCGTTCCAATCCCGTGCCCAACATATTCTCGCACGACCGAAAAACCTGCATCTTCGATTACGCGCTGGATCGCATGGGATATCGTGTAAAGACGCGTATCCGGCTTGACCAGGGCAAGCCCTGCATATAGCGATTGCTCCGTTACCTCGAGCAGCCGCCGGGCTGTCTCCGAGATGGTGCCGACGCCATAGGTCCAGGCCGAGTCTCCATGATATCCACGGTATTCCGCACCGATATCGATGCTGATGATGTCGCCTTCGTTTAACTTGCGTGTGCCGGGAATGCCGTGCACCAGTTCTTCGTTGACTGATACGCAGATGCTGCCGGGAAATCCGTTATAACCTTTGAACGAAGGTGTCGCCCCTTGGCTGCGAATGAACGTCTCTGCAATAGAATCGAGTTCACGAGTCGTGATCCCTGGCTTAATGGATTGGGCCAGAAGACGATGCGTTTCCGCTACAATTCGCCCAGCTTCTCTCATGAAGCCTAATTCTACTTCGGACTTACAGATGATCATCTTTTTAACCTCGCAGTAAAGATACGATTTCAGACGTCACCGTATCGATTTCCTTCTCCCCGTCAACCTGACGCAACAAGCCCTTGTTCCCATAGTATTCGAGTAAAGGAGCCGTTTTGTTGATATATTCGTCAAGGCGCGTGCCGACCTTCTCCTCGGTATCGTCCGAGCGCTGGTACAGCTCGCCTTGGCACTTATCGCAAACGCCTGCTTGTGCAGGTGGGTTAAATATGACATGGTACGTCGCGCCGCAAGACTTGCAGATACGTCGTCCCGTAAGACGAGCCAGCAATAAATCGCGGTCCACGCTCAGATTAATGACATGGTCCAGCGTTCGGCCCAACTCCGTCAGGATGCCGTCCAGCGCCTCGGCTTGCGCCAATGTGCGCGGGAAGCCGTCCAGCAGGAAGCCGGCTTCGCAATCCGGCTGCGCGAGCCGTTCGCGAACGATGCCCACGGTAACGTCATCCGGAACGAGCAGACCTTGATCGATGTACTGCTTGGCCTTCAACCCGATAGGGGTGCCTTCGTTCATCGCTTTGCGGAACGCATCCCCCGTAGAAATATGGGGAATTCCGAACTCGGCAACAATGCGTTCGGCCTGCGTCCCTTTCCCTGCCCCAGGAGGCCCCATGAATAGAATGTTCATCGAATGTCACTCCCCTTTATGCAAGCACAGGCTTAACTTCGCCGGAAGTGGGGTGCTTCGATGCCATTCGTTAAGCCTCTGCTATACAAGAAACAGCACAATAGGTGCCGATGAGCACAAAGCCTCATCAGAACCTATTGCCTATTTATTGATGAAACCTTTGTAATGGCGTTTAATCAATTGGCTTTCAATTTGCTTCATCGTGTCAAGCGCGACGCCGACGACGATAAGAAACGAAGTTCCGCCGATTTGAACGGAACGAGGCAATCCGGCGAGCGATCCGAAGAACACCGGTATAATGGATACCACCGCCAGGAAGATGGCGCCGGCCAGCGTGATGCGAGTCATGACCCGCGTCAAATATGTGGCTGTCGCTTTCCCTGGACGGATGCCCGGGATATAACCACCGTTCTTTTTCATTTGATCCGCCATTTGTTGCGGGTTCAACTGCACGAACGTGTAGAAGAACGTGAAGCCGATAATCATGAGCACGTACAACACCATGCCCAGCGGTTTATCGATCATCATATGGGTGATTATCCATTGAGCCCACGTTTTATCCGCCCAGAACTGGGCGATTGTAGCAGGGAACATCAGCAGCGATGACGCAAAGATTACCGGAATAACCCCTGCTCCGTTGACTTTCAACGGAATATGCGTATTTTGTCCGCCGTACATTTTGTTCCCGACCACGCGCTTGGCGTACTGGACCGGAATTTTGCGGTTACCTTGCTGAATGTAGATAACCCCGACGATGATGAGAACGATGAACAGCGCAATGATGATCATCTTAATGATGTTTAAGAACAGCTGATTACCGTCAATGAACTGGCTCTGCACGATCTCCTGGATATGCGTCGGAATGCCTGCCACGATACCGGCGAAGATGATGATGGAAATCCCGTTACCGATTCCCTTCTCCGTAACCTGCTCGCCAAGCCACATCAGGAACGCTGTACCCGCCGTCAATACGATGGCGATTAGGATGTAATCCGTGTACGTGGCGTTCGGAACAAGCTCCAAGCCATATAGCCGGTTAAAACCAATCGCTGTACCGAATGCTTGGATCAGACCCAGAACCACGGTGCCATAACGCGTCACTTGGGCAATTTTCTTCTTGCCCACTTCTCCTTCTTTGGCCCATTCGGCGAATTTCGGCACAACATCCATCGTCAGCAACTGCATAATGATGGACGCCGTGATATACGGAAATATACCAAGCGCAAAGATGGAGAATTTGAAGAGCGCGCCGCCGGAGAACGTGTTCAGGAAGCCGAACAGCTCCGTGCCCTGGTTGGCATTAGCAAAAACCGATGTATCCACACCGGGTACCGGGACAAAGGATCCGATGCGATAAACGATCAAGATCATGAGCGTAAAAAGAATTCTGCGTCTCAGATCTTCGACTCGCCATATATTCGATACGGTCTTAAACATTAAATCACCTCGGATTTGCCGCCGGCAGCCTCGATCTTCTCCACCGCAGATTGAGAGAACTTGTTCGCTTTCACTGTCAGCTTGACAGTCAGTTCACCGTTGCCCAATACTTTGATTCCGCTCATTGGGTTTTTCACGATGCCTTGTTCCATCAACAGTTCCGGAGTAACTTCAGTACCAGCCTCGAAGCGGTTCAATTCCGTAACATTCACTACCGCATACTCTTTGCGAGTTGGGTTGATGAATCCGCGTTTTGGCAAACGACGGTACAGTGGGTTTTGTCCGCCTTCGAAGCCTGGACGAACACCACCACCGGAACGAGCGTTTTGACCTTTGTGACCGCGGCCAGCCGTTTTCCCGTTACCAGTACCGATACCGCGTCCAACACGGCGCTTGCTGTCTTTACGGGAGCCAGGAGCCGGAGTAAGTTCATTCAACTTCATCGTTCGTCGCACCTCCTTAGTTATTTATGACTCTGCTATTTGTTGTCGCTATTGCGTACGTTGCGATTGAAGCATGCATGAAGGAAGCTTACGCTTCGACTTCTTTGACGTCTACCAAGTGCTTCACTTGGTCAACCATTCCGCGGATCGCTGCGTTGTCTTCATGGACAACCGTCTGATTGATTTTGCGAAGACCCAATGTGTTCACCGTTGTACGGTGTGTCTCTGGGCGACCGATCAGACTGCGAACGAGGGTAATTTGCAACTTCGCCATTGTCGTCCCCTCCTTATCCTAACAGTTCCTCAACGGATTTGCCGCGCAGTTTCGCTACTTGCTCTGCCGTCTTCAGACGGGACAGACCTTCGAGCGTCGCGTTGACCATGTTGATGGAGTTCGAGGAACCGAGCGATTTCGTCAAGATGTCGCCTACTCCCGCCAATTCCAACACGGCACGTACTGGACCGCCTGCGATAACCCCCGTACCTTCGGATGCTGGCTTCAAGAGAACTCTGCCTGCGCCGAAATGTCCGATGACTTGGTGAGGAATCGTAGTGTTCACGAACGGAACATGGATGAGATTCTTTTTCGCGTCTTCGATGCCTTTGCGGATTGCGTCAGGTACTTCGGATGCTTTACCGATGCCTGCACCAACCCAGCCTTTGCCATCGCCGACGACTACGAGTGCACTAAAGCTGAAACGGCGTCCGCCTTTAACGACTTTAGCAACACGGTTAATTTGCACAACTTTTTCAGAAAGTTCTAACGTGTTAGGATCAACTCGCAAGTCGTTTACCTCCTTCGATTGAATTCTTAGAATTCAAGGCCGGCTTCGCGTGCTGCTTCAGCCAATGCTTGAATTCGGCCATGATACAAGTAACCGCCGCGGTCGAATACGACGTTGTCGTGTCCTTGCGCCTTGGCGCGTTTTGCGATCAATTCGCCTACTTTGCGCGCAGCTTCGACGCTGCCGCCGTTTTTGATCTCTTCGCGAAGCTCTTTGTCCATCGTCGACGCAGCTGCGAGCGTTACGCCTTTAACGTCATCGATAAGCTGAGCGTAGATGTGCTTGGAGGAACGGAATACGTTCAAACGCGGACGTGCCGATGTACCTTCGATTTTCTTGCGGACACGAAGGTGTCTTTTCAGACGCGCTTTATTTTTATTCGCCTTAGTAATCATCTGATTGATTCACTCCCTTCGGAATAACCGTTAAGCTGCTAAGACAAGCGAGCTAGGCAAGATCTTATTTCTTCTTGCCTGCTTTACCTTCTTTGCGGAGAATGCGCTCGCCTTCGTACTTGATCCCTTTGCCTTTGTAAGGTTCTGGTTCACGTACGGAGCGGATTTTTGCCGCATATTCACCAACGCGCTCTTTGTCGATGCCTTTGACGATGATTTTCGTCTGAGCAGGCAGTTCGAACTCGATGCCCTCTTCTGGTGTAATCTCAACCGGATGGGAGTATCCGACGTTCAACACGAGTTTGTTGCCAGTCTTGTTCGCACGGTAACCGACACCAACCAGCTCCAATGTTTTGGAGAAACCTTCCGTTACTCCGTTAACCATGTTGCTGATGATGCTGCGAGTCGTGCCGTGCAAAGAACGGTGAAGTTTATTGTCAGAAGGACGCTCTACATGAATCACGTTCTCTTCAATGGACACTTTCATGTCCTTATGAATTTCACGGGATAAGCTTCCTTTTGGTCCTTTGATAGTAATCACGCTATTGTCCAGAGTGACAGTGACGCCGCCTGGAACTGTAATTGGCTTACGACCAATACGAGACATGTGTTGTTGCACCTCCAATCTTATGCGAATGGTTTACCAAACGTAGCAGATAACCTCGCCGCCCGTTTTTGCTTGGCGAGCTTCTTTGTCAGTCATAACGCCCTTGGACGTCGAGATGATAGCAATCCCGAGGCCACCCAGAACGCGTGGCACCTCAGTGGACTTCGTGTATACGCGCAGTCCCGGCTTACTGATGCGCTTCAAGCCTGTGATGACACGCTCGTTGTCGGCACCATATTTCAGGAAAATGCGGATAAGCCCTTGTTTGTTGTCTTCGATATATTCTGCATCGCGGATAAATCCTTCGCGCTTCAAGATTTCAGCAATTTGCTTCTTCATCGTCGAAGCAGGCATCTCCACGGTCTCATGACGTACTGTGTTAGCATTGCGAATGCGTGTAAGCATATCAGCAATCGGATCGGACATAACCATTAGTGTAAACCTCCTTCCCGCAACAGGGTTGATTACCAGCTAGCTTTTTTAACGCCAGGAATCTGGCCTTTGTATGCCAATTCGCGGAAACAAATTCTGCAAATTTTGAACTTACGTAATACAGAGTGTGGACGGCCGCAGCGTTCACAGCGTGTGTATGCCCGTACTTGAAACTTCGGTTTGCGTTGTTGCTTGATTTTCATCGAAGTTTTTGCCACGTGAGTTGACACCTCCTAAATCGTGTCCAAGATATCGATTCATGGAATCGTTCCGTTCGTACTACCTTGTTCGCCTTCGTTGCGAATTACTTCGCGAAAGGCATGCCGAGTTGCGTCAACAATTCGCGGGACTCTTCGTCCGTTTTCGCGGTGGTTACGAAAACGATGTCCATACCGCGCACTTTGTCTACTTGATCGTACTCAATCTCAGGGAAGATGATTTGCTCCTTCAGACCGAGCGTGTAGTTGCCGCGGCCGTCAAATGCTTTGTTCGAGATACCGTGGAAGTCACGGACACGAGGAAGCGTGACGTTGAACAATTTGTCCATGAAGTGATACATACGCTCACCGCGCAAAGTCACTTTCACACCAATCGGCATTCCTTCACGAAGCTTAAAGCCTGCGATAGACTTTTTCGCACGTGTAATTACTGGTTTTTGACCCGCGATCAATTGCAGTTCAGCAACAGCGGAATCCAAAACTTTGGAGTTTTGAACAGCCTCACCCATACCCATGTTGATGACGACTTTCTCCACTTTTGGCACCTGCATAACGGATGTATAGTTGAACTTCTGCATCAGAGCAGGAGTAATTTCGTTCAAGTAACGTTCTTTCAGACGAGCTGCCATAAGGCACAGACCTCCTTTCTTAGCGATTAGTCGATGATTGCGCCAGAGCGCTTAGCGACGCGCACTTTTTTGCCGTTCTCTACTTTGTAACCGATGCGCGTTACTTTACCGGACTTCGGATCCACGTGCATGACGTTGGATACGTGGATTGGCGCTTCTTGCTCGATGATGCCGCCTTGCGGATTCGCAGCGTTCGGCTTCTGGTGCTTCTTCACCATGTTGACTCCTTCAACGAGAACACGGTTCTCGCGCGGATACGCAGCAATAACGCGGCCTTTTTTACCTTTGTCCTTACCCGTGATGACGATGACTGTATCGTCCTTCTTCACGTGCAGCTTATTGTTATGCGACTCGAGAATTTTCTTCAGTCGTGGCATGTGTCACACCTCCTGCATCTTGCCCGGCCGGCAAGTTGATTAGATCACTTCCGGAGCCAGGGAAACGATTTTCATGAAGTCTTTCTCGCGAAGTTCACGAGCAACCGGTCCGAAAATACGAGTTCCGCGTGGGCCCTTGTCTTCTTTTACGATAACTGCCGCGTTTTCGTCAAACGAAATGTAAGATCCGTCTTTCCGACGAACCGAGCGCTTCGTACGAACGATAACAGCTCTTACAACGTCGCCCTTTTTGACAACGCCGCCTGGTGTTGCTTGTTTTACAGAACATACGATCAAATCACCAATGTGAGCCGCTTTGCGTCCAGTTCCGCCCAACACGCGAATACACATCAATTCTTTCGCACCAGAGTTATCTGCGACCGCCAAACGTGTGAATGGTTGAATCATTCGATTGTCCTCCTTTCGTTGAAGCTATTCGCTGCTTAAACGATGACTGCTTTTTCTACGATTTCAACGAGTCTCCAGCGCTTGTCTTTCGACAACGGGCGAGTCTCCATGATTTTTACAGTATCGCCGATTTTCGCTTCGTTGTTCTCGTCATGCGCTTTGAACTTCTTCGTATAACGGATGCGCTTGTGATACAGGTCATGCTTCTTGTATGTTTCGACCGCGACAACAACGGTTTTGTCCATTTTATCGCTGACGACTTTGCCGACTTGCACTTTACGAGCGTTACGTTGTTCACTCATGAGTGTTGGGCCTCCTTCCTGCATACAGGATCTCTATATTCCGATTCGACATCAAGGTCGATTAACTAGTAATCCCAAGTTCTCTTTCACGAAGAACCGTATGTGCGCGGGCAATCGCTTTGCGTACATCACGGATACGAGTCGGGTTGTCAAGCTGTCCGGTAGCCAATTGGAAACGGAGGTTGAAAAGTTCTTCCTTGAATCCGGCAATCTTTTGTTCAATTTCAGCAGTGGTCAAGTTGCGGAATTCACTAGCTTTCATTATGCTTCACCACCCATTTCTTCACGTTTCACGAACTTCGTCTTGACTGGCAGCTTGTGAGCGGCAAGACGCATCGCTTCGCGAGCTACTTCCTCGGAGACACCAGAAAGTTCGAACATGATCTTGCCTGGTTTAACCACAGCTACCCATTTCTCAACGTTACCTTTACCGCTACCCATCCGAACCTCAAGCGGCTTCGCCGTGATTGGCTTGTCAGGGAAAATTTTAATCCATACTTTACCGCCACGCTTGATGTAACGAGTCATCGCGATACGGGCAGCCTCGATTTGACGGTTCGTGATCCACGTCGGTTCCAATGCTTGGAGACCGAAATCGCCAAAGTTAAGCGTTGTGCCGCCTTTCGCTTGACCTTTCAAGCGTCCTTTGAATTGCTTGCGGTGTTTTACACGTTTAGGTACCAACATGATTAGTTGCCTCCTTCCTGAGCAGCCTTTTTCTTAGCCGTAGGAAGTACCTCTCCACGATAGATCCATACTTTTACGCCCAGACGACCGTAAGTAGTATGCGCTTCGGCTGTGCCGTAGTCAATGTCAGCGCGAAGCGTATGAAGTGGCACAGTCCCTTCGCTGTAACCTTCCGAACGAGCGATTTCAGCACCGCCCAGACGACCGCTAACTGCAGTTTTGATTCCTTTTGCACCGGCACGCATCGAGCGTTGGAGCGCTTGTTTCAGAGCGCGACGGAAAGATACGCGGCGCTCCAGTTGTTGTGCAATGCTCTCAGCGACGAGGATTGCATCCAGGTCTGGAGTTTTGATTTCCGAAATGTTGATGTGCACTTTTTTGCCGCCGGCGATAGCTGTTACCTCGCGACGAAGGGCTTCAACTTCGGAACCGCCTTTACCGATGACCATGCCCGGCTTGGCAGTGTGGATCGTCACGTTCACGCGGTTAGCCGCGCGTTCGATTTCGATGCGGGATACGGCTGCATCCTTCAATTTGTTTTTCAAATACTCACGAATCTTTACGTCTTCGATAAGCAAGGTACCGAAGTCTTTTTCCGCGTACCATTTGGATTCCCAATCGCGGATGATACCAACTCGAAGTCCGACTGGATTTACCTTTTGACCCACTCGTTATCCCTCCTTATTTTTCAGATACCACGATAGAAATGTGGCTGGTTCTCTTATTGATACGGCTTGCACGTCCCATAGCGCGCGGACGGAATCGTTTCAAAGTAGGACCTTGGTTCACGTACACTTGCTCGATTACGAGCTTGTTCACGTCCATTTGATAGTTGTGTTCTGCATTGGCAATCGCCGAGTTGAGCAGCTTCTCCACGACCGGAGATGCCGATTTAGGCGTGTGGCGCAGAATCGCGATCGCTTCGCCCACTTGCTTGCCGCGGATCAAGTCAATCACCAGCTTGACCTTGCGCGGAGAAATGCGAACATTATTCGCATGTGCCTTCGCTTGCATGGAAGTACCTCCCCTCAAATGCTATATAGTCAAAATTAGCGTCTAGTTTTTTTGTCGTCGTTCGTGTGGCCTTTGTACGTGCGTGTCGGCGCGAATTCGCCGAACTTGTGTCCGACCATATCTTCCGTCACGTACACTGGCACGTGCTTGCGTCCATCATAGACACCGAACGTATGACCGATGAATTGAGGGAAAATCGTGGAGCGGCGCGACCAAGTCTTAACGACAGCCTTCTTGTTGGACTCGTTCATTTGCTCGACTTTCTTCATCAAATGACCATCGACGAATGGTCCTTTTTTCAAACTGCGACCCATGTGTGAATCCTCCCTTCACAAAACCTTATGCTTGCGTGCGTTACGCCGCAGAGTATGCAGTCGGGTAAATATTATTTCGTGCGATGACGTACGATATATTTATCGGAATGCTTACCTTTTTTACGCGTTTTGTAACCGAGCGTCGGTTTGCCCCATGGAGACATAGGCGTTTTGCGGCCGATAGGAGCTTTACCTTCACCACCACCGTGAGGGTGATCAACCGGGTTCATGACGACACCGCGGACGGTAGGACGCTTGCCCAACCAGCGGCTGCGGCCGGCTTTACCGATTTTGATAAGCTCGTGGTCGCCGTTGCCTACGGAACCGATTGTCGCGCGGCATACTTTGAGGACCTTGCGAACTTCGCCAGAGGACAGGCGAATCGTCACATATTTATCTTCTTTACCGAGCAATTGAGCTTCCGTACCGGCTGCGCGAACCAATTGGCCGCCCTTGCCTGGCTTCAGCTCGATGTTGTGGATAACTGTACCTACTGGAATGTTCTCAAGCGGCATTGCATTGCCTGTCTTGATGTCGGCTCCAGGTCCGGATACGATCACATCGTTCACTTTCAGGCCTTTCGGAGCGATGATGTAACGTTTCTCACCGTCTGCATAGTGAATCAACGCGATGTTGGACGTACGGTTCGGATCGTACTCAATCGTAGCAACGCGGCCTGGAATGCCATCCTTGTTGCGTTTGAAATCGATGATCCGGTATTTACGCTTATGTCCGCCGCCGTGGTGACGAACCGTGATTTTACCTTGGTTGTTGCGGCCTGCTTTCTTGCTCAATGGAGCGAGCAGGGACTTCTCTGGCACATTCGTTGTGATCTCTTCGAACGTAGATACGCTCATGCCACGACGAGCCGGAGATGTCGGTTTGTACTTTTTGATAGGCACTGGTTTTCCCTCCTTACTTGTACGAGTGTGTCATTATACCGTCTCGAAGAATTCAAGCGGCTTGCTGTCTTTGGCCAGCGTAACGAATGCTTTCTTCCATTCGGTTGTATATCCGGAGTAGCGGCCATAGCGCTTCGGCTTGGCTGGTACGCGAAGCGTGTTCACGTTCGCTACTTTTACTTTGAAAATCGACTCAACGGCTTGCTTGATTTCCGTCTTGTTCGCACGGATATCGACTTCAAATACATATTTCAGGTCGTTCATCATGTCGGCTGTGCGTTCAGTGATGATAGGACGCTTAATGATATCGCGAGGGTCTTTCATTACGCGAACACCTCCTCTACCTTCTGAACCGCATCCTTCGTAATGATGAGCTTCTCATGGCGAAGAACGTCATATACGTTCACGCCGTCAGCCGCAACGAGCTTCACAGAAGGAATGTTGCGAGCGGAGAGTGCCACATTGTCATTGTACTCAGGCACAACGACCAAAGCTTTGCGGTCCACTTTCAGATTGTTCAAGATTGCAGCGAATTCCTTCGTCTTTGGCGCATTCATCGTCAATTGATCCAACACGATGATTTGCTCTGCCAGAACTTTGGAAGACAGCGCGGATTTGATTGCCAGACGGCGAACTTTCTTAGGAAGCTTATACGCATAGCTGCGTGGCGTAGGACCGAATACCGTACCGCCGCCTTTCCATTGTGGCGAACGAATGGATCCTTGACGCGCGCGTCCAGTTCCTTTTTGTTTCCAAGGCTTGCGGCCACCACCGCTAACTTCAGAACGGGTTTTAACTTTGTGCGTACCTTGACGCATCGATGCAAGCTGCATAACAACCGCATCATGAAGCACGTGCTTGTTCGGTTCGATGCCGAATACCGTGTCAGCCAGTTCGATCTCGCCGACTTGCGCACCGCTGATGTTGTATACTGCTACTTTTGGCATTCTGAGCTCCTCCTTTCCTTACGGATTACTTTTTAATTGCTTGTTTTACGTTAACGAAGCTGTTCTTCGGACCCGGAATGGAACCTTTTACGAGGATGACATTGCGTTCTGCATCCACTTTCACAACTTCGAGGTTTTGAATCGTTACGGTTTCGCTTCCCATGTGGCCTGGAAGGCGTTTGCCTTTAGGCACGCGGTTCGCTTGAATGGAACCCATGGAACCAGGACCGCGGTGATAACGGGAACCGTGAGCCATTGGTCCGCGGCTTTGTCCCCAGCGCTTGATTACGCCTGCGAATCCTTTACCTTTGGAGATACCTGTAACGTCAACGAATTCACCTTCTGCAAAGATGTCGGCCTTCAGCTCCTGGCCAACTTCATATTGAGAAAGATCCACACCACGAAGTTCTTTTACGTAGCGCTTAGGCGTTGTGTTAGCTTTCTTCGCGTGGCCGACTTCCGGCTTCGTCGATCTTTTTTCCTTTTTATCAGCATAGCCGATTTGGATAGCCTCATAACCGTCGTTCTCAACGTCTTTCTTTTGAAGAACGACGCAAGGACCTGCTTCGATAACAGTTACCGGCACAACGTTACCTTCAGCGGTAAACACTTGAGTCATGCCGAGCTTTTTACCTAAGATACCTTTCATGTTGACACCTCTTTTCGTTCCTTAATCCGAATCAATGTAATGCAAAGCTTACAGCTTAATTTCGATATCTACACCGGACGGCAAGTCCAGACGCATCAGCGCATCCACCGTTTGCGGCGTTGGATTCACGATGTCGATCAAGCGCTTGTGCGTGCGCATTTCGAACTGCTCGCGGGAATCCTTGTACTTGTGCACCGCACGAAGAATCGTGATAACTTGCTTCTCCGTTGGCAACGGGATTGGCCCGGATACTCCTGCACCGGAACGTTTTGCCGTCTCAACGATTTTCTCAGCGGATTGGTCAAGAATTCTGTGATCGTATGCTTTCAAGCGGATACGAATTTTTTGCTTTGCCATTTTAGTCCCTCCTTTTATCGCCCAATTTTGCATCGGACATACTCCGTGAAAATTTTCCGACCGCACCGCCATGGCAAAGGGGCCGGGTGTGTCGGTAACCTCTCACTTCATCGCAACGTCGACGAACAACATTCACTATTATAAAGAAATGTCCCGGCTTTTGCAAGCTTTTTTCATAACTGTTTTCGTATCCGTGCTTGCGAGGCCAAAACAGCATGAGATCCGGGTCTTAACGGGTTCTTCCTCTGCCTTTTTCCCGTTCAATCTATTCATTTTCCCCTATATAATAGATAGACTTGCCACAGTGATTTCATTACAACTGAAGCGCCGTCTCATTCAGCCTCTCCGCCGAAGCGGCCACCTCATTCGTCGCTTGCCCGATGCTCTCCGTCATCGCCAGCAGCGCTTGCATTTCCCTCATGAAGCGGTCCAACTCCTCAACGCTCTGAACGGCCTGCCGCACAATGTCCCCGAACGCCTCCTTCGTCCCATCCGCCTGCTCATGCACGGCCGCGACATTATCCTTCACCAGCCCGATCCGGTGGACCACCGCGTTCGTAGCCAGCGTAGAATTGCCGATAAGCTCTTCAATATCGGATACGGTCTCCTTCGTATGAGCGGCCAGCTTGCTAACTTCCTTCGCGACGATGGCAAATCCGGCTCCCTGCGCTCCCGCCCTTGCGGCCTCAATGGAGGCATTTATCGCCAGCAGCCCCGTCTGGTCGGCGATCTCCTTCACGGCGCCTACAATTGTACCGATTCGGAGCGATGTATTCTTCAATTCCGTGATCTGAGCATGCATCTCCTGCGCATTGTGATCGATATGCCGAATCCCATCCGATAATTGAACGATTCGTTCCATCCCCCTGTGCGCCTTGTCCTGCGTCCGGGCGGCGGATTGTGTCGTCAAGACGATTTTGTCTTTCATCTCCAATCCCTGGCCCATGAACTGCCGTATCGTCTTATTCGTGCCCGCCGTCAAGCGGGCCAGCTCTCCGCTCAACTGCGCCACGCTTCCCTTCAGCTTCTCCTTCACCTCCTGGTAGCTCCGCTCCCGTTCCATCTGGCTGCGCTCTTCATACGCATGGACGACAAGCTGCAATTCCAGACTCAAGATCCGGTTCAGGGCAAGGATAGCTTCGATTCTCTTCGACTCCTCGCCGATATGGGCATGCAGCAAGGAAGTCAATTCATTCTGAAGATTTTGAAACGCGGCGATATACCATTTCGTGTCCAATCCGATCTGGCGATGCATCTCGGCGATTTTCAATCTCTTCATAATATAGGCCTGATCGATCCGTCCGTTGAACATCTCGCTAACATGCCGTTCCAGCGTCAACTGCAGTCGTTCTATCGTGCTATGGGCCATAATCATATCCCGAAGCTCGTGAATAGCGGTGATCTGGGAGTAAAAAATGCGGGTAACCTTCTTCATATAAGGAAGAATATGAGGCTGAATGCGGCGGAGCAGGGTCAAATCGGCATCGGTCAGACCGATCAACCCGATTTGACGGTGCAGCGGATGGCCGGAAGGCAGGCGAATCTCTCCCGGCAGCGGTTGCTCGTCCTCATGCATGTTCCACCTGCCGCGCTGCGCCGCGGCAGACTTCGCGGCCGCCGACGAGCGTCTTCTATGTAAATGGGTTCTGAATCTTCTCCACATCTTGGTGCTTCTCATCCTTTCCCTGTCTCTTCGATGCGCGTACCGCTCTACGGAGTGCTCGATTTTTTCCTATAATATTGTACATTGCCGATCTATACAGATTATATAATCGATGTCATTCACAGCTTGGCGCATATCGTCAATTCCGTGAACGGCCAGGGAAAGGCTCGGACGCCCGCATGAAAAAGCCCTTCACTCCGAAGAGTGAAGGGCCGGGACTGCCGGCTCGCGCCGGCAGTTCATTATTTAATGATGGATGCAACCGCACCTGCGCCTACTGTACGGCCACCTTCGCGGATAGCGAAGCGAGTACCTTCTTCGATCGCGATAGGAGCGATCAGTTTTACAGTAACGGTGATGTTGTCGCCAGGCATAACCATTTCAGTGCCTTCTGGCAGTTCAATGATACCTGTTACGTCCGTTGTACGGAAGTAGAATTGTGGACGGTAGCCAGTGAAGAAAGGCTTATGACGGCCGCCTTCTTCTTTTGTCAAGACGTACACTTGAGCAGTGAACTCAGTGTGCGGCTTAACGGAGCCTGGCTTAGCCAATACTTGACCGCGCTCGATTTCTTTACGGTCAACACCGCGGAGCAATGCGCCGATGTTGTCGCCCGCTTGAGCGGAATCCAGAAGCTTACGGAACATTTCAACGCCCGTAACAACGGATTTTTTCGTTTCTTCTTGGATACCGACGATTTCGATCTCGTCGCCGACTTTAACCGTACCGCGCTCAACACGGCCAGTAGCAACCGTACCGCGGCCTGTGATGGAGAATACGTCCTCGACAGGCATCAGGAATGGTTTGTCAGTGTCGCGCTCTGGAGTCGGGATGTAAGAGTCGATTTGCTCGAACAGCTCGACGATTTTGTCAGCCCAAGGGCCGTCTGGGTTTTGCAGCGCTTCACGCGCAGAACCGCGAATGATTGGAGTGTCGTCGCCTGGGAATTCATATTCGCTCAGAAGGTCGCGAATTTCCATTTCTACCAGTTCGAGCAACTCTTCGTCTTCAACCATGTCGCATTTGTTCATGAATACGACGATGTAAGGTACGCCTACTTGGCGGGAGAGCAGGATGTGCTCACGAGTTTGCGGCATTGGGCCGTCTGCTGCGGATACGACGAGAATCGCGCCGTCCATTTGGGCAGCACCCGTGATCATGTTCTTAACGTAGTCGGCGTGACCTGGGCAGTCTACGTGTGCATAGTGACGAGTAGCGGACTCATACTCAACGTGGGACGTCGAGATTGTGATACCGCGCTCGCGCTCTTCTGGAGCTTTGTCGATTTGGTCGTAGGCGATTGCGCTGCCACCGCCATACTTTTTCGTCAATACTGTCGTGATTGCAGCTGTCAAAGTCGTTTTACCATGGTCAACGTGACCGATCGTACCGATGTTAACGTGCGGTTTCGTACGTTCAAACTTAGCCTTTGCCATTTGAACCAGTTCCTCCTTAATAAGTGGAATAAGTATGTTGCGGCGGGCACATGACGCGTCATGTGCGCCAGCCGTTGCAAACATCAAGTCGGCGAATTAGCCTTTGCTCTTCGAAATGATCTCTTCCGAGATATTCCGCGGAACTTCTTCATAGTGAGAGAGTTCCATCGAGAACACACCGCGTCCTTGCGTACCGGAACGAAGCGTTGTGGAATATCCGAACATCTCTGCGAGAGGCACCTTGGCACGGATAATCTGTGCGCCTGCACGGGAATCCATACCTTCGATGCGGCCGCGGCGGGAGTTCAGCATGCCCATTACGTCGCCCATGTACTCTTCTGGCACGGTAACTTCGACCTTCATGATTGGCTCGAGAAGAACAGGGTTACACTTGTCCTTCGCCGCTTTAAGCGCCATCGAACCGGCAATCTTAAACGCCATTTCACTGGAGTCGACATCGTGGTAAGAACCGTCGACGATCGTTGCTTTGATGTCTACGAGCGGATAACCGGCCAAGACACCGTTCTGCATCGCTTCTTCGATTCCCGCTTGTACCGGTGCGATGTATTCGCGCGGCACTACCCCACCGACGATCTTGTTCTCGAATGCAAATCCTGCGCCTGGCTCTTGTGGTGCGAACTCGATCCATACGTGACCGTATTGACCGCGACCACCGGACTGACGCACGAACTTACCTTCAACTCGTGCCGGTGTACGGAATGTTTCGCGATAAGCAACTTGCGGGTTACCGATATTCGTTTCTACTTTGAACTCGCGGCGCATACGGTCGATGATGACGTCAAGGTGAAGCTCACCCATACCGCCCAGGATCGTTTGACCTGTTTCTTCGTCCGTATGAGCGCGGAGCGTAGGATCCTCTTCCGTCAGCTTCGCGATAGCTACGCCAAGTTTGTCTTGGTCCGCTTTCGTCTTCGGCTCGACGGCAATGTGGATGACCGGCTCAGGGAAGTTCATCGATTCCAGAATAATCGGATTCTTCTCGTCGCACAGCGTGTCGCCTGTGCCCGTATCTTTCAAGCCAACAGCTGCTGCGATGTCGCCGGAGTAGACGATATCGATCTCTTCACGGCTGTTCGCGTGCATTTGCAGGATACGGCCGATGCGCTCGCGCTTGCCCTTCGTTGCATTCAGGACGTAAGAACCGGAGTTCAGTACGCCGGAGTATACGCGGAAGAATGTCAGCTTACCGACGTAAGGGTCTGTCATAATCTTGAACGCCAGTGCCGCGAACGGCTCTTCGTCCGAGGAATGACGAACCGCTTCCGTTCCGTCTTCGAGGTGGCCTTTGATATCAGGCACATCCAGCGGAGACGGCAGGTAGTCGACGACAGCGTCGATCATCATCTGAACGCCTTTGTTGCGGTAGGAAGAACCGCAGACAACCGGGAAGATTTGAACGGTGCATACCCCTTTGCGGAGAGCGGCTTTCAGTTCAGGAACTGTAATCTCTTCGCCTTCGAGGTATTTCATCATCAAGTCTTCGTCGAGTTCCGCAATCTTCTCAACCATTTCCTGACGGAGTTCTTCGGCTTGGTCTTTCAACTCTGCCGGAATTTCCGTCTCTTCGATTTCTTTTCCGAGATCGTCTTTGAAGATGTACGCTTTTTCCGTCATCAAATCGACGATACCTACGAAATCATTCTCTGCGCCGATAGGCAATTGAATCGCTACGGCATTCGCTTGCAGACGGTCTTTCATGGACTGGATGACGTTGAGGAAATCAGCGCCGATGATGTCCATTTTGTTGACGTAAGCAATACGAGGTACGCCGTAACGGTCAGCTTGACGCCATACCGTCTCGGATTGTGGCTCAACGCCTTCTTTTGCAGAGAAAACGCCTACGGCTCCGTCCAATACGCGAAGGGAACGCTCAACCTCTACCGTAAAGTCAACGTGGCCCGGAGTGTCGATAATGTTAACGCGGTGACCTTTCCATTGTGCGGTCGTTGCCGCCGATGTAATCGTAATACCGCGCTCTTGTTCTTGCTCCATCCAGTCCATTGTTGCGGAACCTTCGTGAGTTTCACCAATCTTATGGGTACGACCGGTGTAGAACAAAATACGCTCCGTTGTCGTTGTTTTACCGGCATCGATGTGAGCCATAATCCCGATATTACGCGTATTTGCCAAGGAGAACTGTCTTGCCATGGAGTGATCTCCCTTCAAATTGGGTTAGGTAACTCAATAATCGAGACCTGCTCAGCTGAATCCTACCAGCGGTAGTGAGCATACGCTTTGTTTGCTTCAGCCATTTTATGCGTATCTTCGCGCTTCTTAACAGCAGCGCCTGTGTTGTTGGAAGCATCGATAATCTCTGCTGCCAGACGTTCTTGCATGGTCTTCTCTCCGCGGTTGCGAGAGTAGTTGACCAACCAGCGCAATCCCAACGAAGTGCGGCGATCCGGCTTCACTTCGATAGGCACTTGATAGTTCGAACCGCCGACACGGCGAGCCTTAACTTCAAGGACCGGCATGATATTTTTCAGTGCCGCTTCAAACACTTCCATAGGATCTTTCCCCGTGCGTTCTTGAATGAGCGCGAAAGAATCATATAGAATTGTTTGAGCAACACCACGTTTACCGTCGATCATGATGCGGTTAATCAGGCGAGTAACCAGCTTGCTGTTATACACCGGATCCGGCAGCACGTCGCGCTTAGGAACTGGACCTTTGCGTGGCATGTGAATCCCCCTTTCCAAATAACTTCACAAGCAGAAGCGAGTCCGTCTTCCTCTCCCGAGGAAAGCGTCTCTTTCTGTAACGGAATAAGGTAGATTGTCTACCCTACTCCCGGTGATCGCGATTAGGATTTCTTCGCTTTCGGACGCTTCGTACCGTACTTGGAACGAGCTTGCATGCGGTTGTTCACCCCAGCAGTATCCAATGCACCGCGAACGATGTGGTAACGAACCCCTGGAAGGTCCTTAACCCGGCCCCCGCGCACGAGTACAACGCTGTGCTCTTGCAGGTTGTGGCCGATACCTCCGATGTAAGCAGTAACCTCAACACGGTTCGTCAAGCGAACACGGGCATACTTACGAAGTGCGGAGTTCGGTTTCTTCGGTGTCATCGTACCTACACGAGTGCAGACACCGCGTTTTTGAGGCGCGCTCAAATCCGTTTCTTCACGCTTCAGAGCGTTGTATCCTTTTTGCAAAGCTGGGGACTTGGATTTTGTTACTTTATCTTTGCGGCCTTTACGTACCAATTGGTTAATTGTTGGCATGTTGGCACCCCCTTCCTATAAGTTTCAACACCTTTTACAATTCATTCATTTAAGCCCACAGATCCAGGTGGTTCATAAATGAACAAATGAAATGTTTTTGCCATAGGACTTCCCCCGACAAAAACAATAGGTTTGCTTATGAATTCGTGTTGACGACAGCCACTGCAGCCGCGCCGACCTCGATGCCGCACGCCTTGCCAAGCTCGCGCATCGTCTGGACATACGTCAGCTTGATGCCCTGCTTCTCGCACAGCGCGATAATCTTCGAAGTCACCCGCGCGTCGGCGTCTTCCGCCACGTATACTTCGGCGGCCAGGCCTTGCTCTACCATCTTCAGTGTCTGCTTGGTCCCAATCTTGATCTTCTCATCCTGTAACCCTTTATCATAAGACATGAATCATGTTCCTCCAAAAGTACAGGTCATTGCCTTGGGCACACTACGATATAGTAGCACTTTCGATTTCATGTGTCAAGAAATTATTTTTAGTTGAATGATAGCCCCAACACGGCACCGTGAAGCATGCCGCCAGGCCGTCCCTCAACGGGCCCGGCCGGCGGCATGTTGCACGCACGATTCTATTATTCGGCGACGCCGACACCGGCGGTGTCCAGCGCTTCTTCCGTCTCTTCTTCCATCAGCGGGTTGATCAGCTTCACGCTGCGGTAGCGGTTCATGCCCGTACCTGCCGGGATCAGCTTCCCGATAATGACATTCTCCTTCAGGCCGAGCAGCTGGTCGACCTTGCCCTTGATGGCGGCGTCGGTCAGGACACGCGTCGTCTCCTGGAACGATGCGGCCGACAGGAAGGAATCGGTCTCCAGCGACGCCTTCGTGATACCGAGCAGCACCGGCTTCGCGACAGCCGGTTCTTTGCCGGACAGGATCGCTTCCTTGTTCGCCGCTTCGTACTCATGAAGGTCGACGTACGAGCCAGGCAGAAGTGTCGTATCTCCCGCGTCGACGATGCGGATCTTCCGCAGCATCTGCTTAATCATTACCTCAACGTGCTTGTCGTTGATTTCTACCCCTTGGTTCCGGTATACGCGCTGAACTTCCTGAAGAATGTAGTTCTGCACGCCGCGGATACCTTTAATGCGCAGCATCTCTTTCGGATCGATGGAGCCGTCCGTAATCTCGTCCCCGGCCTCGATAGCCATGCCTTCGGTGACACGGATGCGGGAGCCGTACGTAACGGAGTATACTTTGGTCTCCGCTTCGCCTTGAACCTCTACCTCGCGGCGGTCCTTCGCTTCGCGGATCTCTTTGACGACGCCGTCGATCTCGGAAATAATCGCTTGCCCCTTCGGATTGCGCGCCTCGAACAACTCCTGGATACGCGGCAAACCTTGGGTAATATCGTCTCCGGCGACGCCCCCGGTATGGAACGTACGCATCGTGAGCTGGGTTCCCGGCTCACCGATCGATTGCGCGGCGATAATGCCGACCGCTTCCCCGATCTCCACGTGCTTGCCTGTCGCCAGGTTGCGGCCGTAGCAGATTTTGCAGACGCCGTGACGGGCGCGGCAGCTCAGCACGGAGCGAATCATCAGCTTCTTCACGCCAGCCTTGACGATCGCTTCGGCCTTGTCGGTATCGATGAGCTCGTTCCGGTTCACGAGCACTTCGCCCGTCTCCGGATGACGCACCGTCTCGAACGAATAACGTCCTTCGATGCGGTCATACAAGCCTTCGATGACTTCCTTCCCGTCGGAAATATTGCTGACGAGGAAGCCTTTGTCCGTGCCGCAATCGTCCTCGCGCACGATTACGTCCTGCGCGACGTCGACGAGACGGCGGGTCAAGTAACCCGAGTCCGCCGTACGGAGGGCGGTGTCCGCGAGACCTTTCCGCGCGCCGTGCGTCGAGATGAAGTACTCCAAGACGGTAAGGCCTTCGCGGAAGTTCGATTTGATTGGCAATTCAATAATCCGTCCGGACGGGTTCGCCATGAGACCGCGCATCCCGCCGAGCTGGGTAATCTGCGATTTGTTACCCCGCGCCTTGGAATCGACCATGAGCATGATGGAGTTGTAGCGATCCATCGATTTCATGAGGATATCCGTGATGCGGTCCTTCGTATCCGACCAGATCTCGATGACGCGGTCATACCGCTCGTCGTTCGTAATCAGACCGCGACGGTATTGATTCGTAATTACCTTGACCTTCTCTTCGGACTCCTTGAGAATCTCCGCCTTCTCCTGCGGCACGATAACGTCCGCCACCGCGATAGTAATCCCTGCGCGGGTGGAGTAGGTGAAGCCAATCTGCTTGATGCGGTCCAGGATGACCGAAGTCAGCGTCGTATGGAAAATATCGAAGCAGCGGGCAATAATTTGACCGAGATAGTCTTTGCCTACCGCGCCCGATTGCGGAATGCTCTGGAGAATCTCCGGAATATTCGCGCCTTTCTCATGGATAAAGTAGAGATCCGGCGTTCCCTCGAACAAGTTGCGCTTGGTCGGCTCGTTGATATAAGGGAATTCCGGCGGGAATATTTCATTGAAAATGATACGTCCCACCGTCGTCACGAGCAGCGCTTCCTGCTGCTTCTCCGTGAACGAGGTCTTGTTCAGCGCCCGGGCCGGAATGACGACGCGCGCATGCAAGGAGGCCGTTCCGCGCTGGTAGGCGGATACCGCTTCATTGACAGAGGCGAAGATCATGCCGGAGCCTTTCGCTTCCTTGTTGTCCATCGTCAGGTAGAACGATCCTAGAACCATATCCTGAGATGGCGTAACGACCGGCTTGCCGTCTTTCGGGTTCAAGATATTGCCGGATGCCAGCATGAGCAGGCGCGCTTCCGCCTGCGCTTCCGCGGACAACGGCACGTGAACCGCCATCTGGTCGCCGTCGAAGTCGGCGTTGTACGCCGTACAGACGAGCGGGTGAAGACGGATCGCGCGGCCTTCGACCAGAATCGGCTCGAACGCCTGGATGCCGAGACGGTGAAGCGTAGGAGCGCGGTTCAACAGAACCGGATGCTCGCGGATCACTTCTTCAAGGACGTCCCATACTTCCGGACTGACGCGCTCGACTTTGCGTTTCGCGCTCTTGATGTTATGCGCCAAGCCTTTGTTCACGAGCTCTTTCATAACGAAAGGCTTGAACAGCTCCAGGGCCATTTCCTTCGGCAGACCGCATTGATACATCTTCAAATACGGGCCGACAACGATAACGGAACGTCCGGAATAGTCAACGCGCTTCCCGAGCAGGTTCTGACGGAAGCGGCCTTGTTTCCCTTTGAGCATATGGCTGAGCGACTTGAGCGGACGGTTCCCCGGTCCGGTAACCGGACGGCCGCGGCGCCCGTTGTCAATCAGGGCATCGACGGCTTCCTGAAGCATCCGCTTCTCGTTCTGCACGATGATGTCCGGCGCGCCCAGATCGAGCAGCCGCTTGAGGCGGTTGTTCCGGTTGATGACGCGGCGGTACAGATCGTTCAAGTCCGAGGTCGCGAAGCGTCCGCCGTCCAATTGAACCATCGGACGAAGCTCCGGCGGAATAACCGGGAGCACATCGAGGATCATCCACTCCGGCGCATTGCCCGAATTGCGGAACGCCTCGATGACTTCCAGACGCTTAATCGCGCGGTTGCGGCGTTGGCCTTGAGCCGTGCGCAGCTCTTCCTTCAGCATCGTCAGCTCTTTTTCCACGTCCAGATCCTGCAGCAGCTTCTTGACCGCTTCCGCGCCCATGCCGGCCTGGAATGCATGGCCGTACTTCTCGCGGTAGCTGCGGTATTCCTTCTCCGACAGCAATTGCTTTTTCTCCAGCGGCGTATCGCCCGGATCCGTCACCACATAGGAGGCGAAGTAAATAATCTCTTCCAGCGAGCGGGGCGACATGTCGAGGGCCAAGCCCATCCGGCTCGGAATGCCCTTGAAATACCAGATATGCGAGACCGGAGCGGCCAATTCGATATGGCCCATCCGTTCGCGGCGCACTTTCTGGCGCGTGACTTCAACGCCGCATCGATCACAGACGACGCCTTTGTAGCGCACCCGCTTATACTTGCCGCAGTGACATTCCCAGTCTTTCGTCGGTCCGAAGATCTTCTCGCAGAACAGGCCTTCTTTTTCCGGCTTGAGCGTGCGGTAGTTGATTGTCTCCGGCTTCTTGACTTCGCCACGAGACCAAGAGCGAATCTTGTCGGGAGAGGCGAGCCCAATCTTCATATATTCAAAATTGTTGACGTCCATCAAGGAGCGACCCTCCTTAATTTGTACTAGAGTTCGCCGCTGTTCACTTCACACAGGAGCGGCAGGCTGTGTTCCAATCTATAGGGGCTGACGGTGGCCGGCAGCGGCTGTATTCAGCGCGGCTTCCGGCCACCGTCGATACCAACGTGTCCTGATGCAGTTGCGGCGGCTTATTCCGCCACGTATTCGTCATCCATGCCAAGGTTCAGCTTGTCTTGCGGCATATCATCGTCATCGTCGAATTCGCGCATTTCGATTTCTTCCTCGTTCTCCGTCAAAATCTTGACATCCATACCCAAGCTTTGCAGCTCTTTGATCAAGACCTTGAAGGACTCTGGAACACCCGGCTCCGGCACATTCTCGCCCTTGACAATCGATTCATACGTCTTCACCCGGCCGACAACGTCATCGGATTTGACGGTAAGGATCTCTTGCAGCGTGTAAGCTGCGCCGTAAGCTTCAAGAGCCCAGACCTCCATCTCGCCGAAGCGCTGTCCGCCGAACTGGGCTTTACCGCCGAGCGGCTGCTGCGTAACGAGCGAGTAAGGACCTGTGGAACGGGCGTGAATCTTGTCGTCAACCATGTGCGCGAGCTTAATCATGTACATGACGCCGACCGTCACTTCACGCTCGAACGGTTCGCCTGTGCGGCCATCGTACAGGATCGTCTTGCCGTTGCGCTGCATGCCGGCTTCTTCCATCGTGTCGAATACGTCGTACTCGGTCGCTCCGTCGAAGACCGGCGTAGCCATATGCATGCCGAGGTACCGAGCCGCCATGCCCAAGTGAACCTCGAGCACCTGACCGATGTTCATCCGGGAAGGAACGCCGAGCGGGTTCAATACGACTTGAACCGGCGTGCCATCCGGCAGGAACGGCATATCCTCTTCCGGCAGAATGCGGGCGATGACCCCTTTGTTACCGTGGCGTCCCGCCATTTTATCCCCTTCGGATATTTTCCGCTTTTGGGCAATATAAGCACGTACCAGTTGGTTGACGCCTGGAGGCAGCTCATCGCCGTTCTCCCGCGTGAACACCTTCACGTCAACGACAATCCCGTCGGTTCCGTGCGGAACCCGCAGGGACGTGTCGCGCACCTCCCGCGCTTTTTCGCCGAAGATCGCGTGCAGGAGACGCTCTTCCGCCGTCAGCTCGGTAACCCCTTTTGGCGTTACTTTACCGACGAGGATGTCGCCGGCCTTGATCTCGGCGCCGACACGGATAATGCCGCGCTCGTCGAGATTCTTCAGCGCTTCTTCCCCGACGTTCGGGATATCGCGCGTAATCTCTTCCGGCCCCAGCTTCGTGTCGCGGGCTTCCGACTCGTACTCCTCGATATGAATCGAAGTGTAGACGTCTTCTTTGACCAATTTCTCGGACAGCAGAATCGCGTCCTCGTAGTTGTAGCCTTCCCAAGTCATGAAGGCAACGACGACGTTGCGGCCCAGCGCCAGTTCACCCATCTCCGTGGACGGACCGTCCGCCAAAATATCGCCTTTCTTGACGATATCGCCTTTCTTCGCCAGCGGGCGCTGGTTAATGCAGGTTCCTTGGTTGGAACGCATGAACTTTTGCAATTTATATTTGACGAGGTCACCCTTGACCTCTTTGCCGTCAATCATTTCAATGCGGCGGACTTGAATCTCGTTCGCCGTTACGCGCTCCACGATGCCGTCCACTTTGGACACGATGCAGACACCGGAGTCCTTCGCGGACTTGTGCTCCATTCCGGTCCCGACGAACGGCGCTTCCGGCACCAGCAGAGGCACCGCTTGCCGCTGCATGTTGGAACCCATCAGCGCACGGTTGGAGTCGTCGTTCTCCAGGAACGGAATCAACGCGGTCGCAACCGACACGACCTGCTTCGGCGAGACGTCCATATAGTCGACGCGTTCGCTTGGCATCGTCAAAATATTGTCGGACTGCTTGTTGTAGCGGACGATAACCATATCGTCCTGGAACGAGCCGTCTTCATTCAACAGCGCGTTCGCCTGGGCGATGACGTAGTTGTCTTCCTCATCCGCCGTCATATAATCAATCTGTTCCGTGACCTTGCCGGTCTTCGGATCGACCCAACGATACGGCGCTTCGATGAAGCCGTACTCGTTGACGCGAGCGAAGGTGGACAAGGAGTTGATCAGACCGATGTTCGGACCTTCCGGCGTCTCGATCGGACACATCCGCCCATAGTGCGAATGGTGGACGTCGCGGACTTCGAAGCCCGCGCGTTCCCGCGTCAGACCGCCCGGTCCGAGCGCGGACAGACGGCGCTTGTGCGTCAATTCCGCCAACGGGTTCGTCTGGTCCATGAACTGGGACAGCTGCGAGCTGCCGAAGAACTCCTTGATCGAGGCGATGACCGGACGGATATTAATCAGCGCTTGCGGCGTAATGACGCTCGCATCCTGGATGGACATCCGCTCGCGGACGACGCGTTCCATCCGGGACAGACCAATCCGGAACTGGTTCTGCAGCAATTCGCCGACCGAACGGAGACGGCGGTTGCCCAGATGGTCGATATCATCCGTGCTGCCGATTCCGTGCAGCAGGTTGATGAAATAGTTGATCGAGGAGATGATATCGGCCGGCGTAATGTTCTTCACCGATTTATCGATGTTGCCGTTGGAAATAACCTTGATGACCTTGCCTTCTTCCATCGGCGAGAACACGCTGATAACCTGCATCGGAATATCATCGGACTCCAACACTCCGCCTGCGACGTGATATGTCTTGAAGCCGACGCCGCTCTCCAGGCGCGGCATGATCTCATCCAGCAAGCGGCGGTCGATCATTTGCCCTGCTTCCGCCACGATCTCGCCCGTCTCCGCATCGAACAGCGTCTCGGCGAGGCGCTGGTTGAAGAGACGGTTCTTGATATGAAGCTTTTTATTAATCTTGTACCGGCCCACGTTGGCCAGATCATAACGTTTAGGATCGAAGAAACGTGCGATGAGCAAGCTTCTCGCATTATCCAATGTCGGCGGTTCACCCGGACGCAGGCGCTCATAGATTTCGATCAGCGCTTTTTCCGTAGAATCGGTATTGTCCTTGTCCAGGGTGTTCCGGATGTATTCATCCTGTCCGAGCAGCTCCAAAATCTGCTCGTCCGTACCGAAGCCCAAGGCGCGAAGAAGGACGGTGACCGGAATCTTCCGCGTGCGGTCAATACGGACATAGATGATGTCCTTGGCGTCCGTCTCCAGCTCAAGCCAGGCCCCGCGGTTCGGGATGACGGTTGCCGTATATGTCTTCTTCCCGTTCTTGTCGACTTTCGTACTGAAATAGACACTTGGGGAGCGAACCAACTGGCTGACAATAACACGTTCCGCACCGTTGATGATGAACGTGCCTGTCTCCGTCATGAGCGGGAAATCACCCATAAACACTTCTTGCTCTTTGACTTCTCCGGTCTCTTTATTGAGGAGACGCACCTTGACCCGGAGCGGTGCTGCATACGTTACATCGCGTTCCTTCGATTCATCGACCGAATACTTAGGCTCGCCCAAGCTGTAATCGATAAACTCCAGAACCAAGTTACCCGTGAAATCCTGAATCGGCGAAATGTCTTGGAACATCTCACGCAATCCTTCGTCCAAAAACCATTCGTACGATTTCTGTTGGATTTCAATCAAGTTCGGGACTTCGAGTACCTCTTTGATGCGCGCGTAGCTGCGCCGAGTGCGTCGACCATACTGAACAAGATGTCCTGCCAACTTTAACTCACCCCTCATGTCTACTCACAAAAATTGGATTGCGAATCCTTTTCGATATCCTTTATAATAAAGTCCACGAAAGAGACTCTGAAAACGAGAAAATGGGTTGATCAAACAAAAAGAAAAACGTACGCTCACGATAAAACGCCTTTTCCGATGGACGCCGTTTCCCCGTGCCGTCGTTTCCTGTTGTAGAACATCCTTCATATCCGATAGACTTGCCCAAAATGTAAACATTATACTTCATTTCACGAAAATGTATTCGTCTTTTCAAAAAAAAGCTTGACATTTTGGTCATGTAAAGACATGAAGGCCATCCTAATACTGACATTTTATAATAATACCATAATGGGCATGCCGAGTCAACGTCGAATTTAAACTATTCTTTGACAGCCCGATAGATGCGGTACCCCTTCTCTTTGGCGACCAACTCCACTTGCTCCTCGCCGAACAGCTCCCGCAGCTTGGCTTCCGCGGAAGGCGCCCCCTGCTTCTTCTGAATGACGATCCACAGCGCTCCTCTAGCATTCAAATGTCCCTGTGATTGTTCAAAAATCCGGTGCACGACTTCTTTGCCTGCTCGTATCGGCGGGTTCGTCAAAATGACGTCGAAGGTTGACGAGCCGATGCCGTTCAATCCGTCGCTCTTCAGCACCGTCACATTGGTTATGGCGTTCCGCTTCGCATTTTCCCGGGCCAGCTCCAGCGCCCGTTCATTCACATCCACCATTGTCACATGCCCCTGTGGAGCAAGCTTGGCGGCCGCCATTCCGATCGGGCCATAGCCGCAGCCGACGTCAAGCACCTGTGCGCCGTCCGGAATGTCCATATGTTCGATCAGCACGCGGCTTCCGAAGTCAACTCCGCCCTTCGAGAACACGCCTGCATCCGACACGAACTGCAGCGTATGCCCGCGCAGCTCCGTCTTCCAATACTGCCGATCATGCGGCGTATCCGGCCGGTGACTATAATAATGTCCCGTCAACTTCCGTCCTCCTTCCTCTGCGTTCAAAGTGCTGCTGTTCATTGGCTAAGATGCGCTAGCCTCTGTGATGCTATCCCGGTCCTCTGTCCTGGGCCCCAAGGAGGCGGCAAGGACAGGCGCTTCGTGACGTCGTATCCTAGACAACGAACCCCTTGAATATTCTTCAAGGGGTTCCGCACTTCAGCAAGCAAATACTATTTCAGTTCTACAGTTGCGCCAGCTTCTTCGAGCTTCGCTTTTACTGCTTCTGCTTCTTCTTTGCTTACTTTTTCTTTCAATGGCTTTGGTGCGTTGTCTACGAGATCTTTCGCTTCTTTCAGGCCGAGACCTGTGATTTCGCGAACGACTTTGATGACGTTGATTTTGCCAGCGCCTGGGTTCGTCAGAATTACGTCGAATTCGGATTGCTCAGCTGCGCCAGCATCGCCAGCACCGCCAGCCATAACTGCCACAGGAGCTGCAGCGGTTACGCCGAATTCTTCTTCGATTGCTTTAACCAGGTCGTTCAGTTCCAATACGGACATGCCTTTGATGGCTTCCAAGATTTGCTCTTTGCTCATGGTTAAACCTCCATATTCATAGTAAGTGATAGTAGTAAATGTTCACGTCCCCGGATGGGCACGGAAGTCTCTTACGCTTCTGCTTCTTGCTTCTCTGCGACCGCCTTGACGGCGAGTGCGAAATTGCGCATAGGCGCTTGGAGCACGCTGAGCAACATGGACAGCAAACCTTCGCGGGAAGGCAGCTCGGCCAGTGCTTTGATCTGAGCTACATCGACAACGCGGCCTTCGACCACGCCACCTTTGATCTCAAGAGCGTCATTCTTCTTCGCAAAATCATTCAAAATCTTCGCAGGAGCTACTGCGTCTTCCGGGCTGAAAGCGATAGCCGTCGGTCCGGACAACACTTGATCCAGCTCAGTCAATTCCGCTTCCGCTGTCGCGCGGCGAACCATCGTGTTCTTCAACACTTGGAACTCGATGCCCGCTTCGCGAAGCTGCTTGCGAAGTTCAGTCACTTGAGACACGTTCAAACCACGATAGTCGGCAACAACCGTCGTTACGCTGCCACGCAGTTTCTCTGCGATTACTTTCACTTCTTGCTGTTTCGCTTCGATAACTTTTGCGTTTGCCACTCGATCCACCTCCTACAAGTTCTTATCTAACCGCATCCTGGACTATTATGTTCTGCCTACACGAGCATAAGAAAAGCCTCTGCAGCAATCTACAGAGGCATCACGAATGCAGCGGCGCCTGATCACGCATGTTCCCATGCGCCACCGCATCTTCTATTTCGAACACCTCGGTAGGAGATTAAGCCTTACGGCACCTACTGTCTATGGTACGATTATTCATTTTCAACATACGCGCGAATCTCACAACCTCATTAGAATACCATAGATGGCCAACCGGTGTCAACCTTAACTATAGCAGACCAACAATGCGAGAGACTGTCAAACTTAGCGGTAGTTCGCCGTGTTCACGCGTACGGCAGGTCCCATCGTGGAAGATACCGCGATGTTCTTCATGTATACGCCTTTGGCTGCTGCCGGCTTCGCACGGTTCAGCGCGTCGATGAGTGCTTTCAGGTTTTCATTCAACTGTTCAGCACTGAAGGACGCTTTTCCGATAGGCGCATGAATTTGGCCCGCTCTGTCCAGACGGTACTCGATTTTACCCGCTTTGATCTCTTGGATCGCCTTGGCAACATCGAATGTAACCGTGCCGGCTTTCGGGTTAGGCATCAGGCCTTTACCGCCGAGGATACGGCCCAATTTACCTACTTCGCTCATCATGTCCGGCGTTGCCACGCAGACATCGAAGTCGAACCAGCCTTGCTGGATTTTGTTGATCATGTCCTGATCGCCTACAAAATCAGCGCCAGCCGCTTCCGCTTCTTTCGCTTTTTCGCCTTTTGCAAAGACGAGAACGCGCTTCGTCTTACCTGTTCCGTGAGGAAGCACAACTACCCCACGCACGTTTTGGTCCTGTTTGCGCGGGTCAACGCCCAGGCGCACAGCAACTTCAACGGTTTCGTCAAATTTAGCCGTAGCCGACTTTTTCACCAATTCAATGGCTTCCGCCGGCTCATAAGTTGCATCTCTATCGATCAACTTCGCGGCTTCTTCATACTTCTTGCCACGTTTTGCCATGATTTTGTTCCTCCTTCGTGGTAATAGCGGTTGGACCTCCCACATCTGTCACGCAGACCCGATTAGTCTTCGATGACGATACCCATGCTGCGGGCTGTGCCTTCAACCATGCGCATAGCCGATTCTACGGATGCCGCATTCAGGTCTGGCATTTTTTGCTCAGCGATTTGGCGAACCGTGTCGCGCTTCACTGTAGCTACTTTCTTTTTGTTTGGCTCGCCGGAACCTTTTTCGATCTTGGAAGCCACTTTCAGCAATACTGCTGCTGGAGGCGTCTTCGTGATGAACGTAAAGGAGCGATCCTCGAATACTGTGATTTCAACAGGAATGATAAGGCCTGCTTGATCGGCAGTCTTCGCGTTGAATTCCTTACAGAACGCCATGATGTTCACGCCTGCTTGACCCAATGCTGGACCGACCGGCGGCGCAGGATTCGCTTTCCCTGCAGGAATCTGCAATTTTACCACTTTGATGACTTTTTTTGCCATTGTCGTACACCTCCTTGCGCTAATATGTGAGTCCGGAGCAAGCCCCTCTCACATTAGAAAACCTGTCAAAGATGTATTAAATCTTCTCCACCTGATGGTAATCCAGTTCAAGCGGGGTTTCCCTTCCAAACATGTTAACATGGACCTTCAACTTCGCTTTATCGAGAAGGATCTCTTCGACCGTGCCGACAAAGTTAGCGAAAGGCCCTACCTTAATGCGTACCGATTCCTTCAACTCGAAATCGACCTTCGGCTTCGGCTCTTCCATTCCCATCTGCCGCAAAATCTGTTCAACCTCTTCCGGCATCAGAGGAATCGGCTTGGAGCCGGATCCGGTGGAACCGACAAATCCAGTGACGCCCGGCGTATTGCGGACAACATACCAAGATTCATCCGTCTGGATCATCTCAACCAAAACATAGCCAGGGTAAACCTTGCGCATGACGGTTTTTTTCTTGCCGTCTTTGTTCACCAATTCTTCTTCCATCGGAACAAGAACCCGGAATATCTTGTCTTCCATTCCCATGGATTCGACGCGCTTTTCCAGATTGGCTTTCACTTTGTTCTCATACCCGGAGTAGGTATGAACAACGTACCATCTCTTTTCCATAACTAAGCCACCTTGGGACTTTATTAAATAATCGCTTCGACGATCGCGGAAATCCCGATGTCAAGGACCCAGAAATAAAGCGTCATAAAGATAACCGTCCCCAATACGACCAGCGTATAGCTTGTCAGTTCTTTACGATTGGGCCAGCGAACTTTTTTTAATTCACCCCAGCTGTCGGCAAAGAAGGAAAACAATGAACTGAAAGGTTGTTTCAGTTTCCCGAAGAAAGCCACGGACTACACCTCCATCAGACTTATCTCGTTTCGCGATGAGAAGTATGCTCGTTGCAGAACTTGCAGAATTTCTTCAACTCAATGCGGTCTGGGTGATTGCGCTTGTTCTTTGTCGTCGTGTAGTTGCGTTGTTTGCAGCTCGTGCAAGCCATCGTAATAATTACCCGCATGTAGTACACCTCCTGAAGACACCTTATTGTGATAAGAAGCGTCGAAATTATAGTCTAACGAATACGGATACGCCCTCCTGCCCGATGACAGGGAGCTTCCGTTCCCGCAAGCTGAATAAGCCAAGCTTACTCAGTAATACGTACGCATATTTAGGCCTACCTAAAACACTTTATCACAAGGGTCAATTGAAGTCAATGAAAAGATAGCGCTGCTGTGGGGTTCGCAGGGCTTCCTCGCTATGCCGTAGAACAGCTGCTTGCTGGTAAATCCGCTCTCTCGAATCGACTATTATTCATTATTGTGGAATCTGAACAAATCTAAACCTGCGACGATGAGGCAATCGACAGACAAGGCGATAGGGGCGGTCAGCAGAAGGGGCGAGTTGGGCAAAAAAAGAAAGCGTCCGGCCTCTCCTCGCAGAGGGTGTTCAAAAGTCCGCTTGTGATCACGAGCAGCTCAGGCAGGCAGCATCGAATCTTGCGCTTCCTCTCGGAGAGAGCCAGCTTCGAAGCATGTTTCCAAGAGAAACATTTTAGCCGATCATGCAGCCTCAACTGCATCCCGATGCTCTTTACTCGTGCTCAAGCAACCTTCCGGCGCGGAACGCCAGCCTTTTTGAACAAGTTTCTTATAGAAGCCACGGACACTTTTCTTCTACTCTTCTCCGTCGCCGTCCCGCAGTTCCAGATAGCGCTCCAGCTTGCGCTTGACGCGCTGGAGGGCGTTGTCTATCGACTTGACATGGCGATCCAGGTCAACGGCAATCTCCTGATAGGATCGGCCATCCAAATACAACATTAGCACTCTGCGCTCAAGATCGCTCAAAATCTCGGCCATCTTGTCTTCCAGTCCGACGAATTCTTCCTGATTGATAATCAACTCTTCGGGATCCGACACGCGGGAGCCTCCGATAATATCAAGAAGCGTGCGGTCCGAATCCTCATCATAGATCGGCTTGTCCAAGGATACATAGGAGTTCAATGGAATATGCTTCTGGCGCGTTGCCGTCTTGATTGCGGTAATGATCTGCCTCGTGATGCACAGTTCGGCAAACGCCTTGAATGAAGCCAACTTATCGCCCTTGAAATCCCGGATTGACTTATATAATCCGATCATACCTTCTTGTACGATATCCTCGCGATCGGCTCCTATCAAAAAATAAGAGCGTGCCTTGGCACGTACGAAATTACGGTACTTGTTAATTAAATACTCTAGCGCTTCGCTGTCTCCCTCACGAACTGCGTCGACGAGAAGTTCATCCGACAACCGTTCGTACGGACAGGGGGTGCTCAATGCTCTGAGGTCAACACTCACTAGCAATCCCTCCGGCCTGCAACGCAATTCACCGTCACATCACAAATGATAGATTCAGTATATATGAATCTATCTCGCACCGTCAACCAAGGAAAGCCTTATCCGGCGCGGAATTCCAGCTATTCGACAAATTGTCCTAATCTTCTTCCCCCCGGCGCATCCGTTCGAGCTTCAGCAGTTGGTCGAGGCTGAGCTTTCCTTCCAGCGGATTGCGCTTCACCGGCTTCGAGGCATGCTCGCGAATCCGGCTCTCCACCTCCCGCCTCGATTGCTCCACGATGATCCGAAGCTCGCGTGCCGATATCCGCAGCGCGCCGAGGCCGAGGACGACGCGCTGCTCTGTCATATCCGAAGTGGCAACATAGATCTGGCGCCGGCGATGGGAGAGCTCCTTGACAAGACGCTCGATGCATTCGTCCGCCGTCTCCTTCTCCTTCGTGAAGTAGACTTCGATCTTGCCCTGGGTATAGGTAGCCCCCAGACCGGGGACGCGGTAGGCGTCAAAGACGGCGATGACCCGCCGGCCGGAATACGCCTGGTATTCCGCCAGGTTGTCCAGCAGGCGGTCGCGCGCGTCCTCGAGCCTCCGGTCTGCCAGCTGCTTCAGCTCGTGCCAGGCGCCGATCATATTGTACCCATCGACCAACAGCACGTCGCGCCAATCTTGCTGGCGCATTCTCAGCCGCGGCGCCGGCGCACGACCTCATACATGAATATCCCGGCGGCGACCGACGCATTTAACGAATTGATCTGTCCGGCCATCGGAAGCTTCAGCAGCGCATCGCAGGTCTGCTTGACGAGGCGGCCCATGCCCTTGCTCTCATTTCCGATGACCAGCGCGAGCGGCATCGTAAACAGGTCCGTCTCGTACAGGTCCTGGGTCGCGGACACATCGGTTCCGACAAGCCAGACGCCCCGCTCCTTCAACTGCTCCATCGTCTGCGCCAGATTCGTTACCCGCGCGACCGGCACATATTCCACGGCGCCGGCGGATGTTTTGGACACGGTGGCGGTCAAGCCGACCGAACGCCGCTTCGGAATGATGACGCCATGCACCCCCGTGCAGTCGGCCGTCCGCAGAATCGATCCGAGATTATGCGGATCCTCGATCTCGTCGAGGATCAGGAGGAACGGCGTCTCTCCCTTCGCCTCCGCCCGGGCGAGGATGTCGTCCACCTCCACATAGCCGTAAGCGGCCACCTGGGCGACGACCCCTTGATGCTGAACGCCCTCGGCCATCTGATCGAGCTTGCGCTTGTCCACGGTCTGAACGATGACGCCCGCCTTCTTCGCTTCGGCGATAATCGGCTGCGTCAGATGCTTCTGCGCGTTGTCCGCAATCCATATTTTATGAATGGTACGGCCGGAGCGGAGCGCCTCGGTGACCGAGTGCTTCCCGGCAATGTATTCTTCCATGTCTCTGCTGCCTCCCGTAATTGTTGCTTCCTATTGCCACTCACTGCTTATTCCGGGTTGTACCGGCTGTCGCGGCCGGGCCGGCTTGGGCGAAGGTTCGCCTCCGGAGCGGGCATCCAATTCCCGCTCCCCCGGCCACTTCGCCGCTATCCTTTATTCGGGCTTCCCGCGCGCACCCGCTTGTGACGGCGCTTCCTCCCCATCCGGCGCCTGCACGATGATCTCGGCCAGCTCCCGAATTCGGTCGCCGCGGCCGATAAAGTACAAGTAGCCGAACAGTGCCTCCAGCGCCGTCGCCTGGCGGTACTCATTCACATTGGCGCTCTTCGGCACCGCAGACTTGGCATTGCGCCCCTGGCGAACGATGTCCGCCTCCTCCGCCGTCAGCATCGGCGCAAGCCGCGCAAGCGCCCGCGCCTGCGACTTGGCCGACACGTAGCGTGTCGCCTGCCGGTGCAGCACCTGCGGCCGGTGGTTCGGCATCGAGATGAGATACTGCCGGATCGCCATCTCATAGACCGCATCGCCCATATACGCCAGCACGATCGGCGGCAGCAGCTTCGGCTCCTTCGCCGGCGGGTAAGGGAACAGCCATGTCCCTCCCGCCTCTGCGCCGTCCGGGCGCACGGCATTCATTCCCTGTTCCTCATTGTCATTCCTCACGTCTGTTGCTCCGTCCTTTGTATCCGGCTGCACTCGCGGCTCCCTCATTTGCGGCGCCAACGGATGCCCTGCGGCGTATCTTCCAGGATGATGCCCTGAGCGGTCAACATATCGCGAATCTCATCGGCGCGCGCCCAGTTCTTCGCCTGGCGCGCTTCGGCGCGCTCCTGAATCAGGCGGTCGATCTCCTCGTCAAGCAGTTCCTCTTCCTCCTGCTCCGGTACGAGCCCGAGGACATTGTTCATCGCCTCGAGCGCATCGAGCAGCGCTTGCAGATTCGCCGTCCGCCGTTCGTCCTCGCTTCCCTGCTGCATCGTGCTGTTCGCCAGGTTCACCCAATCGAACATGGCCGTAATCGCATCGGCCGTATTGAAGTCGTCCTGCATCTTCGCGTCGAACGTATCGAGGATGCCGGCCAGCTTCTGCTGCAACGCCTCGTCCGGCTCGCGCTCCGCGGTGTCCTCCGCCGACTTGAGCAGATGGCGGAGATTCTGGACCGCATTGACGATGCGGCCCACGCTCTTCTCGGCCTGCATCATCGCTTCCTCGCTGAAATTGAGCGGATTGCGGTAATGGGTGGCGAGGATGAAGTAGCGGATCGCCTCCATTTTGTAACGCGCGCGGAGTTCCTTGACGATGACGCCGTTGCCGAGCGATTTCGACATTTTTTCGTTGTTGATATGAATGTACCCGTTATGCATCCAAATATTCGCGAGCGGCTTGCCGGTCAGCGATTCGGATTGCGCCACTTCGCACTCGTGATGCGGGAATTGCAGATCCTGGCCTCCGCCGTGAATATCCAGCGTATCGCCCAAAAACTTGCGCGCCATGGCGGAGCACTCGATATGCCATCCCGGACGGCCCTCGCCCCACGGGCTCGGCCACGAGATCTCTCCCGGCTTCGCCGCCTTCCAGAGCACGAAGTCTTCCGGATTCTCTTTCCGCTCGTCGACCTCGACCCGGATGCCGTGCTGCAGCTCCTCCAGGTTCTGATGGGAGAGCTTCCCGTATTCTTGGAACCGGTTCGTGCGGAAGTAGACATCCTTGCCGGATTCGTAAGCATAGCCTTCCTCCACCAGATTGGCGATGAAGGCGATAATTTCCCCGATATGATCGAGCACGCGCGGATTGTGCGTCGCGCGGCGCACGCCGAGGCCATCGATATCCTCATAGAACGCCTGGATGAACCGTTCCGCGATGACAGGCACGGGATCGCCCGTCTCCATCGACTTGCGGATGAGGCGATCGTCCACATCGGTGAAATTCACGACATAATTCACTTCATAGCCGATCTGTTCCAAATAGCGCCGCACCACATCGAAGACGATCTGAGGGCGGGCATTTCCGATATGAATATAATCGTACACGGTCGGGCCGCATACATACATGTTCACCTTATCCGGATTGACCGGAACGAACGTTTCCTTGCGGCGCGTCATCGTGTTGTAAATCTGAAGCGTCATGTTGAGTTAACCTCCCTGTTTCATGTGCCCGTACGGGCTATTGACGTTGCGCAAGCTCCGCGGAGCCCTCGCGGGGGGCCGCCGTCTCCTGCTTGTGTTGCTCCAGCTCCGCGCGCAGCGCATCGATCTCCCGCTGCATCCCGCGCAGCATATCAATGACCGGATCCGGAAGCTGGGCATGGTTGAGCCGGTCGACGCGGATGCCGTCCTGCTTCACGATCCGGCCCGGAATGCCGACGACCGTGCAGTTGGCCGGCACCTCCCGCAGGACGACGGAGTTGGCCCCGATATTCGAATTGTCCCCGACCTTGAACGACCCGAGCACCTTGGCCCCGGAGGCGATAACGACATTGTTCCCGATCGTCGGGTGGCGCTTGCCTTTCTCCTTGCCGGTACCGCCAAGCGTGACGCCTTGGTAGATCACGACATCGTTCCCGATCTCGCAGGTCTCGCCGATAACGACGCCCATGCCGTGGTCGATGAACAGCCGTTCCCCGATGCGGGCGCCGGGATGAATCTCGATGCCCGTAAAGAAGCGGCTCACCTGGGAGATAATGCGGGCGATCGTGAACCAGCGGTGCTTATAGAACCAATGCGCCGCCAGATGAGCCCAGATCGCGTGCAGGCCGGAATAGGTAAAAATCACTTCAAATCGGCTGCGTGCCGCCGGGTCGTTCTCGAATACGGCCCGGATGTCGGATTGCATTCTTCGGTAAATGCGTCGCATGACCCGTCCCCCTCTTCTTTGTCGGCTTGCTTCGTTCATCATACGGTGGTCGGAGAACACGGTGTTCGGGATTTCCGCATGCGTGTACTCCAAATAGTGTGCTTCACGTTCACTTCACGTTGACTTCAAAAGTGCACTTCAAACGTACGCTTCAAACGTGGACTTCAAAATGTACTTCAAAAGTGTAGTCCAAGCATGCATTCCAAAATGCTGTAAAATTACATGATTTTCATTAACGCCGGCGAGCACCTGAATAAATCCTGCAAATATACAGGAATTCTCGCCGCTTTTGCCGAGTTTCGCCCTAATCCCGGAAAAATACTGCATTCTAGCAGCAATTTACGCAGATTCCCGCTCCGAGACGAGAAATTGATGCATTTTTGCAGGATCAATGATTTTACAAGGGCCCTTCGAGCCCTTCACACAAAAAATGCCTCCGCAGCCGGTATCGGCTGCAGAGGCGCAAGGCGCGGTTCCACTCTGCATAGACAGCGATGAGGCGCCGGCAGCCCTTTGGCAAGGATCCGGCTGCACCAACGGATATCGCTATCCATCTTCACTGTCCCATAACGCGGACAACCCGCCGCCCCCTACCCGTGCCGTGGCACGCTCAAGGACGGAGCTTCCGGGCGCAACGCGCCAGCTGCGAACCGGAACGACTTGCAGCCTGCCAGGCCTTGGCTGTCTGCCGCGTCCTGCCGGTCGTTCTCTCTGTGCGGTTCGGTGTCGCTGGCGCTCTCCCGTTCAACGCCTTTTTTCGGATGATTCGGCTTCCTGTCGTCGATTATTGAGCATCGTCTAACCTATCGGTACGAAGTCCCGACAATCCCTGCAGTCCCACTAATCCTGATGCTTCCCAGTATATCGGATCGGTCCTCCGAATGACAATAAGAAGTTGGACCCCTAGGCTTGCCGCGGACATTTATGACCCTTGACCGAGGGGGCCCGCATTGGCACTCCTCGCCGTAACGGTCCCGCATTGGCACTCCTCGCCGTGACGATTCCGCATCTGCGCTCCACGCAGTGCCGGTTCCCCAGCTACACGCCTAGGCGCTGACAGACCGCCGGTCCTGCCGCTGCCTGCCCGCCTACGCGCGTTGATGGAGACGGTTGAGTACGGTTTCTTTGCCGAGCAGCACGATCGTCTCGTTCAGATCCCGCCCGTGCATCTGGCCGGATACGGCGACACGGACCGGCATGAACAGCCCTTTGCCCTTGGCGCCGGTCTCCTTCTGCACTTCCTTCAGAGCCGCCTTGACCGTGTCGGCGTCCCATGCCTCCGCCGCTTCAAGCTTGGCGTGCAGCGCCTGCAGCACCGCCGGAACCTGCGGCTCCTCGAGGATGGCCTTGGCCTCTTCCTCTAGCGCCAGCTCTTCGCGGAAGAACATTTCCGACAGCGCGACGATGTCCGAAGCGCAGGTCATCTGCTCCTGATACAGCTTCACGAGCGCTTTCGACCATGCCTGCTGCTCCTCGCTCATCGTCTCCGGCAAGCGCCCCGCCTTCTGCAAGTGCGGAATGGCCAGCGCCGCAATCCGCTCCGGATCCGCCTGCTTCATGTATACGTTGTTCAAGTGAGCCAATTTGTTCGTATCGAATACGGCGGGACTCTTCGACAACCGGTTCGCGTCGAAAATCCGAATCAGCTCCTCGCGGGAGAAAATCTCTTCTTCCCCTTCCGGCGACCAGCCAAGCAGCGCGATGAAGTTCAGCATCGCTTCCGGCAAATAACCGAGCTGCTCGTACTGCTCCATGAACTGGATAATCGACTCGTCCCGCTTGCTCAGCTTCTTCCGGTTCTCGTTTACGATGAGCGTCATATGCCCGAATACCGGCGCTTCCCAGCCGAACGCTTCGTAGATCATCAATTGGCGCAGCGTATTGGTGATATGATCCTCGCCGCGGAGCACATGCGAGATGCGCATCAAATAATCGTCGAGCACGACCGCAAAGTTATAGGTCGGAATGCCGTCCTTCTTCACGATGACCCAGTCGCCGGTCGTCTCCGAATCGAACGTAATCTCCCCTTTGACGAGATCGTGGAATGTATAGGAGCGCTGCTCCGGCACACGGAAGCGGATGCTCGGCTGGCGGCCTTCCGCTTCGAGGCGCGCCCGGTCCTCCGCCGTCAGATGACGGCAGGTGCCCGCATACTTCGGCGTCTCCCCTCGCGCCATCTGCGCTTCGCGCTCCGCCTCCAGCTCCTCCTCCGTGCAGTAGCAGCGGTAGGCGAGACCGCGCTCAAGCAGCTCATCCACATGCTTGTTATAAATATCGAGACGCTCGGTCTGACGGTACGGCCCGTATTCCCCGCCGACATCGACGCTCTCGTCCCAATCCATGCCGAGCCATTTCATATACTTGAACTGATTCTCTTCGCCGCCTTCCACATTGCGCTTCACGTCCGTATCCTCGATGCGGACGATAAAGTCGCCGCCGTGATGGCGTGCGAATAAATAGTTGAATAATGCCGTGCGCGCATTGCCGATATGCAGATGTCCTGTCGGACTTGGCGCATACCGGACACGAATGTCGTTGCTCATTCGAATTCCCCTCCGGACCCATTGCCTAGTCTTGAATCTATCCAATTATGATACCATATCACCGCGAAACGTGAAATAAGCACACGACCGCTTGCGCCGCAATGCCTTCCCCCCGGCCCGTGAAGCCAAGCTGTTCGGTCGTCGTCGCCTTGACGTTGATCTGCGACACGTCCGCTTCCAGGAGACGCGCCAGGTTAGCGGCCATCTCCGGGACATACGGCAGCATCTTCGGCTTCTGCGCGATAATCGTGCAGTCGAGGTTGCCCAGCCGGTAGCCCCGCTCCTTGGCGAGCGCCCAAACCTTCTCCAGCAGGACGCTGCTGTCCGCGTCCTTGTAGGCTTCATCGGTATCCGGGAAGTGCTTGCCGATATCGCCCAGCCCGAGCGCCCCGAGCACCGCATCGCTGACCGTATGCAGCAGCACATCCGCATCCGAGTGGCCAAGCAGCCCCTTCTCATACGGAATGCGCACCCCTCCGATAATGCAAGGACGGCCTTCCACCAATTGGTGCACATCGAAGCCTTGTCCTACTCGTATCATGTTCTGCCTCTCCCTTCATCATTCCATCCGGTCTTCCCGCTCTCCCCCGGCGCCGCCGCACGGCGGCCGAGCCACCAGGACGCCCACTCCAGATCGTCGGGCGTCGTCAGCTTCACATTCGTGTACTCGCCTTCCACGATGCGAACCTCCATCCCGGCCCGCTCCGCCAGCATCGCATCGTCTGTGCCGATGAATCCGTCCGCCGCGGCCTGTTCATGCGCAGCCATCACGTCGGCAAGACGAAAAGCCTGTGGGGTCTGAATCGCCCACAAGCTGCGTCGGTCCGGCGTCGCCGTAATGACGCCTCCGTTCACCTGCTTAATCGTATCCTTCACCGGCACGGCCAGGACGGCCGCCCCGTGCGCTCTGGCAGCCCGGTAGCAGGCCTCTACGCTGCCCGTCTCCACGAACGGCCGCACGCCGTCGTGTATCAGCACGTAGTCCAGTCCCAACGCCTGGATCGCCTGGAGCCCGGCATATACGGAATGCTGCCGCTCCGCGCCGCCGGGGACGATGGCCCGGACCTTGTCCAGGCCGTACTCCTCCTGCCAAGCGGCGCAGCGGGCCGTATCCTCCGGGGAGACGACCCAGACGATGGCTTCGCATGTCTGCATCGTCTGGAAGCGCTCCAGCGTATGTATAATGACCGGCTTGTCCAGCAGCGTCAAATATTGCTTGCTCTCCGCGGCCCCCATGCGCGAGCCTCTGCCGGCCGCCACGATAACCACTCCAAAGCCCTGTTCCATCCCTGTCAACCTCCATGATGGTGCTCTTCCCATCATACCTGTTTTATTGGGCTTTTTCCAATAGTTTCGGCTTGGCAAAAATCATGCGTCCGGCCGACGTCTGCAGCACGCTCGTCACGAGCACCTCCATCGTCATGCCGATGTATTCGCGCCCGCCTTCGACGACGATCATCGTGCCGTCATCCAGATAAGCGACGCCTTGGCCATGTTCCTTGCCGTCCTTGATGACTTGGACGACGATTTCCTCGCCGGGAAGGACAACCGGCTTGACCGCATTGGCCAGGTCGTTGATGTTCAGAACCGACACGCCCTGCAGCTCGCATACTTTGTTCAAGTTGAAGTCGTTCGTAACCACTTTGCCTTTCAAGACTTTGGCCAGCTTCACCAGCTTGCTGTCCACCTCGGAGATCTCCTCGAAGTCTCCTTCGTAGATCAGGACCTTCACTTCCAGTTCTTTTTGGATTTTATTCAAAATATCCAAGCCCCTCCGGCCTCGGTTCCGCTTCAGCAAGTCCGACGAGTCGGCGATATGCTGCAGCTCCTCCAGCACGAATTCCGGGATGACGATCGTTCCTTCAATGAATCCTGTCTTGCAGATGTCGGCGATGCGGCCGTCGATAATGACGCTCGTGTCCAATATTTTATGCTCCTCGGCGCGCAGCTCTTCTTCCTCAGCCACCGGCTCGCTCAGCCATGGCAGGGCGGCGATCCATTCCGCCAGATCCTGCTGCTTCATCAGCGCAATCTGCATGCCCGCGCTGGCGAACAGCACCAGCAACACCGCCGACAGCATCAGCCCGGCACTTCCGAATTCGCGCAGCAGCGGCGTCAGCAGCGCGGCAAAGCAGATTCCGGCGAAAGCGCCCGCCGTACCCGTAACCAAGGTTCCTGTGGACATGAGCGCGATTCTCTCCCGCCATTCATTCCAGCTTTTTGCCAACGGCATAAAAAGTACACGACTGAGTACAAATAAGCAAAATGCCCCGCCCAAGGCCCAAGCGAGCCGGCCGGCAGATAGTCCCGGATTCGCCAATCCCGTGAAGCCCATGGTCTGGGCGTACCAATAGCCATGGAACTCCCAACCGGCCCAGGCGCCGATCACGCCCGCCATTCCGGTAAACCAACGTTTGAACATGTGCGTCCACCTCCTCACTTTCAATCGATTTCCTTACAATTATGGCCCAAGCTCCCATCTCCTAATCGTTCACTTCCAGATTTTCCTGCCTGTCCAAGTTGAAATCTGGTAATTCAGAGACGTATAATGGACATGAAACCGTGTTGTGAGCGATTTATGCGGGCTGTGCGCCGCATCATATCAAGAATAGAGGTGGATGGAAATGAGTACTCCCAATTTGCAAGCGCTCCAAGAGCAAGTAGCCGATCTTGTCCTGCGACACCGGAGCCTGTTGGACATTCTGTCCAAGTACGGCCAGTCCGACGCCTCGGTTAACCGTGCCGTGACGAAGGCAATCACAGAATGCGGATGCCTGGAGGTTCACGCCAAGCGGCAGCCTTACAGGGCAGAGATGGACGTGGAGGAAGCTCGCCAGTCCCTCGAAAGCCATGTTCACGGCCATTTATGCGAAAATTGCAAAGATATCGTGAAGCATGAACTGGGCAAGCATCTGTTCTACATGTCGGCTCTGTGCAACCTCCTCGACATCAGTCTCGACGATGTAGTGAAGCAGGAATCCAGCCGGTGCGATACGCTCGGTATCTTTAACTTGTCTTGAAGAAGCAGCTGCATGCGCGGCTGCTTTTTTGTGTCAAGGTATGCAAAAAGCCCTCTCCGCCGATGGAGAGGGCTTCTTCGGTATAAACTCATGAACGATAGCAAGTGCAGGATGCCGTTACGAATGCTTCGAGCGGACCCATTCTTCCGAATCGCGCTGTTTGCCTCGGCGCCGTTTCAGCATCCTAACGTTTTTTTTTAAGCCGAGCAGTGCGTACAGAACCAGCGGCACGAAAATGAGCTTCGGCGTCTGTTCCGGCTTCCAGAGCGCGATGCCGACAGCTGCCGCGATGACGAAAGGCGTCAGCCAGAGCGCTTTTTTGGAAATGCCGACCTTTTTGAAATTCGGGTATTTCACGGTGCTAACCATTAAGTACGATAATAAAAGCATGGCGATGATAAGGTACGGTGCCGGAATGCTTTCATGGAACAGCGCCAAGGTGCAGGCTACGCCGCCTGCGGCCGGAATCGGCAAGCCGATGAAGTAGCCCGGAATGCCTGCCTTCACGTTGAAGCGGGCCAGCCGGAGCGCCCCGCAAATCGGGAAGATGGCGGTAACGACCCAACCCAACGCCGGGTTCATATCGCTAAAAGCGACCACGTACATAATAAATGCCGGCGCCACACCGAAGGAAATGACATCGGACAAGGAATCGAGCTCTTTGCCGAATTCGCTCTGCGCATTCAAGGCCCGGGCCACGCGGCCGTCTAGACCGTCCAGCAGCATTGCGATGATAATCATGAGAGCAGCCAAATCATAATTATTATGAAACGCAAGCATGATGGAAATGATTCCGAGGAACAGGTTACCAACGGTAAACAAGCTCGGAATGGACTTTGTAATCATAGGTTCACCTCTAATTTTACTATGCCCAACGTTCATCTTTTCATTGTAGGAAAATCAAATTTGCCTGTCAATGAATACCTGCTCCTGAATACGCTTGAGCCCTTCCTTGATGGCGCGTGCGCGCACTTCGCCAATTCCGTCCACGTCATCCAGTTCTTCGATCGTAGCCATCATGACGTGAGGCAAGTATTGGAACGTATCTACCAGGTTCTGAATGATGACGTTCGGCAAGCGAGGAATCTTGCTCAGCACGCGGTAACCGCGCGGAGATACCGATTCATCCTGGATGGCGCTTGTCGTCGGGTAACCGAGCAGCCGTATCAGATGGTGCGCGTCCAGCAGCTCGTCGGCGGTGCTCTTCTTCAGTTGAACGAGAATCTCGCGGACTTTGTCATCCCCGTTGTCGCGGGCATAATCCTTGAGCAGCAGCCACGCATCCTCTTCCGTGTTGCTCACCAATTCCTCCAACTGCATGCTGATGAGACGGCCTTCCGTTCCCAGTTCGTTGATGTATCGCTTTATCTCCATTTTAATACGTAATACCATCTCGATCCGTTGCAACACATTGACGACATCATACAGCGTCACTTGCTCCTCGAATTCGGAAGCGGTTAAGTTCGTCATTCCCTGAACGAGCACGGCTCGATATTTCTCCAAGGTCTGAATCGCCTGATTCGCCTTCGTCAGGATGACGCCAATCTCCTTCAGCGCATACCGGAGGCTGCCTTGGTACAGGGTAATGATATTGCGGCGCTGGGATATCGATACGACCAGCTTGCCCGTCTGCTTCGCGACCCGCTCCGCCGTGCGGTGGCGAATCCCCGTCTCAATCGACGGGATGGAGGAATCCGGGATCAGCTGCGTGTTCGCATACAGGATCCGCTTCACGTCTTCGCTCAAAATGATCGCGCCGTCCATCTTGGCCAACTCATACAAGTAGCTCGGCGAGAAATCGCTGTTGATGGAGAAGCCGCCATCGACGACCTCCATCACTTCCGGGCTGTAGCCGACGACGATAAGCGCGCCTGTCTTCGCCCGGAGCACGTTCTCCAGTCCGTCGCGGAACGGAGTGCCCGGCGCCACCATGCGCAACAGATCGTTCATAATATCCTGCTGACTGTCCTTCATTCTATATCTAAGCCCCCTAACCTAACGCTGCGGTCAATGCTTCCGCTACCGTATTTACGCCCACTATCTCAATATGTCCAGAAGGGGTCCATCCCCGCAGGCTTTTCTCTGGCAAAATAATCCGCTTGAAGCCCAGCTTCTCGGCTTCCTTCACGCGCTGCTCCGCACGGGACACCGCGCGCACCTCTCCTGTCAGTCCCACTTCGCCGAAGACGACATCATACGCCTGGGTCGGCATATCGCGGAAGCTCGACGCCAAGGCAACCGCAATCGCAAGATCGACCGCCGGCTCATCGAGCTTCAGCCCCCCGGCTACATTCACATAGGCATCCTGGTTCTGAAGGAACATGCCCATGCGCTTCTCCAGCACGGCAATGATGAGCGACAACCGCTGATGATCGATTCCCGTCGACATTCTCCGCGGCGAAGGGAAGTTCGTCGCCGACACGAGCGCCTGCATCTCGACAAGGACCGGGCGCGTCCCTTCCAAGCTGGCGACGACCGTCGAGCCGGAGACCCCCAGCGGGCGTTCCTGAAGGAACATCTCGGACGGATTCTTCACTTCCGTCAAGCCGCCTTCCGTCATCTCGAAGATGCCGATCTCGTTCGTGGAACCGAAGCGGTTCTTCACGGCCCGCAGGATGCGGTACGAATGATGGCGCTCGCCTTCGAAATAAAGCACGCAGTCCACCATATGCTCCAGCATGCGGGGGCCGGCGATGGCTCCTTCCTTCGTCACATGGCCGACGAGGACGGTCGCGATGCCTCTTCCCTTCGCAATGCGCATGCACACGCTTGTGCATTCGCGAACTTGGGCCACGCTGCCGGGAGCCGATTCGACTGACGGCTGATATACCGTCTGGATCGAGTCGATGACGAGAAAATCGGGGCTCATGGCCTCGATCGCCTCTTCGATATACTGCAAATTCGTCTCGCTCAGAACGAACAGCCGCTCGGACAGCACCCCGAGCCGGTCCGCGCGCAGCTTCGTCTGGCGCGTCGATTCCTCGCCGGACACGTACAGCACCTTCAACCCGCTGGCTGCCAGCGCGTTGGACGCCTGGAGCAGCAGCGTCGATTTGCCGATGCCCGGGTCGCCGCCCACGAGGATGAGCGAGCCCGGCACCACGCCGCCGCCGAGCACGCGGTTCAATTCATCGATCGTCGTGGACAGGCGCGCTTCCTGTTTACTTTCTATTTGTATGATCGATTGCGGTTTTTCTTTCGTTTGAATGAGGGAAGTGTGGACGCCCGCCGTCTTGACGACCGTCTCCCGCTCCTCCACCATCGTGTTCCACTCGCCGCAGCCCGGGCATTTGCCCATCCACTTCGGGGATTCATATCCGCAATCCGTACAGAAAAACTTGGTTTTTACTTTAGCCATATGAGCCGACACTCCTACTGACTCATCATTGTATAGGTTGCCACATCTATATTAGGTTTATCGGCATAACGCAATACAAAGATAAAGCGTGACAAATTTTTACTGGCTTTTGCCGAAGATTGTACATTATCTTTAAGTTTACCATTTTTAAGTAGGGGGTGAAAGGACTTTCGCATTTCATGAAAAAAACGCATCTCCTCCCGAAGGAGGAAATGCGCTCGGATGGATGGATCCTATGAAAATGTCAGGCCTTGGCCGGCGTATTGCGAAGCACGACCAGATTGCCGTCCTGTTCGTCAATCGTGACGGAATCGCCCTTCTCGATGTCGCCCTTCAGCAATTCCTCGGACAGGCGATCTTCGATATGCTTCTGAATCGCCCGGCGGAGCGGACGCGCTCCGTAGGCCGGATCGTAGCCTTCCTTGGCGAGGAACGCCTTCGCCGCATCGGTCAATTGGAAGTCGACATCCTGCTCCTTCAACCGCTTGCGAAGCTCCTCGGCCATCAGGGTTACGATCTCGGCGATATGCTTCTCTTCCAGCGAGTGGAAGACGATAATCTCGTCAATCCGGTTCAGGAACTCCGGACGGAAGCTCTTCTTCAATTCAGCCATCACTTTATCTTTCATATTGTTGTAGTCGCGCTCATTGTTGTCGGAAGAGGTGAAGCCCAGCGTCGTATTGCGCTTGATCGCCTCGGCGCCGACATTCGATGTCAGAATGATGAGCGTGTTGCGGAAGTCGACGACCCGTCCCTTCGAATCGGTGAGGCGTCCATCCTCCAGCACCTGCAGCAGGATGTTGAATACTTCCGGATGCGCCTTCTCAATCTCATCGAGCAGCACGACGGAGTATGGCTTGCGGCGCACCTTCTCGGTCAGTTGGCCGCCTTCCTCATAGCCGACATATCCCGGAGGAGCTCCGACCAGGCGCGCGGTCGAATGCTTCTCCATATACTCCGACATATCGATGCGGATAACCGCGTTCTCGTCGCCGAAGAGCGACTCCGCCAGCGCGCGGGCCAATTCCGTCTTCCCGACTCCGGTCGGACCGAGGAAGATGAAGGAGCCCATCGGGCGCTTCGGATCCTTCAAGCCTGCGCGTGCCCGGCGAATCGCCCGGCTAACGGCCTTGACTGCTTCATCCTGGCCGATGACGCGCTCATGCAGCACCTCTTCCATATTGAGAAGACGCTGCGTTTCCTCTTCCTTCAGCTTGACGACCGGCACGCCGGTCCAACTGGAGACGATCTGGGCGATATCTTCCGGCGTAACCTCGGAATCCATGCGGCCCTGCTTCTCCTTCCACTGGTTCCGTACCGAATCCAGCTCCTCGCGCATCTTCTGCTCCGTATCGCGAAGCGCGGCCGCCTTTTCGAATTCCTGGCTCTGCACGGAAGCGTCCTTCTCCTTGCGGATGTCTTCCAGACGTGCTTCCAGTTCCTTTAGGTTCGGCGGTACCGTGTAGGAATTCAAGCGTACTTTGGACCCAGCTTCGTCAATCAGGTCGATGGCTTTGTCCGGCAGGAAGCGATCCGTAATATAGCGGTCGGACAGCTTCACGGCCTGCTCAATCGCTTCATCGCTAATTTTGACGCGGTGATGCGCTTCGTAGCGGTCCCGCAGCCCTTTCAAAATCTGAATCGTCTCTTCGATCGTCGGCTGATCGACCGTAATCGGTTGGAAGCGGCGCTCCAGGGCGGCGTCCTTCTCGATATATTTGCGGTACTCATCCAAGGTCGTGGCCCCGATGCATTGGAGCTCGCCCCGAGCCAGCGCCGGCTTCAAAATGTTGGACGCATCGATAGCGCCTTCCGCTCCGCCCGCGCCGATGAGCGTGTGCAGCTCGTCGATGAACAGGATGATATTCCCCGCTTGGCGGATCTCATCCATAATTTTTTTCAACCGATCCTCGAATTCGCCCCGGTACTTCGTGCCGGCCACGACGGAGCCCATATCGAGCGTCATAACGCGCTTGTCGCGCAGCGTCTCCGGAATCTCGTTGTTGATAATCTTCTGCGCGAGCCCTTCCGCTACCGCGGTCTTCCCGACACCCGGCTCTCCGATGAGGACCGGATTGTTCTTCGTGCGGCGGCTCAGCACCTGGATGACGCGCTCAATCTCCTTGCTGCGGCCGATGACCGGGTCGAGATTGCCTTCCTTGGCGGCAGCCGTCAGATCGCGCGCCAGTCCGTCCAGCGTCGGCGTGCTCACATTCTGGGATTGCCCGTGATGGCTGGATACCGCTTCGCTGCTGCCCAGCAGCTGCAGCACTTGCTGGCGCGCCTTGTTCAGGCTGATGCCGAGGTTGTTCAGCACGCGGGCCGCGACGCCCTCGCCTTCCCGAATCAGGCCCAGCAAAATATGTTCCGTGCCCACATACGTATGGCCAAGCTTGCGGGCTTCGTCCATGGACAGCTCAATGACTTTTTTGGCGCGCGGAGTGTAGGCGATATTCGTAGGCTGCTCCTGCCCGCGGCCAATCAAGGATTCGACTTCGTCCTGAATCTTCTCCAGGCCGAGGCCGAGGGCCACGAGCGCCTTGGCTGCGATGCCTTCGCCTTCCCGGATCAGCCCGAGCAAAATATGCTCGGTTCCGATATTGTTATGTCCGAGACGCACGGCTTCTTCCTGCGCCAATGCCAATACTTTCTGGGCACGTTCCGTAAATCTTCCGAACATCATATTCAAGCACCTCCATTGGTCGTTTTCGATTTGGTTAATTTGTCGCGTATCAATCTAGCCCGATACATGTCTCGTTCTTCCGTAGACAATGATTTCTTGTATATATGCTGAAGGAAGCCTGGCTGTGTCATCACGAGCAGTTCGTTGAAGTCGGAAGGATCGAGATGGTTCAAAATATTGAGATCCGAACCAAGACGGATATCCGACAGCCGTTGGGCCGCTTCCTTGGAATCCATAATTGCCGCATGCTTCAATATTCCGTAGGATCGGCAAATGCGATCCGTCAGGCGCATGCGGTTATTCTCGAGCAGCTGGTCGCGGGCCGTCTTCTCATGCTCGATAATCTGCTTCACGACACTGTACAGGCTGTCGATAATCTCGGCTTCCGATTGGCCAAGCGTAATCTGGTTCGACACCTGGAACAGATTGCCTATCGCTTCGCTGCCTTCGCCGTAAATGCCGCGCACCGCCAGACCCACCTGGGTAACTGCCTGGAGAATGCGGTTAATCTGCTGCGTCATGACGAGGGCCGGCAAGTGCATCATGACGGAGGCCCGAATCCCTGTCCCCACATTGGTCGGGCAGCTGGTCAAGTATCCCCGCTTCTCGTCGAACGCGTAATCGACACGCGCTTCGAATATGTCATCGATCCGGCTGGCCTGCTCCCACGCTTCCCGAATCTGCAGTCCCGGGTACAGGCATTGAATGCGCAAATGATCTTCCTCGTTCAGCATAATGCTGATCGATTCATCCTCGCTCAAAATGACCGCTCCATTGCGCGATTCATTCACGAGGGTCGGCGAGATCAAATGCTTCTCAACCAGCACCTGCTTCTCCAGATCGCTTAGTTCCGCCAGGTTCCATCGATGAAAAGACGAATGGAAGCCTGACATCTCCGGCTGCTCCATGACCGCGGCCAGCTGGTTCAGCACTTCGACCGATTGCTGGTTCGTCGCAAGCAGCGGGAACGGCACGCCGCACAGGTTACGCGCTACGCGGATGCGGCTGCTGATGACGATCTCGGAGTCCGGTCCCGTGCCGCGCATCCAGTCACTTATCGCATGCTCCATGAATTGGCGTTGGGCCATTTTCGTCAACTCCTTTCACCTTGCCGATCATTCATTCTATCGCTCAGGGGGTTAGCCATGCTGAGCAGACGAGTCAGGGCCCCCTTCGTTCCCTTCCTTCTCCAGCTGCCGAATACGGTCGCGCAGCTGCGCCGCCCGTTCGAATTCTTCCTGGGCAATGCTCTTCTGAAGCTCGAGCTTCAGCTCATCCAGCTCGCGCTTGCGTTGAATGCGCCCGCCGCCGCGCTTCGGAATTTTGCCGGTATGCACCGTATTCCCATGAACACGCTTCAGCAGCGGATCGAGCCGGTTGCCGAAGAAGGAATAGCACTCGTCACATCCGAAGCGGCCCAGCTTCCCGAACTGGGAGTAGGTCAGCCCGCATTTCTCGCAGCGCATCGCCTGAGGCTTCTGCGCACCGTAGTCGCCGCTTCCCTTGGCTGCTCCGCCGGACAAATCGAAGTCGAGCAGTCCTGACAGCAAATTATGGATGGAGAAGCCGTTAGCCGTGCCCGGTATCCATTCGCCTTTCTCACGGGCACACGATTCACAGATGTGGAATTCCGTCTTCTGCCCGTTAATGATTTTCGTAAAGTGCAGAGTAGCCGGCTTCTGACCGCATTGTTGACACATCATGGCCATTCTCCTCCTTATCCTGGTGGATTCACTTATTGTAAAGGGATCGGCAGTCGGATTGGGCCTGCTTCCCCCGGGTTAAAATAAAGGCAGATTACCTTATTGCTTGCTTAACAGCCCGAGCAGCATCGCCCGCAGGAGACGGGCGCGGATCTCGTCCCGGTAGGGCAGCTTCACCGCCAGATTGTCGCGTGATACCGCCGCTCGCAGCAGTATCGCTTCCCGCCGGGAAATGACGTTCGCTTCTTCCAGTTGATATATGAGCCCTTCCGCTGCCTCCTGCCCGATCCGATTCCCGATCGATTCGCATAGATGGGCATGAATCGCACGCTGATCCGGCAGCTCAATCCGCTGGATGCGGATATACCCGCCGCCGCCGCGCTTGCTCTCCACAACGTAACCCTTCTCCAGAGTGAAGCGAGTGCTGATCACATAGTTGATCTGGGAAGGAACACAGGAGAACTGCTCTGCGAGATCATTGCGCTGAATCTCCACCGCGCCTTCCGGACTATCGATCAACATGATTTTCAAATGCTGCTCAATCAAATCGGAAATATTGCGCATCTTCTGCCCTCCCTTACGTCCATTTCTCTCTATATTAGCTTTAACCATTTTTGACTGTTACTTATTCGGTGATGACAAAAACAATGGGTTTTTGTCAAATTAAGTCTGACTTTGACTTTCTTTGACCTTGACTTTATGATAGCACTTTTTTCTTATGGTTTCAAGCGGCTTTTTCATACGCTTGGTCCTTATTTAGTCTACCAAAAATTCACCTAGAATAAACTTGGACTACAAAAAGAAATGAGGGGATACGGTTGGCGTAGAAGGGGATTCGCCGCTGCATCGAGCAGGGCATTGAAGCGTGGAGCGGGCATAGCCACAATGTTTTTTGTGCAAGCTTATCGATTGAGATCCCCCGCCCGCAGCCACTAATCCGGGCTTATTCACAATGACTCATTCTGAACAATGCTGAAGATAATCCATTGCATCTCATTGTAAGAGGTGAAGGTAAGACAATTATAACATAAGGAGTTAAGACAATCAGATTAGTAAGGACCTTGCGGTCTGGTGGGATATGTTGAAAAGGAGGGGATGGCCAGTCATTTCTTTAATGGCATTAACGATGTGGATGGAGACACTGCCTGTCGGAGTTCAGAAGAGCTGCTTGTTCGATATCTCCTTTTTCGTGAATCTGTGGATATCCATTCTTCGAAAGCAGCATTTCCGTTGGAAATTGTGAACATTCCGTGGATATTGTGTATGAAAATGTGGATGATGAGGATAACATGCAGCATTTTGCAGTTCAAAAAGATATTCACAGGTGGATAACATTTTTTTATTATGCCATTTGGGACTAATAAGTAACATTTCGTGGCTTCGTCGGGCCTGACCTTAGACGCAGACTCGTTGAAGGAAATCCTGCAAGAACGCAGGAATTGGTTGAGGAGGGGAACTCCAAAAAGAGAATCATGCAAAAGTGCAGCAATTTCCGGCGTTTTGCGTAGACTTCCTTCAAAAGAGAATGAAAAGATGCAGTTTTGCAGGAATTCGGCCGTTTATCGACCCAAACGGTAAAAAATTCTGTATGTATGCAGCATTTCAGGGTCCGCAGTCTGATCCGACTGCGTTCGCCCCGGGGGTATGATTCTCAGGAAAATAAAAAAACCACCGACAGAAGTCAGTGGTCTTTGTCTGCTTGGCAGCGTCCTACTCTCCCAGGACCCTGCGGTCCAAGTACCATCGGCGCTGGAGGGCTTAACGGTCGTGTTCGGGATGGGTACGCGTGGAACCCCTCCGCTATCGCCACCAAACAGATAAGGT
>OGSV01000140.1_pt1 | contig 75101 bp, 74 predicted proteins | sample 1574221 | NCBI WGS metagenome assembly OGSV01 (sample SAMN03295823, study PRJEB24534) | human gut metagenome | isolation source: fecal sample 4 from infant 3 | host: Homo sapiens | place: USA: Pittsburgh, PA | collected 2014-07 | reverse complement strand
ATGATGCCCCCAGCATCCGACGCGGTCGCTTGGATCCCGTAAAATCAGGCCATTGCGTAGTCTATGGGACTTTTCACCTGTGATGGATCTCTTCTCCCGGTAGAAAAAATCGATTTAAAACCTTCTGAGAGCCAAAGTTTGGATGAGGAAAATGGACCATCTCCACCCCTTCGCAAAAAACAGGGGTTTTCCAACCGCCTGAGATTTGCAGGAATTCTTTTTTCCAATAGAAGGGGATGAACCAAAACTGCATTATTGCAGCATTCAACGAGTGAGAATTGCCTTATACACCACCAGTAACGAGTCGGACTGTATACCCTTGGATGAGCACTGAACCGCACTGTACACCCTTAAATGAGCACCGAACCGCATTGTACACCACCGGAGGAGCAGCGAATCGCATGGTAAAGTGCACGGAACGATTATTGAACGGCGTAGTGCAGAAGCAGGACGAGATCTGAGCTGCGTTGTCGCATGTACGATGGGGACGAATCGTGTGTTCCGCAGTATAAGATTAGTTGAATTCGGCTGTGCGGCGTTGTGTGAACGATTGCCGAAGTGAATGATACGGAAGGGATGGCGGGTGCCGAAGTGAATGATACGGAAGGGATGGCGGGTTCCGAAGAGCCGCCGCAAGTGCCTGGCTGGTAAGAGGCTAACACGGTACTATTACGGGAAGGTAAGTTGCCGAAAAGAAGCCCGTCCATGTCCCGGCAAGCCGCATCTACGGGAGGGGCGACATGCGATCACGATCAGGGAGCCTTATGTGCTGCCTCCGCGAAAAAGAAAGGGAGAGGCGCTTGGCGTCTCTCCCTTTTCCAGTAGGTGAAAAATGTGTGTTATCCCGCAGGCGCATGCGATTGCTTCTTGGCGGGCCGGCGTGCTGCCGGGGGACAGGAGGCCGGCTTGCGCGATTCCAGGGCCGCTTCCCGCCGGGTGATCAGATTGTTGGCGATAAGCGCGCCGACGATAAGGAGCGAGCCGATAATTTCGGCCGCCGAGACCGCGTAGCCCTGGATGACCGAGATAACGAAGGTCGTCGCAGGGACGAAATTAATGAACAGCATGCCGTTCACCGAATTGAGCAGTTGAATGCCCTGTATCCAACTCAGCAGGGCCATCAGCCCGGCGACGACGATCATGAACAGCAGCTCCGGAATGATCCGGACCACCCCGGATGCTTCCGGGACCTCGATGAGGCCGAGAAGCGTCAGGCCGAGGACCGCGGCCATCATCGTCGAGGCTCCGTAGATGCAGGTCAGCGTAGAGAAGCGAAGCGCCGACCAGCCGGAGAATTGGCCGCTGCCGACGGTGAAGACGACCCATCCGATAACGCCGGCGAATACCGACAGAAGGGGCAGCAGCTTCAGACCGCCGTTCGCGAAGGCGGTGAAATCGCCCTTCGTAACGACGAAGAGCACGCCGATGAAAGCGACGGCCACGCAGCCCAGGGTCCGGATATTCGGACGCTTGCGGGTCAGCGACCAGACAAGAAGCACGGCGAGCATCGGCATGAACGATTCCATGATCGACGCGAGCAGCACGCCGGATTTGCCCAAGTGATGCTGTCCCCAGAAGACGCCAAAGTTATATACCATAAAAGCGAGTGTTCCCAAACCCCACAGCTTCATGCCATGGCCTTCGGTTCGGAATGCTTTTTTGCCTTCCTTCCAGGCAAGCAGCAGAACCAGCAGCACGGTAACGGCGCTGTAGCGGATGCCGGAGAACCAGAACGGATCGATATGATGCAGCGCGCTCTCGGCGACCGGGAACATCGCTCCCCATGCGATTGCGGAGAACAAACAAAATAAAGCGCCTTTCCAAAAACGGGACTTGCTCATGATGTCATTCACTCCTGTATGCACTATCCGAATTAAAGCAGCTAACCTACATCTTAGTGCGGTCCAGCTATCTTGTAAAACAATTGAAAGTGATTTAAGATATCACTGATAATGATAGCTGAGTCAGCATGAGATCGGAGGGACAAGCCAGCGATGGAAATCAGCGATATACACATTTTTTTGGCTGTCGTCGAGCATGGCAGCGTCAGCCGGGCGGCAGAGGAGATGGGCTATGTCCAGTCCAATGTGACCGCCCGGATTCGCCTGATGGAGCAGGAGATCGGTTATCCGCTCTTCCACCGCCACCGCCGGGGCATGACCTTGAATGCGGAGGGGCGGAAGCTGCTCTGCTATGCGGAGCGAATGGCTTTGCTGATGCAGGAGATGAAGAAGGCATTCCAGGATCCCGATGATCCAGCCGGGTCTCTGCTTATCGGATCGATCGAGACGGTCGTCGGGCTGCCTGATATTCTCAGTCTGTTCTACCGCAATCATCCGAAGGTCGATATTTCTCTTGTGACGGGCGTAACCGAAAAGTTGACCGAAGAGGTGCTTGACTATAATTTGGATGGCGCGTTCGTCTCCGGGCCGGTGAACGCGGCCAATATCGAGATGATTCCGGTGTTCGAGGAGGAACTGGTTCTTATCTGCGGACCGGATGCATCGGAGGGCGAGCCCGGCAAGCCGCTTCCGTTCCGGGAGTTGCTGCATCTGCCGCTGCTCGTCTTCCGGCGCGGCTGCGGATACCGGGCCCAGCTCGAACGATGGCTGCAGCACGAAGGCATTCAGCCGACGAAGGTAATGGAGTTCGGCACGCTGGAGACGATCATCGGGACGGTCGCGGCCGGACTCGGCATCACCGTCGTGCCGCGGGCCGCCGTGAAGAAGCAGGAGGCGGAGGGCACGCTCCGCGTCTTTCCGATCCCGGCCCCGTTCAACAAGGTGTCTGTCGTCTACATCCGCCGGGGAGACTCTTATCTGGGCAGCGTGGAACGGAGATTTATTGAAGCAATCGGGGCGATTCGAAGCCGGCGAAGCGCGTGAAGCGAACGTGAACAAGCTAATGAGCGAATAGGGGACGAAAGTCCGGGCAGTACGTCAAGACGAAGCTGCTTGAATCGAAGAAGGAGCGGCCCGTGGCGGGCGCGCTCCTTTTGGCTTCTATTCGGTTCGCTTTTGCTCCGGCTTCGGAGCGGAAGCGCAGCTTCCGGACGGGCAGGAGCGATTCAGGGCGCATGAGGCGCAAGCGCCCTGCTTGCTTTTGCGGATATGCCGGATCAGCGTCCAGCCGGCGTAGCCGAAGATAGCGGATACGAGGGCAATTTCGAACCAGGGCATTACCATCATCCTTTCTTACAGGTAGCCAAGCCAATGACCGACGGTCGTGACAACCAGCGCCATGGCATAGGCGAGGACGAGCGAATAGCCGATCGAGAACCAGGTCCACCGCCATGAAGCCGTCTCCTTGCGCAGGATGCCGACGGTCGCGAGACAAGGGACGTACAGCAGCAGGAACACGCAGAATGTATAAGCGGACAGCGGCGTGAAGGCTTGGGAGATCTGTGCCTGCAGCATCGCCGCATCCGGCGCATGATAGATGATGTTCATCGTGGACACGACGATTTCTTTGGCCAGGAACCCGGTCAAGAGCGCGGCCCCGGCTTGCCATGTCCCGAAGCCTAGCGGTGCGAGCAGCGGGGCGAGGAAGCCGCCGATCATCGCCAGGAAGCTGTCGTCCATCTCTACGCCGAGCCCGCCGGGACCGGCGTAGGTGAGGAACCAGATCAGGACGGAGCCGCCGAGAATGAAGGTGCCTGCTTTGCGGACGAAGCCCTTGCCCTTCTCCCATGTGCTCCGGAACAGCGTCTGCCATTGCGGCATGCGGTAAGGCGGCAGCTCGACGATGAAGATGCCGTGCTCTTCCTTCATCAAGCTCTTCGTGAACAGCTTCGCCAGCAGCAGCGACAGCACGATGCTGAGCAAGTACAGACTGAGCACGACGATCGCCTGATGCGCCTGGAAGAACACGCCGGCGAACAGCGCATAGACCGACAGCCGGGCGGAGCAGGACATAAGCGGGACGAGCAGCGTCGTGACCAGCCGTTCCCGCGGCTGGTCGATGGTGCGTGCCGCCATGATGCCCGGCACGTTGCAGCCGAAGCCGATGACGAACGGGATGAACGCTTTGCCGTTCAGGCCGGCCGCTTCCATGAGCCGGTCCATGACGACGGTGACCCGGGCCATATAACCGGAATCTTCTATGAACGAGATGAAGAGGAAGAGCAAGAAGATTTGCGGCACGAACACCAGCACGCCTCCGACCCCGGCGATAATGCCGTCCTCCAGCAGCGCATGCGTGAAGGAGGAGGCTCCCGCCGCGTCCAGCAGCGCCGCTGCTCCATCGGTCAGCGGCCCGGAGAAGAACGCGTCCAGCGCATCCGACAACGGCGTGCCGAGCCAATCGAAGGTCACTTTGAAGGTAAGGAACATGATCAGGATAAATATCGGAATACCGAGCCACCGGTTCGTGACAATATTATCGAGGCGCTCTGTCATGGTCCGGGCCGGACGCTGCTCCGCATGGACCGACGAAGCGATGGCCTGGCGGATGAAGTCCGTCCGGATGCTGCGCAGCCGCTGCGGAAGATGGAGCGCGGCGCCGCTGTCCTGCAAGCGCTGCTCGGCTTCTTCGAGAATACGCCCGATCTGGCGGGCTTGTTCGGCGCCGACCCGCTTCTGGACAGATTGGCGAACCGTCTCGTTCTTCTCGATATACTGCAGTGCCGTCCACCGTACCGGAACGGCGTCATCGCCGGGTAGAAGCGCGGCGATCCGCCCGATTGCCCGCTCCACCTCATCGCCGTAATTCAACTCCAGCGGGCTTCGCGGTTCGCCTGTCTGCTCAAGCCGCGATGCCGCGGTGCCGCCTGCTGCGGGCCCGCGAGCCGAGGGCTGCGAAGATGCATCTTCGGCTGCCTGCGGCTGCAGGCGCTCCAAAATATGGGCGATGCCCTGCTTCTTGCGGGCGTTCACCGGAATGACCGGGACGCCGAGCGCGGCGGACAGCTTCGCCGAATCGATATGAATGCCTCTTCCGGCCGCCACATCCGTCATATTGAGGGCGACATATACAGGCACGCCATACTCCAGCAGTTGTACAGTCAGCATAAGGTTGCGCTCCAATTGGGAGGCGTCCACGACATTGACAATCGCGTTCGGGCATTCGTCGAGCAGGTATTGCACGGCGACGCTCTCATCTTTGGACATCGGATGAAGCGAGTAGATGCCCGGCAGATCAATCAGGGCGCCTGCCTGACGATGCAGCCGCCCCACCTTTTTCTCCACGGTTACGCCTGTCCAGTTGCCGACGTATTCGTAGGAGCGGGTCAGGGCGTTGAACAGGGAAGTTTTGCCGGTATTCGGATTGCCGACCAGCGCGGTAGTCTGAGCGCTCATACCGCATGCACCCCGATACGACGGGCCTCGCTGCGGCGAATGCCGATCAGCTGGCCGTTCGCTCCGAGCGTAAGCGGTCCGCCGAGCAGGCCGGCGTGCATGACCTGGACATGCGTGCCTTCCTCGACTCCGAGCTCCATCAAGCGCCGGCAGACAGCTGGATTGGCTTCGGACAGATCGCAGATACAGCCTGTCTGGCCAGGCTTGAGTTCGCATAGCGGGGTGATTGCTAGAGCAGGACGGGGAAAATGAAGGCCCATCGTGTTCATCCTTCTTTCTGTGCGCGGAATATAGTTGACAAATGGTAATGAGAATCTTTATCAATTGGTAATCGGATTTTATCACAGCCATGTCCCGGAATTCTGTGATTTTGATCATGGCCAAAAGAAAGTGACCTGACATTTTCTGAAGCATGTTTCCTGCGGAAACAATTTTGCTGTCCATGCAGTCTTGCCTGCGGCGCTCCCGCATCGAATGCAAGCCATCTTCCCAATGCTCGAACACCGGCCTTTTTGAACACGCGTTTAGCTATGGAATGATTGTAAAAAGTAGAATCGCGATGGAGAAAGAAGCTGGATTTCCTTTACTTTGAGAGGCGTTCTCTATTAGAATAGAGAGAAAATTATTTTTGAGAAGGAGATAGCGGGATGAAAACGAATCATTGTAAAATTATCGACTGCACCATTCGCGACGGCGGTCTCGTCAATAACTGGGATTTCAGCGTCGAGTTCGTGCAAAGCTTGTATGCCTCATTGAACGAATCGGGCGTCGATTATATGGAAATTGGCTACAAAAATTCGCCGAAATTGCTTAAAGGCGCTGATGAAGCAGGCCCTTGGCGATTTTTGGATGACGATTTCCTGCGTAAAGTCATTCCGCAAAAAGGAACAACCAAGCTGTCGGCGCTCGTTGATATCGGGCGGGTGGACGAAAATGATATTTTGCCCCGTTCCGAGAGCATGCTCGATCTGATCCGTGTCGCTTGCTACAGCAAGGACGTCGACAAAGCGCTTGATCTGATTCAGCTTTTCCACGATCGGGGTTATGAGACAACCATTAATATTATGGCGCTCTCCAACGTGATGGAGAACGATCTGATTGAAGCCTTCGCCATGATTAAGGACAGCCCGGTAGACATCGTCTATATTGTCGATTCCTACGGCAGCCTCGATCATAACGATATACATTACCTGGTGCACAAGTTCAAGGAGCATCTGCCGAACAAGCGCCTGGGCGTGCACACGCACAACAATATGCAGCTCGCCTTCTCCAATACGCTGGTGGCGGCAGAGCTGGGCGTCGAGATTCTGGATGCCTCAGTCTACGGCATGGGACGCGGAGCGGGGAATTGCCCGACCGAGCTGCTCCTGACGCATCTGAAGAATAGCCGATACCATATGCGTCCGGTGCTCGGCTTCATCCAAAATTATATGCTGACTACGCGCGAGAAATGGGAGTGGGGTTACCTGATTCCTTATCTGGTCACCGGAACGCTCGATGAACACCCCCGTTCTGCGATGGCGCTGCTCGCCTCCGACGAGCGTGACCAATACGTCGAATTCTACGACCGCATGACGACGCCGGAAGTCAGTTTTTCCCAGAAGAAGCCGGAATAATGAAATAACATGCAGACGGCCCGCTCCCAAAACAGGGATGCGGGCTGTTTTTTCATGACGCAATGCTGTGCGGGGCGTTCTTCAATCGTTCGTCAATCCATGCGGATATATTGTCTTTGGCCCGTTTTCGCATTGTAGTATACCTGGTATTTATAACCGTCGCGCGGATCGATAAAAATTTCCTTGGTCGGAGCATAATCGGCGTTGATGCCGATCGCGTCGCGAGGATTGTCGACTTGCTTGTACCGCTTGTCATAATAGGTTTTGCCGATGATGATGAGGATGATCAGGCCAAGCAGAGGGAGCCCGTATACGACTAACGCCGTACCTATCACTACCCACATAAGGTCCTTACCTCTGAGCCGGTCTCAGCTTGACGACCGTTCCGTAAGCCACGATCTCGCTCATATTCTGGGCGACGTCGCCGCTGTCGAAGCGCATCATCGTGATGGCATCCCCGCCCATCGCGTGCGCGTTCTCGATCATCCGATCCATTGCCTGACGCCGGGCATCCTCGATCATCTGGGTATATTGCTTGACTTCGCCGCCGACCAACCCTTTCAAGGAAGCCATAATGTCTCCGCCGATGCCGCGGGCGCGGACGACGACGCCAAATGCGGTGCCAAGCACTTCAGTGACTTCATAGTTTGGGATATTTTCGGTTGTTGCAACGATCATGCTTACCATCTCCTTCGCGGGGCAAATGTATGCATCCACCCTATATATACCTAATACGCCGCAACTTGACTTGCGTTTCAAGGCGGCGATTGGCGCAAGTTCATTGTAAATCATAGTATACTCAAAATGAATAGCGGATTGCCGCAGATTTTATTGGAATGCAGCGCTAAATTGGTTATTATGGATACTAGATGACAACAATGTGGCTTGCAGGATGACGATGACAATGAGGAGAGAAGGATATGAAAGTCAGTATTTTTGATGTGGCCAAAAAAGCTGGCTTGTCTGTCGTAACGGTATCCCGTGTCTTGAACAATGCTCAAACTGTTCGAGAAAAGAATCGCCAAAAGGTTCTGCAGGCGATGAAAGAACTGGACTATCACCCGAATGCGGCGGCACGAAGCTTGGCGAAAGGCAAAACCGGAGTCATCGGCATGATTGTCACGACGCTTCAGGACTCGTTCCTGGACAGCATCGTGCAAACGGTGTCTTCGCTGTTGAAGGATCACGGATATTATCTTGCCTTGTCAGTCGCGAATTATCCCCAGGAGGAAGGCGTGGGGAGGGATTTTATCGAGGAGGACCGGGTTGATGGATTGCTCCTCCTGTCGCCGATTCATGAATTGTCCTACTTGACGGAGCTGCGGAACCGGAATATTCCGTTCGTGCTCATCGATCATCAGACCGTGCAGCCGGACGTTCACGGCGTCACCGTCGACAATTTTACCGGAGGCTATGAAGCGACCCGCCATCTCGTCGAACTGGGGCATCGTTCCATCGCCCATATCCAGGGACCGGACTTCTTCCTCAGCTCGATCGAGCGGGAGCGCGGATTCAGGCAGGCGCTGGCGGAAGCAGGCTTGGAGCCCTTCGCGGTGGAGCCGGGCGAGTTCTCGATTGAATCCGGTTACCAGGCGGTTCGCAAATGGCTGAATCAAGGGCAGCTGCCGACGGCCTTGTTCGCCGCCGACGACTTCACGGCGTTGGGCGCAATCAACGCGTTGACAGAAGCGGGGCTGCGGGTGCCGGAGCATATGTCGATCGTCGGGTATGACGATCAGGTCCTTGCCTCCGAGCTGCGGCCGCGTTTGACCACGATGCGTCAGCCGGCCGTGCAGATCGGGAAGGCGGCGGTGGACATGCTCGTCAAGCAGATGAACGGCGTCTCGCTCACCAACCGGACCGTCCGTCTCAATTCGGAGATTATCGTCCGGGAATCGACGGCAGCGCCGCAATCGCAATGAGAACAGTCACGGCCATCGTCTCATTGTCTGCAGGCAGGCGGCATGAGCTCCCATGCGGGATCTCATGCTTTTTTGCTGGGAAGGGGAGCGGGACAAGAACGGCAGACGGGAGCATCATCCGGCGGGCCAGAGTCTGGACGGCAGAATGAGCGGGGGGATGCGCAAATGAGCGACAAGATGATTAAGCGGTTGATATTATGGATTCCGACATTGACGATCGGGCTATGGGAATATGTCAGACATTCCTTTTTGCTTCCTTATTTGTCGATGGACATGGGCAATATATTGGCTCCGATCATCGTGTTCATCGTATCGGCGACGCTGCTGACGCGCCTGTTCAAGAAGCTGGACGATACGCAGGCGACGCTCCGGCGGGAGCAGCGGATGACGGCGGCGCTGGAGGAACGGGAGCGGCTGGCCCAGGAGCTGCATGACGGCATCTCGCAATCGTTGTTCATGCTGTCGGTCAAAATCGACCGGCTGGAGTCATGCCCCCCGGAGGAGAAGCAGGGTCAGCTGGATAAGCTCCGTCAGACGGTCCGGCATGTGTATGACGATGTGCGGCAAGCGATTGCCAACCTGCGGACCGTACCCCAGGAAAAGGATTTTACCTGGTCGCATCCGTTCATGCAGATGATCGAGGATATTCATAAAGATACGGAGTGGGAGATGGATGTCGCCTGGTCCATCCCGGAAGAATCGCTGACGATTAAGGAGAAGATTGCTTTGTTCTCCTGCGTGCGGGAAGCATTGACCAATGTGAGGAAGCATGCGGACGCGAAGCATGTGCGAGTCATTGGGCGGCTCCATGGGGATGGCTTCGAATGCGAGGTGCGGGATGACGGCACGGGGTTCGCGGGCGATCCTTGCGCCGCGGCCGGGAAGTACGGATTGAAAATGCTCCGGGATCGGGCCAGGACGCTGGGCTGGCATTTCGAGATGAGGCGGGAGTCCGGACAGACGATTATGCGCGTCTCGAAGCGCGGTGCCGCCGAACGGCTGGCCGGGGCGCGGTAGGATCAAGCGAGAGGAAGGGGATGAAGAATATGGGAGGACAACCGGTGTTCCGCGTGTTGATCGCAGACGATCATGCGCATGCGCGGGAAGGGATGCGGGATATATTGGCGATCGATCCCTCCTTCGCCATCGTGGGCGAGGCGGTGAATGGAGAAGAAGCGATTGCGATGACCGAGACGGTCATGCCGGATATGATCCTGATGGATATCTCGATGCCGGTGATGGACGGGCTGGAAGCGACCAAGCATATTAAGGAGCGGTTCCCTTATGTCAAAATTGTCATGGTAACCGTATCCGACGATATTACCCATTTGTTCGAGGCGTTGAAAAAAGGAGCCCAAGGCTATCTTCTCAAAAACTTGCAGCCATCGGCATGGCACGAGTATTTGCGGGCGATCGCCATTGACGAGGCGCCCATGTCGAAGGAACTGGCTTTTCGCATTTTGCAGGAATTCTCCACCAAGAACAGCAAAGCGCCGGCGCATTCCCCGCTCACGATGCGGGAGCGCGAAATATTGGAGCGGGTGGCCAGGGGCGAGTCGAACAAGGAGATTGCCGCCCAATTTTCTTTATCCGAGCATACGGTCAAAAATCATCTGAAAAATATTTTGCAGAAGCTTCATCTGGAGAATCGCGTGCAGTTGACGCGGTACGCCCTGGAGAACGGCCTCGTCGACTCTTAAAGAGCGATGCGGCCGTCATTTTCCCGTGACCCGGGCGGTTCGGGATGGCTGATTTTACCGGTTCATTTTTTTGTAAATTGGCTTGCATGATACTCAACTATATGGTATATTAATTCTTGTCAAAAGTTACTTTGTTTCGGGACGTAGCTCAGCTTGGTAGAGCACCTGGTTTGGGACCAGGGGGTCGCATGTTCAAATCGTGTCGTCCCGACCATCTGTTGTTGATTGGACACACTCGGTCAGTTTTTGCGGGATCTGGGTGTGTTTTTTGGCCTCTGCGGGTGTAGTTCAATGGTAGAACGCTGGCTTCCCAAGCCAGCAGCGTGGGTTCGATTCCCATCACCCGCTCCAATTTTTTCTTCATAACCTTTTACTACTTTTGCCTTGGTCGCTGCGACCGGGGCCTTTTTTGGTTTTCAGGCCATGCTGCATAGGCGGATACGAGAAAAACCGCTTCCCGATAACCTGCCGGTCGGGAAACGGCTGCTCGTCATGCTTCATTTTCGATGCCGGAGCCGCCGGGATGGCGACTCCGGTTCTTCTTATAATGCTTGCTTGCCTGCCCGTTCGCGCCAGTAGTTCAGCAAATCCTCCAGCGTCCGTTCCAGCGGGATCTCCGGCTTCCAGCCCGTCTGCCGGGAGAATTTGGTGTTATCGCCCAGCAAAATCTCCACATCCGACGGCCGCATCCGGCTCGGATCCGTAACGATGTCGATGTTGACACTGCTGAAGGAGAGCAGCAGGTTCAGCATCTCGCGAATCGTGACGCAGGATCCGGAGGCGATATTGTAGCATTCGCCGGGTTCGCCTTTCTCCAGAGCAAGCCAATAGGCCCGCACGACATCCCGCACGTCGGTAAAGTCCCGCTTCGCGTTCAGGTTGCCGACATGGACGACCGGCGCCCGAAGCCCCTTCTCGATCTCGGCAATCTGCTTGGCGAAGTTGGACGTCACGAACTGCTCGCCCCGGCGAGGGCCCGTATGGTTGAAGGTACGGGTGCGAAGCACATGCAGACCATAGCTTTTGAAATATTGGTAACCAAGATAATCTTGTGCTGCCTTGCTCACAGCATACGGACTCAGCGGCCGCAGCGGGTTGTCCTCGGTAATCGGCGTCTCGTGAGGCTCGACATGGCCGTATTCTTCGCTGGAACAGGCGATCTGGATCTTGCAGTCAAGATCGTGGCGGCGGACCGCCTCGAAAATATTGAGCTGCCCCGCCACATTGTTCGTAATCGTATCGACGGGAGAATTCCAGGAGGTCGGGACGAAGCTCTGCGCCGCCAGATGGAAAATCAAATCCGGCTTTTCCTGCGTCAGCAGCGTCTCGACCGAGAACGGATCGCGCAGCTCGCACTCGACCAGATGAATCATGGATTCGATATGGCGGATATGCTCCATTCGGCTCCGGTTGCGGATCGTTCCGACGACCTCAACGCCCCGATCCAGCAAATATTCCGCCATATGGCTTCCGACAAACCCGGAGACACCGGTAACCAGCGCCTTCATGTAAGGGAATCACCTCTCTCATATAGTTGCGGCATGGGGGCGGAGATTGCTGGCTCCGCTCGCCCGGCACATACCTAATCATCAGATGCCACATCTTATGGGATTCACCTATAAAAGGCCACGGCATTCGTACCGGTTTCTGATTTTTTTGCCTAGAGGGCTGCGTCATGCTCCCGCTCAATGTCATTCGCGTCGCCGTCAGGAAGGAACTTCGCGACATCAGGCGGAATGCCATGCCGCATGCAGTAGCTCTCCTTCGTGTCGCCGGGCAGCGCCTCGGTGCTGTCCAGGAGCAGCCGGAGCGCGAACTCGTTCGCCTGCCGCTCGAATTTGCCGACGGAGAACAGCGTGTTCCGCTCGATGAAAAAATGGCCGGTTCCCGTATGCAGCCGGTCGTGGGCGAGCTCATGCGCGCAGACGAAGCGCTGCCACTCGAACGGCAGATCGGTATTGATCACGATATAGCGTCGGCGCAGCTTGCGGTAATAGAATCCGCGCGTCGAATTGCCGAGCCGCGCTTGCTTGACGATTATGTTTAGCCGCTGCGCCAGTTGAAAAGGACAGTTCGTTTTGTATTTCCGAATCAGCTTGCTTACGATGTTCTCAACATCCATGCCATGCACCCCGCGGTTTCAAGGTTCGAATGTTCATTCCGTTCGCTTCGGCTTCCGTTTGTTCCTCTTCTTCGCATCCCAGAACAAGGCTTCCAGCACTTGAATCACCCGTTCGCGGTCGTCTTCGTCCATCGGCACGCCGTCGAACATCACCTCCGGATCTTCCTCCAGCATTTTGCGGAAATCACGCTTGTCCTTGGCGGTGGCCCATTCCGGTATCGTGCCCGCCGCATGCAGCGCGAGCGGGTTGTCCGTCCGCCCGAGCAGATAGTCGGCAGAGGTGTGCAGCATATCGGCCAGGCGTCCGATGATATCGCTCGGCGGCGTCGTGCGTCCCGCTTCATAATTGGCCACATTGGCGCGCTTCATCCCGAGCGCATGGGCGACGTCATCCTGGGAGAGGCCGTGCTTCAAGCGGAGCTGCTTGATTCGTGAACCCATCACTTCTCTGTTCTTGCCAGTCATCGTTATCACCCTCGTCCTTTAATATATGAGCATCAATTCATCATTGACGCTCACTTCGGCGGTATGGTATGCTTGCAGTATAACATTGCGAACATTTGTTCTCAACAGTTTGGTGCATGTTGTTGAAAATATATTTCTTTCAGTATAGATCGTTATTGTAAATAACGAAAGAGGTCTTTTTCCTAGGTTGAGGGGATTTGGGATGGTTGGTTTAGACAGCCAGCATGAACCCTTATTATTTTCTGATTGTTGTTTTTAATAACTTTTTAAAGTTTTTTATATTTATTTTATTTTATAAATAACGAATTGGGGAGTGGTTCACGATGTTGGCAACCATTAATCGGGCAGAGACGCGCAAGCGGGTGGAATCGGTGTTGGCTGTGGCGAAGCTGTACCGCAAGGCCGGAGCCGTACGGCGGGAGATGCGGACGACGCTGGCTTATATTCCCCGTTATCACGGCGCGACGCACAAGGTCGGGAAGCCAGTCGAGGAGACCGCGGTCCACAATGTTGAGAGGGAGCAATATATGAAGACCGTCCATGACAATGTGACCAAGGCGATTGCCCATCTGGGCGAGGCGGAGCGGGGCGTGATCGAGCGCTGCTACCTCAGCCCGCAGAACAGCACGCCGGATTATTTGCTCTGCCATGAGATGAATGTTAGCGAACGCACCTTCCGCCGCATCAAGGCACGCGGGGTAATGGAGCTGGCTTTCCTGCTCGGGCTGGAAGTGTATGCGGAGTAGCGGTAATAGGATGTGGGATCAAGAAGTGTATATTACTGATGTACCGATCGCTAGATCGAACCAACGCTCGTTGCGGATTTCCGTGACGGGCGTTTTTGATCGGCATGAATGAGTTGGTGCAATGGAGCTTCCTGAACTGGAAGTGAACGGCTGTTTTGAATCTTCCCGAATGCCATGGCACCGTCAATCCGTCTCAGGCCTGCCGCCTGTCCTCGATTTGGCCGGATGGTGGCACGCAGACGGGCGGCTTCCGGTGATAAGATAGTAGCGTGAAGTGGTGTGCCACCGGACCCGCGGTTAAGGCGGAACGTGGACAAGCCATGAGTAGAGACCATTCGGATGATGATTCCGGGTGGTCTTTGTTTTTGGAGAGGATGCAGTGACTGCTTCACAGGTACGCCGGATTGCAGGGGGGGAGAAAATGTGCACAGTGCCGAGATTCGGCAAGGCGTGATGCGGCGGCTTGAGGAGATCTTCCCAGGTATGCCGGTGCTGGATGCCGAGGCGGCAGCGGACGCGATTGCGCCGTACTGCGCCCTCCGTATTCGCAGCGGCAGCAGGCAGCGCATAGGGGAGCGCCGCTATGCGGCAGCGTGGCAGGTGGAGGTCGACTATGTGCCAGGAGAGACCGGGGAACGGCCGCATCCCGACGAGGTCGCCGACGCGCTGTATGACGCGCTGGAGTTCGTCGACTTCGGGAAGATGCGCTGCCGCGGCGCCGAGATGAGCCACGAGTACCCGGATCATCTACTGCGCTTCCGGGTGCAGTATGCGCTCACGCTGCTGCGGGAGCGGGAGGCGGGCAGCAAGATGGAAGCAATGAAGCAGGAGGGGCGGATTCGAGATGAGCAATGATGGGCAAGAGACGGCTTACACGAAGGCGCAATGGCTGGAAGCGAAGGCGGACAGCGGACGGGAGCGGGATATGCTGCATGCGCTGCTCCGCGAGGACGGCATGTATACGAAGGCGCAGGTTGCTGCGCTGCTGCACCAATTTATGATTCAGGAGGTATTGTGATGGCTGGAGGAACATGGATGACGCAGAACAAAGTAAGACCGGGCGTATATGTGCGCTTCGATTCGGAAGCGGGCCCGATGGGAACGGTGGGAGAGCGGGGGGTTGTGGCCCTGCCGCTGAAGTTGAGCTGGGGACCAGCCCGTCAGGTGCTGGAACTGCCAGCCGGAGAGACGACTTTCGAGCTTCTTGGTTATGAGGTGACGGACAAGGCGCTGCTGTTGGTGCGCGAAGCATTCAAGCGGGCCAAGACGGTGCTGTTGTATCGGTTGAATGAAGGCGCCAAGGCCCAGGCGACTCACAAGGAATGGAAGGCGATTGCCCGCTGCGGCGGCGTTCGCGGGAACGACATCGTACTCGTTGTGCGTCCGAACGTTCTCGACGATACGAAGATGGACGTTATTACGAAGGTCGCGGGTCGCGAGGTCGATCTTCAGACCGTCGCCCAAGCAGAGGAGCTCAAGGCCAACGCTTGGGTGGAATTCGAAGGCAGCGGGGCGCTGGAGGCGATCGCGGGCTTGCCGCTGACTGGCGGCGAGGACGGCGCGGCGACGAATGAAGACCATATGAACTTCCTGGATGCGCTGGCGGTGCAGGATTTCCATGCGGTGGCCCTGCCGTCGGAGGAGAAGACGCTTGCTTCCGTATATACCGCCTTCATCAAGCGGATGCGCGAGGAGGAAGGGAAAAAGGTTCAGGCGGTGCTGCCGAACTATCCGCTGGCGGACAGCGAAGGCGTCATCAGCGTGAAGAACGGAGTCGAGTTAGCGGACGGCACTGTGCTCGGCCCAGCCGAAGCGTGCGTGTGGGTGGCTGCCGCTACGGCTGCGGCGGCAATGAATGAGTCACTCACCTATACCGCGTATGAAGATGCGATCGACGCGGACGTGCGGCTGACGAACCGCCAGGTCGAAGCCGCGCTGGAGGCGGGCGAGTTCGTATTCGTCCATCAGCGGGGCCGCGCGGTGGTCGAGCAGGATATCAACAGCTTTACGTCTCATACTCCGGATAAGGGCCGCGTTTTCTCCAAAAACCGGGTCGTTCGAGTGCTTGACGGCATTGCCAACGATATGAAGCAGTTGTTCGAGACGTCCTATGTCGGCAAGGTGAACAACAACGGCGACGGCCGCCAGTTGTTCCGCGGCGAATGCATCGCTTACCTTGACCAGCTCGTGCGCTTGTCCGCGATTCAGCCATTTGATGCGCAGACCGATGTACAGGTCACAGCCGGCGATACGAGCGATAGCATCGTCATTCAACTGGCGGTGCAGCCGGCAGACGCCGTAGAGAAAATTTATATGAAAGTGAAGGTGAAGTAACATGGCATTGTTGCAGGCGAAGGATACGATTTCGGGCCGCGAAGGCCGGGCATTTGCTCAGATTGACGGTAAAAACGAGGAAATGTTCTATGTGAAGACGCTGGAGGCGAAGATCGAAAAGCAGAAAGCGGAAGTCAAGGTGCTCGGCAGCCGAAGCGTGCAGCATAAGGCAGCGGGCTGGACGGGAACCGGCAGCATGACGATCTACTATATGACGCCGCTGTTCCGCAATATGATGCTTGATTATATCAAGCATGGCAAAGACACGAACTTCATTATCCAGATTACGAATGAAGATCCGATGTCCTCGATTGGCACGCAGACGGTATGCTTGAAGAACGTCAATCTGAACAGCGTCGTCATGGCGAAGCTGGATACGGAGAGCGACGTGTTGGAAGAGGAAGTCGAGTTTACGTTTGATGACGTTGATATTTTAAATAACTTCAATAGCATTTCGTAATTATAAATAACATGCGAGGTGAGAAGCAGCAATGAGTTCATTGCGATATTTTTTGGCCCAAAATGCGGAGGCGAATACGGAGACGGCTTATGTCGTCTCTGCCCGCTTCAAGGATGAACAGGGAGAGCCGGTGCCATGGCAGCTTCGCAGCATCAGCGAGGTCGAGAACGAGCAGTGCCGCAAGGCCGCGACCAAGCAGAAGAAGGGCAAGGGAGGTACCGTAACGCCGGAGATTGATTTCAATGAATATACGGCGAAGCTGATCGTGGCGAGCGTCGTCTTTCCGGATCTGAAAAACTCGGAGCTGCAGCAATCGTATGGCGTCATGGGCGCGGAAGCGTTGCTTCGGAAGATGCTCCTGCCGGGAGAATATGCGGCGTTGCTGCAAGAGGTTCAGGAACTGAATGGCTTCAATCAGGACATGAACGAGCTCATTGATGAAGTAAAAAACTAATCCGGGAGGGCGACGGCGAAGCGAACTATGCCTATTACGCCCTCCACAAGCTTCGCATTCTGCCGCATGAGCTGCTCGCTCTGCCCGAGCGCGAGCGGGCAGCCATCTATGCGATGATCGACATCCGCGTGGAAGAAGAACGCCGCGCGCAGCGCAAGATGAAGAAGCGGTAGAACCAAACGCAGATTGTTGAGCCTTCTCTTTTACCCAATGAGCAAGTATAGGGAAGGCTTGCCGTCTGCCGGGGAAAGGAGGAGAGTTCATGAACGAGAAGCAGCTTATCATCTTCAAGCCGCCACAGCCGCCGGCTCCTGTCGTGCTCCCCCAGCGTGTCAACCGCATGCGGAACGATTGGAGCTTCGAATTCAACCCGATGCTGAAAATGATGGGGATGACGCATCTGAGAATCATGGCTTCGATTGATGAAGTCGTGAAGAAGTCATTTCATTCAATGACAGAGTCATGGAAGCAGCTTGCTGCGCACGCGGGCAAGGAATGGAGCGATGCGGCTCACAGCTTCACAAAAGCGGTTGAAGCAGCAGGCGCCTCCGCAGTGGAAGCAGGAGGGGCCACAGAAGAGAAAGGCAAGGAACAGCAAAAGAAGAAGGGCAAGGATAAAGAAAAGATAACGGTTGGGCAGAAAATGAAAAACGCGGCCCTTCCCTTATTGAACGCGCTCCAGACGATGGGCGCCCAAGCGATTCAGAATGCGGCTGCGGCGGAAGATTTCCGTTCCCGCTACCAGGCGCAATATGGCAATGCGCAGCAGGGAGCGGCGGTGTTCGAGACGATGAGGTCCCAAGCGCTCAAGTCGGGGCGTGATGTGAACCAGTCATTGGAGTCCGGGCTTGTGCTGACTTCGATATCGAAAAATGCCAATGATGTCACCAAGATGAATGAAATGGTCCAGCGCTTGGCCGCCTTCCGGCCGAACGAAAATGCCGCCGGACTTGCAGGCTCGATGAAGGAGGCTTACTTCGGGAAGGCGGATGGCCTGCTTGGGCAGTTGAATCTGCCGATCAATGAGGACCTGCAGAAAAAAATGGAGTCCTTCGGCCAGACCGGGAATTTGGACGGTTTCCTGGAGGCCTTCGATGAACTGATGACCAAGGCCGGGATGAGCCAGGAATCTCTTGCTCTTTTGATGGAAAGTCCGGTGAAGCAATGGGAGCTTGCCGTCAATCGCTTCCAAGGCATGCTGGCCTTAATGGGCGAGACGGCCATGATGGCGTTCGGCCCCGTACTGCAATTATTGAATCAGGCATTTGAGGAAGGGCGGTTCAACGGCTTTTTCGAAGCGATTCATGGCGGATTAAGCTTGCTTGGATCCATCACGGAAACGGTCGTGGGCTTTCTGCTGGAAAACTGGAGCCTGGTCGAAAATGCCCTCGTTGCCATCGGCATCGTTGTTGCCGCGGTCGCTGCGATCTGGCTCGTTCAGTGGCTGATTGCGGCTTGGCCGATTTTTGCGATAGTAGGAGCGATTTTTCTAGTCTTAGAAATATTAAATTATTTCGGTGTGTCTACAGGAACCATAATTGGTGCTATTATAGGCTACTTTTTTGCTCTCGGCGCATCAATCAAGAATGTCATTGCCTTTGCATGGAATCGTATAGTGGCATTTGGGGAGTTCTTTGCAAATATATTCAAAAATCCCATTTATGCAGTAAAAAAACTATATTACGATTTGTTTAAAGACATTGTAGAATTCTCTTTTAACGCGATTAATTCGATCATTCGTGGCATCAACAAGGTCATTACTTTTATAAATAAATTAACTGGCTCCACATTTGAGACAGTTAACGAGTGGAGCACGGATTGGGTAGAAAAAATGAAGCCCACAGCGGACGGGGATGATTTGGTTGATCTTTCAGACTACCGCATGGAGCAGACTAACATAGCGGATGCGTTTCAAAAGGGCCAGGATTTCATAACTAAAAATAGTGGCTTCACAAGCGATTTGATGAAGAAGGCAGCCGATCCCGGCCCAACAGGAACGGACCAGTTCAAGCCGATCAGCACGGGCCTAGGCACAGGCATGAATGCGCCGCAAATCTCAAAGGTAGGAGAAGTCGGCAAAATCGGCAAGGTCGAAGGCGAGGTTGACATTTCCGATGAGAAGCTGATGATGATGCGGGAGCTGGCGGAGATGGACAGCATTCAGAACTTCGTGACGCTGACGCCTACCGTGCAGGTGAACACGGGCGACATCCACCAAGGGTTTGACTTCGATACGCTCATCAATCGCATCGAACAGAAGCTGGAGGAAGAGTTCGTTTCGACGGCGGAAGGGGTGTACGGCTGATGAATGAGTACCGCATTTTTCTGAGCATCAACAATCAGGAGCAGGTGATGGAGCTGCCCGTCAATCCGCCGCAGCTGCAGGTAAGCGAATCCGGGAATCTGTCTTCCTTCGACATTATCGGACTGGGCGAGGTGAACGCAATTCAGCCGATGAAGCTGGCCGAGCTGCAATTCAGCAGCCTGTTCCCCGCAGGGCCGGCCCCATATGTTCATGTCCCTCCTGAGCGGCTGCTCCAGCCGAAGGACTATGTCGAGATGCTGCGCGGCTGGATGAAGCGGCAGCGCCCGATCCGGTTCGTGCTGACCTCGCCTTCCATGCGCATCAATCTGGCGATGGTCATCGAGAAGTTCACATGGTCGGAGTCGTCCGGCAGCGTAGGGGATATCGATTATGAGCTCGGTTTGAAGGAATATCGCTTTTTCCATGCGCATAAAATGACGAAATCCGCGAATTCGAACGTGAATAGCAAAGTCACGATTCAGAAGGCTCCTCCAGAGCGGCCGGATGAGCGCATGATTCCTTCCACCTATACGCTTGGCCCGGGCGAATCGCTATGGGCGGTAGCCAGACGATTTTTCAATGATGAGAGCAAGGCTGTTGAGATTCAGCGCCTGAACGGCCTTCGGAGCGATGAAGTCAAGGATCTGGAGCAAGGCCGGAAGCTGCGGCTGCGGTAGGAGGTGCAGGCATGATCGAAGTCATTTTTGATAACCGCAATAAGACGATGTGGGATATTTCCGAGCTGATTACCGATATGACCTGGTCGACGTCCCGTTCCGGCAAGCCGGCTAAGATGTCCTTGACTTATGTATCCGGAGCGCTGTTCCAGAGCCGTAAATTCACCGTCAACAATGGCGATGTCGTGCGGGTGAAGGTCGACGGCAAGCCTGTATTTTACGGATATGTGTTCACCATCGAGACCAGTGAGGACGATAAGGTGAAGCTGACCGCCTATGACCAGATCCGGTACTTGCTAACGAACGATACGTATGTGCTCGAAAATGTGACGGCCACGGATCTCATCAAGCGGATAGCGAAGGACTGCGAGCTGAAGATCGGCGATCTGGCCGACACGAAGCATGTCATTCCTCTCGTGATGGAGGATAACAAGAAGCTGCTCGATATCATCTGCCGCGCGCTGGCTAAGACGTTGATTGCGACGCGCAATATTTTCATCTTTTATGACGACTTCGGCAAGCTGACGCTGCGGGATGCGAAAACGTGGACAACCGACATCATTATCGGTGAAGAGAGTCAGATGCGGGGGTTCTCGCACAAGCGGTCGATTGACGATGAGACCTACAACCGCGTGAAGCTGTTCCGGGACAACAAGGCGTCGGGCAAGCGCGAGACATTCATTATGCAAGACAGTGCGAACATCGCAAGATGGGGAAGACTGCAGTTGTCCGAAAAACTCGATGAGGGCATGAATGACGCCCAAATCAAGGAGCTTCTCGCCTCCTATATGAAGCTTCACAACCGCGAGAAAAAAACATTAAAAGTAGACGCCGTAGGGGATGTGCGCATTCGGGCCGGAATGTACATCCCTCTTTATTTGCCCGAACAACAGATTCAGCAATATATGCTCATCGATGAATGCTCCCACGATTGGGACGGTTCGGGACATAAGATGTCACTAACATTGAAGGTGATCTAGATATGGGGATGCTGGATATTATCAAAAAAGCCGGAGTGGGCGCCGTCGAGGCCTCCAGTCCGGTCTCGCTGCTGTTCGGCGAGGTGTTGAGCGCCGCTCCGCTCCGCATTCAGGTCGATCAGCGGTTCTCTCTTCCTGCCAGCGCCATTGCCGTAACCGAGCAGTTAACGGAGTATAAGGTACGGATCGGCACGGAGGAGGTCGTCATCCGGCAAGGGTTGAAGGCCGGTGACAAGGTGCTGCTCGCCCGCGCGCAGGGCGGCCAGATGTATATTGCTATCGACAGGGTGGTGGGTCTGTGATTCCACAAGTGCTGATGGATATGGAGGATACTTTTGAAGTTGCCGAGGCCAGCCAGCCGACAAGGACCTACCGAATTGATCGCAGAACGGGAAGGATTGCAGGTATAACCGATGGCCTGGATGCGATGAAGCAGGCGATAGACAAGCTGCTTCAGACGGAACGGTATGAGAATCTCATCTATAGTCCGAATTACGGAACCGAGCTGAGAGCGAATCTCGGGTATGGCGCGGGGTTCGTTCAATCTGAATTGGAACGGGCGATTACCGAAGCGCTGATGCAGGATGACCGGGTGCGGAGCGTGACCGCATTCGACTTCCAATCGGCGAAGGATGCCATGCTGGTTAGCTTCACGGTGGAAACGACGGAAGGGACGGTGCAGACGATGAAGGAGGTGACCGTCAATGGATAATGGAATTGGAGGACAAGAGCGCATCCAGGAAACTCCTCGTTATGAGGATATTTTGGCGCGCATGCTGGAGCGGGTTCCCAATGCGGTGGACAAGCGGGAAGGCAGCATCATCTACGATGCGCTCGCGCCGGTCGCGGCCGAATTGGCGCAGTGGTATCAAGAGATGAGTCTGAACCGCGAGCTATCCTATGCCGATACGGCCACAGGCGCTTATCTGGAGCGCCGCACGGCCGAGTTCGGCGTGCGGCGGCTGCCCGCAGTCGCCGCTAAGCGCCGCGGGAGATTTTACGCTGCGGACGGATCGCCGAAGAGCGTGCCGATCGGCAGCCGTTTTGCGATCGAAGATCTGACATGGCGGGTAACGGCATCGCTGACCCCTGGGGAAAGCGAGCTGACCTGCGAGACGGAGGGAGCGGACGGCAACCGGCTCTATGGGGAACTGACGCCGATCGACTATATCGCCGGGTTGGCGCGGGCGGAACTGGGGGACATTCTCGTTCCCGGGGAGGACACGGAATCCGATGACGCGCTGCGAGCTCGCTATCTTGAAGCGATTAACGAGCAGCCGTTCGGGGGCAATGTGTCCGACTATCGGACGAAGCTGACCGTCATGCCGGGCGTAGGCGGAGTGAAGGTGTTTCCGGTCTGGCAAGGGGGCGGAACGGTCAAATGTACGCTCATCTCGTCCGATTATCAGGTTCCGTCGGCGGAACTGATTGCCGAGGTTCAGGAGCAGACAGATCCCAAGGCGGCGGCCGGCATGGGCGGAGGCTTCGCTCCCATCGGGCATCAGGTGACGATTGCGGCGGTACGTCCTGTCGAATTGCAGGTCGAGACGACGCTTCAACTGGACAAAGGAATGACGCTCGGGCAGGTGCAGGGCGACGTCGAGCAGGTGCTGCAGCAATATATGCATCTGCTGCGGGAGTCGTGGAAGGACGAGGAGAAGCTGATCGTCCGCATCAGCCAGATGGAAGCCCGCATACTCACCGTGCCGGGGGTGGCGGATGTGAGCGGCACGACGCTGAACGGAGCCGCGGCCAATCTGGAGCTCGCCGAGGAGGAAGTGCCTGTGCTGCGGGAGGTGAAGCTCCATGGAGCGTAACTATTGCTCCTATTTGCCTCCCTATTATGAGGGCATTCGCGAATTCGAATGGCTGGGAGAGACCGTCGATGCGGAGCTGAAAGGCGTGGCGGCCGGGGCCGAAAAATGGCTAAACGATCAATTCGTGCTCACGGCGGGCGAGGCTTCGGTGAAGCGCAGGGAAGAACAGCTCGGCATTCAGGCCGACCCGGCACAGGAGTCGTTGGATTTCCGGAAAAAACGGATCATGAACCGTTACTCGACCAAGCCGCCGTTCACGGTGCGGTACTTACAGGAGCGGCTCGACTTCCTGCTAGGCGCCGATCGGGCCAAGGTGGAGCTCGACGTCGGGCGCTTCGAGCTGACCGTTCGGGCGAAGCTGACCGATGCGGCGATTTTCAAGGAAGTGGAGCATACGGTGCGCTTCATGAAGCCGGCCAATCTCTTGTATCGGCAGGCCACATCCTTGTCGGAGCGGATCGAGGTACAGGAGCATTTGAGCCGTATCCCGCTTAACCGCCGGACGAAGCTGTCGACGGGCTGGAGACTGGGACGGACGCCGTTTGCCGAACGGGGACAGGAGGTCGTATTGAAATGATTAGTTCTATTTTATTGCAGGAAATGGCGCAGCACGTCAACCGTAGAATCGCCAAGGTCGTGCTGAACCAATCCGTGGAAATTACGGATTTTCAGATCAAGGATGTATCGGAGCAGGAAGTGCTGATGGAATACATCATCCCTGCCGGCGCGGCGGAGACCGTGACGCTGATTGAATTGCAGGATGAAGCCGGAACGGTCCTGACCTCGAATCCGGTATACATTCCGCTTACAACCGATACGCTCATCAAGCATCCAATCGCAATCAGGGAGGTGGCCTAGATGCCATACGAGGCAAAGACCGACTGGAAATACGACGACCTCGTCACCGAGAAGGACATGAACCGCATCGAGCAGGGCCTGAAGGACGCCCATGTCCCTGCCTACCAGCCGTTGACGCTAAACCCCGGCCTCCAGGTGGTGGAGGTCGAGAACGACACGCCGTTCCGGATGGGGGAGGTGAAGGGACGGACACTCATGAATCTGCCCGGTAGAGAAGGTAACTTTGACTACCGGACATCGCCGTTATTCACCTTTTTCGGGACCGGGGAGATCATTCCGGCATCTACTCCCGTCGGAACGAAAGTCCAGAAGATCGTATGTAATCGTGCGGCAGACAGCCCGGGGCACTTTGGCGCCAGGTACGAACTGAACATTGACCGCTCGAAGCATTATGTGGCGGTAGCGTACCTGGAGAACATTTCGTGTGATGAACCTGTTTATTTCTCCTTTGCGGAATGGAAAAGCACTGGATACTATACGATCCGAAAATCGGGAAATGTCAAAAAGGGGGAAGGGATGCGATATCGATACATTGATATTTCCCCGGATCGCCTTGAGACACAGGAAAAGCTTGTTTTTTACTTCCGTGGAGAAGGGACAGCAGGCGCAGAATTCCGGATCGGTGCATTCGGACTCTACGAGATTTCACAGTCCGAATATGAAGCCATTGGAAAGATGAAGTTTGCTCAGGTTGCCGAACGCTATCCATACGTCGACAGCATGACCAACGTCAAGAACCCATACGCCATCGTAACAGGAGGCAATTTGCTTCCATCCTTTTATCATATGGGAGCCGTAAATGGAGCAGTCGTAGATATACAGTCTGCTTATGAAATAGACCTGATGACTAATAACACACTTCAATTCGTAGGCATGGGTAACATGGAGGCGAAGCATAAATCATATCGTATTGACTTTGACTCCATGGGGACAGATGTAAAGTGTTACTTCAATGAGCAGGCGGCTATTGATACAACACCGATACGGCAACATGAAATTGGTTCGTCAGGAGCGACCATAACAATTGGAGATGATGCTAAGTATATCGGCGTATACTTTGGGAATAAATCAGCTGCTGGATCGTTTAAGGTTAGAAGACCAATGCTTGTTCCCGGCTCTGAACCGAAGCCCTTCACGCTGCAGCAACGCAGCATGCTAGCCTTTGAGGCGGAGTTGGCCGCTCATCCGGTAAACGGAAGCAATCCCGATACTCTCTTTATGGGAGACGATGGGCTGCCGTATGTGTTGGAGCCGTGGAAGAAGGTTACGCTGGATGGTTCATTTCCGTGGAATTTTATCGATCCGAAGACAGGATTCAAAAGAGTGGCATTCAAAATGGTCGGGTTGTTCTCTGAAGCTGTCCCCGGCAGTGGTCACGTAACAAAATATGACGGTAAGTATCTCTCAACTGGTGCTACAGGTGATGCGCCGGATGTACAGGCGGTATCTGGCGATGGTTATTTTTACATCTCCATTTCAAACACAGACAGCGGATGGGGGCAGGATTACAATCCAACGCAGGATGAGATTAAGGCGTATTTCTTGGGCTGGAAAATGTACGACGCGACAGGCGCAGATTACAACGATCCGACTGGTGGAATGGCGAAGTGGTGGCAGAAATCAGACGGGAAGGGTGGGGGAGTATCGGGAACTCAAGTGTCAACAGTTCCGACCACTCTTGTTACGGATACTGATTGGCATCCATACCGCCTCCAATACCTGAAGGCGAAGCCAACCGTTGAACCCGTCCGTAATTACGAAATGGGTGCGACACTCTCCGCAGGCTCTAACATGGTCGAGGTCGGCAGCGGTATTGTGATTTGGGAGAAGGCGAATCCTGTTGTCAACTACATCAACGCGATAAACGCAGCTGGTGGGCGTTTGAAGTATAGAACAACGAGACTCCTTGCGATATACCGTAACCAAGCAAGAGATTTCGGCTGGACTTTTAAGGATAACATTTGGAATGGCGAGCCGTACCAGTACGCCGAGCACCCGATCCCTGCGCTTGCGAATGCAGTCTACCACGTCACCTATACGATGCTCGATCCAACGCTTGCGGCTCCATTCAACTGCACCGTGTCGGCGAATCTGCGCGGGACTGTATCAGATTTGGTGCGTACTTTTAGATCGCTTGAGTCTGGAATATCCATGACTGCGGATGATGTCGGGGCTGCAACCAAGGCAGAGTTTGATGACTTGAAGAACAATGCTGTGGTTAAGAATGGGGATTCTGTCATTGCAGGAATGCTGTCAATGTCCAAAAATGATGGCCCACATTTGCAGCTTAAAGGCACCACATCTTCGTTTGGCGAATGGTATGTTGGGAATGAACGAAAAGGGTACTTCGGTGTCGGGGACGCTTCTAACCCGGACAGGGTGTCCGTTGTCAGTGAAAAAGGCTCGCTGAACTTGTATGGTGCCCAAGGCGTGAATATAAATGGGATTGCTGCATATAGACAGGCGGTATATCTAGGTGAAGGAACAGACTTAAACGCCGTTACTGGAGAGGGGCTTTATTATTGCCCAGCAAACGTGACTGTCCAAACAATGAAAAACGTGCCTTTGGCCGATGCTTTTGCACTTCAGGTGTTCCGGCATGCTGGAGTTACCCAAGTGTTTTACAACTATAGATCGAATCCGGGAGATGGTAACTTAGCCGCGCAGTATAAGCGGAGCTACTACAACAACCATTGGACGCCTTGGTATAAAGTAGCTGATAGCAGGGATATTGACGATTTAAAGCAATCTGTCGTTGATGGGAAAGGGAAAGTCGCGGGGGCCATCAACGACATGGGGGGTGGGCCAGTCTCCGCGAATAATACTTTCGACGAGCTTGCGGCAGCTATTCGCGCAAACCAAGGTGCTTCAGGAGATACAAGGGTAACACAAGAGTTCATTGCTCATATTGGACAGGATGGCTTGGATGGCAAAATCTCTGGCAGATTTTGGTTTAATAAAGATGGTAACGCGGTAGGCCTTACTTGGGATTCTTCTGATAGCTATAAAACGTACAATGTTAAACTGCTGGAGGTAACAGTGGCAGGGACGATTGTATCCGCGAAGACGTTAGAAAGCAACCTTTACTCAAAGCGGTCATTTAATAACGGATTTGGGATAGTAACACCGTATGAAGTGGCATACCTATGTAAGCCCGACCAATACGGTGATTCTCGTTTACGAATCCGCAATCATGCTGGGACAATATTGGTAGACAGCCAGATAAATGACAATGACATAAACAAGTATCATCGCATGATAGATATCACCAATATCAACGGCCAGTACAGATTTACTTCACTAGTTGAGTATGGTTCTGGTATGTACAAACTTGGTATTGTAGACCAAAACACGAACGTATTGTTTGAGTGCTCTGGTATCGGCGGTTATAATTCCTTTAAGACTGGTGGTAATGGCAGGTTTCTTGATAGACGGACGGCCGTGGCCTTTGTAGGCGGGACCCTAATAGTTAGGTGGGATGGGTCTGCGTTTGTAGAGGCGTTTGGCGGATGGATAACCGATAGCACACATCAAAACATTCTGTCAGCATATGCTTACAGAGATTAGGAGGCATAAATATGATTGGTTTAAAAGTTATTAATGTCGCGCCTGAACGCGGCGGCAATTATGACTATAAGGGGTTGGACCTCGACAAATTTGTTTCCGGTTCCCAAGTGTACCCTCGTGGGACGAGGGACTTTTACGTCATCACGGAGCAGGAAGATATCCCGGAACACGAGGATGTCCGCCTTATCACGGAGGCCGAATACGAAGCGGCCTACAACTCCGAGCGGGAGCGCCAGCAAGAGCCCGGGCCAATCGAAAAGCTACAAGTAGAAAACGAAGAACTTCGGAGGCAACTTGACGCGTTGCAGTTGGCTGTTATGGGTATGATGGATGGAGGTAATGCCTAATGAAGAGTCCATTCTATGCGTTTCTGACGGATTGTTGGAAAAAGGGATTCGCGGACGAGGAAAAGCTGCAGTCCTATGTGCCGAAATATATCAGCGATGAAGAGTGTCAAGAGATCATAAAAACCATTGATACGAAGGAATAAGCGCCCGCCTATTTATGCCCTCGGGATCCCCGGGGGCTATTTTGATTGGAGGTAAGCACGATGGATGGGGTGCAAACAGAAATGATCCAGCGCATGACCCGAGTTGAAACTAAGGTAGACAATATGGATGAGAAGCTAGACAGGGCGATCCTCGCGAGCGAGACGGCCGTGGAGGCCCTCCAGGCAGCGTAAAAATGCCTGCTACGGAGTACAGACCGAACCGGACTTCGCATCAAATGGAAGCTGCTTTTCGGGCGTATCAAAACTGGGCCGAGAGTATCGAAGATCATTCGAAGCTCGTCCTTACGGTACAAAGGACAAGCCAACTCGATACCATGGTGTTTTGAACGCCGACTACAATACGGCTTTGCCGCGAAATCTGGCGTGGTGGATATGCCACCGATCCGAAGTATCCGCAGCTGCTCATGGGCATTATGGAACAATACGGACTAATGAAATACGATGAGCCGGGCAAAAAAACGGTAATCGCCGCAATTGAGGTTAACGGGAAGAAAGTCGCGGAAGGTCCTCTAGTGAACGGTCCTCGCTCCGGTCCGAGCGGTCGGGGAGCACTGGGCGCCAAGAATTGGCTGGAACCAGCATACAAAAACGGCGACAATCAATGGCGTACCTGTACCTAGAGAGTTGATCGGCGGCAGCGCGTATGCTACGGTCAGAATGGTTGCGGAGGTTGCCGAGGCCCGGGTTACGTGGAATGCAAAAAATAGAAAAGTGACTATTTAAAATGGGGGTAATTGATCCTATTACCCTCGGCTTGACCGCAGGCCTTATGTATACGATGCTGGCAGATACCGTCGATTATGGCGAATGGAGATCCAGCGTCAGAGCTCAAGGGCTGCTGACTGCCTCAAGCTCCTTCGGGGTCAAATTCGGCATGGGATTCGGCGGCGCTTTGGCGGCATGGGTTCTGGCGATCGGCCATTATGTGCCGAACCAGGAGTAGGCGGCATCCGGACTGTCAGCCATTCAGTTCAATTTCGTCTGGATCCCGTTCATCTGCTTCATGCTGTGTGCCGGAATGCTATTGTTCTACCGACTGGAAAATGTCGAGCCGCGCATGATCCAGGAGCTCGATCCGAAGCGTCATGGCGGGAAGGCGGCCATCCAAGTTTGACTGCAAGCGGCCAATGGGGACGTATGGCTCCGGATGGGACTATACTTGCCGATACCGATGCTCTCCCGTTGCTCGCGGAGGAACCCACAAAGCCCGCCCGAACGCCGATGCGTCCGAAGCGGGCTTCCGTTATGGCTTCGCCTATATCGTCTGCAGCACAAAATGCATGACGAACAGAAGCGAAATGATATAGAACAGGGGCTTGACTTGGCGCCCTTTGCCCACCGCCAGGTGGAACAGCGCGTAGCTGATGAAGCCAATCGCGATTCCGTCCACGATGCTGTGCATCAGCGGAATGAACGCGATGATGAAGAAGGCGGGAAGGCCTTCCTCCAGCCGTTCGAAGGATATATTCCGGACGGCGGGCATCATCAATCCGCCAATGAAGATCAGGATCGGCGCTACCGCCGGATCCGGAACGAGCGTGATGACCGGCATCGCAATGAATGTCAACAGGAACAGCACTCCCGTGACGATCGAGGTCCAGCCCGTTCGTCCCCCGGACGAGATGCCGGCTGCCGCTTCCACGGTGGAGACGGTCGGACTCGTGCCAAGGATGCCGCTCAGGAAGACGGTGGCCGCATTGGCCTGAACGACGCGCTGGAAGCGCTCCTGTCTGCCGCTCATGTTCAACTGTGCGTTAATCAGTCCGACGCTCTCGAACACGATGACAAGCGTCAGCGAGAAGACGGCGACAATCAAGGTCATGACGGGTAAGCCCTTTACAGTCAACTGCCCGAACACATCCCCATAGGTGGACCAGGAAAAGCCTCCGCCCCCGGCCGCCGCATTCGTCGGCACGGCTCCGAACAGATAGGCGAGCACTGTTCCTCCGATAATCGCCAGCAGCAGATTCCCCGGAACCTTGCGCATGTACAGAATGCATGTCAACGCCAAGGTCAACAGCGTAACCAGCACGCTCGGATCGGCAAACGATTGCACCGCAATTATAGAGGAGCGATCCGACACGATGACCCCGCCCTTTTGCAATCCGATGAGGACGAGCATGAGACCGATTCCGACCGAGATCGCTTCCTGTAATGAAGCGGGAATGGCCGTTCTCAGCTTCTCGACGAGCGAAGTCATGCTAATAGCAATAAAGCAAATGCCGGATATCGCGGTGACGGCCAGCGCTTGCTGCCACGTCAGCCCCATGCCCTGAACGAGCGTGTACGTGAACATCGCATTGATTCCCATCCCCGGCGCGATGATCAGGGGCGCTTTGCCCCACCAGCCCATAATGAAGCAGCCGATCGCGGACGCGAGCACGGTGGCGATAATACCGGCTTCCTGCGGAATCCCGGCATCCGCCAATATCGATGAATTCACAATAATAATATAGACAATCGCAAAAAAAGACACGATTCCCGCTAACAGCTCCCGCCGCCAATCGCTTGGATTCAGGCGGACAGCTGGATTAGGCGAAGCATTCTCCTTTGCATGCGACGGTCTCTCTCTTTCTTGGTGGACCAATCGAATACCTGCTTTCCATCGTAGCCCCTCACCCAACCCTTTCATGAATATGAAAGATAGACGGCATGAAGCCGCTATTGCGCTTATTGTATCACATCCTCGAAGGAAATAAACAAGAGGAATTTCACTTCCTGTTAAAAGGATAGTCTGCGGTCGATTGTCGCTGTTGTTTTTTGAGAGAGGGGAGATCGGCTTTCCTGTTAAAAGGGAGAGACGTCATTCTGTAATTCCTTAGCAGCACTCTCCCATCCGGTCAGAAGGGGATGCCCATGGCAATGGAGTCATCCACATCAGCTAAAGGCGGAACCGTTCGCATGAAAGAGTACTTTCGCTGCATGAGAACTGCCGCGTCTTCTATTGATCTGCCAGATTCATAGGAAACATTGGGGGCAATCTCTCGTCTACAACATATGCCGATGGGGTTCCACCCTCCACGGCAGCTTGTATGGCGGCTACGAATTGTATGCGGGACATTCAATTACAGCTTCGTTAGAACTTCACCGGTTCCATAAAAAATGCCCGCCCAACCGGGCGCTTCAGATTGAAGACAAACTCCCTCGTAATACTGCAGTCGCGGGAGAGGTGCAATCGGTCTTCCAGAGCCAGGTCGCCATTTTTGCAGATTGTCGGGTTCAGGCGATACATTTTATAACAATCACGGTTCGTTGTTTCGTAAGACAGTACCGCATTGCCTGGACATAGGTAACAGTTATCGTGATCATCGTACACGTATTCATGCTTTTTAAAGAAGTTTTCTTTCGTTTGAGGACGGTATAGGGCAGGACTGGACGAATCTCTCGTTCTTGCAGGGTTTTGTAAATAGCTGGCGTCTAGCAGCCTGCATCCGTTGCAACCGCTTGGTAGCCGGAAACAGATGAGCAGCCTCTTCGAAAACATCTTCGAAGACTTGCTGTCATGAACATTTCCAGGTGTTACTTTAACCCCGAGTACAAACCCGTTTCGACAGAGGCAGAAACTGCAATAATCCCGCCGCTCTAGTCATCCCACTCCACTAAAGCTGCATTCTCTCCCGCCGCTCTAGTCATTTGCCCCACCAATACTGCAAAAATGCAGCAATTTCATTGACGCGAGGTTGCGAAAATAAGATTGCTGCAAAAATACAGCAATTACCCTACGGCAAGGCATAAAGAGCGTTCAAAATGGCGAAATAATGTAATTTTGCAGGATTTTCTCGGAATTTAGCCTCTTGAGGTTAAAAATGCTGCGCCTGTGCAGGAATTTCATACGGGGGCTAGCTTGCTTCATCCGCAGACTTTCTAGCTTCATGCAGGGAGCAGCATGCCCCAACCTAACCTAACTTAACTTAACTTAACCTAACTTAACCTAACCTAACCTAACCTAACCTAACCTGTCCTGCCTTCCCCGGCCTCGCCCTTCCTAAGAAAAAAAGACTGTCGACAGGCATGGTCGACAGTCCGAAACGCCCGCGCAAGCGGGCGCTTCTCTCTTACGGTTACACCGATATCGAATGCAGGGAAGCTTTGTTCCGGCTTCCGTGCAGCAGCTTCGCCTGGGCGGCGGCGATGCGGGCGAGCGGGACGCGGAACGTCGAGCAGCTTACATAATCGAGCCCGGTCGCATGGCAGAACAGGATCGAGTCGCGCTCGCCGCCGTGCTCGCCACAGATGCCGGTCTTGAGCTGCGGATTGGCGGCAAGGCCGCGCTCCACGGCCAGCTCAATCAACTGGCCGACGCCGGACGTGTCGAGCACCTGGAACGGGTTAGCCGCCAGCACGCGGCGGTCGACATAGTGGGCCAGGAACTTGCCCTCGGCATCGTCGCGGCTGCAGCCGAACGTCATCTGCGTCAGATCGTTCGTGCCGAACGAGAAGAAGTCGGCATGCTCGGCAATCTGGCCTGCCGTCAGCGCCGCGCGCGGCACTTCGATCATCGTGCCGATTCGGTATGCACAGTTGCGCCGCTCCGGACCGAGCACCCGCTCCGCCGCGCGCTCGATCAGCTCGCGCAGCAGCTTCAGTTCGGCGGCATGGCCGACCAGCGGCACCATAATGTCCGGCTGCACGCGCACGCCTTTGCGCAGCATGCGGGATGCGGCGAGGAAGAGCGCCTCCGCCTGCATCTCATAGATCTCCGGGAACAGAATGCCGAGCCGGCAGCCGCGCTGGCCGAGCATCGGATTCAGCTCATGCAGCGAACGCACCTTGGCGATCAGGCGATCCAGTTCTTTCCGTTCGCGGGCCGTTCCGGCTCCGGTCGCTTTCCACTCGGTCTGCCGGACGACAAGCTCCTCCAGATTCGGCAGGAACTCATGGAGCGGCGGATCCAGCAGCCGAATCGTGACCGTATAACCGTCCATCGCCTCGAAAATGCCCTCAAAGTCCTCCTGCTGCAGCGGCAGCAGCCGCGCGAGCGCTTTCCGGCGCTCCGTCTCCGATTCGGCCAGAATCATCTCCTGGACGATGCGCAGCCGATCCGCGGACATGAACATGTGCTCGGTCCGGCAGAGACCGATGCCTTCGGCCCCGAGCGCACGCGCCTTCGCGGCGTCCGCGGGCGTGTCCGCGTTCGCATAGACGCCCAGCTCGCGTTCGCGGTCGGCCCATTCCAGCAGTTGCTGGAACTCATCCGACATCTCCGCGGCGACGAGCGGCACGGCTCCGGCGATGACGCGGCCCGTCGCGCCGTCGATCGACAGCAGGTCGCCTTCGCGGAACGTGCGCCCGCCGATGGCGATGCGCTTCCGGGCGAAGTCGAAGCTGACGTCCTCGCAGCCTGTGACGCAGGGTTTCCCCATGCTGCGGGCGACGACGGCCGCGTGGCTCGTCATGCCGCCCCGGCTCGTCAGCACGCCTTCCGCCGCGAGCACGCCGTGAATATCCTCCGGCGTCGTCTCCGGCCGGACGAGAATGACGCGCTCGCCGGCGGCGGCCATCCGTTCGGCCTCGTCGGCGTCAAGCACGATGCGGCCGGAGGCCGCTCCCGGCGAGGCGGGCAGTCCGGTCGCCACGGTGTCGATCGCGGCATCGGGCGCAATGGACGGGTGCAGCAGATGCTCCAGCTGCGCGACATCCATTCGCAGCAAGGCTTCCTGCGCCGTGATCAGCCCTTCCTGCACGAGCGCGGCAGCGATGGCGACGGCGGCTTGCGCCGTCCGCTTGCCGGCCCGCGTCTGCAGGATGAACAGCTTGCCGCGCTCGACCGTGAACTCGATATCCTGCATGTCGCGGTAATGGCGCTCCAACTGGCCGGCGGCTTCGACAAGCTGCCGGTACAGATCCGGCATTTCCTCCGCCATCTTGGCGATCGGCTGCGGCGTCCGGGTGCCGGCGACGACGTCTTCCCCCTGCGCATCGGTCAAATACTCGCCGAACAGCAGCTTCTCGCCTGTCGACGGATGGCGGGTGAACAGCACGCCCGTCCCGCTGTCCGCGCCGCGGTTGCCGAACACCATCGACTGGATATTGACTGCGGTGCCCTCGTCATCGGAGAGCTGGTGCAGCTTGCGGTACACCTGGGCGCGGTGATTGTTCCAGCTTCGGAACACCGCCTCGATGGCCAGCCGCAGCTGGACATGCACATCCTGCGGGAACGGCGCTCCGGCTTCCTCCTCCAAATATTGCTGATACCGCCGGACAACCTCGCGCAAGCCGTCGGCGGAGAGAGCCTGGTCCGTCCGCGCGCCGCTATGCGCCTTGACTTCGGCGAGGATGCGCTCGAATTCGCCCGATTCGACGCCGGATACGACATTGCCGAACATATGAATGAGGCGGCGGTAGCAATCATAGGCGAAGCGCTCGTCGCCTGTGACGGAGGCGAGGCCTTGGACGGTCTTATCGTTCAGCCCAAGATTGAGAATCGTATCCATCATGCCGGGCATGGAATGCACGGAACCGGAGCGGACGGAGACGAGAAGCGGATCGCGGGCGTCCCCGAACCGCTGGCCGCGCATCAGCTCGACGGCCTGCAGCGCGGCGCGAACATCGTCCATCAGGCCGTCCGGCAGCCGATTCTCCGCATAGTAGGATCGGCACGCTTCCGTCGTGATGGTGAAGCCGGGCGGCACCGGCAGCCCGATGCGGGTCATTTCCGCAAGATTGGCTCCTTTTCCGCCCAACAGCGCTTTCATGCCGGCATCGCCATGCCGGAAGTGACAGATCCAATTCGGCTTCATTCACATTCGCCCCCGATTTTGTCGATTTTGGAACAGACGGCGCAGTCGCTGCACCGGTGATAGTACACGATCACTTTCTCTGTATCGATTTCCTCCAAAAGGGTACCGCAGCGTTCGCACAGAATGGCGCCCAGCATTACCGGGCAGCTGCCGTTTTGCATGAGCCTTTCACTCCCTCCAGCGCAACGTGACGGGTCAAGTCGACGACCCGGGCCGCGTAGGCCCATTCGTTGTCGTACCAGGCGAGAAGCTTGATGTGGGTGCCATGAGCGATAAGCGACATCCCGTCGACGACGGCGGATTTGTCGTTGCCGATGAAGTCGGTGGAGACGAGCGGCTCGTCGCACCATTCGAGATAACGATCATGCCCGTCGCGGATCGCATGCAGGAAGGCGAGCCGGACATCGTCCGCGGTCACGGAAGTTTTCACTTCGGCCGTCAAATCAACGAGCGAGACGTCCGGCGTCGGCACGCGCACCGAGATGCCTTGCACCGAATTCGCCAGATGCGGCAGAATCCCGGCCAGCGCCTTGCCTACGCCGGTGGTCGTCGGGACGATGGACTGCGTGCATGCCCGCGCGCGGCGCAAATCTTTATGCGGATTATCAAGATGCTTCTGATCATTGGTGTAGGAATGAATGGTGGTCATCCAGCCGGATGCGACGCCGAACGAGCGATCAAGCAGATGAAGCAGCGGCGCGAGGCAGTTCGTGGTGCAGGATGCGGCCGAGACAAGATGATGGCTTTTATCGTCGTACATATGCTCGTTGACGCCCATCACGATCGTCAGGTCGAGGTCTTTGCCTGGGGCGGTAATGACGACTTTCTCCGCGCCGGCTTCAATATGTTTGGAAGCGCCCGGGCGATCGGTGAATTTGCCGGTGGCATCGATGACGGTATGAATGCCGAGCGGCTGCCAAGGCAGCCGGGACGGATCGGCTTCTGCCACGACCTCAATGGGCGTATCATTAATAAGGAGCGTATTGCCTTCAGCGGCGATGTTCGCGTTCCATTTCCCGTGAATGGAATCGTACTTGAGCAGATGCGCGATGGTGGCAGCGGGATAAAGAGTGTTCACGGCCCGGATGGCGATCGGTGAATGCGCTTCATCCATAGCGCGGCGCAGCACGAGACGGCCGATGCGGCCCATGCCGTTGATGGCAACAGGTAAAGCCATTGTAGAATTCCTCCTTCAAAGTGGAACCGTATTTGGTTTCTTTTTCATGATACAGTATATCACAATAAATAAATGATGTGTAATATATAATCGCATATTTTTAATATAATACGTCATAATAAGAATGAGGCTTTCTTTTTTCAAATACTGTCTGTGTAAATGACATGCTGAATAAAATGAGCAGACGGACGGATGGGGGAGCGGAGAAAACAGCTGTGATGTCCTGTTTCTCGATGGTTCGGAATCAATCAGATCTCAGAACGGGGAACTCCGCGAATGAGACTTGCAAAACAGCGGCGAGTTGACTATAATACTTGAAATGTAATGCGTTGACATTAGGCAACAGCATTGGTTTGAACCTAACGCATACGTATCCATGCAACTGCCAAGATGGAGACAAGTACGCAGCACCGCTTCCCAGGGAGGATGCGCCGCCGATTGAGAGCGCGTCTGAAGACATGGACTGCCGAAATTCACTCCGGAGCAGGGCCTTGAACGGCAGGCACCGCCTGTGCCAGTAGGGGCTCCCGGCGAACGACCCGTTATCGTCGTATCAAGTGAGACAGTTCGCGGCCTCGGCCATGCCGAAGCGCGTGATGTCTAATAAGGGTGGTACCACGGCCTTCTCGTCCCTTGAGACAGAGAAGGCCTTTTTGTTTTTAATATGGATTTTTGCTGAAAATGAAAGGGAGGTTGACACCATGAAAGAGCGTTTGCAGGCGTTGCGCGCCGAAGCGCTGGAGAAGCTGCAGCAAGTGAAGGATGCGAACAACTTGAACGAGCTGCGCGTCAAATTTCTTGGCAAAAAAGGGGCGCTTACTGAAATATTGCGCGGCATGGGCAGTCTGAGCGCGGAAGAGCGTCCGCTGATCGGCCAGGTGGCGAACGAGGTGCGCGGAGCCATCGAGCAATTCATCGAAGAGAAGCAGGCTGCATTCCAGCGCGAGGAGACGGAACGGCGCCTTCAGGCGGAGACGATTGACGTTACGCTGCCGGGCCGCCCGATGGCCCAGGGAGCGGTACATCCGCTGCAAAAGGTCATTCAGGAGATTGAAGACATTTTCATCGGCATGGGGTATACGGTAGCGGAAGGACCGGAGGTCGAGCATGATTACTATAACTTCGAGGCGCTGAACCTGCCGAAGGATCACCCGGCCCGCGATATGCAGGATTCCTTCTATATTACGGAGGAGCTGCTGATGCGGACGCAGACATCGCCGGTTCAGGTGCGCACGATGGAGAAGATGAAGGGCGAGGTGCCGGTCAAAATCATCTGCCCGGGCCGGGTATACCGCCGCGATGACGACGATGCGACGCATTCGTTCATGTTCCATCAGATCGAGGGCCTTGTGATCGGCGAAAATATCCGGATGAGCGATCTGAAGGGCACGCTTCTTCAGTTCTCGCGCGAAATGTTCGGTCCGCATATGCAGATCCGGCTCCGTCCGAGCTTCTTCCCGTTCACGGAGCCAAGCACGGAGATCGATGTCACTTGCGTGAAATGCGGCGGCAGCGGCTGCCGCATCTGCAAGCAGACCGGCTGGATCGAGATTTTGGGAGCGGGGATGGTTCATCCGCGCGTGTTGGAGATGAGCGGCTACGATCCGGAGAAGTACACCGGATTCGCGTTCGGCATGGGCGTAGAACGGATTGCGATGCTCAAGTACGGAGTGGATGATATCCGTCATTTCTATACGAATGACTTGCGGTTCTTGCAGCAATTTGCTCGCATGTAAGCCGGAAGGGACTACTTCTCACAGGAAAGGAAGCGAACGGCCATGAATGTATCCTACCAATGGTTATCCGAATATATCGATCTGTCCGGCGTGACCGCCGAGGAATTGGCGGCGCGGATGACGGAAGCCGGCATCGAGATTGATGTCATCGAAAATCGCAACAAAGGAGTAAGCGGCGTCGTTGTCGGTTACGTGCAATCCAAGGAGAAGCATCCGGACGCGGACAAGCTCAATGTCTGCCAGGTGGATGCCGGAACAGGCGAAGTGCTGCAGATCGTATGCGGGGCCAAAAATGTGGACGCCGGCCAAAAGGTGCCTGTCGCGCTGCTCGGGACGGTCATGCCGGGCGGCATGAAGATCAAGAAGGCAAAGCTGCGCGGCGTCGAGTCGCAGGGCATGATCTGCTCGGCGAAGGAGCTGGGCATGAACGACAAGCTGCTGCCGAAGGAAATGCAGGAAGGGATTCTCGTCCTGCCGGAGGGCACCGAAGTCGGAACGCCGATCGCGGATGTGCTCGGTCTGAACGACCATGTGCTGGAGCTGGATCTGACGCCGAACCGCTCGGACTGCCTAAGCATGCTGGGCGTGGCTTATGAGACGTCCGCGCTGCTCGAGCGCCCGCTCCGCCTGCCGGAGACCCAGGTCCAGGAGGACGCTGCGCAGGCATCGGATGCGATCCGCGTCAGCATCAGCGCAGCCGACGGATGCACTCATTATGCGGCCCGCTATATCCGCAATGTGACAATTCAGCCATCCCCGCTGTGGCTGCAGAACCGGCTGTTGGCGGCGGGCGTGCGTCCGATCAACAATATCGTGGACGTGACGAATTTCGTCATGCTGGAATACGGTCAGCCGCTGCATGCGTTCGATGCCGACCAGTTGAACGAAGGCACGATCGACGTCCGTTACGCGCGCGAAGGCGAGACCCTCGTGACGCTGGATGGACAGGAGCGGAAGCTGGAGCCGCATATGCTCCTCATTACGGACGGATCGAAGCCGATCGGGCTCGCGGGCGTGATGGGCGGCGCCAACTCGGAGGTAACGGAGCGGACGGCCAACATTTTGCTGGAATCCGCCCATTTCGCGGGAAGCGTCGTGCGCAGAACGTCCCGTCAGCTCGGGCTTCGCTCCGAAGCGTCGCTCCGCTTCGAGAAGGAAGCGAATCCGGAAGCGGTCATCCCGGCCTTGAACCGCGCGGCCGAATTGATTCGCCAATTGGGGAACGGCACGGTCTCCGCAGGCATCGTCGAAGAGATCAAGCAGCGTCATGAGCGCCCGGTCGTCACGCTTACGCTAGGCAATACGAACCGTCTGCTCGGCACCTCGCTCCATCCGCAGGAAGTGAAGACGATTCTGGACCGGCTCGGCCTCGAATCGGAACCGTCCGGCGACGCATTCCAGGTGACGGTTCCGGGCCGGCGCGGCGATATTGCGCGCGAAGTCGATCTAATTGAGGAGATTGCCCGCATTTACGGCTATAACCGGATTCCGACGACGGCGATCGAAGGCGTGACGACGCCGGGCCATCTGACGAAGCCGCAGCGAATCCGCCGCGCCATCCGCCAATTGCTGACGGACAACGGGCTGCATGAGACGGTGACGTACTCGTTCACGCATCCGGCGGAAGCGAAGCTGTTCCCGGCGGTGGCGGCGGATGCCGTTCCGGTCAAGCTGCTTATGCCGATGAGCGAGGAACGCAGCGTGCTCCGCACGAGCCTGCTGCCGAGCATGCTAGATGTCGCGGCGTACAACCGGAACCGCAAATCGGACAACATTCAGATTTTTGAATTGGGCAGCTTGTACATGACGCCGCAGGAAGCGCTGACGGAGATTCCTCAGGAGGAGCCGGTGCTTGGCCTGCTGTTGGCGGGCGCGCGGCGGGCGCCGCAATGGAATATCGCGGAGGAAGCGGTCGATTTCTATGATGTGAAGGGGATTGTCGACAGCTTGGCGGCGCATTTCGGCCTTGAGGGACAGATCCGCTATGAGGCGAACCGCCCGCAAGGCTTGCACCCCGGCCGTTCGGCGACGATGTATCTCCAGGCGAACGGGGAAGAGCAGCGGCTTGGCATCATTGGCCAATTGCATCCGGAGGTGCAGCGGGAGAAGGATCTGGGCGACACTTATGTCGCGGAAATTCATCTGAAGCCGTTGATTGAAGCGGCTTCCGCCGATATCGTCTACAAGACGCTTCCTCGCTTCCCTGCTGTCGATCGCGACATCGCGATCGTCGTCGATCGCGGCGCGGCGGTCGGCGAGCTCGTGCAGACGGCGAAGGACGCGGCGGGAGAATGGCTGGAATCGGTCCGCGTATTCGATGTCTATACCGGGGATCGGATTGCGCCGGACAAGAAGAGCGTGGCGATCTCGTTCACGTACCGCCATCCGGAACGGACATTGACCGACGAAGAGATTACGGAGATTCACGGACGTGTCGTATCCGCCCTGGAAGCCGGATTCGAAGCGGAGCTCCGCAAATAGAACGATAACAAGCAAGCGGATTGCCGTCCCTTTGGCCTCATGGGGGAGCGGGCAGTCCGCTTTTCTGTCATCCTCTCGCAGCAACGCTTTCCTCTCGCGGAGAGGCCGAACCGTTTGCGTCTGCTTTGAGGCGCTTTTTTCGTAAGGAAAACAAACATTTCTGTTGAAGTGCGTGTTCAAAAATCCGGTTTACAGCACAGGGAAGATTGCTCGAATTCGAAGGGATTGCTGCCGAAGCGGGTTTTGCTTCCAAAACTTGCAAAGAGCAGCGCATTGCAGGGGAGACTGCAGGAGCAGATAAAATGTTTCCCCAGGAAACATACTGTGAAAGCATACGCTTATCGAGAATGAGTGCGAGATTGATGCCGAATTTCTTGCTCGAGCTGCTGCGTGATCAAAAGCGGACTTTTTGAACAACCTCTAGAATCGGAGAAGGAAATGATGCTTGTCATGCCGAACCTAATAGGGAAGCAAGTATAGATAATGTCAGCGCTTGGCAGCATCAGGAAGCCAGGGCGACATGAAGGCAAGGAGGACGCAAGGATGACCACTCCGGACAATAAGCATCGGGTTACGGTTGACATATATGGAACGCAGTATAAATTGGTAGGAACCACGAGCAAGGAATACATGAGAAACATCGCCGCTATGGTAGACGAGCGCATGCGCACCATCTCTGACGTCAATTCCAGATTGGATACGACGCGCATCGCCGTCCTTGCGGCTGTGCATATTGCGGAAGAAGTGCAGAAAATTCAGGATGACCATGCGCGGATGAGTCAGTCTCTGCAGGAGCAGGAACAGGCCGGCCAGGAGCTGACCCGGGAGCTGGAGCGGGTGAAATCCCAATCGGAACGGGCCCTGGAGGAATTGCGTAAGGAGACGGGAGCCCAAATTAAGCAGCTTCAGCAGTCGTTGACGGCGGAGAAGGAGAACACCGAGAAGCAGACGGCCGGTCTGCGCGCGGAGACGGCCAAGCTGAAGGAGTCGAACCAGCAGCTGTCGGAACAGAAGAAGCTGGCTGATGAACGGCTTCAGAAGCTGAGCCAGCAGTTCAAGGAAGCGGAACGCAGCATGCAGTCCGCGGCGGCGCGAGAACAAGAGGCGAAGCGCAAGCTGCAGGAGCTGGAAGGCAAGTGGAAGCAGGCGGTGGCGGAGAAGGAGCAAGCGGCCGCGAAGCACGAACAGCAGATGAAGCAGAAGCTGTCCGAACAGGAGCGGAGCTGGAGCGAGAAGCTGGCCGCTCAGGCGAAGAGCTGGCAGGCCAAGCTGGAAGCCGGCGAGCAAGCGTGGAGCGAGAAGCTGAATGCCCAGGAAGCGGAATGGAAAGAAAAGATCGCGGCGGCAGAGCGGTTGGCTGAAGAGACCGCAACGATCTGGGAGGAACAGCTTGCCGAGCAGACCGCCGCTTGGGAAGGCCAATTGGCGGCGCAGGCAGCGGAAGCGGAAGAACGGGCGCGCCGGCGGGAAGAGCAGGCTAAGCAGCAGCTCGCCGAACAGGCGCGGCGGCATGAAGAAGAGTTGAACCGTCGCCTGAGCGAGCTGACAGAGGAATATCAGGCTGCCCAAGAGAAAGTGCGTCAGGAGGCGGAAGTCGAGCGGCAGCAGCTCGAGCGCGGCTTCCAGGAACGGATGGAACGCTTGAAGGAGCAGCAGCAGGAACAGTTGGCCGCCGTCAAATCGGGGCATGCGCTCCAACTGAAGCAAGCCGAGGCGAAACTGAAGGCGGAGCGAGAGGCTTGGGCCGCGGAGCACGCAGCCTTGGTGGAGCAGGCGAAGCGCGAAGCGGAGGAAGAAGCGGCTGCCGAGCTGGAGAAGCTTCGGGCGGAAATCGATCGCTTGCACGCGGCGCAAGAGGCCGAGCGCGGGCAATGGCTTGAAGCGCATCAAGAGGAGCTGGAGCAGACCATCGGCGAATGGCAGGACAAGCTGAACCGTCTCCAGGCGGCTCATGCGGAGGAGCTGGAAAAGGTGCATAATCGCCATGCCGAAGATGTGGATGCGATGACAAGCCTGCAGCTCGAAGCGGAGGAAGAGCACGCGAAGGCGCTGGCCGAGGAGAGAACGCTGCGCGAGGAAGCGGAAGCAGGAGCGGCCGAGGCAGCGGAAGAGCACGCGAAGGCGCTGGCGGAGGAGAGAGCGCTGCGCGAGGAAGCGGAAGCGAGAGCGGCCGAGACAGCGGAGGAGCACGCGAAGGCGCTGGCGGAGGAGAGAGCGCTGCGCGAGGAAGCGGATGCGAAGCTGGCGCAAGCGGCGGCGCGCATCCAGCAGCTGGAGGGCCGCCTGAGCCGGGCGGAGGAGCTTGATCGGGCCCGACAGGTGGAGATGGAGCGCCTGATGCGGGTTCGCGACGAGGCCCATGCGAATGCGGCCGAGCTGCAGCAATCGCTCTCCGACGCGATGGAGATGCTGCAGCAGGCCGAAGAGCGGGAAGCGGAGCTTGCGGCCTCCAAGCGGGAGCTGGAGGAACGGCTCGCGGCCGAGCGGGACGCGTGGCGTGCGCAGACCGAGCAGGCTATTGACGCGTTGCGGGAGCAGCATGAAGCGGAGCGCAGCGCATGGCGCGCGAAGGAAGCGCAGGAGCAGCAGGCTTATGATGAGCTGATCGCGGAGCTGGAGGAGAAGAACCGGCAGCTGGAAGCGAAGGCGATCGATTGGAAAGCGGCTGTCGAGACCGTCCAAGAAGCGCAGCAGGAGGCTGCCGCAGCGGTTGAGACGGCCCAGCGCGAGTTGTTGGAAGCGCGGGAGCAGACTGCCCGCTGGGAAGCGGAATGCGGGCGTCTGGAGGCGGAATGGCAGGCCAAGCTGCAAGCCCGCGACGCGCACTGGCAGGAGCTGGAGCAGAAGTGGGAGCAGCGAGAGGAACAGTGGCAGGAGCATTTCGAGCAATTCCAGGCTCGGGAGCAGGAATGGAAGCGGACCGAAGCCGCTTGGCAAGCTCAGGCCGACGAATGGGCAGAGCAGGAACAAGATTGGTCCTTGGCGTTCAAGGCCTGGAATGAAGAACGGGATGAACTGCAGCGGAGGCTGAGAGAGGCGGAATCCGAGCTGCGCAGCTTGCAGGCGGCCGAGCAGAGCGGCCAGGAGCAGCTTGAGGAGCTGAAGCAGATTCAGGAGCAATTCGAGGTGCTGTCACATCAATTCCGGCTGTCGCAGGTGGAGCGCGATATGGAGCGGCAGCAGGCCAAGGAGACCGAGGAGGCCTATCTTCAACTGAAGGACGAATACCAGAAGCTGCAGAGCGAGTTCAATGAATGGCTGGAATTGATAGAGCAGGACGTTAATTAACACTGTGGTTCAAGAAGCGGCCTTTTTGAACCATACGAATAAAGGAAACAAATATGGATATAGACTTCTTGGAAATTTTGGATAAACTGCGGGGCGACATCGCGAATGCTTTCGCCGCCTGGAACGGGCTGGATTATGCACTGGCGGCGGCAGCGGCGGCATCGGTGGCATGGGGAGCATGGCGGGGCATGAAATCCCAGCTTCTGTCCCTCATTGGATGCATCGTCTCGTTCATTGTCGCCTCGCGGTATTACGAAGATTTCGTGCCCTGGGTGCGCCGGCGGCTGTTCTCTCCGGATGGGGGGAGCGGCGACGGAACGGGAGGGATGACGTCTTCCCTTTCCCCGGCTTTGATGGACACGGTGCATGCGGCAGTCGCGTTCATTCTGCTGTTCGCCTTCGCGATGGCGGGGCTGTGGCTGATCCGGTTCGCGGTTCAGAAGCTGACCGCTGCACAGCCGGTGAGGGCCGTGGATCGGCTGATCGGCGCCCTATTGGGCTTGGTGCAATTCGCTTTTCTCTGGTGCATTTTATACGTGATGCTCCGGGCTTGGCCGGCCGGCGCTCTTCGCGATTGGGCGGCAGCGTCCGCGTGGATGGAGTGGACCGGGGCATGGATGCCGGATGCGATGGCGCAGGCCGTCACCTGGGCCAGATGGCTGTAAAAGGGGACGGTACATCCGTCTCTATCCAACCGGGCGCGCCGCATGCAAAAGCCGCCGTCTCCCCGAAGGGCAGGACGGCGGCCTCTGTCTGCCTGGCGCGGCCGGTACGTTTAATCGACGATCAGCTTCGCGCGCATGTCCTTGTGGCCCGGCCCGCACAGGATAGTGCAGTAGAATTCATAAGTACCCGGCTTGTCGGGCTTGATGACTTGATCGGTCTGGTTCGGGTCCAGCTTCAGGCCCAGTTCCTTCACTTCAAGGCCGTGATTGCCCTTCGCTTCCAAAATGACGCGAACGGATTCGCCCGCCTTGATATGATATTCCGGCTGATCGAATTGGTAATTGGTCGCTTGGATGACCAATTCGGCATCCGCGCTTTCGGTCGCGGCCGCTGGCGTATTCGCTTGCGGTCCACCGCATGCGGTCAGCCCAAGGTGAAGCAAAATGGCGGCTCCTATTGTCCATCGCATCCTGCGTCTCATGCTCATCCCCCTTATCAGTCCAGTGTAGCGGATGCATTGGCGGATTGCCAAGCCTATTCAGACAACAAATTCCCTCAATGCTTGCAGACCGGCTGACGAGGGGGAGAGTATGGACTTGGAAAAGGATTGCAGTCCGGGTTACGATTCTTTACCGGCTTCGAACGGAGTCGCTATCGGGATGAACAGGTCGATCAACCCGATAACCAGCGCGGCCAGAATGGCGCCCAGAATGCTGACCGATACGCCGCCGACGAAAAATTGGGCTACATATATGACCAAGGCGCTGGCCAGAAAGCCGACAATTCCGCGTCCGAACGGCGTGACTTTTTTGCCGAAGATACCTTCGACAATCCAGCCGAACAATGCGATCACCAAGGCCAGGATCAGGGCACTCCAGAAGCCGCCTACGGAAAACGCCGGCACAATCCAGCCCGTGACCATCAATACAATTGCCGCGACGATAAATCGAACGACATGGCCGAGAAAATTCATGGACTTTCCTCCTTACTCGTTTGAAAGGGTGTAGGCTGTGCAACAATTAGTGTAACCTTTTCCTCGATAAACATTAGTGGCAGGTTCAGACATCATAGCTATCAAAAATGAGTTTCGTTATAATGGACACCGAGAGGAGTCGAACTGGTTGTGGATTCAAAAATATTGAGTACGATGGATTACCATAAAATACTGGCTTCCCTCGCCAAGCATGCGGCCACGGGGCTGGGAGAGCAGGCCGCGCTGAAGCTGAGGCCAAGCTCGGACTTCGAGGAAGTCAAGCGGCGTCTCCAGGCTACCGACGAAGCGATGACGGTCGAGCGCCTCAAGGGCGGGCCGCCGTTGGCGGGAGTCAAGGATATTCGGGGAGCGTTGAAGCGGGCGCGGATTCAAGCGATGCTCAGTTCCGCCGAGCTGTGGGATATTTCGGCCCTGCTCTTCGCGGCGCGCCGGACCAAGCGCCATATTGCCGCCGTGCATGAGGAAGAGGCGATTCCTCTGTTGCATGATTTGGCCGAGACGATTAGCGATCAGAAGCAGCTGGAGGAGGAGATCCGCCAATGCATCGACGAGCAGGGCGAGATTCTCGATCAGGCCAGCTTCGAGCTGGCGGCCATTCGGCGGGAGCTCCGGATCGGCGAGACGCGCATCCGGGAGAAGCTCGAGGCGATGATTCGCTCCTCGAACGCGGCCAAAATGCTGCAGGAGCAGCTGATTACGATCCGCAACGACCGGTACGTCATTCCGGTCAAGCAGGAATACCGGAGCCATTACGGCGGCATCGTCCATGATCAATCCGGTTCCGGCGCGACGCTGTTCATTGAGCCGGAGGCGATCGTGGCGATGAACAATAAGCTCCGGGAGACCAAGCTCCGGGAGGAACGGGAGATCGAACGCATTTTGTCCCGTCTGACCGAGCAGGTCGGCCTGCTTGCCGATGTGCTGGAGTATGATACCGGGGCCGTGGAGACGCTGGACTTCATGTTCGCGAAGGCCCGCCTTGCGCGGGAAATGAGGGCTTCCCTGCCGCGAATGAACGACCGCGGCTTCCTGAAGCTGCGGAAGGCCCGCCATCCGTTGATTCCGGCCGACCAGGTCGTGCCGATCGATGTGGAATTGGGCAATACGTATACGTCGATACTGGTTACGGGCCCGAACACCGGCGGGAAGACGGTTACCTTGAAGACCATCGGGCTGCTGAATCTGATGGCGATGTCAGGCCTGTTCATTCCGGCGGAGGATGGCAGCCAGATGTGCGTCTTCGATGCGATCTATGCCGATATTGGCGATGAACAGAGCATTGAGCAGAGCTTGAGTACGTTCTCCAGCCATTTGACCAATATTATTCGCATTTTGGAGCAAATGACGCCAAAGAGCCTTGTCTTGTTGGACGAGGTCGGGGCCGGTACGGACCCGGCCGAAGGATCTGCCTTGGCGATTGCCATTCTGGAGCATATTCATCGGCTGGGCTGCCGAATGGTGGCTACGACGCACTACAGCGAACTGAAGGCCTATGCTTATGAGCGCAAAGGCGTCATCAACGCCAGCATGGAATTCGATGTCCAGACGCTGCGACCGACTTACCGGTTGCTGGTCGGGGTTCCGGGCCGAAGCAATGCATTCGCGATAGCGGAGCGGCTCGGGCTCCCGAAGCCGATTATCGATCATGCGCGCGGCGAAGTGACGGAAGAGGATATGCGCGTTGAGACGATGATCGCGTCGCTGGAGGACAACCGGCTGAAGGCCGAGGCGGAACGGGAAACGGCCTCGAAGCTGCGCATGGAGCTGGAAGCGATGCGGCAGAAGCTGGCCCGCGAGCTGGAGAAGCAGGAGGCGGAGCGGGAGAAGCGGCAGGAGCAAGCGGAAGAGAAGGCCCGCGCCATCGTGGACAAGGCCCGCCGCGAAGCCCAGGAGATCATTGCCGAGCTGCGGCAGCTGGCGATGGAAGGCGTTCAGGTCAAGGAGCATATGCTGACCGAAGCGCGGAAACGGCTGGATGAGGCCGCGCCCGAAGCCAAGCTGGCCGCCAAGCCGAAGCGGGACGCGAAGCCGGTCCGCCGGATTGAAGCGGGAGACGACGTCAGGGTGTACAGCTTGAATCAGAAGGGCAGCGTCGTCGAGCTCGCCGGCGAAGAAGCGGTCGTTCAGCTCGGCATCATGAAGATGAAGGTGCCGCTCGACGATCTGGAGCTGCTCTCTTCGGCGAAATCCGCCGCAAAGCCCGTGCAGTCAGGCGCGAATGTGAAGCGGACCCGGGGAGACACGGTCCGTTCGGAGCTCGATCTGCGAGGGGCCAACCTGGAGGAAGCCTTGATGGAGGCCGACCGCTTCCTCGATGAAGCGCTGCTCGGGAATCTGGGGCAGGTCTATATTATTCACGGCAAAGGAACCGGCATCCTCCGTTCCGGAATTCAGGAATTTTTACGCAAGCACAAGCACGTCAAGAGCTTCCGTCTCGGCAGCTTCGGAGAGGGCGGAACGGGAGTGACCGTGGCTGAGTTGAAGTAAAATATCTTGGGACCAAAGGGGGAGCACCGTGGAAGTGATGATTGAACAATGGCTGAGCAATCCTTACGTATCCATGATTGCTTATTTTTCCGTAGTCGTGCTGGCTTTAGTTCTGCTATTGTCCATTTTCGAGCTGGTGACGGGATACAAGTGCTGGGAGGAGATCCGGAAGGGAAACCTCAGCGTTGCGATGGCCACGTCCGGTAAAATATTCGGGATATGCAATATTTTCCGCTTCGGAATCGTGGCCAGGGATTCCTTGTACGCGTCCCTGCTGTGGGCTGCGCTCGGATACGTGCTGTTGCTCGCCGCCTACTTTTTATTCGGCTTCTTGATGCCTTATTTCCGGCTGGATGAAGAGATCGAAAAGGATAACCGGGCCGTCGGACTGTTGGCGATGATTATTTCCATTTCGCTGTCCTATATTATCGGGGCGAGCATCAAGTGATGCCGCCTGACGCCGCGGGTTGATCTCCATGACGTCTGGGAGGGATACGGAATGAAGTATTTATGGGGCGCGCTGTTTGCGCTGGCCGCGATCTTTTTTATTATCGGGATTATTTATTGGAGAAATATAGGGTGAAAAGGAGTGTATGCCGATGAGCGAGACCGGCAAAACAATATGTCCCTGGTGCGATACGGAGATTGTCTGGGACGAGGAATTGGGCCCGGAGGACGAATGCCCGCATTGCCATAATGAGCTGAACAATTACCGCACGCTTAATATCGAGCTGGAAAAGGAAGAAGACGAAGGGTCCTCCGCCGGAGAGCGGGAGGAAGAGGAGGAGCCGGAAGAGAAGGGCTGGTCCAACTTCGGTTGGGACGATGGCGGCGTGCTGTACAGCGACGCGGCTACGCTTCGTTATCAGGAAGGCGTCGACCAGGTTCTCCACAGCCAGGAGGAAGTTCCGGAATGCCCGCACTGCCGTGAATATATGCTGCTGGCCGGTACGGAGACGGTGTCGGGAACGGGCTTCAAGCCAGCCAAGCCGGAAGTGCTGGCTGCGCCATTGCTTGAGCCGCCATTCGACGTGAATGTCTATGTATGCACATCCTGCTTCCAGGTGTCCAAATTATTGGCTGCGCCTTATCGCGAAGCGATGATGGAAAATGTGAGAAATGCGAAAGTTAAATAAATAAGACGCCTGCTTTGGGGCAAGTTAAAAGCTGTAACCACATGGCTACCAGCTCTGAAAGCGGGGAGGGTTCACCTTCGTGAAAGCGCGTCTTGACGGCCAGTCTTTGCTGCTCTTGGTCGTATTCGGTCTATTTTCGTTGGCGAACGCCCTGTCCGGGACGTTCGTCAATGTTTTTTTATGGAAAATGAAATCGGATTTCGCCTTTATCGGCTGGTTTACTTTTACCCAGCAGGCGGCTATGACGATCATGTTCTATGTTGCCGGAAAATGGGTGAAGGAAGGCAATAAAATGAATTGCCTTCGGCTGGGCATCGGCTTGTCCGCCTTGTTTTACGCCTCGGTTCTCTGGCTCGATAAGGCTGCGGCTCAGTATATGCTTCCGCTCGGCTTGGTGCTCGGCGCCGCCAACGGAGGCTTCTGGCTGGCTTACAATGTCATTTATTTTGAGATTACGGAGGCGAACAACCGCGATTTGTACAATGGCTGGACGGGCTTTATCGGTTCCTGCTGCGCCATGATTGCCCCATGGGTATCCGGACTGCTCATCTCCGGGCTCGGAGGGGAGCGGGGGTACACGGTAATTTTCACGGCGTCGCTAATCGTGTTTGTCACCGCAGGCATATTCAGCTTTTGGCTGCACAAGCGGCCGCCGGAAGGAGCATACCGCTGGTCGCTGCCGTTTACGGCTTGGAAGCCGAAGCGCAGCCCGTGGCGCGCCGCGCTGCCGGCGCTGGCCGCCCAAGGGGTTCGCGAAGGCGTATTCTACTTCCTGGTCGGGCTCGTCGTCTATATCACGACCACCAACGAGCTGAAGCTGGGGAACTACACGCTCATCACTTCGGCTGTCGCGCTGGTCAGCTTCTATCTTGCCGGTCGGCTGTACCGCGCTTCCTATCGGGCCCCGGGCATGATCGCGGGGAGCGTGGCGATGGCGGCGGCCATTGTCCCTTTGTTTATCCAAGTGAACTATGCCATGCTTATCCTCTTCGGCGTTATCACTTCTCTATTCTCCCCGTTGTTTATTGTGCCGATGACCTCCTCCACTTTCGACATCATGGGCCGGGACGAAGAGTCGGTCAAGCAGCGGGTGGAGTTGACCGTCGTCCGCGAATTCGGTCTGTTGGCCGGTAGGCTGCTGGGCATCGCGGCTTTTATTGCGCTCGTCAGCTGGCGCTCAGGGCAGCCGGCTATCGTGAGCTTCCTGGCGGTGACCGGGAGCGTGCCCATTCTCAGCGCTTTGTTCATGCAGCGGCTTGTCAAGCAGGGAGCGAAGCCGTAGCGTGCCCGTTCCTTCCTTCCGTTCCCTCTCGGCTGCGGGAAGGGGCCCTCTCCGGCTCCTTCCGCTTCTCCAGCGCCCCCTCCCGTCAGGCCATGATCTGCAAAATTCATTTACATATTTTCCTTGGCGGCGACTCATACTACACATGATTACCAACACTTTCCCGGTTGAAAGGAGCAGGAACATAACTATGCCATACGGACAACAAAGCCATCTTTCGATGAAGCCGCTATCAGCGAAAGAACTGGAATATATCGTAGATTCCATTTCCAATGAAGAATTGCTGATCAAGCAATGCGCGGCCACGGCGGCGAGCACGAATAATCCCGCCATCCAGCAGACGCTGAGCCAGATGGCGTCGGCGCATCAGCAGCATTTGAACTTGCTGGTGCAATCGCTGCAGCAGCATGCCCAGATCGCTCCGTCCCACGCCCAACAGCAGTCCCAGTCCCAATAACGACGACCGACAGGAGGTTATGACCATGAATGGCACTTCGATGAGCGGGTTTTTGCCCGAGAAAGATTTGTTACATACGATTCTGAATGACTTGAAGCGGACGTCAAGAGAATATGCGACAGGCGTAACGGAGGCGGCTTGTCCTTCCGTTCGCCAGATGTTCACCGATCTGACGAACAGCACGCTGCAGATGCAAGGCCAGCTGTTCAACCTGATGCAGCAGCAAAATATGTATTCCGTCGCCTCCCCGGCCCTGCGGGATGAAGTCAACAAGCGGCTGCGCGACCAGGAGCAGACGATGCAGAAGGCGAATCAGTTCGTCCAGCAGAAGCTGCAAGCGCAGCAGGGCTACGGCGCAAGCTACTATGGACAGGGCGGATATCAGCAGCAGCCGCAGCCAGCGCAGCAGGCTCCATACCATCCGCAGCCGCAGCATCAAGTCTCGTACCAGACGCAGTCGTCCACCAGCCGCTCCTCCGATTATCTCTCTTAACGCGCCGTCAGACAGCCGTTTTTCCGATTCTATGGAAAGGCGGCTGTTGCTTGTTCCGGCAACCGCGCCTGACATATGTTTGTGCTGGTGTGGATCGGCAAAAAGGTGTATCATATTGAAATATCAATAATATACCGGCTGATTTGCAGGCACGTCGAGGGAGGCAATGGGAATGACAGATTTAAGCTCGCTTGATATTGAAATACTCAAATTGTTGAAAGAGGACGCCCGCCGTTCCCCGGACCTAATCGCCACGATGCTGGGGGTTCAGGTGGAAGAGGTTCAATCGGCGATTGCTGAAATGGAACGAAAGCATGTGATTGTCAAATATTCGACGGTCGTGAACTGGAGCAAGGTCGATGACGAGATGGTCACGGCCCTGATTGAAGTCCAGATTACGCCGGAGCGCGGCCGCGGATTTGAAGGGATCGCCGAACGGATCTATCTGTTCCCGCAGGTGAAGGCGGTCTACCTGATGTCGGGTTCTTATGATCTGCAGGTCGAGGTTCAAGGCAAAAGCTTGCGCGAGGTCGCGTCGTTCGTCTCGGATAAGCTGTCGCCGATTGAAGCGGTTCTGTCGACCAAGACGCATTTCATCCTCAAAAAATACAAGCAAGACGGCATCATCTATGAAGAGCGCGAGGACGATCAACGTCTCGTCGTAACCCCGTGAGAGGTGACAGAGCATGATTAAGGAAGAGGAGAAGCAGGGGACGAACCGTTCCATGCATCAATACATTAATCCGCTGGTCCGGGATATTCCGCCTTCCGGCATTCGCCGGTTCTTCGATATGGCGGTATCCAGCAAGGATATTATCACCCTTGGGGTCGGAGAGCCGGATTTCTGCACGCCTTGGCATGTGCGCGAAGCCTGTGTTTATTCTTTGGAGCGGGGACGCACCAAATATACGTCCAACGCGGGGATGCCGGAGCTGCGGGAGGAGATTGCGAAATATTTGGATGAATCATTCAAAGTTGCGTATGATCCTGCCGATGAAATCATTGTAACGGTCGGCGGTTCGGAAGCCATCGATCTGGCGTTGCGGACGCTCGTGTCTCCGGGCGACGAGATTCTCATTCCTGAGCCAAGCTATATCTCGTATTCGCCGATTGTCTCGATCGGCGGCGGGGTACCGGTCGGCATCGAGACGTTCGCGAAGGACAACTTCAAGCTGACCGCCGAAGGGCTCCTGGCGAAAATTACGCCGAAGTCGAAAGTGCTCATCCTCTGTTATCCGAGCAACCCGACAGGCGGCATTATGACCTATGAGGACTGGCTTCCGATCGCGAAAATCGTGGAGGAGAACGATCTCATCGTCATTTCCGACGAGATCTACGCCGAACTGACCTACGATCAGAAGCATGTCAGCTTCTCGTCCGTGCCGGGGATGAAGGATCGCACGATTCTGGTCAGCGGGTTTTCGAAGGCCTTCGCGATGACCGGCTGGCGGATGGGCTATGCCTGCGGCCATAAGGAGCTCATTTCGGCTATGCTCAAAATCCATCAGTATACGGTCATGTGCGCCCCGATTATGGGCCAGATCGCCGCGCTGGAGGCATTGAAGCACGGGCATGAAGAGAAGGATCGCATGGTCGAGTCGTACAACCAGCGGCGGCGCCTTATCGTCAAGGGGCTGCGCGACATCGGGCTTGACTGCCATGAGCCGCAGGGCGCCTTTTATGCCTTCCCTTCGATTCAATCGACAGGGCTTACTTCCGAGGAATTCGCTCATCGGCTCCTGTTCGAGGCGAAGGTGGCGGCGGTGCCGGGAGACGTATTCGGCTTGGGCGGCGAAGGCTTCATCCGCTGCTCCTACGCGACCTCGGTCTCGCAATTGAATGAAGCGCTGGATCGAATGGGGCGTTTCCTCGACAAGATTAAGCATGAAATGTGAAAAAAATTCAAATAGAACTAAAATGAACTAGTTTTCTTTTCCTTCATCTGGTATAATATAACATGTCTCGCGTGACAATCCCATCAAATGGCACAGATGGGCGATGGTGGGGCTTCGAGGATCCAGCTGCGAAAGGAGGAAAGGGCTTGTTTTGTTCGAACTACACCTTGACGACTTATTCACGTAGTTTACTGAGAGAAGATGGATCTCATCCCAAATGGTCGGGCAAAACAAGAAACGTTTCGTCCAAGATGCTTGCTCTGGAACAGGAGATAAGGATTTTGCGCAAGCAAATGGAGCAGATGTTTCAAGAAGAGCAGTCTTTCACGGCTGAGAGCATGATTGAAATCAGCAGCATGCTGGACTTGAAGATTAACGAGTACATGAAATCGCTCGGCAAGCGATCTTAACATACCGAAGACCCTGAGGGGTCTTCTTTTTTTGCTTATGCCGTTTGTGATATAGTTGGGGGTAGACGGACAGACATGCTGGAGAAAGGGGAACACATCGTGCGGAAATGGGGATGGATGGGGATGGTGCTCGCACTGGCGCTCGTGCTGGGAGGCTGCGGGCCCAAAGCGGACATATCCGTATTCATGATGTCGACGACAACGGTGCCATCCGAATTGACCGAGGCGCTGAAGACGGAATTGAGTCAGAAATTGGAGGGCCGGTTTACAGTAGACGTGTTCGCGTCGCCGATGTACAATTTGCAGAAATTATTTGTCGAATATGCGGCGGGCGATAACGGCTTGCATGTCGTGCCCGAGGAAGACGTCAAGTCGATGAGCAAGCAGGGCGGCCATATCCCGTTGGATGACTATTTCGACAAGGACAAATATGAAGAAGGCTATTTTGACGGCATGGTGCTGGAAAAAGCTCAAAAGGGCTATATCGAGCATCAGGAGAAGCATTTATATGCGCTTCCCGCTGAGAAGCTGCCGCTTCTCAACAAGCTTGGGATCACAGAGAAGGGCTTGTTCGTCGCGATTCCGGTACGCACGCCGGATGTAGAGCGGTCCATACAGATTTTGAAGCTGATGGAGGAGACGAGATGAAGGCCGGCAGATGATGCGGACGGATGGAGGGAGTCAGTGTGATTATCGGGATTTCCGGGGGCCATGGCAGCGGGAAGACATCGTTCGCGTTGTCCTATGCGGCTGGATTCGGCCGTGAAGGGCTGTACCTGTCGACCTTACATACAAGCCTTCCCGATGGCATGCCCGATGCTTCCCGCTGCCGGTGGCAGCATCTGCCGGCGGGGGAAGAGCTGCCGGGACTTCTGCATCGGATTAACGAAGAGTCCAATCCGTTCCGCTCGGAACGGAGGGTCGTGGTCGTGGACAGCGCGACCGCCTATCTTGAAGGTGTCCATGCGCAGCTGTGGAAGAAGCGTCCGGATGTCGAACATGCAGAATATGACGCCATATATATAGAGGAGATTGCGGCCGCCCGCAAGCGGCTGGAGGACGCTTTGCTCGCTTTTCAGGGGAAGCTGTTCCTCATTACGAACGATCCGCCGGCTTACACGCCGTTCACGGATCCGAAGGAACGGAGCTATATTATCGAGCACGCGGCTCTTAATCGGGAGATTGCGCGCCGGAGTCATCAATGGTTCCGGCTGGAGGCAGGGATGCCGAGGGAGGTATCGGCCATGAGGTTCAGAGGCTGATGCCCTCCCGTCCGGCCGTAACGGGATACGGACTAGATGCTGCGCCCGTGCGGCGTCAGCACGCAACACAAGGAGGAAGACAGATGAGAATCTATACGCGGACAGGGGACGAAGGAACGACATCGCTTATCGGAGGCCGGGTATCCAAGGATCATTTGCGGGTGGAGGCCTACGGCGAGCTCGATGAATTGAATTCGTTCATCGGCTGGGCGGCGGCATGCTGCCAGGGAGATGCTTATGAGGAGATCCGCCAGCAATTGATCGAGATCCAGCACGAGGTATTCGATTGCGGATCGGATGTCGCCTATGCGGAGAAGAAGCAGGGCGAGGTGGTCTATAAGGTGCATTCGGAGCAGGTGGAACGTCTGGAAGGCTGGATCGACGATCATAATGCGCACACGGAAGCGATCCGCAAGTTTATTTTGCCGGGTGGCAGCGAGGCGGCCTCGGCGCTTCACGTGTGCCGGACGGTGTGCCGCCGTGCCGAGCGGCGCCTCGTGACCTTGGCCCGGGAAGAAACCGTGCACCAGCAGGTGATGAAATATGTGAACCGGCTCTCGGATTACTTCTTCGTCGCCGCCCGCCGGGCCAATGCGATTGCTTCGGTTCCGGATGAAGAATATGTGCGGAGCGCGGAGGTTTTCCGCCGCAAATCGCGTCATGACGGGGCCTAGCGGACGGAAGCTGGCCGCGGTGCTTGAATATGTCGTGCCGGAATCCGACGAAGGGATTCAGCTGCGGGCCGTGCTGCGCTCGCGGCTGAATCTGTCGCGGCGGCTGTTGACCCGGCTGAAGACGACGGAAGCGGCCATTACGGTGAACGGGCTGACGGAGCGAAGCGGCAGGCCGCTTAGCGTGAGAGAGCGCCTCCATGCGGGGGATGTCGTTCATGTGCGGATCGAGGAGGAGGCGGTTGAATCGATCCCGCCGGAGCCGATTCCGATTGACATCGTATACGAGGACGACGATGTTCTGGTACTGAACAAGCCGGCGGGGATCGTCGTCCATCCGACGAGAGGCTATCCGGGGGGCACGCTGGCGAACGGGGTAATTCATTACTGGCGCGCCAAGGGGGAACTGACCCGCTTCCGGCCGGCGAACCGGCTCGATCAGGAGACCTCCGGCCTGCTTATCGTCGCGAAGCATGGCCATGCCCATCATCAGCTCGCGGATCAGATGCAGACGGATGACATCTGGAAAGGATATGAGGCGTTCGTCTATGGCGTCCCTTCGCCGCTGGAGGGGACCATCCGGGCTCCGATCGACCGGGACAAGACGGAGCCTCATTTGCGTGTCGTGACAGAGGATGGCTATGATTCGATTACCCATTACCGGACGCTGGAGACGTACGGAGAGGAAGCATCCCTCGTCTCCTGCCGCTTGGAGACCGGGCGAACGCATCAGATTCGCGTTCATATGAAGCATATCGGCTGCCCGCTGCTGGGGGACAAGTTCTACGGCGGCGGGCAGCCGGAATCGCCATGGCTTGCCGGAGCGCTGGAGACGTTGAACCGGCATGCGCTGCATGCCGCCGAGCTGCGGTTCAAGCACCCAATGACAGGGGAGGCGATGCATTTCAAGGCTCCGCTGCCGGATGATCTGTTGGCGCTGCGGGAACGCTTGCGGCATGGGCGGCAGCATTGAAATGAGGGGCTGTGGGCCGGTTAGCGCTGGATTCGGGCGCTGGTACTGGCAAGGAGGACGGCCAGGATATAAGTGAGAAACGCCAATAACGGGTCTGCACCGACCTGAACGGAGAAGGAAGGGGTTGGAAGTCGTGAAGGTAACGGTCTATCATTATTCGAAATGCGGCACTTGCCGCAAAGCGATTCAATGGCTGAAGGAGCAAGGGCTCGAATTGGAGCTGGTTCCGATCCTCGATCAGCCGCCAAGCGAGCGGGAGCTGGAGGAGATGATCGATCGGAGCGGCCTGGAGCTGAAAAAGTGGTTCAATACGAGCGGGGAAGTCTACAAGGAGTTGAAGCTGAAGGACAAGCTGCCTCAGATGAGCCGCGAGGAGCAGATCAAGCTGCTTGCCTCGAACGGCAAGCTCATTAAGCGCCCCGTCGTGACGGACGGCAAGCGGGTAACGGTCGGTTTCCGCGAAGAGGTATACCGCGATACGTGGACGACCGCGGCCAAGCATGGCTGATACCGCCGGCGGGAATGGCTGTCAGCTTCGGCCAGCTTGGCTTGTTGGGCCTGATTGCCAGGTTGGGGCCTGCGGCGCCGGCGGAGCCGGGAGGAGCCTATCTGTGCTATAATGGAGAGCAGTGTCAGAGGTATAGAAATATAGCAATTCTGTCAGGCAGAGTTAGAAAAGGGGGACGGGAATGATGTGGGATACGGACACGATGTCCGAACCGGCCGAGCCGCGCATGCTGCTGGTGGACGGGATGGCTCTGCTGTTCCGGGCGTATTACGCCAGCGCATACGGCGGGTCCATCCGCCGCATGAAGGACGGCACGCCAACCAATGCCGTCTATGGATTCATGCGGTACTTCTGGGATGCGGTCAAGCGGTTCGAGCCGACGCATATCGCCTGCTGCTGGGATCTGGGGAGCAAGACGTTCCGGGCGGAGCAGTTCGATCAATATAAGGCGAACCGGGCCGATTGCCCGGACGATCTGGTGCCCCAGTTCCAGTTGATCCGCGACGTCATGGACAGCTTCCATATTCCGAATGTGCAGGCCGAAGGCTACGAGGCCGATGATTGCATCGGCACGCTGTCGCGGCTGTTCCGCGATGAGATGGAAGTGTATGTCTTGACAGGCGACCATGACATGCTTCAATTAGTGCATGAACGGACACGGGTCGTCATCATGAAGAAGGGACAAGGCAACTATGCCGTCTATTGCCCGCAGACGCTGATGGAAGAGAAGCAGCTTACGCCGGAGCAGATTATCGATGTGAAGGGGCTGATGGGCGATCCGTCGGACAACTATCCGGGCGTTCGCGGAATCGGCGAGAAGACGGCCCTCAAGCTGATTCAGCAGTATTCGTCGATAGACGGGATTCTTGCCAATATGAGCTCGCTCCCGGCAGGCGTCCGCGCCAAGATCGAGTCCGATCTGGAGATGCTCCATCTGTCGCGGCGGCTGGCGCGCATCCACTGCGACGCGCCGGTCGTATGCGAAGCCGATCAATGCGTGTTCCGGCCGCAGCGGGATGCGGTCGCGGCCATGTTCGAGCAGCTTGAGATGACAAGCATTCTTCGTCTGATCGAGACGGCCTAACGATTCGGCGTTCCGCTGCCGATACAATAGATAGCGAGATACGCATCGAATGACTAGAAGACCCTGTCCTCCCTGTACCCGGAACTCTTTAGAGGGAGAGGCGGGGTCGAATTGTTGGGGGAATGAGAGAGTTGAATCAGGACAATGTATGCCGGGCTCCTTCGGAACGCCGTGCGGGCCGATGGCGTTCCTGCCTTGCGGGCTTGATCGCATTCAGTCTGTTATGGGTGTGGACGCCGGGAGCGAAGGTCCAAGACGGCCGCCCTGCGGCGTCTGGCGTGGTCGTCGCGGCAGCCAAGCCCGCGAACAAGGTAAGCGTTTCCGTGAAGCGGGTCTCCCTCGGCCGCAAAGTCTTCCGCGTGACCACGGTACGCGTGCCCAAAGGAATGAAGCCGCATGTCTCCTTCGGCAAGGACCGCTTCGGCACGACCGCGACGCTGGCCCGCACCGCGAAGCGGACCGGAGCGAAGGCGGCGGTGAACGGAACCTACTTCGAGGCCTATGGAGGCCGTCCCGAGCCGTATGGCACGATTATCAACCGCGGCCGGGTCGAGCATACGAGCAATTACGGCACGGCCATCGGTTTCCGTCCGGACGGGCGGGCCGTGATGGACAGCCTGCGCATCGAGGTTAGCGGTCAAGTGACGGACGCGGACACCGAACGCACTTCGTCCTGGCATGCCTATTTCGTCAACCGAACGCCCAAGCGGGACGGCAGCGCGGCCGTATTGTACACGCCGCTGCGAGGCAGTTCGCTCGGCTTCGCCTACGGACGGGCCGTCGTCGTTCGCGGCGGCGTCGTGAAGAAGGTGACGGCCGGCCGCAATGTGAGCATTCCGAAGGACGGATATGTGCTTGTCTTTACGGGGACGGAGAAGCCGATGGCCGATCGGTTCCATGTGGGGGATAAAGTAACGATGTCGATTCGTTATACGGATAGGCTGGGCCATCCGATCGACTGGGACGACGTGCAGGTGGCGCTGGGCGGCGGTCCCCGTCTGGTGAAGGATGGCAAGGTGGCATTGAATCCGCGGGCGGAAGGCTTCAAAGAGGACAAAATATTGTCCAAGTCGGCGATGCGGAGCGGGATAGGCATCCTGCCCGACGGATCGATACTGTTGGCCACGGTTCCCTCCGCGACAATGAAGCAATGGGCGGAAATATGGAAGAAGATGGGTGCCGTACAAGCGATGAATCTGGACGGCGGAGCTTCGGCAGGATTGATGGCCAACGGCCGGGTCGTCACCAGACCGGGACGGGAGCTGAGCAATGTGCTCTGGTTCTCCGAGTAAGCAGTACGCCCGTTCCCGGCCATCGCGGAATCCAATCAGTCGGTAAAATGCGCCGCGCCGACGACGAGGGACAGGAATTGGCGCAGATCGGCGGCTTCTTCGTCGGTCAAGCGGTAGAAATGCTCCAGATAGCCTTCCTCCTCCAGGTCGTCCTGTCCGAGAATGGCGGTCAGGCCGCTCTGAAGATCGGTGACGAGCGTCTTGCCATAGAAGCGGGAAGTCGTCGTAAGGGCGAGATCGAAACGGCGCATGCTGCCGCCGATGAAGGTAACGAATCTCGTGGACGTGGCTTCGGTATGATCGGCCAAAAAATCGAGTTCATGTGCGCTCATGGGACAAGCCTCCTTGTATCGGTAACGCTATCATTATACCGCACGCATCTGAAAAGGCCATAATCAATTGACAGATTCTGTAGTCATGCTATAATCTAGATAAACTCATAACTAGGACGAGGAAGCACCTCTTCATGATGCGCAAGCCGCATTGGGAGAGGTGCTTTCTTTTTTTGCGTTCCCAGCTATGAGGGGCATTTGAGAAGCGAGAAGGAGGAAGGTAGATCATGCAGGTTGTATGGATGGTGAGATTGGAGCGATGCATGGAGGAGGAAGGAAGCGATAAGCGGCCGAAGCGCGGCGGCAAGCGGAAGGAAGATTCACCTGCGGCTCCCTTCGGGCTCCTGACTGCGGGCGAGGAGCAGGGGCAATGGATGGTGCTGTGGGAGGCGGATGGCGCGGAGCCGGAGATCTGGTTCGAAGGCGGCGATTGGGCCGAGATGCGGGCATCGCTGCGGCGGGGCATGGCGCGGCTCATGAGTGCAGGTTACCGGCTGTCGCTCGGCTTCGTTCCGGAGGCGGACATTCATGAGCGCCGCATGCGGGAACAGCAGGAATGGATCGCCTGCTATGCCGATCTCCATCCGAATGCGGAGGTGTATGATCGGCTGGCCCAATGGCGCAGGGAAGCGGCCACGCGTCTGAGACGAGCTCCGTACTGGATCGCGTCGAACCGGATGCTCCGCATGGTCAGCGCTTATTTGCCGCAGAATCTGGAGGAACTGGAGCAGATTCCGGGCTTCGGCGCGGTAAAGGTACGCGACTTCGGCGCAGAGATTATTCAGATTACGAAGCAGTACGACCGCACGACGGACTTCCCGCTCGACTGGGTGGCCGCTGCCGTCAGCGAGCCTGAATTCGCCAGATGGGTCTATGCGGAATGGGAAGCGAAGCAGGCGAATGAGCTGGCCAAAATATCGGAGCGCCGCCTGCTGATGGAAGGGCTGCAGCAAGGGATGGGGATCGGGCAGCTGATGGAGCGATTGCAGGTGGATCGGCGCGAATTGATTATGCGCATCGAGAAGATTGCGAAGGAAGGCGGCGCCTTTGAGCGGCTGGCCGAAGAGGAACTGGCTTCGATGCCTCCCGCCGAACGCGAAGCGGTTGAGACGGCCCTCATTGAATTGGGGGACGAGTACATCAAGCCGATCTATATCAAGGCGTTCGGCGAAGCGGCGCTGGAACTGCCGGCTTCCGAGCTGCAGACCAACTATGAACGGATACGCTTCCTCCGGCTTCTGCACCGCAGACGGAAGAGCCGGGAGGCGCGGCAGGCGCAGGCCGGGTAAGCGGGGAGAGCGGGAACAAGCCCGCCTCCCTTGTTGGGGGAGGCGGGCTTGGAAACCAACCTGTATCATATAAAGGCCACTTGCGGAACCTTTTATATCCAGTCCTTTTTGCGGAACAAGTAGAACATCAGGGCACCGAGTATGAGCATAAAGCCGATAATATAAAGCGAGCCGTAGGCCCAGTCCATGAATGGAATATAATCGAAGTTCATTCCGTAGATGCCGGTAATGAGCGTCAGCGGCATGAAAATCGTCGTAATCGCGGTAAATACGCGCATGATGTCGTTCGCCCGGTTCGCGATGCTGAGCTGATACGATTCTCGCAAGTTGCCCATCAGATCGCGGAAGGTCTCGAACGTCTCGGAGACTTTGACCGCATTTTCATAGATATCCCGGAAATACTTCTGCAGATCATCGTCGATGAGACGGAGATCCTTGCGGTAGAGGACCAGCAGCACTTCTTTTTGCGGCGCCAATCCTTTTTTGAGCCATAGAATCTCGCTGCGAAGACTAATGATTTCGTTCAGGTGGGCCTTCTTGGCGCTGACGATCAGTTCTTCCTCCAAGGTGTCGATCTTGGCTTCGATCCGATCGGCTACCGAGAAGTAGTTATCCACCACCAGATCGAGCAAGTGATACAGCATGCGGTCGGCCGAGCTCACCTGCTGCTCCCACAGCATCGGCTTGACCATGCGCAATTCATTGATTTTCTGCTTCGTCACGGTGATGATGAAGTGTTTGCCGAGAAAGATATTCAGGGCCCGCAGAAATATTTCCTCATCGTCGAAGCGGATGCTATTCAACACGATGAAATAATGATTTTCATAGATTTCGATTTTGGGCCGCTGCTCTTCTTCGCTCATACAGTCCTCGACCGCGAGATCATGTATGGAGAACAAGGGCTGCAGCTCGACCAGATCTTCCAAATCGGCATCTAACCAATAGAAGCCGTTCTCCGGCGGAGCGAGTGTCATCTGTATATCATCCACCGGCGTGAAGACGCCTTCGTTTACTAGACGGATTTTCATTGCCAATCTCCCCTTCGGCCGCATATCCGATGCGGCAGCTTGCTTCGTCTACTTAGACGATTCGTGCAGGGCAGATGCAGATGAGAGCCGTAGACCCCAGGGCACGGCATTTATCCGCGCATGACGCTCGGGGATGGGCATAATGACAGAACGCAACAGCCGTCAAGCTGCACGGAGTCCCGCCGAATCGCCTTATTCGGTTGTCCGTTCGTACCTCGGCATTGCCTCGGGTCGCCATCCATCCGAAATTCACCCCAATTTGAAATGATTTACGATAATCTTCGAACTTTATGACAACTGTGCCGCTCAGGCACCTGTTAAGTATACCGCTCGGCACGTCCTTTTTTCAAGACAAAATCGGTTCGCTGCGGCGTACATGGAATACGATATGCCGGAAGGAGCAAAAGGTGATTTTCCTCTTGACTTCTGGCTCGTCTTGCCTTTAAATTATTACCAAGTCCTGTTCAGCTTCCCGGGACTGCAATCGAATATGAAATGTTAGCAATCTTATCAAGAGCAGGTGGAGGGACAAGCCCGATGAAACCCGGCAACCGGCCAGATGCGCAGAGCCGTTCTTGCATTCAAGGACGTATCTGCCGCGTGCACGGTGCTAATTCTTGCGGTAGCGGTCAGAGGACTGCTGCTGACAGATGAGAGAGGCGCATGAATCTGGAAATGCACAACCTTTCTCGAATGTCGGGAAAGGTTTTTTTGTACCCTTATCCCGCAAGCGACAACCACATTATGATGGATTTATGAAGGAGGAGAGCGTCATGCCGATCAAGATTCCCGATCATTTGCCGGCCAAAGAAATATTGTCTCAGGAGAATATATTCGTCATGGACGAAACCCGCGCGTATCACCAAGATATTCGTCCCTTGCGAATTGTGATCCTCAACCTGATGCCGACGAAAGAGACGACCGAGACGCAACTGCTGCGCCTCATAGGCAATACGCCGCTGCAAGTGGATGTGACGCTGCTTCATCCAGCGACGCACACATCCAAAAATACATCCGCCGAGCATTTGTCCTCATTCTATAAGACTTTCGATGAAATCCAAGGACAGCAATTCGACGGCATGATCATTACGGGGGCGCCGGTCGAGCAAATGGAATTCGAGGAAGTGACGTATTGGAACGAGCTGTGCGGCATTATGGAGTGGTCTTCCGCCAACGTAACGTCCACGTTCCATATTTGCTGGGCTTCCCAGGCCGGCTTGTACTTCCATTACGGCATTCCGAAATATCCGCTTGAGCGCAAAATATTCGGCGTCTATCCGCACTGTACCACCAAGGACAATGTGAAGCTGACGCGCGGCTTCGACGACGTATTCCTCGTGCCCCAGTCCCGGCATACGGAGATTCGCCGCGAGGACGTGGAGCGGGTGCCTGAGCTGGATATTCTCGCCGAGTCGGAAGAGGCGGGCGTCTATCTCGTGGCGACGCGGGACGGGAAGCATATTTTCGTGACCGGACATTCCGAGTACGACCCTTGCACGTTGAAATGGGAGTACGATCGGGATATCGCCAAAGGGATGGAGATGGATCTGCCGGTCAATTATTTCCCGAACAACGATCCGTCACGCCAGCCGCGTTCGTCGTGGCGCGCCCACGCCAATCTGTTGTTCTCGAACTGGCTGAACTACTATGTCTATCAGGAGACGCCGTACGAACTGGGCAATGCCGTATTGCGTAAGGAAGGGGCCAACGTATAATGGTGCAGCGCAACGAAGCCGATTACCGCATGGAAAGCCGCTTGGCCCAGATCGGGTCGGTTCACGATCCGGCGACAGGAGCCGTTAATTATCCGATTTACCAAGCTACCGCCTATCGTCATCCGAGATTGGGAGAGAGCACGGGGTTCGATTATATCCGTACGAAGAATCCGACGCGTACCGTGCTGGAGGAAGCGGCAGCCGCCCTGGAGCAGGGCGATGCCGGCTTCGCCTGCAGCTCGGGCATGGCCGCGATACAGACGGTGTTCGCCAAGTTCGGACAAGGCGATCATCTGATCGTGTCGCTCGATCTGTACGGCGGCACGTACCGTCTGCTGGAGCGGATATGGTCCCGCTGCGGGGTCACCGCCACCTATGTCGACACGAACGACCTGGACGCGCTCGAGTCATCCCGCACGCCGCAGACGAAGGCGGTCTTCATCGAGACGCCGACCAATCCCTTGATGATGATTACGGATATCGAGCGGGTGGCGGCCTGGGCGAAGAAACATGGCCTGCTGACGATTGTGGACAATACGCTCCTGACGCCGTTCTTCCAGCGGCCGCTGGAGCTGGGAGCGGACATCGTCGTACATAGCGCGACGAAGTACCTCGGCGGCCACAACGATGTGCTGGCCGGCCTTGTCGTCACGAAGGGCCGCGAGCTGTCGGAGGAGATGGCTTTCCTCCACAACTCGATCGGCGCCGTGCTGAGCCCGTCGGATTCCTATCAGCTGATGCGGGGCATGAAGACGCTGGCGCTGCGGATGGAGCGTCATGAATCCAACGCGACCCGCCTCGCGGAATGGCTGCTGGAGCACCCGGCTGTCGAAGCGGTCTATTATCCCGGGCTGGGGGCTCACCCGGGCTATGAGATTCAGCGGCGCCAGTCCTCCGGGAACACCGGCATCTTCTCCTTCCGCTTGAAGGATGCCCGCTATGTCGATCCGATTCTGCGCCATCTGAAGCTGATCGCGTTCGCCGAGAGCCTGGGCGGGGTCGAGTCGCTCATGACGTACCCGGCGGTGCAGACGCACGCCGACATTCCGGCCGAGATTCGGGACCGGATCGGGGTCGACGATCGGCTGCTGCGGTTCTCCGTCGGCATCGAGCATGTCGACGACCTGAGACAGGATCTGGCGCAAGCGCTGGAAGCGGCCCGCTTGGAGGTGGAGCGGGGATGAGCGGATCCGATAATTCGAAGCCGGAGTTGAAGCAAGGACAGGCGCTCGATTTTACAACGAAGCTGATTCATTTCGGCGGGGAAATCGACAAGACGACGGGCGCGTCCAGCGTGCCGATCTATCAGGCGGCGACGTTCCATCATCATGACATTTACGAGCCGCCCGAATTCGATTACTCGCGCTCGGGCAATCCGACCCGGCAGGCCTTGGAGGATCATATCGCCCTGTTGGAGGGAGGAACGAACGGCTACGCGTTTGCGTCCGGGATGGCGGCTATATCGTCCGCCTTCCTGCTGTTCTCTGCCGGCGATCACATTATCGTAACCGAAGATGTATACGGAGGGACGTACCGTCTGCTGACCACGATTCTGAACCGGCTTCGGATTGAATCGACCTTCGTCGACATGACCGATATCGATCGGGTGAAGGCGGCGCTGCGTCCGAATACAAAGGCCGTCTATATGGAGACGCCGTCCAATCCGACGCTCAAAATTACGGACATCGCGGAGGTATGCGGCTGGGCGAAGGAGCATGGGCTGCTGACACTGCTGGACAACACGTTCATGACGCCGTATCATCAGCTGCCTATCGTCCATGGGGTGGACATTGTCCTTCACAGCGCAACGAAGTTCCTGAGCGGACACAGCGACGTGCTGGCCGGTCTGATTGTCACGGCGACCAAGGAACTGGGCGCGCGCATCAAGCAGCTTCAGAACGGGCTTGGCACGGTGCTCGGCGTGCAGGACAGCTGGCTGCTTATGCGCGGGATGAAGACGCTGGGCGCGCGGATGAGCCAGAGCGAGCAGAGCGCCCGCCGCTTGGCGGCTTGGCTGGAGGAACGAAGCGATATCAGCCAGGTTTATTATCCGGGCCTGGCGGGTCATCCGCGCCGCGGCGTGCACGAGAGGCAATCGGCAGGCTACGGCGCGGTCGTCTCGTTCGATGTCGGCTCCGGCGAACGGGCGAAGCGCGTCCTGAACAAGGTGAAGCTTCCGTTGGTCGCCGTCAGCCTCGGCGCAGTGGAAAGCATCCTGTCCTATCCGGCGATGATGTCGCATGCCTCGATGCCGGGGCAGGTTCGGCTGGAGCGCGGGATCACGGACGGACTGCTGCGGTTCTCTGTCGGATTGGAGCATATCGACGATCTGCTGCAGGATTTGGATCAAGCACTGAGCCAATAATAGGGCCTCAGTGAATTATTTTTCCTTATATACATGGCATTATGCCCTCTTCAGCACGGAGTACCGGCTATATTACGGGTCGGGCTTCCCTGGAGAGGGTGCTGTTTTTTCGCCTGTAATTGTGGTACGATTATGAAGTCATTGACATGCAGAATCCTATGCTCTGACGGGCATCGGCTTCATGTCAGGATCGGAAATCGAATGGCTTGAATAGAGGAGCATCGGACCGGATGCATCCGCTTCGTGCTGCATGTACGCTCATACAGCATGCAACTAATGAGAGAGGAAGTGACTGTGACGATGTCACCGATTGATCGCATTTTGGATAAAGCGCTGCGCGGTGAACGTATCGACACGGATGAGTGCGTGACGTTGTTCGCGTCCGATCAGGTAGAGAAGATCGGCCATGCCGCCAACCAGATCATGTTGAAATGGCATCCCGAACCGATCGCTACGTTCGTCATCGGACGCAATGTGAATTATACGAATATCTGCGATACGTATTGCCGGTTCTGCGCGTTCTACCGTGCCCCGGGCTCCAAAGAAGGCTACGTGCTTCCGGATGAAGTCATCTTCCAGAAGATTCAGGAGACGATCGATGTCGGCGGTACGGAAATTTTGATGCAGGGGGGAACCAATCCGGAGCTTCCGTTCAGCTATTATACGAATCTTCTTAAGGCGATTAAGGAACGGTTCCCGAGCATTACGATGCATTCCTTCTCTCCGGCCGAAATCATGAAGATGAAGGAAGTATCGGACGGCTTGTCGCTGGAGGAAGTGGTGCGCGCTATCCACGAGGCGGGACTTGACTCCTTGCCGGGGGGCGGCGCCGAGATTCTGGACGATCGCACCCGCCGCAAGATCAGCCGGCTCAAAGGCTCCTGGCGGGACTGGATGGATGTGATGCAGACCGCGCACAAAGTGGGCATGAATACGACCGCGACAATGGTGGTCGGCTTCGGCGAGCTGCTGGAGGAGCGCGCTCTTCATCTGGAGCGGGTCCGCACGGCGCAGGACGAATGCATCGGGAACAAGTATCCGTCCAAGGGCTTCCTGGCCTTCATTCCATGGACATTCCAATCGGAGAATACGAATATGAAGGCAGACCCGGTCAGTCCGGAGGAATATTTGAAGACGCTGGCGATCAGCCGCATCTTCCTGGATAATATCCCGAACTTCCAGGCATCTTGGGTAACGATGGGGCCGGAAGTGGGCAAGAAGACGCTGAGCTACGGCTGCAATGACTTCGGCAGCACGATGATCGAGGAAAATGTCGTCTCCGCTGCAGGCACGACGCATAAGGTCAACATCAGCAGCACGCTGCAGCTTATTCGCGAGGCCGGCAAAATTCCGGCGCAGCGGGACACGAAGTACAATATTTTGAAGGTGTTCGAGGACGAGAACGCGAAGGTCGATCGCGACTTCGTCATGCAGAATTAGTTCTGCCGGAGGGCGGATATTGTTATTCCAGTCTTAAGATGCGCTTAATAGCGTTATTTTATAGATGCGGAACGGGAAGGACGAACGCCGGTTCCAGATTGTTGACTAACTCCCGCGAAAAAACTGCAATCGCGGGAGTTGTTTACGTCTTTTATCCATATTTCAAATTAGCAGATGGGTGATCGGTCTTCCAGAGACAGGCCGCCGTTTTTTTGAGGCTTATGGCAGCAAAAACAAGCATCGCTGGTGTGGCGGCCCTTTTTAGTCCCCGCAAGGTCGTCCACTGCATACCATCCTTTAAATCAGCAAAAATTCGCTCTTTTGTCTCTTTTGGCACCGCGAAGATAACCCCATCGATTCTTATGTATCAGGGCTCCCGAAATGGTTATTACAACTGGACAAGACGGAAAGTAAGAGGACTATCCGGGAAACCGTTGCCCGCATCCATGATGGAGCTCGCTTTGAAACCGCGTACAGTCAAGAATGGAACAGGCCCGCACTAGGACGACATAGGGACCTGTTCACTGTGATATTCCTTTAGAAACAGGTATACCATAAAATAGCGGACGAAGGAAATGTACCAAACGAGTACGTCGGAAAGATGAAGCCCTGTGTAAAACCAAATGGGTTGGCAGATGTGATATACATAAGAAAAACATTGAAGGTACGAGTGACAATGAGCGTCCATCGGTTCTGGCAGCCTGCAGCAAATGGTGTGACGCCTTGGGCCGGATACTGGTAGAGAAAGCTTTGCACTTGATACGGGGACTGCGACAGCTGCTGAAACGAACTCAGCAATTGAGGCGGTGGCGGCGTAATGCCTGGAGGCAATCCTGCTCCAGGCCCTCCCCCTGGTGCGGAAGGAAGGCCAGGTGTGAAAGGACCTCCCCCTGGTGCGGAAGGAATTCCAGGCGTGAAAGGCCCCCCACCTGGCATTGGGATTGGAAAAGGCAAAAATGGACCGAGTGCTCTATAGGTCGTAGTCACGGCTCTCTCCCTCTCTTATTAGGATTGACATATATCGTTACGCTACAGTATGCACAGGCGTTAGCACATGTTCTTCTTGATTCCTCAAGGGTGAATAAATAGGAAACCCTCTGATGCCCAGCTTTGGCAGCGTGACATCAGAGGGTCATTTTTTATAATTTATATCCTGCTGCGGCTTACGCTTCGTTCGCAGCGTTAGCCAGCTTCTTCTTGCGGCCGACCTGAATCAGCGTCAGGAAGAGTGCTGCCAGTATGCCACTCGCGAGAAGCAACAGGAAGCAACCGTTCCAACCGGAGGATTCGACGATAAATCCAACGAGTGCGCTTGCCGTCAAGTTGCCGAACAAGTAAGCGAACAAACCAGTCATGCCAACCGTGGTACCTACAGCGAACTTCGGCACGAAGTCGATCGCGCTCAGGCCAATCAGGAACTGCGGTACATAGATGAGACAGCCGATAATGGATACGGCGATAGTAATTACGAGGACGTTCGCAGACTGCCAATATACGAGCGTAGCCAACACGACGCCGACCATGCTGATAATACAGAGCGGCATCCGGTTGCCTTTGAACAACTTGTCGCTAAGCACACCGACGACGAGCGAGCTCAGAATGGCTGCCCATTCGAATACAGCAAATGCAACGTGATACTGCGATTGCGTGAAGCCTTTTTCTTCCGTCAAGTATAAGGGTACCCAGTTCAAGACGCCGAAGCGAATGAAGTACACGAAGACGTTCGCCAAGCACAGGTACCAGATGAATTTGTTTTTAAGCACATATTTGATCAAGATTTCTTTCATGGACAGCTTGTCGCCGTCTGGATTGCGTTCCACATCGTCATAATCGTTGCGATATTCATCGATTGGCGGCAGACCAACCGACTGCGGAGTATCCTTGCCGCAGAACCAGACGAAAACGGCGATCATCATGGCCATAATCGAGGGAACGACGAAAATTCCGGTTTGCCAGTAAGCCGAGCCTAGAATCCCTAATGCAACACCGACGATTGGCGCGATAATGCCTCCGCCGATATTATGGGACGTATTCCAGATTCCCATATACGTACCGCGCTCTTTCTTCGAGAACCAGTTCGCCAGCACGATACTGCAAGGAGGAGCGCCCATGCCTTGAAACACCCCGTTCACGACAAGCATTATGAAGATGAGACCGAACGAGGAAGTAGATCCTAAGATAAGGTTAACGACGGCAGACAAGAACAACCCAACAGCGATAAATCGCTGCGTATGGGCTTTATCCGCCAGATTTCCCATGAAGAATTTGCTTATTCCGTAGGTAACGGCAAGTGCCGCGCTCAACATACCGATTTGAGAAGGGGTGAACCCGAACTCACTCTTCAAATAGGGTGTGGACAACGTAAAGTTGCTGCGCACTAAGTAGTAGCCTGCGTAACCGATAAAAATACCGATTAAGGTACGCATGCGGAAAATTCGGTACATCTTCGCGATCATGTGCTCCGGCAATCGAGGTATGGCGGGAGCTTTTTTCAACCAACCTAACATGCTTCATTCTCCTTGACCTTTTTTGTCCGCACGCATTCTGTTCCAAAGGTCAATGATTTGTTCATGCCTACGCATGGAACTGTGTACAGGCAAGACAGCGGAATTCGCTGCATCCTGCTTGTTCTCGAGAACGGTCGGGGTGCCGTAAGACACCCGTTCCAGGACAGCCGCAGCCTCTTGTGACAAGCAGTAATTGATGAACCAGTCTGCAGCGGCCTCATTGGGCCCGTTCCGGATTTTCGATATGCCATTGACGAAGAGGCTCGTTTTTATCGGAACGCTGCTCACGATATCGAACCCGGCCTCGCGCAGCTTGCGCTGATCTCCCAGGAAGTTGATACCGATTGCATACTCGCCCGAGCTGACGTATTGTGCCGGCATGAAGCCGTTTACAGTAAGCAGGCCGATATTGCGGTTCAACTGCCGCAAATAATCGGAAGTTCTCTGCTCGCCCCATGCATCGTATAACGAGGCGATAAACGTGTACGCGGTTCCTGAGTAATTCGGATCTGGCATAACGAGCTTGCCGCGATATGCAGGATCAAGCAGGTCTTCCCACGTTGCAGGGATCTTTAGCCCGAGCGGCGCAAATTCTTGATTCCAGCGTTCGCGATGAACCGCAATGGATAACTGCTCCACTTCGTAACCAGCCCAATACTCGTCCGCATCCTTGAACGGGAAAGGGATAAGATCCATATTTGCGCTGCGAATCGGGGAGGATAGAGCCTCTTCCTTCATCGTCATGTGCGCATCGATCGTTCCCCCAATGACGAGATCCGCTTGCGGCTTCGTTGATTCCTGAGACACGCGGCGCAATATTTCCTCTGTCGACAGCCGGATATATTCGTACGTACATCCTGTTTGTTGACAGAAGGAGGACAGCAGGGCACTGCCGACTTCTTCCCGAGCGGCCACGTATACAACCAGATGGCGCCCTTTCAAGTCGGGCATGCCTTGCTCATCCACAGTAATGGCATGATGATCATTGGAACAGCCTGCCTGCGCAACTAGACAGACGAATAGTAAAAGGTAGAGTAATCGTGTCATCTTATATCCGCCTTTGCGTTCTTTCGATGAAGCAGCTTCTCCAAGCCCGCCTGCAAATAGATCGAATTTCCGTTGTCATCGCCCATATACTGCATGACGACATAGTCGGAATACACGACAATATGCAGGATATTGCCGCGGTCATTTTTCAGCTCCTTGTCCTCCTTGTATGCAGTAATCGAGCCGAGCGGCTTCTGCTTGCGGAGCAACAATTGCTTAATTTCGACCAGATCTTTGATTTCCAATGCTTGTTGAATGCTGGACACCAAGTAACCCTTTTCATGATCAAGCAAATTTCCTTGTACGCTATCAGAGCGAAAAGTGAGCCCCTTTGCAGTTCGTATGAATTGCGCGAAATGCTCGGGCGTATAATAAAGACTTTGCAGCTGAGTCTCCAGGGCAGACAGCAGAGGAGTCTCGTGTCCAGGGCCGTAAGACCATTTGCCTAGGGTAAAGGTGCTGCCAAGCTCAAAGGTCTGCTCGCTTCCGTTCAAATATTGGATACGTCCCGAGAGGATGGCCTGCTCACTGTCGGTATCCGTAGACAGCTTCGGTTCATACTCCTGCTTGATTCGATCCATATAGGATACGAACGCGTGCAGACTTACTTCGTCATTGACATCCACGGATCCCCATTTCTGATGAGAAATGATTGCTTGAACAGGAAGGGAATCGCTTACTTTTCGCAATACTTCATGCTTATCGTCGATAATGCCGACCTTCTGATAGACCTGCTCATTCAGGAAGAAGCCGGCAAAAGACAGCAATAGAATGATTCCCGTAAAAAGAAAGGCGCTCCATATAAGCTTGTTCATCTGCATTACTCTCCTTGCTCAGCATAAACAATCATCATTTCATAATTTCCTCGTAATTGTTTCATAAATGTATTATTTCGAGCATGTTGGCAGAGGATGTGTATCCAATGCTGCCGGCGAGCGGAATTGGAGCGTGATCGTCGTTCCGATCCCATCCTCGGATTGTATGGACATTTCTCCTCCTTGCAAGGCCATCAGCTGCTTGCATATGAGCAATCCGAAGCCATTGCCTGCGTCCGATTTTAGGGCTGCGTCCGATGATGCGTTTTCGAACCGTGCAATGAGTGAATGACTTATGCCGATTCCATCGTCCCGGATCGTAATTCGCTCGGCATCATCGCTTGATGTCTGTCGAATCACTAGCTCGGATGCATCGCTATATTTGATTGCGTTATCGAGCAGGTTCAGGAAAATCTGCTTCGTCTTATCCGGATCCGCGACAACCATCGTAGGTACTAGCTCGTTGTGCAGCCGAATCCGATATTTGTCCAGCCGTGGCTGCATGATATAGACGCCTTCGCTCGCAATCGCCGCGATATCGCATATGGTAGGGGATACCGAGAACGGGCTGTCTCCATACTTGGATTGGCTGAGCAGTTCCTCGACAAGTGTAAGCATGCGCTCGCTTTCCACGGAAATATGGCGCAGGCTTTCTTGAACATCCTTCGGATCCTTCAGACGTGGAATAAGGTTCGAATATCCCATAATCGCGGTCAGAGGCGTCTTCAGCTCATGAGTGACCCGATCCAGGAAATCGCGCTGCTTGTCCTTCTCCCGGCTTAGCTGCTTGATGTGCAGCTCGATGGCATCGGCCATTGCATGCAAGGAATGCGCCAGCTGACTTATTTCCTCATAACCGCTCAGTTCGATACGGCTGCCATAATGGCCGTTGGCAAGCTTCTTCGCCATATCTCGAAGCTGCTCGATCGGTTTGCTCAGCGACTTGGCGAAGCGATTCGCAACCAACACGGCGGCAGCGAGAATAAGCACGCAAGCCACCCCGAAGGTGAGCTTCATTCGCTTGACCAGCTGCGATTCATCCTCCAAGGGCTGGAGGAATCGAATGATACCGATGACTTGATTGTCGACGTAGATTGGGCTAGAGAACAGCAGCAATGGAGAAGGAGAGGCCTTTTGAAACATATAGGACTTATTGCCAAGCATCGCTTGTTCCATATCCTGATTCACATAAGACAGCGATCCTCGCTCGGTATCGGCCAGGACGAGATGATGCGCGTTAATGAGCTGAACACGAATGCCCATGCGCTTGGACAGATAGGAGGCAATGAGCGGCGCCCCTTTTTGAAGCGTGACGTCCGGTCTTCCTTTTTGTTCGCGTTCCACATAATTGATCGTGTAGATCTGAGCTTCTACGCTTAGCTTTTGCAGCGAATTGACCGCGGAGTGATAAACATTATTCTGCAAAGAAATATCAAGCACGATATAGAGAAAAAGCATGACAGGAATGAATAGGGCAAGAAGTGCCAAGTGAAAGCGTTGCTGTAAAGTCATGGGTTGTCCACCTTGTTCAAAATGGCCGTGCATCTCAACAATCTATTTTGTATCCGACGCCGTAAATGGTTTTGATTCGCTCTCCTTCTTTTCCCAGCTTTTTGCGGAGGCGCTGTATCATAATATCGACGGCTCTCGTATTTTCCGGATAATCAAGCTTCCACACCTTCATAAGGAGATCATCGCGAGTGAAGATGCGCTGCTTATTGGATAATAACAGCAGAAGCAGATCATACTCTCGATACGTTAGCGTAATTTCCTGTCCGTTCACAACTAGCGCGCGCTTTTCCGGATCGACTTGAAAAGGTCCGCAATGCATGATGCTGGATCCGGAGTTCGTCTGCACTTGTTTTTTCATCCGTCTTTCGATCACCTTGATTCGGAGCAGCAGCTCCGTGCTGTGGAACGGCTTGACGAGGTAATCATCCGCGCCTAATTGCAGTCCCAGCAGCTTGTCGTTGATTTGTCCTTTGGCGGTAAGCATGATGACGGGAACGTCTGAATTGCTGTTGCGGAACTCGCGCAGCAATTGATACCCATCTGTGTCGGGAAGCATAACATCAAGAATAATCAAATCAATCGGTTGCGCCTGCCATTGTTCGTGCGCGGCTTGGCCGCTCGCGGCCGTGTGCACCGCGTAGCCTTCGATCTCGAGATTGAGACGGATGAGGTTCAAGATGCTCTGCTCGTCATCGACAACTAGAATATTCATCGCGTCCTCCTTCTAGGGTGTGGTTATCATTGATCGCACAAAAAAGCAGCCTGGCAAAAGGCCGCTCCTTCTTCTATTATACGGACATACCCATAACTGTGCACGAAATGCTTCCTCATTAGACACGGTAAAATATCCTAGCTAATGCTTTTGCAAGCCCTATTGCAAATATGTGCTTCAAACGTTTAGAAATGTTTATTCATAATGTTCATTTATATAGTATTATTATGGCACGCAATGTTTTCTGGAAATTGGCAGGGGAATTTCCTATTAGTAACTGCATCCTATTCTGCTCTGGATCTGGCGGACGACTCAATGTGAGCAGGGGATAAGACCGATGACATAGCTCGTTCGAACATGACTACAAAGGCGGAATGAACAGATGGAAGTAATCAGCGGAGATTTCATTACACCGTCCTCACTGAAAAAGGACTTTAAGAAGCTGGGCGTACAATCGGGAATGAATATGATTCTTCACTCCTCTATGAAATCCTTAGGCGGCTGGGTGGTAGGAGGAGCCATATCAGTCATATTAGCTTTAGAGGAACAGTTGGGAGAAGAAGGAACGCTTGTCATGCCAACGCACACGCCGGACTTGTCTGATCCCTCGACATGGCGCAATCCGCCTGTGCGAGAATCTTGGTGGGAGGATATTCGGGAGCAAATGCCTGCTTTTGATCATGATTTTACTCCTTGCTGGGAAATGGGGATTATACCGGAGGTGTTCCGGAAGCAAAGAGGCGTCATCCGAAGCAGTCATCCTCAGCTTTCCTTCGCTGCCTGGGGCGCCAACCGGGAGTATATTACAGCAAATCATAGTCTGGCGTACGGCTTGGGCGAGCAATCGCCGATCGCCCGTCTGTATGAACTTGATGGTTGGATATTATTATTGGGGGTCGGTCACGGCAATAATACATGCATTCATTTGGCTGAATATAGGGCCGATTATGAGCGTAAGAAGGAGATGATGGCGAAAGCTCCCGTGATGCAAGGCAATAAGAAGGCTTGGGTTGCATACAAGGAAGTGGATTTAGATTCAAGCGATTTCGATGCGATTGGGGCAGACTTCGCGCGGGATACGAATCATGTCCGAGTGGGGAAGGTCGGGAATGCAACCGCCTTGCTCCTTCCTGTTCGAGATATTGTCGATTACGCGACAATATGGATGGAGAAACATCGTACACTTTCTGCTCCCATCTCGTAACTTTTTACCACATCTTTTATACCGGATAATATGGTTTTTGCACATGGATGGAGGGGAGAGTACGCGCGGTATGCGCAGGGGAAGTCCAGGTTTGGAGGCTTGCGTTGGGGGAATCCTGCAAAACTGCACTATTTTCTCCTTCTTTCCGTTGTAATTTGGGAAATTGATGCAAAAGTCAGGCTGTTGGAAAACCCCTGTTTTTTGTGAAGGGGGGGAGAAGGTCCATTTTCCTCATCCAAACTTTGGCTCTTAGAGCGTTTTAAATCGATTTT
>OGSV01000138.1_pt1 | contig 76140 bp, 77 predicted proteins | sample 1574221 | NCBI WGS metagenome assembly OGSV01 (sample SAMN03295823, study PRJEB24534) | human gut metagenome | isolation source: fecal sample 4 from infant 3 | host: Homo sapiens | place: USA: Pittsburgh, PA | collected 2014-07 | reverse complement strand
ATAATAAAAAAGAAAGGAGAGTATGATTTTAGTCGTTGACTATATCATACAAGGATCTTATGAAATATTTATTTATATGTTATCCAAAATGCAGTACCTGTAAAAAGGCTAAAAAATGGTTAGATGAAAATAATATAGAGTATGAAGAAAGAAATATCAAGGAGAACAGTCCCACTGAAAATGAGTTAAGAGAGTGGATATTTAAAAGTAAATATCCTATTAAGAAACTTTTTAATACAAGTGGCAATCTGTATAAGGAACTAGGTTTAAAGGATAAGTTGTTGGATATGTCCGAGGATGAAAAGATTATACTTTTAGCAACAGATGGTATGCTTGTTAAAAGACCTATTGTTATATGCGAAGATGATGTTTTGGTTGGATTTAAGGAAGATGAATGGAAGAGCGTCTTAGTATGATAATGATTAAGAATAATTTAATATAAGGAGAATTTATATGGAAGTCAAGAAATGTCCATGGGCAACAAAAGATTTAGACATTGAATATCACGATAAAGAATGGGGTAAACCAGTTCATGATGATAATCTATTGTTTGAAATGATTATATTAGAAGGTATGCAAGCAGGATTAAGTTGGACTACAGTTCTAAATAAAAGAGAATCAATGCGTACAGCCTTCGATGGTTTCAATCCTAAAATAATTGCTGAATATAGCATAGAGAAAAAGGAACAGTTATTGCTCAACCCAGGTATTATTCGTAATAAAGCTAAGATAAATGCCCTAGTAAGTAATGCACAAGCATTTTTGCGTATTCAAGAAGAGTATGGTTCTTTTGATAGTTATATTTGGAGATTCATCAATAATCGTCCAATAACAAATACATGGACAGAATTATCCCAAGTACCTACGACAACAGAGCTTTCTGATGCTATAAGTAAAGATTTATATGCTCATGGATTTAAATTTGTGGGATCAACAATTTGCTATGCTTTCATGCAAGCCATAGGTATGGTTAATGATCATATGATATGGTGTGAGCAATATTCCAAATGTTAGTTTTATCATTAAAATATTATTAATTTAAGGTTTTCAGGAGGCAAAGTGAATGAAATTCAGATTTCAGTATGATTGCTCAAATATAGAGTGGGAAAATGTAGTTGAGATATTGAAAGCAGTTGGAATGGCTAATTATGACAGAGATATTCATAAGAAGGCTTTTGAAAATAGCTATAGAGTTGTATTCGTTTTTGATGAAGAGAAGTTAATTGGATTTGGCCGTACAATTTCCGATGGAGTCTATCAAGCTGCAATTTATGATATAGCAGTATCCCCTGAATATCAAGGAAAAAGTATAGGAAGAATTATTATGAATAAGATTTTAGAAGGAGTTCCCAATTGCAATTGTATTTTATATGCTTCACCTGGGAAAGAATCTTTTTACGAAAAATTCAATTTTAAGAGAATGAAGACGGGAATGGCACTGTTTAATAATGCTCATAAGATGAAAGAAAAGGGCTTCATAGAATAACCTCATTAGAATAAGATATGTAAATACTTGAATATATGTAATAATGGATATAAGAATAATAATGGAGATGATAATATGAAAGATTATAAATGTACAGTATGTGGTTATACCTATAGACCTGAAAGAGGAGATAAGTTACATGATATAGTGCCTAATACTGCTTTTGAAGATTTGCCAGAGGAGTGGAAATGTCCTACTTGCAATCAACCTAAAATGGCTTTTGAAGAAATAAAATAGGCTATATATGATTGAGGAAGAAGGGAGAAAAAATGAAAATAAGAAAAGGCATATTTAACATAAAAATGGTTGTTATTCTAATGATACTATTGATACTGGGAGCTGTAGATAATAAGTCATTAGCTGCAAGCACTATTAAATTAATAATAGACGGGAGGGATATATCTTCTTCAGCAGCTCCAGCAGTGAGAAACGGCAGAACTTTAGTGCCTGTACGTTTTATATCAGAAGAATTAGGAGCAAAGGTTACTTGGAACAATGATGATAAGACTGTTAAAATTGAAAAAGATAATAAAACAATAGTTTTGAGGATAGATAGTTATTTAGTACAATATATAGATGGAGACGAAAGATATTTTTTATCGGATACTCCACCTATAATAATAAATGGTAGCACCTATGCACCACTACGATTGGTAGGTACTGCCTTAGGTGTTGGTATCGAATGGGATGGTACTAACAGTGCTGTCAAAGTAAGCTCTAAAATCAAATCCAGTTTTCAGACTTTTTTTCAAGAAAAGATTTCGACAGTTAATTCAGGACAAGCTGTTAAGGGAAAAATGGATTTACAAATTAAAGCGTCTAATAGTATGCCTAAAAATGGTGTAGAAATAAAATATTTGCTATTAGATCCTAAAACTGCTAGGGGAAAAGTTATAGCTAGAGGAAGTAATTTGACAGGAAAATATACATGGTTACCAAGTTTAGATGATAACGGAAAGAAGATTCTTGTAGCTGCTATTTATGATAATAGAGGGAATTTTCTTTCAGGTGATTCTATAATTGTAAATATTGATATATTACCTAGTATATCCTTAAATGGAGTAAAAAATGGACAAGTGATAGATGGCAATATATCTTTATCCGCTAATATTAATTTTTTGGCATCTTATGTAAAATATGAAATAATTAATTTGAATAAAAATAAAACCAATTTAACAACGGAGTTAGATCCATGGGGACCATATAATTGGTCGCCTATGGTAGATGAAAGTGGAAATTATTCAATTAAAGTCATTGCGTATGATGAGAATAATAAAGGTTATTCTAGCGAATACATTAATGTTAAAGTCCAAGTTCCATATAAATTAGGATTCTCAGGGATTACAAAGGATATGACCATAAATAAACCAGTTAATCTATCTGCCACTAGGAATTTTAATGTTACTGAAACAGAATATATCCTAAGAGATCCAAATACTGGAGTAGAAGAAGTACTTAAAAAGCAAGGTTATGGAAGTTATAAATGGTTTCCAGGTCCAGAGTATTCAGGTACTAAGGAACTTCTAGTTAGAGTAAAAGATACTTTAGGAATAATTCATCAGACACAAGGTATCACGGTTAAATTATCTGGAAAGCCTAATTTAATTCTAGAAGGCGTGGGACCAAAACAAGTAATTACATCAGAAGTAAAATTAAAAGCATTGAGTAATGTTGGAATAGCTAGTGTGGATTATATCCTAATAAACCCAGCTAAAGGAACAAAAAAGGTCTTAGGGTCTGGGCAAAATCCTTCTGTAGAATATAAATTTGTACCTACTAAAGAAATGTTAGGTTATAGTCATATTAAAGCCATGGGCTTGTATAATGGTAAAACTATTGAGAGTGAAGAAATTCCAATCAAAATTTACTTGGGAAAAGTTTATGGACCAAAACCAATTGTTGCTAAAGATAAGTTTTTAGGAGTGGCATCTAATTTAGCAAAGGAATCTTGGAAGAATACAGGAATGTCTGCTTCGTTACAAACGGCACAAGCTATACTAGAAACAGGATGGGGACAATCTGTACCTGTAGATAAGTATACTGGTAAATTTTCTAATAATCTCTTTGGAATTAAAGGAAAAGGAACAGCGGGATCTGTTATATCCAATACATGGGAAGAATATAACGGAACTAAATTTAGAATTGATGCTGAATTTAGAGCTTATAACAATATCAATGAAAGTTGGGCAAACCATAAAGAGTTGCTTCTCAAAGCTGAGAGATATGGTATTTTTAGAGAAGTGATGCATAATAGTACTCAAGGAGCTTGGGCATTAAGAAGGGCAGGATATGCAACAGATTCTGGATATCCTATAAAGTTAATGAATATAATAAAACAATATAAATTAGATGAATTAGATAAGATAGGTATATAGAAGGATGGATTACTCCATCCTTTTTATATGTAAAAAATATAGGAAAAAAGAAGGAATTTTTAAATTTATATAGAATAGATTAAATAGGCTTAATAAAATGGGGTAAGGGGGAGAAGAATTTGTCTCAGGATTATAATAAACCTTGGGAGAGTCCAGAGTCTAAGAATAATGATAATGTAATGACTATTGGAGAATGGATAGGGGTACTAATTATACTTGCTGTTCCCATCCTAAATATATTAATGTATGTTTTATGGGCATTTAGCAGTGGAACAAATAAAAACTTACAAAATTTTTGTAGGGCAACTTTAATAATGGCTGCTATTACAATTGCATTTGGTATGTTAATTGGTGGATGTTCATATATCTAAAGATTAAAATAGATAGAAAGGAAGGAAAATAAAATGAACAAGGTATTAATTGTTGTCGATATGCAAAATGATTTTATAGATGGGGCATTAGGTACAAAAGAGGCAGTTAATATTGTCCCAAATGTAATTCAAAAAATAAAGAAATTTAAAGGTAAGGTAATATATACAAAGGATACTCATAACAAGGATTATTTATCTACTCAAGAAGGAAAAAAGTTGCCTGTAGAGCATTGTATAGAGGGTACACCTGGATGGGAATTACATAAAAATATTCAAGAATTAATCGAAGATGCTCAGACTAATATTTATAATAAAGATACCTTTTGTTCAAAGGAACTAGTCCAAGAATTGATAGAAATAGATAAAAAAGACAAAATAGAAGGAATAGAGCTAATAGGTCTTTGTACTGACATTTGTGTAATTTCCAATGCACTTCTAATCAAGGCATTTCTACCAGAGGTGAAAATATCAGTAGATGCAAAGTGCTGTGCAGGAGTGACTCCCGAAAGCCACCAAAATGCCTTAAATGCGATGAAGATGTGTCAAATTGAGATTACAAATTGAAAGGATGGATTAATCCATCCTTTCTAATATAACCTTAGTAACCTTTTCAGGTATTCCAATAGGTTCCACTATTATTTCTCCAGTATATTCTTTAGATTCTAATAATCCTTTTTTAATTAGGTGGAAGGTAATAGTCTTATTTGATTTAACAGAAATGCCAAGGATTTCTCCTGTATCTCCATCTAACCCAGAAGGAATATCAACTGAAAGAATATTATTCGAATAATGATTGATTAAAGAAATTACCTCTTTATAAATATCTTCAACATCTCTAGTTAGTCCAATTCCGAATATTGAATCTATAGTTAAATCATTTTTTACTAAGGATTTTTTAAGAATTTCTAGCTCTTTTTCTCCAGTTATATGAATAAATTTTAGCTCCATGTTTTTAAGTATATTTAAATTAATGTTAAAGTCCTTGGTTCCTTTGTCTAAATTACCAACAATAAATAAATCCACATTTTTTCTATTTATTATAAGATGACGAGCTATAGCCAGACCATCTCCACCGTTATTCCCAACTCCGCATATTAGGGTAATACTGTTCATCCTATCTAAATCAATATTATCTATTACTCTGAGAGCAGCATTCTCCATTAGAACTATGCTGGGAATGCCAATTTTCTCTATGGCGTAGAAGTCCATAGCTTTCATTTCTTCACAACTAATTGCAAGCATAAGAAACACGCTCCTTTCAAGATTATTATATATCTTATGGGGAAGAGTAGCAATAATACATAATCGATGTAGCATATTCTATTTTCTATTGATATATAATTTATAAGGCGTCAAGGTATGATATCAACAGCTGGGATCATAGAGAATGTACGTTGACAATATTTTGTAATATTGGTAATATTTAATCAACTATAGACTTTAGGGAGGGATTAGATGTATATTTTTCCAGAGAATCTTTATACAGATGTAAGATTAGAAGATACTTCTATCAGTGAAATTACCTACCAAAATGGGGAGCTAAGACAAAATCTAAGAAGAAATCATAAAGGGGGATTCATTAGAATATTTGATGGACAAAGGTGGTACTACAGTTCAACTACAGATACAGATAATATTCAGGAAGAAATAAATAAACTTGCACTTATGGCTAAGGAAAATAAAAAAATTAATGAAAATCCTGTAGTTGAAAAATTTGAGATTAATACGGGAGAATTTCTACAATTTAAAGAAAATGATATATTAAATATAAGCCAAGAGGAAAAACTTAATCTTTTGAAGTCATATTTTTCAATTATAGAGGATACACAAGAAATAAAAATGTGGAGGGCAATATATATTGACCATAAAACTACAAAACAGTTTTTTTCAAGCAAAGGTGCGGATTTAAAATTTGATTATCAGACATGTGCTGTTGCATTCAGATATTCTCTAAATGTAGATGGCAAGACTCTAGATAGTAGCTATGATAAGACTACTATAGATTTTAATGAACTTAAAGCATTGCATGAGAAACTTAAAGATAAGATAGATAAAGATATTATTTATACTAAAGGTGCTAAGCCTATTAATCCAGGTAAATACACTGTTATATTCTCACCTATTGCAACGGGAGTATTCACTCATGAAAGCTTTGGACATAAATCTGAAGCAGATTTTATGGTTGGAGATGAAACCATGATGAAAGAATGGACTATTGGTAAAAAAGTAGGAGTAGATAATCTATCTATAGTTGATAGGGGAGATATTCCAGGAAGTGGATTTGTTCCTTTTGATGATGAAGGTACTAAGCATAATAAAACTTATTTAATTAAAGATGGAATTCTTTCAGGCAGGCTTCATAGTAGTGTAACAGCTGAATCTCTTAAAGAGAATACAACAGGTAATGCAAGAGCGTTGAATTTTGAGTTTGAACCTATAGTGAGAATGACTACCACTTATATTGAAGCTGGAGATGAAACTAAAGAAGAACTTATCTCAGAGGTAGAAGAAGGTATATTAGTTGAAGATATAAAACATGGTTCAGGTATGTCTACATTTACCATGGCACCTAGTATCGCTTATATGATAAGAGACGGAAAGATTGCAGAGCCTGTAAATGTTGCAGTTATTAGTGGAAATGTAATGGAGACTTTATATGAAATAGATGGCATCTCAAAAGAAATAGAAATTCTTTCTTTCTCATTGGGAGGTTGCGGAAAATTTGAACAATGGCCACTTCCAGTAGGTATGGGAGGTCCTTATATTAGGGTAAAAAATATTACGGTACAGTGAGGAGGGATTTCTATGATTAAAGAAAAATATATTAAGAATTTAAAGGAAATAAGTATAAATATTCTTCAATCAAATATAAAATCTGTAAGGAAAAAAGATATTACTAAAACAGGGTTTAGAGTATATGAAAATGGATTTGTTGGTATCGCAGGAGCTGTGGGAAAAGTAGATGAACTTGAGCTGGAAAAAAGAGCAATTGAGAATTTAAGGCTTGAAATACCGTACCCTTACGAGCCATCCACTAATCTTGTGAAAAAAGTAGACTATAGAAAAGAAACATTGTCTCATGAGGAATTTGTAAAAGAAGTAGAAGAATTACTTGAAATATTAAAGAAAGAATTTCCAGACTTCATTTTTTCAAATAATATCTATATCAAAGATTTTGAAACTAAATTGATAAATAATAAGGGGATCGATTTAACTCATATAGATAGAGTAGTTGTAGCATCAATTGTAATAAAAGAAAAGAATTCGGTGAATGTATTTGATGCTCTTTCAACCTATATAGATAGGGAATATAGCAGAGATAAGATTTTAAACAATATAAGGGGAATGCTAACAGCTTATAAGAACAAGATTGAGCTACCTTCTAAAGGAAAACGGCCTGTAGTCTTTATAGCAGATGATGGACTTACTTTAATGAAGGTAGTAGAGGAAATGAACGGATATAAGGTGGGCACAGGTGCTTCATTGTTTAAGGATTTCATAGGAGAGAAAAAATTCAGCGATAAATTTACATTATATCAAAGTGCAGAGGAAGAAGAGTTATCGGGAGTTGAGTTTTTTGATGCAGAGGGTGTAGTAAATCCTGACTATAAATATACTTTAATTGAAAATGGAAGAATAATAACCCCATATACAGATAAAAAAACTGCATCACAATTTAACTTACCGCTTACAGGAAGTGCATCAGCAGAATATGATAAGGTTCCCTCTTTGGCACCTAGAAATCTTGTTGTAAAATCTAGCGATAAAACTTTAAAGGAATTACTAAATGGGCAGCTGGGCATAGCAGTTCTAATAGCTTCCGGTGGAGATTTTACCCAAGAAGGAGTATTTGGGACACCTGTTCAATTAGCATTCTTAACTGATGGAGAAAAATTATTAGGACGACTTCCTGAACTTACTATATCAGGTGAGCTATATTCAATGTTTGGTGATGATTTCGTTGGAAAGTCTCAAGACAAATTATTAGGACAAAAGGCTATAGTGTTTAACTTAGATGTGGATTATATCTAAAAGAATGTAAAACTAATATTGATGCAATAAAGTCTATTCTTTATAATAAGGGATAGGCTTTATTTATTTGCTTTGAAAACAGGTATAGATTTCATAATATTTCATTTTCTATAAAAGTTCTATAGACTTCTTAAAATCAACTAGTGTTCAAATTTAACCTATATTCTTTTCCTGCCGATATATAATTTATAGGATAGGAGAAGGGGGTTGATCATATGAGAATAACAGGGAGTCAATTTAAATTTAACAATCTTATGCAAAATAACAAACGAAATATAGGATTTAAACCTTGGAATAGTAAGACAATTACATCGGGACAAAATATATTTGGATTTAATATAAAACAAAATAAGGATAAAAAAGTAGATAATGGTGGAAATATAGGAGATATGATGAGTAAGAAGATTAGAGATGATATAATTGCAGATAAAATTGCTAAAAAGATTGCAAGAGGTGAAAATATTACAGCAGAAGAAAGAGCGATGCTTATGGAAATGGCACCTGATAAGCTTGAAAAAGCGATGCAAGCAAGTAAAAGGCGAAAAGAAATAGAGAGCAGAATAAAAACTGCTAAAACTAAAAAGGAAGCCAGGGAAATAATATTACAGGCTAGGGTAGAAGCAAAGATTGCCTTTGACAAAATTGATAAAGTCTACGGTGAATACTTTATGGAAGCAGTAAATAAGATTGAAGAAGATTATAGTAAAAAGAATATAAAAGACAATGATGATATTACCAAATTGGCCACAGATAAAGAAAAGACTAAAGGGATTGATATTAAACTATAGGAGATAAAGAATATATAAGTAAAACGAAGAACCTCTTCACTCACCACTATAGTACAGGATTCATATTATATATGGAATAATAAAAAAATGGTGGTGAGAAGATGAGTGAAAATGGATGTTTAACTCTAGGGATGAAGGCCCCAGATTTTACTGCGATGTCAACCTTTGGTCCTATAAAATTATCTAATTATGCAGGAAAATGGATAGTGCTATTTTCTCATCCAGGAGATTTTACTCCTGTGTGAACCACAGAATTTATTGCTTTTGCAAGGCAATATGATTCTTTCGTGGAGAGAAATACACAACTTCTAGGAATTAGCTTAGATGGAAATCCATCACATCTTGCATGGGTTTATAATATTTATCAAAATACGGGAATTCAGATTCCTTTTCCAATAATAGCGGATAAAGATATGAGTATCTCTAAAATGTATGGAATGATTGCTCCAAGTGTAAGCACAAATACTACAGTAAGAAATGTGTTTATAATAGATGATAAACAGATTATCAGGGCAATACTCGTATATCCATTGACCAATGGAAGATATATACCTGAGATAATAAGGCTTTTAATAGCTTTACAGACAACTGATATGTATGGAGTAGCAACTCCAGCAGATTGGCTTCCAGGACAGCCAGTAGTAGTACCAGCACCTACAACTTATGAAGAACTTCTTAGAAGGGTAAGTGGTGAAGAAGGATATTATTGTGTTGATTGGTATTTGTGTTTTAAGAACATATACTAGATAAATGAACAATAGTCTAATAGTTTTGTATATTCTACAAAACTATTAGACTATTGTTATCTCTCCATCATAAGGTTTCATCATAGATTTTAGAGTATCTAAATTTCTAAAGTTTATATCTAGCCAATATTCTTCCATTTCCTTAGGTAAAATTACAGGCATTCTATGGTGGATTTTTTTCATATCCTCATTAGCATCTGTAGTTATTATTGTAAAAGATTCTTGTTCTTGACCATTTTTATTTCTAAAAATATTATATAAACCAGCTAAGGAAAAGATGTTTTCTTCTTTAACGGAGATTCTTCTTTTAATCTTCTTTCCATCTAAATTTTCCCATTCAAAGAAACTGGTTGCAGGGACTAAGCATCTCTTGTTATAAAAGGAATTTCTAAACAATGGTTTGATATCTACTGTTTCAGCTCTTGCATTTATTATAGGTTTTTTAGTAAACTCAGGCATAAATCCCCATTTCATCATTGATAATTGAATATTATCTTTATTTATTACAATAGGAACTGTATTTGTGGGGAATATTTCATCTGGTAATTTAAATTCCTCCATGTTTTTTATAGCTTTATATCTTTCTATTAATACATCTATACTAACATCTAAAGAAAATCTACCGCACATAACATCACCTAACTTTTCTATTTTATAATGTTATCTTATATTATACCCATAAAATTAATGAAGATATAGGATAAAAGAATGATATAATGAAAAATAATATATTGTAGCTTATTAAAGAAAATTGATATTGACGTAGCTACTATAATAGAGATAAACTAGATAAAAATACAATGAAAATATATTGAGAAAATAATAAGGAGGAATATAGTGGCTGAAGTAAAATATGAAATAAAAGAAAACTTAGGAATATTATCAGAATCAGCAAAAGGCTGGACAAAGGAACTCAATTTAGTATCATGGAACGATTATCCTGCAAAATATGATATAAGGGAATGGGACCCTGATCATCTAAAGATGGGAAAGGGAGTCACTTTTTCCGCAGAAGAGCTAAAGAAGCTTAGAGACATATTAAATGAATTAGATTTATAACTAAAATATAATTGTATAAAAAGGATGGATTTAATTCCATCCTTTTTATTTACTAAAATACTAATATATGAGAATTTTGGGTATAGGAATATCATAGAATAATCTTGTGGGGAGGAGAGATTAAATGGATTTAAAGAAAGAATCTTTAGAATTACATAAAGGCAATAGAGGTAAATTAGAAATCAAAAGTAAAGTTCAAATAAAAGATTATAAAGATTTAAGTATAGCATATTCACCAGGAGTGGCAGCTCCATGTACTGAGATAAAGGGGAATTTAGATTTAGTATATGAATATACTAATAAAGGGAATATGGTGGCAGTAGTGACTGATGGTTCTGCTGTATTAGGGTTAGGGAATATAGGGGCCCAAGCAGGATTACCTGTAATGGAAGGAAAGGCTATTTTGTTTAAGACCTTTGCAGATATAGATGCAATTCCTATATGTTTGAAAAGCCAAGAGATTGAAGATATTATCTCTACGGTAAAAAATATATCTCCTACCTTTGGTGGAATAAATTTAGAAGATATCTCTGCTCCTAGATGTTTCGAAATAGAAGAAAGGCTTAGAAAAGAACTAGATATACCAGTATTTCATGATGACCAACATGGCACGGCAGTTGTAGTTTTAGCCGCTATAATAAATTCTCTAAAAATAGTAGATAAAAAGAAGGATAATATATCCATCGTAATAAATGGAGCTGGCGCTGCTGGGATTAGCATAGCTAAGCTGCTAATGGAGGATGGATTCAAAAACATAATTATATGTAATAGAAAAGGTATATTGGAATATGATGATTCTTCTTTAGACAGATATAAAAAAGAAATAGCTAAAATAACTAATCCTAAAAAAGTGAAAGGAGGCTTGAAAAAAGCTTTAAGGAATGCTGATATTTTCATTGGAGTGTCAACCTCGAATATATTAGTGAAAGAGGATATTGAAAATATGAATAAGGACCCAATAGTACTTGCTATGGCAAATCCTAATCCTGAAATAATGCCAGAAGATGCAAAAATAGCTGGTGCAAGAATCATAGGTACAGGGAGATCTGATTATCCAAATCAAGTAAACAATGTTCTAGCTTTCCCTGGGATATTTAAAGGTGCATTAAATGTACGTGCAAGAGATATTAATGAAGAAATGAAGTTAGCGGCAGCTTATGCTATTTCTAGTGCTATTAAAGAAGAAGAGTTAAATGAAGAAAATATTCTTCCAAATATTTTCGATAAAACAGTCGTAGATAAAATTGCCAAAGCTGTTTCTAAGGCGGCTAAAGAAACAGGTATGGCTAGAATATAGATTTTATTATAAGGGGGATTTTATGAGCTATATTGTAAGAGAGGTAGAGAATTTTTTTAAAATTATTAAACTAAAGGAATTTAGAAAGACAGAGGGGGTTGCTTTTGATGTAATGGGAAAATCTATGGTTCCAAAGGTTGATGCCATAGATAGGGTATTACATAGGAGAGGAGCTATTTCACCTGGAACAGTTGGAGAAGTAGCAAGACCTTGGTATATGCATCCACATCAAGAAGATAACTTATTTGTACTTCATGGAAAAAGGTATGTAGAGTTATATACTAAAGAGCATGGAAGGATAGAAAAGTTTATAATTACTCCAGATTATATAGAACATAATGGTGAACTTATAGTGGAAGGCGGTGGATTAATTACTTGGACAACAAATGTATTTCATAGGATAATAAGTGGAGAAGATGGATCAGCCTCCATAAACTTAGCAACTCATCTTGAAGGATTTGATATAAGAACAAACTTTAATATTTATGATTTGAATGAAGATACTGGGGAGTATCGATTAATTAGGGAAGGATATAAAGATCAAAAATAGAAAAAATAAAGAATGAGTCATGAAAAATGACTCATTTAATTTTGTCTTTTTCTTTTTCTATCTATAATAAGTCCAGAGAAGGTATTACCTATAATCATTGATAATAGCAGCATTACTGAAATAATTCTAGCCAAGTCTGCAAATCCAGTGTTTTCAGGACTGTAAAGAGTAAACATATATACAATCAGTATTATTCCAATATATGATGGTAAATATAATATTAATTTATTCATAGTAAATTTTGTAGCAACATAGCTATAGAGAACACCTATTGTCATGGATACTAGTAGAATCATAATAAGTTTATTCATCTAATATTATCTCCATTTCCTAGTAATTAATATATTAAATATTTTCATATTCTCTTTTTAATATTCCCATAAACAGAGTATCTGTATACTTTCCATCTGTAAAGAAATTTTCCCTTATTCTGCCTTCTTCCTTAAACCCACATTTCTCATAGCAACGAATAGCTCTTTCATTATAAGATCTTACTTCTAAATCTAATTTATGAAGGTTTAGCCTATTAAATGCAAATTCTTGTATCAATTTAATAGCTTCAGTTCCATAACCTTTACTAAATTATCCTTAGTACCTATTACAATACCTAAGGTACCGATTCTATTAATCCAGTCGATTTTTATTAAGTCAATTTGTCCAATATATTCTTCAGTTTCTTTTTCTGCTATAATAAAACCTTTGATATTAGAATTACCTTGTAACATAGAACTTAAGAAATTTTCAGTTTCATTTAAAGTGTGTGGATATAGAAATATATTACTTAAATATTTTGTGATTTCAATATCGTTCACCCATTTTCTTATACAAGTTAAATCTTCTTTTCTATACTCTCTTAACATAATTCTCTCACCGATTAATCTAGCCAATATATCCACTCCTTATATTTTTTATCGTATATTATATCACAAAAGAGCATGATGACAATATAAAATTTCTTGCATAAATTCAGTAATTATTATAGGATAATATAAAATAATCCTTGAGGTGAAGAAATGGAATTACTAAAACAAAGAATAGTTAAAGATGGCACACTTAGAGAGGGTAATGTTATAAAGGTAGATAGCTTTCTCAATCATCAAATAGATATAGATTTATTAAATGAAATAGGCAAGGAATTTAAAGCCAGATTTGCATCGGAAAAAATAGATAAAATCCTTACTATAGAAGCATCAGGTATAGCAATAGCCGTTATTGCAGCTCAACATTTTAGAGTACCTGTAGTCTTTGCAAAGAAAACAGATTCAAAAAACTTAGATGAGAATACATATGAAAGCTCTGTATATTCATATACAAAAGATAAAACTTACACTATAAGAGTATCTAAAAGATATTTAAATGAAGGAGAAAATATATTGATAATAGATGATTTTCTCGCGAATGGAAAGGCTGCTGAAGGTCTAATAGATATAATAGATAAAGCAAAATGTAATACTGTAGGTGTAGGTATTGTAATAGAAAAGGGATTTCAAAAAGGTGGAGATAAGATAAGAAAACAGGGAATAAAGCTAGAATCCTTAGCTATTGTTGAATCAATAAATAATGGAGAGATAGTTTTCAGATAATAATAATACTTCAAAAAAGATCAGTCTAAAGGAAAAGTTAGGCAGATCTTTTTTATTTCAATAATTAGTAGGACACAATTCCTACTTTTTTTTAAATATGATATAATTTATAAGAAATTTATATCTTTTTAGGACAGATGTCCTTCATTATAATATGAACTTTATTATATACTTTAAGGAGTGGGACTTTTGCATATAATTGAAATTATTGAGTCTAATAGGGCTATAAAAAAGATGTTAAGAGATTGTCCATATGAAATCTTAAGTAGATGGGAATTCAAGGAATATTCTAAGGGACAGATAATCTGTTATCAGGATATGCAATATGAATACTTTTATATTATAGTTAAAGGTTATGCTAATATATCTCTAACTGCAGAAAATGGTAAGAAGTATTCTCAAGCTATTTATAAAAAAGGAGATTATTTTGGAGAGTTAGAAATTTTTGATAATAAACCTTATATTTGTTCTATTGAGGCTTTAACTGATATCCAAGTAATTTGTATAAGCAGAGAACATTTTTTAAAATGGATTGATAAAGATAGACATTTTTCTCTGCATATAACTAGAACATTATGTGACAGCTTTTATAAGCTATCAAGATTAGCAGGAGAAAATACGTTGTACTCCTTAAAATATAGAATATGTAATTACCTGCTATATAGATTAGATTCAGGAGTTAAATCTAGTGTTGGGATAGAAATTGAAGTAGATAAAGAGCAGCTAAGTGAACGGTTTGCGGTTACATCTAGGAGTATAAATAGGGTACTTCAACAGCTAAAAGAAAGTAAGATTATAGATGTATCAAGTAATTCTATTAATATTATTGATATAGAAGGGTTAAAGAAAGAAGAAATTTTAAGTAGAAAAGAATAACTATGTTAGTAAAATCGAAGGAAGTCGATTTTATATAATAAAATTAATGAGGGGGAGTTTTCCTTGAAAAAGAAATTTATAATTCTACTAGCAGTAATGCTAATGGTATCTGGAGCATTAGTTGGATGCAAAAAAACTGATGATTCAGGTGCAAAGGATGTACCAGCTGCTAATGATACGCCAGCTGTTGATGATGTAACAAAAGAGGGATTAGTATTAGCAGGTGGTTTAGGTGACCGTTCATTCTATGATTCATCCCATGAAGGTGTAGAACAAGCTAAAAAAGATTTAGGCATTGAATACAAAGTATATGAATGTAGAAATGATGCATCATTATTAAATGATCAATTAGTACAAGCTTCACAATATGCTTCAATCGTAGCAGTAGTGGGACATGAATTCTATGATGCTGTACAAGAAATTGCAGAGGAGTTTCCAGAGGTTTCTTATATATATGTAGATAATGAAATTGAAGGAATTGACAATCTAATCACTGTATCTTATGCAGAAAATGAAGGATCATTTTTAGCAGGTGCTTTAGCAGCTATGCTTACAACAGAAACTTCTATAGAAGGTATAGATGAGAATAAACTAGTAGGTATGGTTGGAGGAAGGGATATTCCTGTAATCAGAAATTTCCAAGCTGGCTATGAAGCTGGTGCAAAGTATATTGATCCAGAGGTAGAAGTTAAGACTTTATTTGCTGAAGACTTTGAAGACCCAGCAAAAGGTAAAGAAAATGCAACAACTCTTTATTCAATGGGAGCAGATATCGTATTTCAAGTAGCAGGAAAAACTGGTGAAGGTGTGTTTGAAGCTGCTAAAGAAATGGGAAAATATGCCATAGGAGTAGATACTGATCAACGTCATATAAATCCTGATGTTATAGTTGCTTCTATGGTTAAAAAAGTAGGAAAATCAATTTATGAAACCATAGAAAATATACAAAATGATAAAATAGAAAAAGGTAAAGTAGTTTATTATGGTTTATCCCAAGATGGTGTAGAAATGGGATATGGTACAGACGATATGGCTCAATTTGCAACAGAGGATATGAAGGCAAAGCTTGAAGATATTAAAGCTAAAATCATCAGTGGAGAAATTAAAGTACCGACAGGTAAATAATGTAAAATGGAGAAGTGGCTATCTACTTCTCCATTTTACAATAGTTATATAAGATAGAGAGGTGACAATTTAAGTGGATGAAAAACTTTTAGAGTTAAGAAATGTATCGAAGCAATTTCCAGGAGTATTAGCCAATGATAATATAAATCTTAACATAAGAAAAGGAGAAATTCATGCTATTATTGGAGAAAATGGTGCTGGAAAATCCACATTGATGAACATATTATATGGACTTCATCAACCAACTACAGGAGAAATTTATTTCAATGGTAATGCTGTAAAGTTAACTAGTCCTTTAGATGCAATAGGACTAGGAATTGGTATGGTACATCAGCATTTTATGCTGGTACCCTCATTCACTGTGGCAGAAAATATAGTATTAGGTATAGAACCTAGAAAGAGTAAAGTGTTTGTAAATAAGGAAAAAGCAATCGAAGTTACAAGAGAATTATCTAAGACTTATGGTCTAATGGTTGACCCCATGCTTAAGGTAGAGTCCTTATCTGTTGGAATTCAGCAGAGGGTTGAGATATTGAAAGCACTTTATAAGGGAGCAGATATATTAATTTTAGATGAACCTACAGCAGTTTTAACCCCACAAGAAACAGAGGAATTATTTAAGGTTATAAGAAAATTAGTGGATGAATTAGGTAAGACAATAATAATAATTACTCATAAGCTTCAAGAGGTGTTATCCATATCTAATAGAGTAAGTGTTATGCGACAAGGAAAGATGATAGGCACTGTAGATACTAAAGATGCCAATGAACAAATATTAGCAGAGATGATGGTAGGTAGAGAGATATTATTTGATAAATTAGATAAAAAACATACTGAAAAGAAAGAAGTATTGCTAGCAGAGGGATTAAGAGCTAGAGACAACAGAGGTCTTTTAGCTGTAAAAGATATTAATCTTAGCTTGAAATCTGGTGAAATACTTGGAATAGCAGGAATAGAAGGAAATGGTCAATCTGAACTAGTGGAAGTACTGACTGGACTTAGAGAGAAAGATTGTGGACAAATTTTTATCAACGGAATAGAGTATTCAGATAAATCTCCTAGAGATATAAGAAATCTAGGAATTGCTCATGTACCTGAAGATAGATTGGCTATGGGAATGTCTAAGGACGCAACTATTTCAGAAAACATACTTATGGGGAATCAGTATAAAGAACCTTATGCAGTCAAAGGATTGCATTTAAATAAATCAAAGATTAGAGGAAAAAGTAAAGAATTAATAAAGAAATTTGATATAAGAACTCCTTCAGAGGAAGTTTATGCAGGGAATTTATCTGGGGGAAATATGCAAAAAATGATTATTGCTAGAGAATTCTCTTTTAATACTCCTGTATTAATTATATCCCAACCTACAAGAGGAGTAGATATTGGAGCAATTGAATTTATTCATAGCCAGATAATTGAAAAGAGGAATGAAGGTTGTGCTATTTTATTGATTTCAGCAGAGTTAGATGAAATATTTAGATTGTCAGATAGGATTATGACCATTTATGAGGGAAGTATTACTGGTGAATTCAATGAGGGAGAGGTATCAAAGCAAGAAATAGGCCTTTATATGACGGGAAAAAATATGAGTAGCTGGAGAGAAGGTGTATAGGATGAAAAAGATATTTGGAAAAGAAAATTTAGAATATATAACTTCACTTTTTATATCTATATTTGCTTCATTATTAATAGGTGCTTTAATTATGATAGCAAATGGAAGAAGTCCCTTAGTGGGTTATAGTGCTTTATTACAAGGAGCATTTGGTTCAAAGTATAATATAGCCACAACCTTTGCTAAAACCGTTCCATTAATATTGACTGGATTGGCAACTGCCATATCTTTTAGGTCGGGCATATCAAACATTGGTGGGGAGGGGCAACTTTATTTAGGTGCATTTGCTGCTGCTTATGTAGGTATAACCTTTACCAATTTACCAGGGCCTATTGGCATAATCTTAGCAGTTCTTGCAGGAGCTGTTGTAGGAGGAATTTATGCATTTTTTCCTGCTCTATTAAAGGTAAAGTATAAGGTGGACGAGGTTATTACCACAATAATGTTAAATACAGTGGCTACATTATTTACTGCATATTTGGTTAATTATCCATTTGCTGCATCCCAAGGTAAAATGGGAGGGACAGAAATCATAGCAGAGCAATTTCAACTATCTCGATTAGTGAAGCTATCTAAATTAAATACTAGTATATTTTATATGGGTATCATCGCCATAGTTATCTATTATTTAATGGAGAAAACTTCCTTTGGATATGATTCCAAAATGGTTGGACAAAACAGCTTATTTGGAAGATATGGAGGAATAAAGGATAAGAAACAAATGGTAATAGCCATGGTAATATCAGGAGGGCTATGTGGTATTGCTGGAGTATTTGAGGTTGTTGGAGTTCACTATAGATTTTTACAGCATATATCTCCAGGATATGCATTTGATGGTATGTTAATAGCTCTAATAGTAAGAAACAATCCTATAGGAGTAATATTAATGTCCATATTCTTTGGCGGTTTAAAAACAGGTTCCATTTCTATGGAGAATGCTACAGGAATACCATCAGAATTAGTTCTAGTGATTCAATCTATAATAATTCTATTTATTGCTGGGGAATCAGGATTCAAAAATATCTATAAAAATTGGAGATTGAAGAAAGTTGCTCAAAGGAAGGTAGGTGAAGAAAATGTTTAAGGAACTTTTCAATCTAGCATTAGTGCAACATACCATAAGAACTGCTACACCACTTATTCTAGCTGCATTAGGAGGATTACTTACTCAACAAGCAGGAATACTTAATATAGGTATGGAGGGGATGATTCTCCTAGGAGCATTTTTTGGTGTAGTAGGAAGTTACTTCTTTGGTAGTGCCTTTGCTGGAGTAGCTTTAGCAGCATTTATAGGTCTATTGATAGGATTGATATTTGCATTATTTGTTATAGATCTAAAATCAGATGAATTTGTAATAGGTATAGCTATCAATATTTTCGCAGGAGGACTAACAGTATTTTTATTAAGAAGCATATTTGGAGTTAAAGGAGCTTTTTCTTCACCAGATATAATACCTTTACCAAGATTGAGCTTTCCATTTATAGCAAATATTCCCTTATTAAATACTATATTTAACAATCATACTATATTTATTTATATTAGCTGGATTTTTGTAATACTGACTTATATATATCTATATAAGACTCCACAAGGTATCTGGTTACGTGCGTCTGGAGAATATCCAAAAGCACTGGAGACAGCTGGAATTAGTCCAAGAAAAATGAAATATATTAGCTCAATGGCTTGTGGAATATTATGTGGCTTAGCTGGTGCTCACCTTTCTTTAGGATATTTAACCCTATTTACAGAAAATATGAGTGCGAATAGAGGGTTTATCGCCTTAGCGGCAATAATATTTGGTAAGGCTAATCCAATAGGCACTTTTTTTGCAGCTTTATTATTTGGTTTTTTTGATGCTTTAGGTACTAGATTACAAGTAATAGGAATTCCTTCTCAATTTACTCAAATGATTCCTTATTTAGCAACTATATTTGCATTAGTTATTGTAACTAGGAGACAAGTAGCGAAAATGAAGAAAAATAGTGAAGGGGTAAAGAGCATTGAAAGTTAAAAGATATGATGTAGTCGTTATAGGTGGAGGAATAGGAGGATATTATAGTGCTAGAGCTTTAAAGAGAGAAGGAAAGGCTGTAGCTATAATAGAAAAAAATTCATTTGGAGGTACTGCTCTTAGATGGGGAGCATTACCTGTAAAAAAGGTATTGGATTCATTTAAAGGTATAAAAAAACATGATCATACTGAAATAAAGAAAACTAGGGAATATCTTATAAGAAAATGGGACGAAGATTTAAGGAGATTAGAGAGTAAAATAAAAGATAATCTATTGGAAGATAAGATCGACATATACTTTGGAGATGGTGAATTTTTAGACTCAGAAACCTTTAAATTGAGAGAGGATGTAATAGAGACTGAATATTTTATCATTGCTACAGGAAGTGAACCTGCTAGTATAAAAGATATTGTAATTGACGGGACAAATATAATAACTCACAGAGAGGCTATAGATTTAAAAAATATGCCTAAGAGTATAACTATTTTAGGTGGAAATGTGGAAGGCATAGAATTTGCAGCTTTATATGCTGAAATGGGAGTAGAGGTTACCATCATAGAAAAAGAAAACAATATTCTATTTGAGAACGATGTAGATTTGGTGTATCCCATAGAAGAACATCTTAAGTCAAGAGGTGTAAGGATACTAAAAGGGATAGGTGCTAAAAATGCAGAAGTAGGTCGGACAGGTGTAAAAGTATTACTTGATGATGGAAGAATGATTTCAAGTGAAAAGGCATTGGTCACATTTATGAGAAAACCAAATTTTCCGAGAGGGATTGAGAATACCAATATTAAGATCAGTGAAAATAAAATTATAGTGAATGAGAATTTATTAACTGATGAAAAAAATATTTTTGCTATAGGTGATATTAATGGGATTTTAGGAATGGCTCATGTGGCTGTTCAACAGGGTTTGAAAGTAGCAGATTATATTTTAAAAAATATCTCAGTAAATATATCATATGAAATTTTGCCTAGGGCAGTATTCACATTACCAGAAATGGCTGGAGTAGGCAGGCAGGAGTGGGAGTTAAAAAGAGATAATATTCCATATAAATTAGGAACTTACTCATTTAAAGATAGCTGGAGAGGTTGGGCAAGAAGCATAGAAGAAGGCTTTGTGAAAATCATACTAGATGAAAATAATAAAATTTTAGGCATATGGATGGTAGGCGAAAATGTATCTGAATACATTGGATTAATGGGATATTTGATAAAAGAAGAAAAAACAGCAGAGGAAATATTATCTAATTTAGTCATTCATCCTAGTTTGACAGAATCCATATTAGAAGCTTTGATCGAATCAAAAGATAAGAAGGTGATAAAATGAAGCAACCTCATATATTATGTGAAGATAAGGATATATCAGAATATGTAATACTGCCAGGAGATCCAGCGAGGGTGATGAAGGTTGGGGAATTTTTAGACTCATATGAGGAAATAGCCTATAATAGAGAATTTAGAACTATAAGGGGATATTATAAAGGTGTACCTATAACCGTTACTTCTACTGGAATAGGTGGGCCATCTGCTGCAATCGCTATAGAGGAGTTAATATCTTGCGGGGCAAAATATCTTATTAGAATTGGTTCAGCAGGAGCAGTTCAATCAAATATCAAACTAGGAGATTTGGTTATTTGCTCTGCGGCAGTAAGAGAAGATGGAACTACGAATATGTATATTTCACCAAACTATCCAGCAGTGTCAGATATTAAACTTACAAATTTAATTATAAATACATGTGAAGAATTAAAATATAATTATCATTATGGATTAGTTAGATCCCATGATTCCTTCTATATTGATGAAGAAGATGAAATAATGGAAAAGTGGAGTAGCAGAAATATATTGGCATCAGATATGGAAACAGCATCTTTATTTGTAGTAGGGCAACTTAGAGGTGTAAAAACTGCTAGTATATTAAATAATGTAGTGGAATATAAATCAGATATAAAAGAAGGCATTGTAGATTATGCTATGGAAGGTGTAGGACCAGTAGAAGGAGAAAAAAGAGAGATTATTTTAGCATTAGAATCCCTTGTAAAAATCCACAATCAAAAATAAGAATTATGAAAAATTGATATTAAAAAATCTTCTTATGAAACATAAGAAGATTTTTTAATTCATATATTTGAGAAATATAAATCTTACTAGTAGAGTAAAATGGGATTGTCAAAAAAGTAATTAGCTTATAATGCTAAAAACAGGGTATCACTATATTACTGTAATATATAAAAGGGGGACTTTGTATGAGTATTGGGAAGCTAATCAATGAATATGGAAAAGAATTTTCTCCATATATGAGAGGGTTGGTAAATCATTTACCTATGGCACAGCTAGCTCTATATCAAATGACTAAAGACTTGGAGAAGGTAAAATCCTATACTGAATCATATGTGAAAATAGTTAATATTGATCTAATCAAAACAGAATATCCACAGTGTAATTCCTTTGAAGAATGTCTTGGGAAAAGAGAACTATATGAATCCTGCTTAGAACTTGTAAAGAAAGAAATACAGAAAAAGAACATAAATGAGGTTATAAGATATGTACTTAATACCTATTCTTTAGGTATGTCATCTGGTCTTTTTCACGCATTAATTAGAGTAGCTTATGCAGTAGAAGGGTTAAAGATTGAAGAAGATTTAGTTGATGAGGTTGCCAGATCTCTAGCTTATTATATTACTACTTACAGAGAGGCAGATTTATTTAGAAGGAAAATCAGTGGTTTAAAAATTATAGAAGAAATGGATGGCATAATGAATAATTCACATATAAGAGAGTTACTAGAATCTAAAAACACAATGGGGCAAAAGATAAGGGCACTCTACGATGATGAAGAGTATCTTAAATTAGGCTTCGTTATTGATGGGAAGGAAGAGGAAAAAGTAAAAACTTTGCTTCATATACTATTACCATCCTTCATTAAATCCGGAAGCATAGTTATATTACATTGTATAACAGGTTTACATGCTCTAATAGTACTTAAAGAATACTATGATGATTTTGAGAATGTCTTAGATATTCTAACTACTTGTATCATTACTCATTTGCTAACACAAGACGATTTGTCGTTCATTAGCAAAAAAGATAGGATTATAGATTTTTCATGGAATAATATAATTAGTATGGGGAGAGAATCAACAGATGTTCATACTCTAAAACTAACCTATAGTTGTAGTCAGCTTTCTAAGCTATATGATATGATTGAATTGAAAAAAGCAGCGAAAAAAAGAATTCTAATGACTTAATAAATAAGTAACAAAAACGGTGTCAGGCACCGTTTTTGTTACTTATTCTTTATAAAATGTCGATATTTATATTCTTACTTGATGGTATACTTTCTTACCTTTTCTAATCATTATTTTTCCATCTTTGAAATCATCTAAGGTAACTTGCTTGTCTATGGAGTCTACTTTTACATCATCAATGGTGATACCACCTTGCTCTACAAGCCTTCTTCCTTCACCATTGGATTTAGTAAGTTCTAGTTCCTTCAATAGATCAAGTATTCCAATGCCTTTTTCAAATATAGCCTTATCCATTTCTGTAAATGGAATGGATCCTTCTTCCATTCCTCCTGCAAATAATGCTCGAGCTGCTTGTTGAGCTTTACTAGCTTCTTCTTCTCCATGAATCATTTTAGTTACTTCAAATGCTAATACTTCCTTAGCTTTATTGATTTCTGATCCTTCTAAAGCTCCCAGCCTTCTTACTTCATCCATTGGTAAGAAAGTAAGAAGTGCCAAGAATTTTTCTACATCTCTATCATCTACATTTCTCATGTATTGATATAACTCATATGGTGGTGTTTTTTCTGGATCAAGCCAGATAGTACCAGCTTCAGTTTTACCCATTTTTATTCCAGCTGCTGTAGTTAACAACTTAAATGTCATGGAATATACTTTATCTTGCTCTAATTTCCTAACTAATTCATATCCTCCAAGCATATTAGACCATTGGTCACTTCCGCCTAATTGCAGCTTACATTTGTGGTTTCTGTATAGATGTAAAAAGTCATAGGATTGCATAAGCATATATCCAAATTCAAAGAAAGTTAGACCCTGCTCCATTCTATTTTTATAACAATCAAATGTAAGCATTCTATTAACTGAGAAGTGAACACCTATTTCTCTCATAAAATTAACAAAGTTTAGATCTAATAACCAATCTGCATTGTTTACTATTATAGCCTTTCCTTCACTAAAATTAAGGAAATGACCTAATTGTTCTCTAAATCTGCTTGCATTGTAGTCAATGATTTCCTTAGTCATTACCTTTCTCATATCAGCCTTACCTGAAGGGTCACCTATCATAGTTGTTCCTCCACCAAGTAGCGCTATAGGTTTATGGCCATGTTTCTGCATATGCATCATAACCATGATTTGTAGGAAATGTCCTAAGGTTAAGCTATCGGCAGTAGCATCGAACCCAATATAGAATGGAACGGATTCTTTGCCTAGTAGTTCTCTTAAATCTTCTTCATAAGTAGCTTGATCTATATATCCTCTTTCTTTTAGGACATCAAATACATTTTGCATAAATATCCCTCCTAAATTATTAATGTCATATCATGCAGTTTCGCAACTCAAATTCATTTACTCGCTACCTCTATCTACCCCGTAGGGTATAATTCAGTGGTGTCCGATAGGACCTACGCTCATATGAATTTGGTTCTCGTTGCGTTTGACCTACTAAAGCTCACTGTCATTCGTTGTGTTAGGTCATCTTCCGCAGTCTCACTGCACAAATTCATTTGCTCATTATCATTCGCATGAATTTGGCGTTCGTTGCGTTTGACCTACTAAAGCTCACTGTCGTTCGCTAAGTTAGGTCATTTGCCGCAGTCTCGAAACTCAAATTCATTTACTCGCTACGCTCATATGAATTTGGTTCTCGTTGAGTTTGACCTACATCAACTCACTATCGTTCGTTGTGTTAGGTCATAAAAAAAGGGCTTCATCTCATCTAAAGGACGAGAGGAAACCCGTGGTACCACCTTAATTCGCATAAAGCCTCAACCACGTAACGTGTGGGAAACGCAATAAAATATTGAAACTCCAGAACTGTAATTCACTAACTTAAGGATATAGACTTCTCACCAATAGTCTATTCTCTGTGGATTTACCTTTAATTAGCTACTAGAATCTTTCATAGTTTATTATATAATTTTACTATATATTAATATAATATAAGAATAATGTCAAGAGGTGAAAAGAGTCCAGAAAGATTCTGGACTTAAATGTTAGCTAATCATTTAGATGATTTTATTCTTCCACTTTAAGTTCTACGCTATTTTCCCATAATCCATGAATATTACAATAGGATGACGCATATAATGTACCTGATTTTTCAGCTTTAAATCTAAGGGACACATTTGGCTCAGTAAGTAATCCACTTTCTCCGTGAGAAGTAAAATTACAAGAACCAATTTCAATTGGGAATTTATGTCCTTCTGGTTGGAAATATACCTTTATCCAAGATATGTAATGCTCGAATGTATTTGGATGTGCTATTTCTTCTCCAACAAGAACTTTAACATCTACTAAGTCACCTTTTTTAACTGTTTCAGATACATGAATTACAGGTACGTGTTTTTCACCTTTCCAATCCCCACTTTGATATAAGCTACTTAAATTTTTCATATATAAATCCCTCCATATTAATTATTGTTTTACATTCAATAGTTGTTATACCCAAATATTGAAAAAAATAATCAATATTATTAACTAAATAATTGTGATATAGAGTATAATAGAGTTAGATATTCTTTAAGGAGAGATGATATGGGAAACATTGAATTGATAGCCACTGCAACTTTTGGTTTGGAGGCTGTAGTTAAGAGAGAACTAATGAACTTAGGATATAATGATTTAAAAGTGGAGAACGGTAAGGTCACATTTACAGGGACAGAAAAGGATATACCAAAGACTAATTTATGGCTTAGGACAGCAGATAGAGTTCTTTTAAAAATGGGTGAATTTAAAGCTCTAACTTTTGAAGAGTTATTCCAGCAAACAAAAAAACTTCCATGGGAAGAGTGGATAACAGAAGATGGAAATTTTGTTGTGGAAGGCAAAAGTATAGACTCGAAATTATTTAGTATATCTGATTGCCAGAGAATAGTGGAGAAAGCAGTAGTAGAAAAGCTCAAAACTAAATATAATGTAGAGTGGTTTGAGAAGACTGGACCAAAGTATACTATAGAGGTTTCTCTATTAAAAGATATAGCGACTTTGACGATAGATACTTCAGGAGAAGGACTTCATAAGAGAGGATATAGGGATAGACAAGGTGATGCACCTATAAAAGAAACTTTGGCTGCTGCTATGATATTGCTTAGCTATTGGAATAAAGATAGAGTATTATTTGACCCATTTTGTGGATCAGGTACTATTCCAATAGAAGCAGCTATGATAGGTAGAAATATGGCTCCTGGTCTTGATAGGAGTTTTGCAGCAGAAGAATGGCCTAGGGTTAATAGTGAATATTGGCGTGATGCCAAAAAAGAAGCTTTTCAAGCTATAGACAATAAAACTAAATTACACATATTAGGATGCGATATAGATAGGAAATCAATTCTTCGTGCAAGAGATAATGCTGCTAATTTTGGATTAGAAGATGACATTGCATTTTTCATAAAGGATTTCAGAGATGCAGAATTAAAAAATGAATATGGTGTGGTTATTACTAATCCACCTTATGGTGAACGTATAAGTGAAAAGAGAGAGGTTGAAAGACTTCATAAAGATTTGGGTATTAAATTTAAAGAACTAGATACTTGGTCAGTTTATGTAATTACATCTAACGAAAATTTTGAAAAAGACTATGGAAAAACAGCGGATAGAAAAAGAAAACTATATAATGGAAGGATTAAAGTGGATTATTATCAATATTTTGGACCAAAACCCACGATAATTAACGAAGAACAATTAGTAAAGAACAATGAAAAGATAAAGGATTAAAGAACAAAAATTAATATATTATTTTAACAACTTTATATGTTTTAGTGTTTTTCAATCGTTAATTGTAAATTGTGCATTGTTGAAACATTGTAACTGTTAATTGTTAGTTGAACATTAAACAAATGGAGGGATAAAAATGACAATTTATACTAAAACAGGGGATAAGGGAACGACTAGCCTCTTTGATAACAAGAGGGTTTCAAAGGATGATATAAGAGTGGAGAGCTATGGAACAGTTGATGAACTAGGATCATTTATGGGATTAGCCAAGAACTACGTTGATGATGAGGAAATGTATGAAAAAATTCAAAACATACAAAATAAATTATTTACAGTAGCTACAAATTTAGCTACAGAGGATAGCGCAAAGGTTAAATATCATATAGTAGAGAAAGATATAGATGATTTAGAGAAGATAATAGATCTTTATATGGGCAGACTCAATAATCCTACGGGATTTATCATACCAGGCTCTGGTAAGAAATCAGCACATCTTCATGTGGCTAGGACTATATGTAGAAGAGCAGAAAGAAGAATTATTACCTTGTCGAAAATTGCAGAAATAGATCCACTAGTTATGAAATACGTAAATAGGCTGTCAGATGCGCTATATGCAATGGCAAGGTATTCTGAAGAGAAAGAAGTAACTGTTAGGTACTAAAGTATTAAATTGCAAAAATATGTAGAATTAATTTATTAAATGGTATAAAATAAATACAAGAATTAATTTACAAAATATTTAACATCATTAAATATTCTATATGGGTGATAAGCATGCTAAGAAAAGAAGATTTGAATTATGTAGAAAAGAAAATAGAAGAATACGGTATGCTAAACTACCACGTACTTGAGGGGATGGCAGATTGGGTTCGTGTTGTGGATAAAGAGGGGACTATTATATATGCAAATAAGACGATGAAAGAAGCTTTAGGACATAATATTGTAGGTATGAAATGCTATAAATCCCATGGTAAGGAAATGCCATGTAGCTTCTGTATTACAGATAGGAGTATAAATACTGGTGAAATTGTACAGAAAGAGGAGAAAATAAACGGAAGATATTTTTCTGTGAAATCTTCTCCTGTTACTAATTCAGATGGTAAAGTCTTTGCAGCTGTAGAAGTTTTTAGAGATGTAACTAGAGAAAGAAAATTGGAGTTAGAATTAATTGAAAAAAATAAGAAAATGAGTAAGGATCTTGGATTTGCTAAGAGGATTCAAGAGAGAATCCTACCTAATAAAGAAATATTAGGAAACATAAGTATCGATTATATTTATAGACCTTCTGAAATGTTAAGCGGCGATATGTTTGATGTTTTTTATATTGATGATGAAAATATAGGAATATATATATCAGATGTTTCAGGTCATGGTGTGGCAGCAGCTATGATGACTATGTTTATTAGGCAGACCATGAGATCTATAAAAGATGATATATCGGGGCCATCGGCTGCATTATCAGAATTATATCGAAGATTTAGTACATTAAATTTGGATGTAGATAAGTATTTTACAATATTTTATGGTGTTTTTAATAAATCAACTTATGAATTTAAATATTCTAATGCTGGACACAATGCAATACCTATTAAGTATAATAAAGATAATATGGAGATGCTAGAAATAAAGGGATATCCTATGACTTTGCTATTTGATGAAATATTCTATGAGGAAAAGGTTATTAAACTAAGTAAAGGTGATAAGATATTATTTTACACAGATGGAATTACAGAAGCCAAGGATAAATCAGGAGAAGAGTTTGGCATAGAAAGTGTAATGCAAATTATAAACAATCACGAAGAAAATATTTTAAACGAGATAAATAACAATATTGTAACCCATAGCTGGGGTGAGCAGCATGATGATTTCGCTTTAGTATTAATGGAAGTTATTAAATAAAATGGACTGAATTCTTCAGTCTATTTTTATGGTATAATATATCTGAAATAGGAATTGATTCCCAATAAAGAGTTTGATATAATATTAACAAAAGGGGGCTGATGTTTTGAGCTGGAGCAATTTGTTATTTAAGAAAGAGAGAAATATTGGAATTTTATCTATCAACAGACCAGATGCATTGAATGCGCTAAATTCAATAGTATTAGATGAATTAAATGAAGCTATAGATGTAATTAATAATGACGAAGATGTCCATGTAATTATATTAACTGGAGAAGGAAGAGCTTTTGTAGCTGGAGCAGATATAGGAGAAATGAAGAATATGAATCCTATAGAAGCTAGGGCTTTTGCTGAAAAGGGATTATCATTATTTAGAAAGATAGAGCTTTTAGAAAAGCCAGTTATAGCTGCTATAAATGGTTTTGCTTTAGGTGGTGGATGTGAACTTTCTATGAGTTGTGATATTAGGATAGCATCAGAAAAGGCTAAGTTTGGACAACCAGAAGTTGGTCTTGGTATAACTCCAGGATTTGCAGGTACTCAAAGGCTATCTAGGCTTGTGGGAATAGGTAGAGCAAAGGAACTTATTTTTACTTGTGATATAATTAGTGCGGAAGAAGCATATAGAATTGGTTTAGTTAATAAAGTTGTACCAGGCCAAGAACTAATGACTTCTGCTATTGAAATGGCAAATAAAATATTGTCAAAGAGCCAGCTAGCTATAAGATATGCGAATGCTGCTATAAATAGAGGTATAGAAACGGATTTAGATACTGGAATGGCTATTGAAAAAGATCTATTCGGTTTATGTTTTGCAACGGAAGATCAAAAAGAAGGGATGGGGGCGTTTTTAGAAAAACGTACACCTAACTATAAATTAAAATAATTTGGAGGTGCATCATGAAAAAAATAGGTATATTAGGTAGAGGAACTATGGCTTGTGGCATAGTACAGATTTTTGCACAGAAGGATTATGATGTAATTATGTGGGTTAGATCTATTGACGAGGCTAATCCGAGGGGAAGCATTAAATCTATAGAAAAAGGTTTAAGTAGACTTGTTGAGAAAGAAAAGATTACGAAAGAACTTATGGATAATACATTAAATAATATTTCCATAACTACATCCTATGAAGATTTAAAGGACTGTGATTTAGTTATTGAAGCTATAGCTGAAGACATGGATTTAAAGAGAGAAATATTTGGTAAATTAGATAAATTATGCAAAGAAGATTCAATTCTTGCTACAAATACCTCTTCATTATCTATTACTGAAATTGCTAATTCAACTAATAGACCAGATAAGGTTATTGGAATGCACTTCTTTAATCCAGTACCAATGATGAAATTAGTAGAAGTTATAAAGGGGATTGCTACTTCAGAAGAAACTAAAAATACAATAGTAGAATTATCACAAGGGTTAGGAAAAACTCCAGTAGAAGTAGAAGAAGCTCCAGGATTTGTAGTAAATAGAATACTTATACCAATGATAAATGAAGCAGTGGGAATTCTTGCAGATGGAGTAGCTAGTGCATCAGATATAGATGAAGCTATGAAATTAGGTGCAAATCATCCAATGGGACCTTTAGCATTAGGAGATTTAGTAGGTCTTGATGTTTGCTTAGCTATTATGGATGTTTTATATGAAGAATTTGGTGATTCAAAATATAGAGCTCATCCTCTACTAAGAAAGATGGTTAGAGGTGGTTTATTAGGTAGAAAGACTAAAAAAGGATTCTTTGAATATTAAAATTAATTATAGTGAAGACCCTTCAATATTATACAGAAGGGTCTTTTTATGACTCATAGGAAAGTTTAATTTCATTAGTAGGTAAAATTTGGCTTAGATGGGTTTCAAAAAAGACTTCCTTAATTTATTTATGATTTGATGGAAGCCTTTTTTATATGAATTTGAAATTTTAAATTAGCAATTAAAAATTATCTTTTTGGTTACAATATATTAGAAAGATTTTACTCAAGAAGGGTGGTTTCCTATGAGAACTTTTTCTAAGGTTTTTATTGTATCGTTCATTTGTTTTTTGATTGCAATATTTATTGGCTCTTATTCTTATGTAAAAGAAAAGGATATAAAGCTTGAAAGTGAGCAAAGTTATCCAATAGCAGAGAAAATGGATATAGGTAAGACAATTGCTAAAAAGCTGGAAATAGCACCAAAGGAACCAGAGGTATATTCTAACTTGAAGGAAGCTATAGAAAAGAGTAATAGAGTGAATTTTATAGTACTAGGCATGGAGGATGTAAGGACGGATACAATTATATTTGCCTCCCTTTGCCCTGATACAAAAAAGGTTAGTTTAGTGAATGTACCAAGGGACACCTATATCCATAGAAAAGGATATAATACAGCAGAACAAAGAAAAATCAACAGTATATATGGAGACCATGGAGTAGAAGGAGTTAAAAAAACTATATCTCATATATTAGAGGATATACCAATTCATCATTATGTTATGCTAGACTATAAGGGTGTAGAAAAAATTGTAGATGGATTGGGAGGAATCGAAGTAGATGTACCATTTCCTATGAAATATAGGGATCCTACAGCCAAACCTCCATTGCATATAGATATTTCACCAGGGAAGCAGACATTAGATGGAAAAAAATCGATAGAATTTCTAAGGTATAGAAAAGGAAATAATAATAAGGGAGGATATATTGATGGTGATTTAGGTAGAATAAAGGCACAGCAAGGATTTATACAATCTTTTATAGGAAAAGCATCAGATAATATTTTAACAGTCATTACAAAGGGATTTAGCCATGTTAAAACAGATCTTAACTTAATGGATACACTTTCTTATGGCAGGAAAACAATCGGAATGACCAATGAAGATTTTGAAACACTTACATTGCCAGGTAAAGCAGAATTTAGAAAAATACAGAAAAAAGTATTATCTTATTTTATTTATGATAAAAAGGAAACCACAAAATTACTTGAAAAAATATATAATGTAAAAAGCCCCAACCCTTAAATTTATAGGGAGGGGGCTTTTTATATATTTCATTAATATTTCAAATCTAAAAATCAACAATCACAATCCAAAATTTCTGCTAGGCTATACTGCTGCTTTTTCTTTATCCTTATCTTGTGCTATTATTGAATCACCTATAAGATAAACATTTCCAGCTCCCATAGTGAGAATAATATCATTTTCCTTAACATGACTTAATAGATAAGCTTCCACTTCATCAAAAGTTCCTAGATAAACAGCATCTGAGCCTTTGTCAGATATGGCATTTGCTAAATCCCTTGAGTGGATTGATCCATCATCTTTCTCCCTTGCAGCATAAATATCTGTGATTATGACTTTATCAGCATCAATGAAGGCCTCCGCAAAGCTATTTAATAAAATTTTTGTTCTAGTATAGGTATGTGGTTGAAATACACAGTAAATATTACCAACAGCAGAGTTTTTCAATGCATTTAAAGTAACTCTAATCTCAGTAGGATGATGTGCATAATCATCAATAATTTTAATACCATTATAATATCCTTTTAATTCCTGTCTTCTATGAACTCCTGTATAGATGGAAATATTTTTCTGAATATCCTCCATTGGAATACCATAAATATGAGCAGCAGCAATGCTTGCTAAAGAGTTATATATATTATGTTTCCCAATGACACTTAACTTAATAGGATATAATCCTTCATCCTTAACTTTTAGGGTATAAGAAGGAAAACCTTCCTCAGAAAAACTAATATTCTCCGCAGTATAATCTGCATCTTTATCTATTCCAAAGGTAATTACTTTAGCCTTTGTATTATCCATTATTTTTTTGTAGCTTGCATCATCTATGTTAATTAATAAATAGCTATCTTCATTGAGATTCTTACCATATTCAACGAAGGTACTTAAAACATGATCCATATTTTTAAAGAAGTCTAAATGGTCAGCATCAACATTTAATATAATAGCCATTGTAGGAAAATACTTTAATATATTTCCTCTATATTCACAGGCTTCAGTAAGAATGTATTCTTTAGATCCTAATTTTACATTGCCTCCTATTTCATCTAATTGTCCACCCAAAAGAATGGTAGGGTTTAGTGTCGAACGATTCAATATAGTAGATAACATACTAGTAGTAGTAGTTTTCCCATGAGTGCCAGATACTGCAATTGAGTTTTTATAGTTTTTCATTAAGGCACCTAAGAAGGTGGCCCTATCTATTACAGGTACTCCAAGAGAATGTGCTTTCACAAGTTCTTCATTATCTTTTGATATAGCATCTGTGTATATTATTAGATCGGCACCATTTACATTACTTTCCTTATGATTTATGTAAATATTGGCTCCTAAATTTTTTAATCTTTCAATTATTAAACTATCCTTTGCGTCAGAACCAGTCACAATATATCCTTCAGACAATAAAATTTCAGCTAAACCACTCATAGATATGCCGCCAATTCCAATAAAGTGAACCCTAGGATATTTATTATCAGTTATGCAAAATTCAAACATAAGCTTTCCTCCTAAATAAAAAAATTACTTTCTATATTTATTATTGCCATCTTATATATTAATATTATTTTATTCTAATAGTATTAAATTGTCACTGATAGATTATATCATAATAAAAAAAAAATTAAAGATAAATCTTGAGATTATGTAAAGTTTATAACATATTAGTATAAAAAAGTAAAAAAAGTTCCTATTTAAACATTATAGGTAGTTTTTTGGAATTAATTGACTCCAAGTTCTTTTGTAAAGTGAAAAATAAATTAGGATTTTCCCATAAATTATAAAAAAATAAAAAAAATTTTTAAAAAAGAAGGATTTTTAAAACTTTTATAGAATATAGAGAATATTCAATAGTTTTTGTGACTTAAATAAAGGGGGCTAAAACGTAATGAAGATTACAGATGTGAGATTAAGAAAAATATCAGAAGAGGGGAAAATGAAAGCAATAGTATCCGTTACTTTTGATGAGGAATTTGTAGTTCATGATATCAAAATAATCGAAGGTCAAAATGGATTATTTGTTGCTATGCCAAGTAGAAAAATGGCGGATGGTGAGTTCAGAGATATAGCTCACCCTATTAATGCTGAAACTAGGCAAAAAATTCAGGAAGCAATTTTTAGAGAATATGAAAAGAGTTTAGCTACAGAATAAAAAAGAGCCGCAGGGCTCTTTTTTATAACGAATAGGAAAGATTTACTTTTATTTTTAGTATTAAGAATTTTACTTAAATGATTTTTGAGCAGATTTCTAAAATCTTTGATTTCGTACAAGTTGTTTATGCAGTGACTCAAAAAGACTTCCTTATAATATTTCGTATAGAAGCCTTTTTTATAACTATATGAAAGCTCTCTTTAATGTTTGAAATAAATAGATTTTATAAAAACTTACTCGGCTTATTGATGGTTCAATTAGGAAACTTTTATATATATGTCAAGGAAATTATATAAATTTTATAGATTTTAGTGTAGACTTATATAAGAAATGGGTTAAAATATTACTTGATAGATAATTTAAATCGAGGTGTAAAAAATGAATATTTCTATTATATTAGCAGCGGGTGAAGGCACAAGAATGAAATCAAAGCTTTCTAAGGTATTACATAAGGTTTGTGGAAAACCTATATTAGAATATGTAATAAAGGCTAGTAGAGGTGCAGGTACAGAAAAAAATGTAGTTGTTGTAGGTCATGGTGGTGATATGGTTAAAGAATATTTTAAGGATGATCCTATAGTATTTAAGGACCAGCCTATTGGTGAAGATGTTCCCTATGGCACTGGTTTTGCTTTAATGCAAGCAGTAGATCATATAGAAGATAATAGTACTGTAATCATTCTTTATGGGGACACACCACTTATTACGGAGTTGACTATAAATAAGTTAATTAACTATCACAAAGAAAATGAGTTTCAGGCAACAGTACTTACTGCTATTTTAGATAATCCTACAGGATATGGTAGAATCATTAGGGAAGATACTGGAGATATACTTAAAATCGTAGAAGAAAAAGATGCCTTAGATGAAGAAAAGAAAGTAAAAGAAATCAACTCTGGTATATATTGCTTCAATGGTAAACTGTTAAAGGATGCTTTAAGTAAAATTGATAACAATAATGCTCAGAATGAATACTATGCCACAGATGTTATAGGTATATTAAAGAAAGAAGGATATAGAGTTGGAGCTTATGTTATTGAAGATTCCATTGAAATACATGGTGTCAATTCAAGAGTTCAATTGGCATTTACTGAAGAGGTAATGAGAAAAAGGATAAATGAATATCATATGGTAAATGGTGTCACTATAATAAATCCGGAGAACACATACATTGAAGATGGAGTTCAAATTGGAAGAGATACAGTTATTTATCCCGGAGTAAGTTTAGAAGGAAATACTGAAATAGGTGAAGATTGCATTATTAGGAACAATTCTAGGATTATAAATAGTATAATCCATAATGAAGTTAGTATTGAATCTTCAACTATAGAGGATAGTATTGTCGGAGAAAATACACATATAGGGCCTCATGCTCATCTTAGACCCAATAGCAATATTGGTAAGAATGTAAAAATTGGTAATTTCGTTGAAGTTAAAAATTCAACTCTCAAGGATAATACAAAAGCCAGTCATTTATCTTATATAGGAGATGCAGATGTTGGTTATAATGTAAATATCGGATGTGGTGTTGTATTTGTAAATTATAATGGCAGGGAAAAGTTTAGGACAATAGTAGGAGATAATGCTTTTATAGGCAGTAATGCTAATTTAGTTGCTCCAGTTAATGTAGAACCATGGGGATTTGTAGCAGCAGGCTCTACTATAACTAAAGAAGTGCCAGAAGGAGCTTTGTCTATTGCTAGAGCAGAGCAAAAAAATATAGATGGCTGGATAGAAAAAAAAGGATATAAAAAATAATAAATAAACTTAGGAGGAATATATAAAAATGAATTTATGTATGGGCGGAATGAAAGTTTTTTCAGGTAATGCAAACAGAGAGCTAGCAGAAAAAATCTGTAAAGAACTGGGCATACCACTTGGGACATGTGATGTTAGTCAATTTAGTGATGGAGAAATAAATGTAAACATCAGTGAGACTGTTAGAGGGATAGATGTTTTTATAGTACAGCCAACTTGTACTCCTGTGAATGATAACTTAATGGAGACTTTAATACTTATAGATGCGGTAAAAAGAGCATCTGCAGGCAGAGTAAATGCTGTAATTCCGTATTATGGATATGCTAGGCAAGATAGAAAGACTAAGGCCAGAGAACCAATAACAGCAAAGTTAGTAGCAAATTTATTTACTACGGCTGGTGCAGACAGAGTAATAAGCATGGATTTACATGCTGCACAGATTCAAGGATATTTTGATATTCCAGTTGATCACCTCTCAGGCGTATCAATACTAGCAGAATATTTTAAGGATATTGTGGATGAAGAAACAGTTGTAGTTTCTCCTGACTTAGGTGGTGTAACTAGAGCTAGGGCTTTTGCTAATTTATTAGATCTCCCAATAGCTATAATAGAAAAAAGAAGACCTAAAGCAAATGTTTCAGAAGTTATGAATGTTATAGGGGATATCAATGGTAAGAATGTCATATTAATTGATGATATTATTGATACGGCAGGAACTATAGCTAAGGCAGCCAGTGTACTTAAAAACTTTGGAGCAAAGAAGGTTTATGGTTGTGCTACTCATGGGGTGTTATCAGGTCCAGCTATAGAAAGAATAAGAGATTCTGAATTAGAGAAATTTATTATTACAGATACAATACCTATTCCAGGAGAAAAGAGGATTGAAAAAATCGAAGTGGTATCTGTTGCACCACTATTTGCTGAAGCTATAAGAAGGATTCATGATAATGAATCTGTAAGCAAATTATTTGAATAGAATAAACAGGAGATGATTTTTTGTTTGTTGTAGTAGGTTTAGGAAATCCTGGAAAGGAATATACTAATACGAGACATAATATAGGGTTTGATACAATAGATTTATTAGCAGAGAGGAATAATATTAAAATTAATAAAATAAAATTTAAATCAGTTTATGGAGAAGGAATAATTGGTAGTGAAAAGGTTCTTCTTGTAAAGCCACAAACTTATATGAATAATAGTGGAATTACTGTTAGAGATATATATAATTTTTATAAAGTTCCTATTGATAATATTATAGTTATAGTTGATGATATTGATATTGATTTTGCTGCAGTAAGAATAAAGAGAAGGGGAAGTGCTGGATCTCATAATGGATTAAAATCTATAATATATCTACTTCAAAGAGATGATTTTCCTAGGGTCAAAATAGGCATTGGAAAGAAACATGAAAATCAAGATTTAGCAAATTTCGTTTTAAGTAGATTTCCAAAAGAAGAGAGGGAAATTATTGAAATATCTATTTTAACTGGAGCCGAATCAGTAGAAGCAATTATAAAACATGGTATAGAGCAAGCAATGAATGAATTCAATACTAAAGGAAATAGAGCCCAGGATTAGACCTGGGCTATGGTCTTTTCCGAAGGAGTGAAGGTATGCTAAATTTTTTAGTAGATCCGCTAAATAACTTAGATGTTTATAATAAGCTGAAGACAGATATAGAAAAGAAGAATAGTCCTATGGCCACTTATGGTATTATTGATGAAAGCATAGGACATATTCTTTATGCCCTAAGGGAGCATACTAAAAGGCAAATACTATTGGTAACTTACAACGAGGTAAGAAGTAGAAAGATTTATGAAGATATAAGAAACTTAGGAAATAATAATGTATTTCTGCTTCCAAAAAGGGAATTAGTTTTTTATGAAGTAGATGCCTTCAGCTATGAAAGTACCAATGAAAGGCTTGGGATTGTATCTAGACTTGTAAAAGGCGAAGATTTATTATTAGTTACCTCTATAGAAGCCATATTTCATAAGCTTATGTCTAGAGATGTTTTGAAGTCCTATTCCCATGAATTGAGATTAGGAGAAGAAATAAACTTAGATGATTTAATTAAGTTGTTGACAGATGGTGGATATGAAAGAGTAAATATGGTGGAAGGTATAGGACAGTTTAGCTTAAGAGGTGGAATTATGGATTTCTTTCCGCCATATAGCGGGAACCCTATTAGAATTGAATTGTTTGATGAGGAAATTGATTCTATAAGGACTTTTGATATTACGAATCAAAGATCTATTGAAGTCCTCGATTATACATTCATATTTCCAGTAAAAGAAACTTTGATATTAGATGAATATAGAGAGAATATAATTGACAACTTGAATAAAGATTTAATTAAATCTTTATCTAAGTCAAAGATTAGTGTAATAGAAAAAGAAAACTTAGAAAGTAAGTTTAATAAATATAAGGAGCATTTAACTGAAAAATTATTTATATCTAATATGGATATGATAATTCCTTATATACCAAAAGAATATCTGTCATCTATAATTAGTTATTTAAAAGAAGACGCAATAATTTATATAGACGAGCCTAAAAGAATAGAAGAAAGTGTAAAAAATGCTGGAAGTGATTTTAATCTAAAGTTTACAGACCTCTATGAAGTTGGAGAGGTATTACCTTTACATGCCAATATTCTTTATAGTTATGATGAACTATTAGAAGAAATAAAGAAAAGAACATGTATCGCAAATAGTGCACTTTTAAGTGGAGATAATAGTTTTAAACCTAAAGTAATTCATAATTTCTCCGTAAAAGGAATGCCATCTTATCATAATAAGATGGATATTTTAAAAGAGGATATCGATCATTTTAAATATAGAGGATATAAAATAATTATACTTTCAGGAACAGAAGAAAGAGGTAGAAGGCTTTATAAAACATTATTGGAAATGGGTATAGAATCAAACTTTATGATAGATAAAAATGCTGAGATTAAGTCCTCACAAGTTTTTATTACACCTGGTAGTATTCATGGAGGATTTGAATATCCAGCTTTAAAGCTTATTGTTATCAGTGATAAAGAAATATTTGGTGCGGGAAAGAAAAAAACAGGGAAATTAAGGAAAAAAGATCCTAGCAAATCCATTAGCTTTTCTGATTTGAATGTTGGCGATTATGTAGTACATGAAAACCATGGAATAGGTAGATATGAAGGTGTAGAGCAGCTTAACATTCAAGGAATAAAGAAGGATTATCTTACTATAAGGTATAAAGGCGAAGATAAGCTATATGTACCTATAGATCAAATGCATTTAATCCAGAAGTATATCGGCTCTGATAGCATAAAACCAAAAGTAAATAAACTATCTAGTTCAGAATGGGCTAGAACTAAGGAAAAAGCTAAGAAGGCTGTAGAAGATATGGCTCATGATTTATTAGAGCTATATGCAAAGAGAGAGAGTTATAAGGGATTTGTTTTCTCTAAGGATGGTGAATGGCAACGACAATTTGAAGATTTATTCCCTTATGAAGAGACAGAAGGACAGTCTAGGAGTATTATAGAAATCAAGAAGGATATGGAAAGACCAAAACCAATGGATAGACTTCTTTGTGGTGATGTTGGATATGGGAAAACGGAAGTGGCTTTAAGAGCAGCATTTAAAGCTGTCATGGATGGAAAACAAGTAGCTTTTCTAGTACCTACTACTATTCTTGCACAGCAGCATTATAATACAATAATGGAGAGATTTACCAATTTTCCCGTTAAAATAGCTACCCTTAGTAGGTTCAGAACTAAAGCAGAACAAAAACTTGCAATTGATAGCATCAGAAGAGGTGTTGTTGATATTGTAGTAGGTACTCATAGATTATTATCTAAAGATGTTTCTTTTAATGATTTGGGTTTATTAATAATAGATGAAGAACAGAGATTTGGCGTAAAGCATAAAGAGGCACTTAAAAAATTTAAAGAAACAGTGGATGTACTTACTCTTACAGCTACACCTATACCTAGGACATTACATATGTCCTTATCAGGCATTAGAGATATGTCTGTTATTGAAGATCCTCCAGAGGAAAGGTATCCCGTACAAACCTATGTTGTTGAATTTAATGAACAAATGATCAGAGATGCAATACTAAAGGAAGTTGGTCGTGGAGGACAGGTTTATTTTGTATATAATAGGGTCGAGACTATAGATAAGATTGCTTCCATGCTTAGAAAATTAGTACCAGAAGCAAAATTCTCCATAGGACATGGTCAAATGAGTGAGCGAGAATTAGAGAAGGTAATGGTTAGCTTTTTAGAAAAAGAAGTGGACGTTCTAGTATGCACTACTATTATTGAAACAGGATTAGATATTCCAAATGTAAATACTATAATAATACATGATGCTGATAAGATGGGACTATCTCAACTATACCAACTTAGGGGAAGGGTAGGAAGGTCTAATAGGATAGCTTATGGATACTTTACCTATGAGAAAAATAAAGTGTTATCAGAGGTAGCGGAAAAAAGACTTAGAGCTATAAAGGAATTTACAGAATTTGGTTCAGGTTTTAAAATAGCTATGAGAGACTTGGAAATAAGAGGTGCAGGAAATCTTCTAGGATTAGAACAGCATGGTCATATTGAGGCCATAGGATATGATTTATATGTAAAGTTCTTAAATGAGGCTATTAGGAGACTGAAGGGTGAGAAAGTCGAAGAACATATAGATACTACAGTTGATATAAAGGTAGATGGGTATATTAAGTCTAGGTATATTGAAGATGAAGAACAGAAGATAGAAGTGTACAAAAAAATCGCTTCTATTTCTAATATGGATGATTATAGGGAATTACTGGATGAACTAATTGATAGATTTGGAGATTTACCTAAGGAAGTTGAAAATCTAATGGATATTTCTTACATCAGGTATTTAGGAAGTAAAAATAATATTAGAAATATAATCCAAATAGACAAAGAGGTTATCTTAGAGTTTAGCTCTACAGAAAATATATCAGTTGAGCTGTTGCACCTCTTATCTACTGAATATGGAAGAAGATTATCATTTGATTTATCTACTGAACCATCCTTTAAATTTAGGTCAAAGGATAAAATTTTAGATGAGTTAAAATCTTTGGTTGAAAAAATTAATGGTTTTAATCATAGAAAAAATAATATATAATAGATAATGAATGCAGATTTAATAAATAGACTTAGAAAGGATGTTAGTATTGAACAAAACAAGAAGTAAAAGATTTTTAATAATAGGATTATTATTGGCACTTATTTTAACTGTAAGTGGATGTAATAGTAAAGAAGAAGGTCTTGTTGCAAAGGTAGATGGAGAAGGAATCACAGTGGAAGAATTTGAAAGTGATTTTCAAGTATTTAAAAGAATATATGAGCAACAGCTTGGTGAAGATGCTATGACTCAAGTTGGAGAAGATGGTAGAATCTTAGGGGAAAGCCTTAAAGAAAATATAATTGAAAAATTAATAATGGAAAGACTTGTGGCAAAAGAAGCGAAGGATATGAATATAGAAGTTACTCCAGAGGAAATTCAAAAACAAATGGAAGAATATATTACCCTTATGGAAGGACAAGAAAAGTTTGATGAATTTTTAAAGAGTAATCAGTTATCAAAAGAATTTTTTGAGGAAAATCTAAGAAAAGAGTTACTATTTAATAAACATAGAGAAGCTTTTATAGATAGTACTTCTATAGATGAAAAAGAAGCCAAAAAATATTTTGATGATAATAAAGAAAATTTAGTTGTAGTAAAAGCATCTCATATTTTAGTTAAGACTGAAGATGAGGGTAAGAAAGTATTAGAGAGACTTAAAGCAGGAGAAGATTTTGGGAAACTCGCAGAAGAGGTATCTATTGATAAGGCATCTGCTTTAGAAGGTGGAAGTCTAAACTACTTTGGTAAGGGAGATATGATTGCTGAATTTGAAGAAGCTGCTTTTGCTTTAAATCCTGGAGAAACCAGTGATTTAGTTCATACTGAAGTAGGGTATCATATTATTCATGTTGAAGATAAAAAGGATACTTATGAAGCATTAAAGGATGATATAATCGGACTATTAAAAGATAATAAATATCTAGAAAAAATTCAAAAATTAAGAGATAACTCTAAGGTTAAGATTTATTTAGATATTAAAGCTAAATAATAAAAAACATGTTAATATCAAAGGACCTGACATTATGTCAGGTCTATATTTTTAACTTTAAGTTAATTAATGTAAATACTTTAACCTAATCTTACAAAGATGTATAAAAATTTCCTTTTAGTTAAATAATAATCTCACTACACAATTATTGTTATAGGAGGTTAACTAATGAAGGCTACAGGAATTGTTAGAAGAATAGATGAATTAGGTAGAGTTGTAATTCCGAAAGAAATAAGAAGAACCTTGAGGATAAGAGAAGGAGATCCTCTAGAGATATTCACTGATAGAGAAGGTCAGGTTATACTTAAGAAATATTCTCCTATTGGAGAATTAAATGAGTTTGCTCAAGAGTATTGCGATTCTCTTCATGAAAGTACAAATCATACGGCTATGATATCAGATAGGGATTTTATAATAGCTATATCTGGAGGATCTAAAAGAGAATATTTAGAGAAAAGAATTAGCCCAGAGTTAGAGAAGTTAACAGAAAACAGAAGTACTTATTCAACTAATGATGATAATAAACCTATGAAAATAACATATGAGGACCCTAATCAGGATAAGTACACAGCACAAGTTATTGCACCTATAATTATGCAAGGTGATCCTATTGGATCTGTGATATTAATATCGAAAGAATCAAATGCAGTTATGGGTGAATTAGAAATAAAGTTGACAGAAACAGCAGCAGGCTTTTTATCTAAGCAAATGGAAAATTAGTAGACCTACCCATAAGGGTAGGTTTATCTTTTATAACGAATAGAAAAATTTTGCTTTAAATGAATTTCGAAAAAGGCTATCTTAATAACAGTTGATAGAAGCCTTTTTTACTTGTATTATTTTATTAAATTAAATGATATAATATAAAAGATTATGTTTTAGGGGGAAATTTCATGACTAAGAAAAATAACTTCCTGAGGGGAGCGGCTATTTTAAGTATAGCTGGAGTAATTGTAAAGATTTTAGGTGCAGTTTATAGAATACCATTATCAAATATAATAAAGTCAGAGGGTATGGGATATTATCAAACAGCCTATCCTTTGTACACACTATTGCTTACTATATCTACAGCAGGCTTCCCTATAGCCATAGCTAAATTAGTATCAGAGAAAAGAGCAGTAGGAGATTTTAAGGCCGCATATAAGGTTTTTAAGGTAACCCTCTTAGGATTAACAATAGGAGGATTATTGACTTCTTTATTCTTGTTTTTTAGAGCAGAAAGTATAGTAGATAGACTTGGAAATAAAAATGCCTATTATGCCTTGATTGCACTAGTACCAGCTTTATTTTTCGTACCAATTATGTCGGCTTTCAGAGGATTTTTTCAAGGAAGACAACTAATGGTACCAACGGCCTTATCTCAAATAGTTGAGCAGTTATTTAGAGTAGGGGCAGGATTAACATTAACATATTTGTTATTAGATAAAGGAATTCCCATGGCAGCAGGTGGAGCATCATTTGGAGGATCTGCAGGAGCTATAGCAGGAGCTGCTACTATGGCACTTATTTATTTTTATGGAAGAAAAGAAATTAAAAAAGAATTAAAGAGCAGCATAGATACTGATGAGTATGAGATAAATCAAATTATAAAGGACCTTCTTATAATAGCTATTCCAATTACAATAGGTGCTTCTATTGTGCCTATTATGGATTATATAGATTTAGAACTAGTACTTACAAGACTTCAAATTATCGGGTATACAGAGGCAGAAGCAAATGGTTTATATGGAAACTTAAAGGGAATGGCACAGACATTAATCAATCTACCTCAAGTATTTTCTATAGCCATATCAATGAGCTTAGTACCTGCTGTATCTGATGCAAATGCCAGAAAAAATAAGAAGGAGATGGAATCTACCATTGCTTCAGGGATAAGGATTACTCTATTAATAGGATTGCCATGTACATTAGGATTATTTGTACTAGCAAGACCTATAATAGAATTGTTATATTATAAGAATGATGTGGCAACTATAATTAATGTTAGTAATTCTTTATCTATTTTAGCCTTTAGTGTAATATTCCTGACAATGGTTCAAGCACTATCTGCTATATTACAAGGTTTAGGTAGACCTGGTGTACCAGCAATTAATTTATTTGTTGGAGCAGTGGTTAAAATCTTTCTTTCATATACTTTAACTGTTATACCAAGCATAAATATTTATGGTGCGGCCATCTCTACTGTTGTGGCTTTTGGGATTGCAGCTATTTTAGATTTAATTAGTGTAATAAAATATGCTAAGATAAGATTAAATATTAAGGATATATTCATTAAGCCATTTATTGCATCATTAGGTATGGCCATAGCAGCATTTATCTCTTATTTGGGATTAATTAATATTGTAGCTAAAATAAATGCTGCAAATGAAATGATAACTAGACTAGAAAAACTTTCTACACTAGGTGCAGTCTTAGTTGGTGTTATAGTTTATGTGGTACTCTTAGTTCTAACAGGTTCTATTACTGAAGAGGACTGGAGTTTATTACCTAAAGGTGATAAAATAGGAAAAAAATTAGAAAAATTTAAATTAATTAAATAGTTAAGGCATATACAAAGGAGAAGAGTTATGGGTAAAATATATATAATAGGTTTAGGGCCTGGAAGCATTGACTCTCTTACGTTAGGAGCGGTAGATAGAATAAATGCAGGAGATAAAAATTTTTTAAGAACAGAAAAACATCCCACTGTTAAATATTTTGTAGATAAAAATATTCCTTATCAATCATATGATTTTTTATATGATACTAAAGATAGTTTTGGACAGGTATATGAGAGGATAGCTGAAGATTTAATTGAAGAATCCAAGAAAAATTCAAGTATAAATTACTTGGTACCTGGGAATCCTTTAGTTGCAGAGAAAACTGTAGAGCTTTTAATGGAGAGAGAGGTAGATATAGAAGTAATATCTGGCATGAGCTTTATTGAACCTATGATTGAGTTAGTAGGAAGGGATCCAATCAATGGTCTTAAAATAGTAGATGGTGCAGAATTTAATGGATTAATAGTAGATATTAATGTAGACATGATAATCACACAAGTGTATAATTATAGAATAATATCTGAAGTTAAGATTATACTATCAGAGATTTATGGTGATGAGTATAAAGTCTATTTAGTCAATAGTGCTGGAGTGAAGGAAAACGAGAAAAAGCACCTTGTACCTATCTATGAATTGGATAGATTTGAAGAAGTTGGGCCTCTAACTAGTATATTCGTCCCAAAAATAGACAAAAAGCATAAGAAAGTATTTGATTTCAATGATTTATTGGGTATAATGAAAATATTGAGATCTGAAAATGGCTGCCCCTGGGATATGGAGCAAACTCATGAATCTATACGCCAATCGGTAATTGAAGAAGCTTATGAAGTAGTTGATGCAATTGATAAAAATGATATTGATGGACTTATGGAAGAATTAGGTGATTTACTGCTTCAAGTTATATTTCATTCGCAAATTGCATTTGAAGAAGGGGAGTTTAGTCTATATGATGTAACATCATCACTTGCAAATAAATTAATTTATAGACATCCACACGTTTTTTCTCAAAAAAGTGTGGAAAACTCTGAAGAAGTAGTATATAATTGGAATATGCTAAAATATGCTAAAAGGGATATCCATAGTTTCACAGATAAACTAAAAGATATACCAAAGCTACCAGCTCTCATGACCAGTTTTAAAATTCAAGAAAAGGCAGCAGAAATTGGATTTGATTGGGACAATATAGATGGACCATTAAATAAAGTAATTGAAGAGTATCAAGAGGTCTTAGAAGCTATGGAAAAATTTGGAGGGGGTGATCAAAGAACAGAGGAGGAATTAGGAGATTTACTTTTTGCAATAGTTAATCTTTCTAGATTTTTAAAAGTAAATCCAGAAGTGGCTTTAAATAGAACTATAAATAAGTTTATTAAGCGATTTGAATTTATGGAGGAAAAACTAGGAGAACTTGGCAAAAAATTCGAAGAAATGACCTTAGATGAAATGGATGAATTATGGAATCAAGCAAAAATACATAAAATCCATTAAAATGCTAACAATTATATAATAAAAGAAGGATTTTTTAAATTTATATAGAATTACTAAATTAAACAATAAAACTATGAGGAGGAAATTATTATGAACAAAGCTGAATTAGTGGCGAGTATAGCAGAGAAAAGTAACTTAACTAAAAAGGATGCAGAAGGTGCATTAAACGCATTTATGAAAGCAGTAGAAGAAACATTAGCAAAAGGAGAAAAAGTACAACTTGTTGGTTTTGGTACTTTTGAAGTAAGAGAAAGAAAAGCTAGAGAAGGTAGAAACCCTAGAAATCCAGAAGAAGTAATTAAAATAGCAGCTTCAAAAGCACCAGTATTTAAAGCAGGAAAGGCTTTAAAAGAAATAGTAAATAAATAATAAAATCAGGTCTCTGACCTGATTTTTTTATCAGGAGGATTAATATGAGAATTGATAAATTTCTAAAGAATGCAAGAATTATAAAAAGAAGAACTATAGCCAAGGAAGCATGTGAACAGGGTAGAGTATCCATAAATGAAAGACAGGCTAAACCTGGAGATGAAGTTAAGGTTGGTGATATAATTAATATTACCTTTGGGAATGAATCTATGAAGATTCAAGTTTTAGATATATCAGATAATGTAAGAAAAGATAATGCATTAGAATTATATAAGAAGATAGGATAAAGACTTTGTAATAAAAGTCTTTTTTTTTTCATAAATATTAGTAGTCGAGAAAATGGAGGGGATAAGAATGACTGAAAACAAAATTAAATTTAGAAATCAAAATATAGTAATTGAAGATAGGGATAGGATGACAGTAACAGGTGTAGAGCAGGTGGAAAGTTTTAATGATAATACGATCGTATTAACAACTGTAAAGGGAGGAATGACCATAAAGGGAGAGGGTCTAAATATATCTAAACTAAATTTGGATGATGGCAGTGTGAAAATAGAGGGAAAAATTAATGGAGTAAACTATATGACTAAGGATGCAACACCAAAGAATATAATGGGTAAGATATTCAAATAAATCTATTTAAGGAGAAGAAAATGGATACTTCATTAATATTAGAAATACATATGTTCTTTACTGCTATTTATGGAGGATTGATAGCTGGGTTTATTTATGATATATATAGGACAATCAGGTATTTTTCTAAGCCTAGTAAATTTATTACTTACCTAGGTGATCTTTTACTTTGGACAGTAATTGCTTCCGTATCTTTTTATGTCCTTATAAAAATTAACTGGGGAGAGATTAGGGGATATATTATACTTGGATTTATTTTAGGTATTTTTGTATATTACAAGATATTTAGTAAGTTTATTTATACAATTTGTATTAAGATAGGAGGAGTCATAAAAAAAACTACAATGGGAATTATATCTTTAATCTTATATCCTTTTAAATTTTTGAAAAGTAAGTCATCTCCAGCTCTAAAAAAAATAAAAAAAGTTCCGATAGAAATCATAAGACAAACAAAAAAATATAAAAAAATAATTTCTACAAAAAAATAGAGGATTTTTTAAATTTTTGTAGAATAGTATATATAGGTGGTGATAGTGTGAAAAAAAATCGAAAGAAGAAAAAAATAAAACTAATGCATATAGCAGTTTGGTTTTTATTTATATATGTGGGAGTTATATTTTGGAATCAAAGGAATTTGATGAAGAATTTAGAATTTAAAAAACAAGAGATTGCATCTGAAGTTCAAGCTTTAGAAAAAGATATAGAGAATTTAAATAAAGAAATTGAAAATAGTGATAGCTTGCAATTTGTGGAAAAGGTAGCAAGAGACGATTTAGGAATGGTAAAACCAAGGGAAATAATTTATATTGATAAAAATAAAAAGAAAAATCCTTTCTTAAGTGTTATAAAGAACCAGAACTAATTGACATTGAAAGATTTCTAATATATACTAAACTAAGAAAATTATTTTTAAGGAGGAATCATTAATTTATGCCGGTATCCGTAGGAGAAGTAGTTGATGGCACTGTAACAGGGATAACAAACTTTGGAGCCTTTATTCAACTACCAGAAGGGAAAAGTGGACTTGTTCATATTTCAGAGATATCACAAGATTACGTGGAAAAAGTAAGTGATCATTTAAAAAAAGATCAAAAAGTTAAGGTTAAGATTCTGTCAATTTCAAATGAAGGCAAAATTAGCCTTTCCATAAGACAAGCAAAGCCTAAAACTACAAAGCCAGTTGAGATTGAGTGGAATAAACCAGATGACAAACAAAAGTATATGTCTTTCGAAGACAAGATTAGTAAATTTTTGAAAGATAGTAATGAGAAACAAGATCAATTAAAAACAAGAGATAATAGAAGAAGTAGTATTAAACAAAAGAAAATGAGTGGAATAGATTCATAAAACCGGTTAAATCCGGTTTTTTTATTTTTTGATTTGCTCTTTACTACAATAAAACTACAAAATTATACATTTAATATAAAAGCAGGTGCTTACAGTTATAAACATTGAAAATATAATACTTAGGAGTTAAAGTAAATAATATTAAGATTTCCTTAGGAAAACTTAAGGTTATAGGACATAGCCATGTTTTATGTCTGAAATTTCTTAAAAGTACATACTGTGATTTGACAAATTATTAATACTTATTTTGCTAGTATTGAATTAAATACAAATAACGGGAGTGATTTTTATGATGAGGACTGATTCTTTAACTGCTAAAAGATCTTGGTACGATTTAGGACTTAGGATGGATAAAGGTATAATCATAACAATGATTATGGGATTTTTTCTAGCTCGAGCAAATATACTTAATAAGCTTACTCCTTTTGGATTTGCATTTTTATCTGCTTATATAATAATGAAGAGCTTGAATATTCACATATTACTATCAGTGCTAGTTGGAACCTTAACGATACAGGGAGCAAGAGGAGTAAGTTATATATTGGCTTACCTTTTGATTTATATCTTTTTTGCTCTGTTAAAGGAAGAAAAATCCTATTCCTTATTAAAAGCATCCTTGGTGGCAGCTTTAATATTTACTAGCTGCAGAGTTCTTGGGGTTGTATTAGGGAATACAATTTTTATTTATGATCTATTTTTAGCCTTGTTTGAAGGAATAATTGTCTTTACTATGACCTATATTTTTTCTTTTAGTCTTCCTATAGAAAGAACTGGTGGAGCAATTTTAAATAATGAAAAAACAATTTGTTCCTTTATAACATTGGCACTAGCATTAGCAGGAATTAAAAATACTATGATATTAGGCATTGCAATCAAAAACTTAGTTAGTATAGTCATAATATTATATTTATCCTATAGCTATGGAGCATTTTTTGGCGGAACTACAGGAATAATTCTGGGTATGGTAGCCTATATATCCCATCCAGAAATGCCTTTTATTATAGGAATATTTGGAATTGCAGGATTATTATCAGGCATATTTAAAGACTTAGGAAGTTTTGGGTCAGCATTAGGATTTTTACTTGGAAATGGAATTATTTCTTTTTATATAAACGGATTAGGAACGTCTTTTCTTAATTTTAAGGAAATAATAATAGCAACATTATTCTTTTTAATGAGTGTAGATAAAATAGGCATAAAAGTATCAGAGATATTTAATATGGATTTAGAGTTTAAGAAAGATTATGCTCAGAAGAGAGATGAAATTGTAGTTAAAAAGCTGAATAGAATGATTGAACTATTTAATAACTTAAGTGCTACATTTAAAGAATCTGCAGAGGAAAGAGAGTTTCACTCTACAGGAGAGGTATATAGCATGGTGGACGGCATAGCGAATTGTATATGTACAGGCTGTTCCAAATATGAAAGTTGTTGGGAGAGAAATTATTACAGTACTTATCAGAATTTTTTTAACCTAGTAGCCCTTGCAGAAATAAAAAGTACTGACAATGAATCTGTTGATTCAGAAGCAAGGAAGTTTTGTATCAGACATGGAGAAATAATAGAGGCTGTAGATAGAGCTGTAGAAAGACTTAAACTAAACCATAACTGGGAATTGAAATTAAGGGAAAACAGGATTTTATTATCAGAGCAATTAGATGGGGTTGGTAAGGTAATACAAAATATAACTACAGATATTTATACAAATCCTACATTTAATAAAGAAATAGAAGAGAATTTATATAAAGACTTAAAAAATAATAGGATAGATATTAAAGATGTATCTGTAGTACAAATAGGAGAAGAAGATTTCGAGATATTTATAGATTTAAATACACCAGTAAGAAATGATAATAAATTAAAAGCGATGATATCTCAAAGCTTGGATTTTCCGGTGATAAGTGATTCTAGTTTTAATAGTATATCTAACAGAAGGCAAAGGTTTAAACTTTTAAGATCTAATAGATTTAGTGCTATGACTAAAATGGCAGTTTTGTCTAATTCAGAGAATAAAATATCGGGAGATAGCTTTACTTTTGGAGAAATTGAAAACACTCATTATTCAGCATTAAGTGATGGAATGGGTATTGGAAGAAGAGCTAATGAAGAAAGTAAAGTGGCGATTTCTCTTTTAGAAAGGTTGATGGAAGCAAATGTAGATAAAGATATAATACTGAAGACAATAAATTCTGTTCTAAGAGCAAAATCTAACGAAGAAATGTTTGCCACTTTAGATATTTCTTTTATAGACTTGTATCTAGGTAAATTACAGATGATAAAAACAGGGGCACCTGCAACTTTTATAAAAAAGAAGGATAGAGTTGAAATAATTAATTCTGGGACTTTACCTGTAGGGATATTAAAAGATATTGATTTCAATCTTTATGAGGAGTATGTTGAAGATGGAGATATTATTATTATGATGTCAGATGGAGTATTAGATGCAAATAGAGATATAGAGAATGCAGAAGTTTGGATGAAAGATATCATAATAAATATAAATAGTATCAATCCTCAGACTATAGCCAATGAAATATTAAAAAGAGCTCAATTGACGGCATCTAACACTAGAGATGATATGACAGTTTTAGTAACAAAAGTTTGGAAAAACGTATAAAATAGTAAATATAAAATAGTAGGTAATATCTTTGGTTTATAAAATAAGGTTGCAAAGAATAAATATTATTCATGCAACCTTAAATTCTGTTGACAATTAGGTTATAATAAGGGTATAGTTCATATTAAGTTCTATAATTAAGGGTGGTTATTTTGAAAAATAAAGTATTATTTACTATTAGGGAGTATAATTTGATTGAAGAAAATGATAATATAGTGGTGGGAGTTTCTGGGGGACCAGATTCTATGGCGCTGCTATATGTTTTACTGGAGATTAGAAGTTTAATTAACTTTAATATACATGTTGCTCATGTAAATCATGGTGTAAGAGGTGAGGATGCTAAATCAGATCAACTATTTGTTGAAAAGATTGCCAAAAAACTTAATTTACCTTATTATACTAAGAATGTAAATATGATTGAGTATGGGAAAGAAGAAGGAATATCAGCTGAAGAAGCTGGAAGAGAATTACGATATGGATTTTTCAGAGAAATCCTTTCCGAATCAGGTGGAAAGATAGCCGTAGCTCATAATATGAATGATCAAGCAGAAACTTTATTTATGAGGTTTTTGAGAGGAACAGGAATTGATGGATTAAAGGGTATGGATTTTATAACTCAAGATATAATTAGACCAATACTGGGTATAGATAGAAAGGAAATTGAAGCATATATAGATAATAATAAGATAGAAACCGTATTGGACAAAACAAATTTAGAACCTATTTATAGTAGAAATAAGATTAGATTAGAGTTGATGCCTTATATAGAAGAAAATTTCAATCCTAATATAGTAAATACTCTTTGGAGGATGTCTAGAATTTCTTCTATGGATAGTAGGTTTTTAGAAGAATTTTCTGAGGGAAGATATAATATTATAGTGAAAAGTCAGGATAAACATAGTATAATTTTAGATGGTGAGAAATTATTACAGGAGCATAGAAGTATTCAGCAAAGGGTTATAAGGCATTCTATATTAAAAATCAATGGTTCTTTACAGGGAATTACAGAAACTCAAATATCTTCAGTTATAAATCTTTTTATGAACTCCGATACAGGAAAAGAAGTTCATTTGTCAAATAATATAGTTGGTAAGATTAGTTATGGGGATTTGATAATTAAAAACGATATTGAAAAAGAGGTAAAGAAATATCTATATAGGTTAAAATTTCCAGGGTTTAATGATCTTGAGGATATAGGGTATTCATTTAATATTGAAATTCTTCCTATGAATGATGGTTTTACTATGAATAAGGGTACAAATATTAAATATTTTGATTTTGATATGATTAGAGGGAGCTTAGCTGTAAGAAATAGATTAGATGGAGACAGATTGATGCCATTTGGTATGAGAGGTACAAAAAAGCTTAAAGATTATTTTATTGATGAAAAAGTTCCGAAGGAAATAAGAGATAAGATTCCTTTAATAGTAGATGATGAAAATATTTTATGGGTAGTAGGATATAGGATTAATGATTTATATAAAATTACTAAGAAAACAAAAAGAATTTTATCCATATCTTATAATCTATAGGAAAGTTCTTACTCTATAATTTATGTTAATATGAACTTGACCTACATAGATTCCCAAAAGGCAACCTTATAATGTTTCGATAGAAGCCTTTTTAATAATTAATTAACAATACATAAGAAGGAGGATTATAATGGAAAATATAATCAAGAGCGTATTAGTAACAGAAGATGAAATTGAAGAGAAGGTAAAAGAACTAGGAAAACAAATTATGGAGGACTATAAAGGTAAAGATTTAATTTTGGTAGGGATATTGAAGGGTGCTGTTATTTTCATGTCAGATTTAGCTAGAAATATAAAGATGCCAATAGGTATGGATTTTATGGCTGTGTCAAGCTATGGAAGATCATCAACTTCTACTGGTGAAGTTAGAATAATAAAGGATTTAGATTTTAGTGTAGAGAATAAGGATGTACTAATTGTAGAGGACATAATAGATACTGGCTATACATTAGCTTATTTAACAGACAATTTAAAGAAAAGAGGAGCTGCATCTGTTAAAGTTTGTACTCTTTTGGATAAACCAGAGAGAAGAAAAGTTGATGTATCTGTAGATTATTTAGGCTTTGCTATTCCAGATGAATTTGTAGTAGGATATGGACTAGATTATTCTGAAATAGGGAGAAATCTACCTTATGTAGCAGCACTTAAGGAAGAAGTATATAGTTAGGCCAAGGTTGAAAAAACTATATAATGATGGTATAATAAAAAGATATTATCTACTCATAAGAGGAGGGAGGACTTGTATTGAGAAGATTTTTCAAAGGTATTAGTGTGTACCTACTAATAGTAATTGTAATAATGTTTCTAGTAACAACGTTTGGAAATGATGTAGAACAGGTCAAGAAAATCGACGTAACTGAATTGGTAGGACATTTGCATAATGGTAGAGTTGAAAGTATCAAGATAATAGGTAAAGAAGTACAAGGTAAACTAAAGGATAATACCCAGTTTACCACCATATTACCTGATGAAATGAGATATACGTTTTATTCCGATTATTTAAAGGACTTAGTAGATAGTAAACAAATTACCCTAAGTTCTGAGTTAGAACCTACAACTCCTTGGTTTGTAAGTGCGATTCCAACTATATTAATGCTTCTTGTTTTTGCAGTATTTTGGTTTGTATTTATGCAGCAGTCCCAGGGTGGTGGAGGAAAAGTAATGTCCTTTGGAAAATCCAGAGCTAGGATGGTCAAGGAAGAAGATGGAAAAATAATTACATTTTCTGATGTAGCAGGATTGGAAGAAGAAAAAGAAGAACTAAAAGAAATAGTAGATTTCTTAAGAACGCCTAGAAAATATATTGAAATTGGTGCTAGAATTCCAACTGGAGTATTATTAGTTGGACCTCCTGGAACAGGTAAGACCTATTTATCTAAAGCTGTAGCAGGTGAAGCGGGAGTGCCTTTCTTTACTATATCAGGTTCTGATTTTGTAGAGATGTTTGTAGGTGTTGGTGCCAGTCGTGTTAGAGATTTATTTGAGCAGGCAAAGAAAAATGCTCCTTGTATAGTGTTTATTGATGAGATTGATGCTGTAGGTAGAAGAAGAGGAGCAGGACTTGGTGGAGGTCATGATGAAAGGGAGCAAACACTAAACCAACTATTAGTTGAGATGGATGGATTTGCGACTAATGAAGGAATAATTGTAATGGCAGCAACTAATAGAGCTGATATACTTGACCCAGCACTTCTTCGTCCAGGTAGATTTGATAGAACAATTTATGTAGGATTACCTGATGTAAGAGGTAGGGAGGAAATATTAAAGGTTCATACAAAGAACAAACCATTAGATAGTGATGTAGACTTACAAGTAGTTGCTAAGAGAACAGTAGGATTTACTCCTGCAGACTTAGAGAACTTAGTAAATGAGGCAGCATTACTTACAGCAAGGTTTGGGCTAAGAACTATACCTATGCATTTGATAGAAGAAGCATCTATAAAAGTTCAAGCAGGACCTGAAAAGAAATCCAAAGTTGTTAGTGAAAAAGAAAGAAAACTTACAGCTTATCATGAGGCAGGTCATGCACTTACCTCTAGGCTTACTCCTGATACAGACCCAGTTCATATGGTAACGATTATACCAAGAGGAATGGCTGGAGGGTTTACTGCCTATATACCAGAAGAAGACAGAAGCTTTTTAACGAAAAAACAAATGGAAGGAAGACTTGTAACTCTTCTTGGCGGTAGGGTAGCAGAGGCTTTAGTTTTAGGAGATATAAGTACAGGTGCTCAAAATGATATTGAAAGAGCTACTAAGATTGCTAGATCTATGGTTACTCATTATGGTATGAGTGATAAACTTGGACCTATGACTTACGGTACTGATGATGAAGAGGTATTTGTAGGGAGAGACTTTGGTAGAACTAGAAATTATAGTGAAGATGTGGCAGCTGCCATAGACAAAGAAATGAGACAACTAATTGATACTGCATATAATAAAGCAGAACAATTATTAAAAGATAATATTCATAAACTTCATAAAGTAGCAGAAACTTTACTAGAAAAAGAAACCATAGATGGTAAGGAATTCGAAGAGCTATTTGTTGGAGCATAAAAGTTGGGCAATCCTCAGTTAGGAGGAGCCCATTTTTTATATACAAATTTACTAAATATTAATTTGTGACAAAATTTATACAATTTTCTGAAAAACACTTTACACCTTTAACAGAATGCTATATAATGTTATTAGATAATTTTAAATAATAGAGCAATACTGCTTTATTTGTAGCAAAATGGTATCCCCAGTTTGCGAAGCAAATAAAACCCAGTATTAATGGTTTGCCATTTCCATTAATACTGGGTTTTTTATTTTTGTGAAAGGAGGGTAGTAGATTAATTATTGATAGGAGAAAAGAGGAGGTATATTAATGTCAAAACCAAAAAAACTGAAATTGTTTCATAAAATTTTCATCGGTTTATTTTTAGGTATTATGGCAGGAGCTATATTATCAGCAATAGGTAAAGATGAGCCTTTTGTCACTTATTTGGTACCGTGGCTGGGACTTTTAGGAGATATTTTCTTGAGGCTTATTCGTATGATAGTTGTTCCCTTAGTGCTTTTCTCAATAATTAGCGGAGTTGCAAATTTAAGTGAAATTAGAAAACTTAGATCAGTTGGTATAAAAACACTATTTTTCTTTATGTTAACAGGTTTTTTATCCATAGGAACTGGTGTTGTAATGGCTAATATATTTAAACCAGGTGCTGGACTAAATATTACAGAGTTGAATGCTGGTGAAGTTGTTATTAGAGAACTTCCAACAGTATTCGAATCAATATTAGGATTATTCCCTGCGAACATTTTTGAATCATTAGCACAAGGTGAGATGCTTCATATAATTTCATTTGGTATTTTCTGTGGTGCGGGGTTATTACTAATGGGTGAAAGGGGAAGACCTATTATTGATTTGGTAGATAGATGTTCTGAAATGATGTATAAAGTAGTTGATATTGTTATAGAGTTTACTCCAATTGGAGTATTTGGACTTATGGCAAAAGCAGTTACAGCATTTGGTGTAGGAATATTTGGCCCTGTATTTAAGTTTATATTAGTTGATTATGGTGCAAATATATTTACAATTGCAGTGTATTATTCATTAATACTATATTTTATAGGAAAGGTAGATCCTATTAAGTTCTTTAAAAAAGCATTTCAGTCTTGGGCCATAGCATTTAGTACGTGTAGTAGTGCTGCTGCTCTGCCAGTGGCCATGAAGATAGGTACTAATGAAATGGGAATTCCAAAGGAGACTGCAAGTTTTGTTTTACCTCTAGGTGCGACTGCAAATATGAACGGAACTGGTATATATTTTGGAGTTGTTGTAATGTTTGCTGCTCAGCTTTATGGCATAGATATTTCTTTGAGTCAACAGATAATGTTAGTTTTAACAGCCACAATGCTGGCTATCGGGTGTGCTGCTGCACCTCAGACAGGGCTTATTATTTCAATAGCATTATTAACCAATCTAGGAATTCCATTAGATGGTATAGCATTAATAGCTGGAGTTTATAGAATTGTTGATCAAATTCATACTTCTACTAACTCTGTTGGTGATTTAGTAGTGGCGGTTTCTGTAGCATCACTAGAAAAAGACTTGAATAGAGAAATATTTAAATATGGAGGCATTCTCACGGCAAAAGAAGTTAGTTAGAAATAAATATTAACTGTATATCTTAAGAAGGGAGAATTACAATGAGTTCAAACAAGGCACCAAAGAACTGTGTATTTTATAGAAATCAAAATTGGATTTATCCTAGGATTGAAAAGGGAGAAGGAATATATTTAATTGGGGAAGATGGAAAAAAATATATAGATGGATGTTCTGGGTCTGCAGTAGCGAATATAGGTCATGGCAATAAGGAGATTGCTGAGTTTGCAAAGGAACATATTGAAAGAATTGCTTTTACTCACTTATCTAGATGGACAGTTGACTCAATTGAAAAATGTGCAGAAAGAATTGTGTCTTGGTGTCCCAAGGGATTAAATCATGTATATTTTGTATCTGGTGGTTCTGAAGCAACAGAAACTGCAATGAAGATGGCAAGGCAATATTATGTCGAAAGAGATGGGAACAAATCGAGTAAGTGGAAGATTATATCCAAATGGAATTCTTATCATGGTGCAACATTAGGATCTCTATCAATGACAGGAACCATAGGAAGAAGAAAAATTTATGATCCTTTGTTAACTAATTTCCCTAAGATCAGCCAATTCTATCATTATAGAAACCCTTGGGGAGCAAAAACTTTAGAAGAAACCAGTATACTTGCTGCCAAAGAATTGGAAATAGAGATTCAGCGTCATGGATCAGATAATATTGCTGCATTTATTTCTGAGCCAGTAGTAGGATCGGCAGCACCGGGTTCCTATCCTGAAAAAATCTATTTTGATATGGTAAGAGAAATCTGTGATAAATATGACATTCTATTTATAATGGATGAGGTCATGTCAGGCTCAGGTAGAACAGGAAAGAAAATGGCATCAAATCATTTCGATGTTAAGCCAGACATCATAGTAGTTGCCAAAGGTTTAAGTAGTGGATATACTCCAATAGGTGCAGCAGTATGTAGTTCTGAAGTCTTTGAAACAATTATGGTTAGAGGTTCAGGTAATTTTATTCATGGTCATACTTACGCAGGTAATCCATTGTCCTGTGGAATTGCTGATAAGGTAATGGAAATCATTGAAAGAGATAATTTTATTGAAAATTGTGCTGTACAAGGAAATTATCTAATGAAGAAATTAGAAGATTTATATAATTATCCTATAGTGGGAGACATTAGAGGAAAAGGTCTTATGATAGGTGTTGAGTTTGTTAAAGATCAAGAAACAAAAGAGCCATTTGATGTATCCAGCAATGTGAGAGGTAAAATTACTAATAATTGTTTAAAGGAAGGTTTAGTTCCATATCCAGGTGGAGGATCAGTTGATGGAGTAAGAGGTGATCATATATTGTTAGCTCCTCCAATAAATATAACTAAAGAAGAAATAGATTTACTATATGAAAAATTAGAAAATGCAATAAAAAAAACATCTGAGGAATTGCAGGGGGTAATAGCATGACCTATAGAAAGGAAAAGTTAATAATAACTATAGCACTAACAGGAAATGTTCCAACTAAAGAAATGAATCCATATACGCCTATTACTGTAGATGAGATAGTGGAAGATATTATTAAATGCAGACAAGCGGGAGCATCTGTAGCTCATATTCATGTAAGAGATGAAAAAGGAGAACCTACTTGTGATAAAAATTTATATAATGAAGTATTAAATAAATTGAAGGAAAGAGATTGTAATATTATAACTCAATTATCTACTGGTGCAAGGGGTGGAGGCAATACTGCTGAGTGGCGTGGGCAAATGTTGGATCTAAATGCTGAAATGGCAAGCTTATCTACTGGATCATCTAATTTTGCTTCACAAGTAAATGCTAATTCCTTTGAGCTAATAAAAGAATTAGCGGCTAAAATGTATGCTAATAATATAAAGCCAGAGATAGAAGCTTTTGATTTAGGTATGATCGATAATGCAGCATTGTTATTAAAGGAAGGAGTACTTAAGGAACCATTGCAATTTAACCTAGTAATGAATGTAAGAGGATCAGTAAAGGGCACCCCTAGGAATCTTTTGCATATGATTGAGTCTCTACCAGAAGGCTCCACATTTACAGTATCAGGAATTGGATATAGTCAAATACCTATGCTGACTATGTCCATATTGTTAGGAGGACATACACGAACAGGACTTGAAGATACAATATTATATGATAGAGGATTATTAGCAACTAATCAAATGCTAGTAGAGAGGGTAGTACGAATAGCAAAGGAACTAGGGAGAGAAATTGCAACTCCAGATGAAGCAAGGAAAACATTGGGTATACAATAATGAAGAGAAGGCTGCGCATTTTAGTGCAGCCTTCTAAATAAATATATAGAAAGGATGTATCTAATGAGAGAAGTAAAAGATTTTGGTCAAGAAACTGTATATTTTGTTCATTATTCTAAACTTCCAGATGATATTTCTGCCACCTATGTACATAAAGTAGTAGGGGTTGGGTTTTTAATTAACACAGAAACAGGAATTATAGAAGATATCATGGTAACATTAATTTCTGACTTGTGTAAGGAATTTTTAGCATATTTAATAGTTGGACATAATATTGATAAAGATGGTGTAGATGAAATTGTTGACAAGATTGATAAACGTTTTTTTGGATATTCTCAAAAAGCAATTATGGTATGTGTTAAAGGAGTACATGCTAGATATTTACAATGGAAGCAAACAAATAAAAAAGTTTATTAAATAAAAAATATTTTGCTAACGATTTGAAGTTTAATACTAATGAAAGATAAATATCATTAGTATTATTTTCTATGCATTTCTTTTATGCATTTCTGAAGGAATCTATACATACTCATATATAAAAATGCAATATTCCATTCATTTTTAAAATATATTGAAATATATGTTGCAAAATTCTACTACTTATTACTATAATAGACTATGAAGATAACTTTTGAGGAAATTTACAAAATCACCATAATAAGGAGGTAAATGAGTTGTTTGATGATAATAAGATTGAAGAAGTTAAAGCATCAGTTGAGCAATGGGATAAAGAGGTAGTTCAGAAGTCTTTATCAAGATTTCCTGAAAGGAAACAGAAGTTTACTACAGGTTCCAATATTGAAGTAGATAGACTATATACTCCTATAGACATAGAAGATATGGATTATAATGAGGATCTAGGACTTCCGGGAGAATACCCATTTACAAGAGGTGTTCAATCTACGATGTATAGAGGTAGACTTTGGACTATGAGACAATATGCAGGGTTTGCATCTGCTGAAGAATCAAATCAGAGATATAAATATTTGCTAGAACAAGGCCAAACTGGATTAAGTGTTGCTTTCGATTTGCCTACACAAATAGGATATGATTCAGATGATGGATTATCTGAAGGTGAAGTTGGTAAAGTTGGAGTAGCTATAGATTCACTAAAGGATATGGAAGTATTGTTTGATGGTATACCTTTAGATAAAGTTAGTACTTCTATGACTATAAATGCACCAGCATCTGTTTTGTTAGCAATGTATATTGCTGTTGCAGAAAAGCAAGGTGTTTCAAAGGAGAAATTAAGAGGAACAATACAAAATGATATTTTGAAAGAATACATAGCAAGAGGAACTTATATATTCCCGCCAGAACCATCTATGAGATTAATTACTAATATTTTTGAATATTGTTCAAAGGAAGTTCCAGCTTGGAACACAATAAGTATTAGTGGATACCATATAAGAGAAGCAGGTTCTACTGCATCACAAGAAGTTGCATTTACATTAGCAGATGGTATAGCGTATGTTGAAGCAGCTATTGATGCTGGACTTGACGTAGATGATTTTGCACCAAGATTATCCTTCTTCTTTAATGCTCACAATGACTTATTAGAGGAAGTAGCTAAATATAGGGCAGCTAGAAGACTTTGGGCCAAAATAATGAGGGAAAGATTTAATGCAAAAAATCCAAAATCAATGCAACTTAAATTCCATACTCAAACAGCAGGATCTACACTAACGGCTCAACAACCTGATAATAACATAATAAGAGTTACTATTCAAACATTAGCGGCAGTTCTTGGTGGAACTCAATCACTTCATACAAATTCAAGGGATGAGGCTTTGGCACTACCTACTGAAGACTCCGTTAGAATAGCACTTAGAACTCAGCAAATTGTAGCTCATGAATCTGGAGTAACTGAGACAATAGATCCATTGGCTGGCTCCTACTATATCGAGAGTTTAACTAATAAGATTGAAGAAGAAGCAACTAAATATATAGAAACAATAGATGAATTAGGTGGAGCGCCTAAAGCGATAGAAAAAGGATATATTCAAAAAGAAATTCAAAATGCAGCGTATAGATATCAAATGGAAGTAGAATCCCTTGATAGAATAGTTGTAGGGGTAAACAAATTCCAAATTGAAGAAACGGACAAGAAGGAATTGTTAAAGGTAGATAGGACGGTTGAAATAAATCAGAGAGAGAAACTAAAAACCTTAAGAGCGGAAAGAAATAATGAAGAAGTAGAAAGAGCATTAAGTACACTAAAGGAAAAGGCTAATACGGAAGAAAACTTAATGCCATTTATATTGAATGCTGTAAAAGCATACGCAACCCTTGGAGAAATTTGTAATGTTTTACGCCAAGTATTCGGTGAATATCAGCAATCAGTAATATTATAATAATGAGTAATGCACAATTCACAATTAAAACAACGACCACAGGCTGCTGAGAAGGGACCCTACAGCTAGACCCACAACAATTGTGAATTGTGAACTGAATAAATCGGGAGGTATATAAAAATATGGATAGACCAATCAGAGTTTTAGTAGCTAAGCCTGGACTTGATGGACATGATAGAGGTGCAAAGGTAATTGCAAGATCATTAAGAGATGCAGGTATGGAAGTTATATACACAGGGCTAAGACAGACACCTGAACAAATAGTAGCTGCTGCTGTTCAAGAGGATGTTGATGTAGTAGCTATGAGTATATTGTCAGGAGCTCATAATCACTTATTTCCAAAGGTAGTTAATTTATTAAGAGAAGAGGGAGTAGATGATATGCTTGTAATTGGAGGAGGAGTTATCCCAGAAGATGATATTCCTTATCTAATAGAATCAGGTATAGAGGCTATTTTTACTCCAGGTACACCAACAAAGGATGTAATAGAGTTTATTACAAATAACCTTAAAAGAAAATAGGTGGTGTCTTATTTGAATATAAGCGAACGTTTATTACAAGGTAGTAAGAGAGCATGTGGAAGACTTATTACTATGTTGGAAAACAATGAAAAGGAAGCAATAGATATATTAAAGAAACTATATAAGGAATCAGGTAAGGCCTATGTGATCGGAATAACAGGACCTCCTGGAGCTGGTAAATCTACTTTAACTGATAAGTTGACTAAGGAACTTAGAAAACAAGGTAAAAAGGTAGGTATAATAGCTGTGGACCCTACCAGTCCCTTTAGCGGCGGGGCTATATTAGGGGATAGAATTAGAATGAGTGATCTTGCCCTAGATAAAGATGTATTTATAAGAAGCATGGGTACCCGTGGTTCTTTAGGAGGTATGTCAAAAGCTACTTGGGGTGCTATAAAGGTACTAGATATTTTTGGTTGTGATTACATTTTCATAGAAACAGTGGGAGTTGGACAATCAGAAGTAGATATAGTAAAGACTGCAGATACTGTACTTATGGTTATGGTTCCCAATTTAGGTGATGATATTCAAGCTATAAAAGCAGGAATAATGGAGATAGCAGATGTGTTTGCAATTAATAAATCTGACTTAGACGGTGCAGATAAAACTAAGGTAGAAATAGAGATGAATTTAGACTTAAATGAATATAGTGATTATAGACCACCAGTGATTAAAGTATCAGCAGGACAAAATAAAGATATAGATATTCTTCTAGAAAAGATTTTAGAGCACAGAGAATATCTAGAAAAAAATAATGAGCTAGAAAAGATAAGAATAAGAAATAATAAATTAGAAATTTTGAAGATGGTTGAAGAAGATTTAATGAAATTGATATTAGATAAGGCAGTTAAGGAAGATCTAATTGAAAACCTAGCAAGGGAAGTTACTTTAAGAGAAACAGATCCTTATACTGCCAGAGATGAGATAATAAAATTAATTAACAATTAATAAAGAACAATTAACAGTTAATTGACTATTGCTTAAACATTGTTAATCGTTAATTATTAATTGATAATTGAAGAAAGGGAGGTAATCAAATGGTTGGTAAGGTTGATCATATAGGTATTGCTGTAAAAAATTTAGATGAAACATTAAAATTTTATGAAGATATCCTAGGTATGAAATGTGTAGATAAGGAAGTAGTTGAAGAGCAAAAAGTTAAGGTGGCTTTTTTGCCTATAGGAGATACGGAAGTAGAATTACTTGAATCTACTGAAGAAGATGGTCCCATAGCTAAGTTTATCGAGAAAAAGGGTGAAGGAATCCAACATATTGCTTATAGAGTAGATGATATTGAAAAGGCTATAGAAGAACTAAAGGAAAAAGGAATTAAGATGATTGATGAGAAACCAAGATATGGTGCTGGCGGTGCAAAAATTGCCTTTTTACATCCAAAGTCAACATTTGGAGTGCTTATAGAGCTTTGTCAAAGGGATTAAGTACTTAACAAAAAAAGGAGGGTAAATATGAAGGAAAAAATTGAAAGGCTTCTAGAAACTGCTAAGAAAATTGAGCTTGGTGGTGGGGAGCAAAGAATTGAAAAGCATCATAAGTCAGGAAAGCTTACTGCAAGAGAGAGAATTAACCTTCTATTTGATGAAGGTAGTTTTGTAGAAGTTGACAAGTTTGTAGAACATAGATGTACAAACTTTGATATGGCAAAGGTAGAGGCTCCTGCAGATGGGGTAGTTACTGGTTATGGTACAGTAGATGGAAGACTTGTATTTACTTATGCCCAAGACTTTACGGTAGTAGGTGGATCTTTAGGTGAGATGCATGCTGCTAAGATTTGTAAGGTACAAGATATGGCATTGAAAATGGGAGCACCAATTGTAGGATTTAATGATTCGGGTGGAGCTAGAATCCAAGAGGGAGTAGATGCTTTATCAGGATATGGAAAGATATTCTATAGAAATACTATTGCATCTGGAGTTATACCTCAAATTTCAGTTATAATGGGGCCTTCAGCAGGTGGTGCAGTTTATTCGCCAGCTTTAACAGACTTTATATTTATGGTAGATAAGACTAGTATGATGTTTATTACTGGACCTCAAGTAATTAAATCTGTAACAGGTGAAGAGGTTACACAGGAAGAACTGGGCGGTGCAAATACTCACAACAAAATATCTGGAGTTGCACATTTTGTGGACAAAACAGAAGCTGAATGTATTGAAAGAATTAAAGAGTTATTATCTTTCCTACCTTCAAATAATTTAGAACAAGCACCAATCTATGCTATAGAAGATGAAATAAATAGAGTAGAAGAAAAATTAAATGAAATAGTTCCTGTTAATCCTAATAAACCCTATGATATGAAAGAAATTATAAAACTTTTAGCTGACAGTGGAGATTTCTTTGAAATTCAGCCATATTATGCACAAAATATAATAACTGGATATATTAGATTAAACGGCAAGACCATAGGAGTTATTGCTAATCAACCTAAGATATTAGCTGGATGTTTAGATATCAACGCATCAGATAAGGCAGGAAGATTTATTAGGACTTGTGATGCTTTTAATATTCCACTACTTAATTTAGTAGATGTTCCAGGATTCTTACCGGGTACTGAGCAAGAATATGGTGGAATCATTAGACATGGTGCTAAAATGCTATATGCCTATAGTGAAGCAACTGTACCAAAGGTTACTTTAATAGTTAGAAAAGCTTATGGCGGAGCTTACCTTGCAATGTGTTCTAAGGATTTAGGAGCAGATCAAGTATTTGCATGGCCAAATGCTGAGATAGCAGTTATGGGACCTGATGGTGCTGCGAATATCATATTTAAAAAGGATATTGAGAACTCTGATAATCCAATAGAAACTAGACAAGAAAAGATTGCCGAATACAGAGATACTGTAGCTAATCCATATATTGCAGCTCAAAGGGGATTCGTAGATGATATATTAGTTCCAAGCATTACAAGACCTAGATTAATTTCTGCTTTTGATATGTTAGAGTCTAAGAGAGAAAATAGACCTGCAAAAAAACATGGCAACATGCCAGTATAAAGAGGTGAAATAATTGGGTGATATTATTAGTTTTGGAGATAGTTTAATAATCACGGTATTTAGTATGGTAGTAGTGTTTGTAGGTTTAATAGTACTGGCAATGTTTATATCTGTGCTGAAGAGTATAGGTGGGAAAAATAAAGCTGAAGATACTAAGAAACCAGAAACACCGATTAAAGCTAAAGAGCCAGTGAAGGAGAAGAGACAAGAAGCTACTACAAATGATGAGGAATTGGTAGCGGTTATTGCTGCGGCTATAGCGGCAAGTTTAGGAGTTAGTGCACCAGAGGTAAATATAAAAAGTATTAGAAGAATACCTCAAAATTCTCCTGCTTGGGCAACAGCTGGCAGACAAGAACAGATATACGGTAAACTATAATAGAAGCTTCATTGGAAGTATAACTAAGGAAGCTTTTATTGGCTATTGCATAAGCGACTTGCACAAAATCAAAGATTTGGGTAATCTGCTTAAAACTCATTGACGGAAAATTCCTAGATATAAATAAAAAAGTAGAATTTTCCTATTCGTTATAATAAAAATTTCTAAGGAGGCATAGCAATGAGAAAGTTTATAATAAGTGTTAACGGTAATTCTTATGAAGTAGAAGTTGAAGAGATAGCAGGGGGAGAGTCAAAAAGACCAGCAGCTCCAGTGGCGCCAGCACCAGTAGCGGCACCAGCACCAAAAGCTACGCCAGCACCAGCTCCAAAGGAAGAGAAAAAGGAAGTAGTAGTATCAGATGGACAAGAAGTAGTAGAAGCTCCGATGCCAGGTAACATTTGGAAGATAGAAGTAAAAGAAGGAGATAAGGTTAAGGCTGGAGATATTTTATTAATCCTAGAAGCTATGAAGATGGAAAATGAAATACTAGCTCCTAGAGATGGGGTTGTTGCTAGTATCAATACTACACAAGGGGCTACTGTTAACACAGGTGATAGATTAGTAGTATTAGACTAATTCCACTAAGAAAGGAAGGTAAATTTCATGAACTTAGGAGATATATTGCTGGATTTTTTCCAGAGCACAGGAATTGCTGCCTTAACTTGGGGACAGGCTTTAATGATCTTGGTATCCTGTGTATTGCTATATTTAGCAATCGCTAAAGGATTTGAACCACTGTTACTTATTCCAATTGCATTTGGTATGCTGTTAGCTAACCTACCTGAAGCAGGTCTAATGGCACCGCCAGTTGTACAAATAGTTCCAGACCCAGTAACTGGAGAGTTAGTCTCCAAAACTGTGGAAAATGGAGGACTTTTATATTACTTATACCAAGGTGTTAAACTAGGTATATATCCACCGCTTATATTCTTAGGTGTAGGAGCTATGACAGATTTTGGACCACTTATTGCAAACCCAAAAAGTATATTACTTGGAGCAGCAGCGCAATTTGGTATTTTTGTTACTTTCGTAGGTGCAATTTTATTAGGGTTTACAGGCCCAGAAGCAGCTAGTATTGGTATCATTGGTGGTGCAGATGGACCAACAGCATTATATTTAACATCTAAGCTAGCACCACATTTATTAGGGCCAATAGCAGTTGCGGCTTATTCATATATGGCTTTAGTTCCTATTATTCAGCCACCAATTATGAAGGCTTTGACTACTAAAGCTGAAAGAGAAGTAGTAATGGATCAGCTAAGACCAGTATCAAAAAAGGAGAAGGTAATTTTTCCTATTATGGTTACAATAATAGTTTCTTTACTATTGCCATCAGCAGCATCTTTAGTAGGTATGCTAATGTTGGGTAATTTATTTAGAGAATCTTTACTAACTGATAGATTGTCAAAAACAGCACAAAATGAATTGATAAACATAGTTACAATATTTTTAGGAACAACAGTAGGAGCTACAGCTAATGCTGAGACATTCTTAAAATTGGAGACTTTAAAAATAATAGGGTTAGGACTTATAGCGTTTTGTATAGGTACAGCAGCAGGAGTATTATTTGGTAAAATTATGTATAAGGTTTCAGGTGGTAAGGTTAATCCACTTATAGGATCTGCTGGAGTATCAGCGGTGCCAATGGCAGCTAGAGTATCTCAAAAAGTTGGGCAGGAAGCTAATCCAAGAAACTTCTTGTTGATGCATGCTATGGGACCAAACGTAGCAGGAGTAATAGGTTCAGCTATAGCGGCAGGTCTGCTATTGAATTTCTTCGGAGGCTAAAGACAATTCACAATGCACAATGCATAGTGCACAATTATTAAAAGATGATAAATTATGGATTACAATAGAAAAAACATCTATTGTAATCCTATTTATTATTTGTTATCAATATCTTGTATATGTGTATTATTTAAGGTTTTATCTTTTAATTGTGAATTGTGAACTGTGAATTGTTAATTGAATAAAGGGGTGAAATTATGTATCAAGGTTATATAACTGATGTTCAAGGTATTAAAGTAGGCCATGTACAGTCAGAGGAAGGCATGACTGGGTGTACTGTGATTATATGTGAGCAAGGGGCAACAGGTGGAGTAGATGTAAGGGGATCGGCTCCGGGGACTAGAGAGACAGATTTATTTAAGGCAGAAAAGATGGTAGATAAGGTTCATGCTATAGTTTTATCCGGTGGGTCTGCATTTGGTTTGGAGGCTGCATCTGGTGTTATGAAATATCTAGAAGAACAAAATATTGGACTTGACGTGGGAGTGACTAAAGTTCCCATAGTGGCTTCTGCTGTTATATTTGATTTAAATATCGGAAATTATAAGATTAGACCTGATTTTAATATGGGATATAGGGCTGCTGAAATTGCAACCTCTTATGAAAATAGGCAAGGGAATATAGGATGTGGCATGGGAGCTACAATAGGAAAGATTCTAGGACCACAGGGGGCTATGAAATCGGGACTAGGTTCAGCAACTGTAAAAGTAGGGGATTTGATGGTATCAGCTATAGTTTCTGTAAATAGTTTTGGTGATATATATGATTTTAGATTGAATAGGCAAATTGCAGGAGTATATGATTATAAAAATAATAGCCTATTAAACACTGTAGAAATTATGAAAGATATGAATAAAGATTTAGGATTTAATGTACAGAATACAACTATAGGTGTAATAGGAACAAATGCAATTCTAACTAAGGCAGAAGCAAATAAAATTTCTGAAATGGCTCATAATGGTTATGCAAGATCTATAGATCCAATACATACCATGTTAGATGGCGATACTATATTTACTATGGCCACTAATGAAATAAAGGCAGACATTAGCCTTATAGGAACATTAGCAGCTGAAGTTATGAGTAAGGCTATAATAAATGGAGTATTGTTTGCAGAAGGTAGTCACGGATTAAATGCATATAGAGATATTAAAAGTTGAGAATTGATAATCAATAATGAACAATTTCGCAGTCTCGCAACTCCAATCTATTTACTTGCTGCCTCTATCTACCCCGTAGGGTATAATTCAGTGGTGTCCGATAGGACCTACGCTCCGTTTGACCTACCATCAATTTATGGAAATTCACCATAAATCGGGTTAGGTCATAAAAATAATATTGCATTAATATAAAAATAGAATTATAATGTTTTTGTCAGAAGGCCAACATCAACTAGAGTTGGACTGAATGGATTTTAAAGTTGAATATTTTATCGACTGGTATCCAAAAATAAAAGGAACTAGAGCGGGAGGGATTTTAATGGTAAAAGAAAAAGGATTTAATGTAAGAAAGATGGCCATTATTGGAGTGTTAGGTGCTATTTCGGCAGTATTAGGTATGACTCCATTAGGCTTTATACCTGTAGGGCCTACAAGGGCAACAATAATGCATATACCTGTTATTATTGGGGCAGTAATGGAAGGTCCGATAGTGGGTGGATTTGTAGGTTTGATATTTGGATTATTTAGTATTTTTCAAGCTCTAACTAATCCAACACCAGTATCATTTGTATTTTTAAATCCATTGGTTTCAGTATTACCAAGAGTATTAATAGGAATAGTGTCATACTATGTATATAATGCTCTAAGTAATTTAGGTAAGAATAAGACTATGGCAATATTATATTTGATGTGGGTAGGAATAATAGGATATTTATCTTATGGAATATATATAAATATTATAAATTCACAGAGCATGTGGATGACTTTAATGAATATGGTTCTTATAATATTGACTTTAGTAATAGCTTATTTTACTCAGATTAAGTTTAAGGATAAAGCATTAGATGTTGTAATAGCTTCTGCTATAGGAACATTAACCAATACTATGGGAGTTCTTTCCATGATATATTTGTTTTATGCTGAAAGATTTGTAGAAGCTATAGGGGGAGATGTTTCCACTGCAAGAAAAATTATTTTTGGGATAGGTATAACTAATGGTATACCTGAGGCTATTATAGGGATTATAATAGTGACTTCTGTAGTAGGAGCTTTGAAGAGTAAGGGATAAGAAACGAGGTGTGAAGCTATTGTTATTAGTAATAGATGTTGGTAACACTAATGTAGTATTCGGAGTATATAAAGATAAACAATTATTATACGATTGGAGAATTGCAACAGAAAAGGATAGAACGTCTGATGAATATGGACTTTTATTTGAGCAAATTTTTAGATATCATGGATTAGACCCAAAAGAAGTAAAAGATGTTATTATTTCTTCTGTAGTACCACCATTGATGCATACTTTACCAGCTATGAGTATAAAATACTTTGGTATAGATCCTATTGTAGTAGGTCCTGGAGTTAAAACTGGAATGAATATAAAATATGATAACCCAAGAGAAGTAGGGGCTGATAGAATAGTAAATGCTGTAGCCGCTTATGAAAAATATGGTGGTCCTTTAATAATCGTAGATTTTGGTACGGCAATTACATTTTGTGCAGTATCTAAAGAAGGAGATTATCTAGGAGGTGCTATTACTCCAGGAATTAAAATTTCTTCTGAAGCATTATTTATGAGAACAGCAAAACTTCCTAAGGTAGAAATCGCAAAGCCAGATAGAGTAATAGCAAAGAATACAATAAATAGTATTCAGTCAGGATTAGTATTTGGATATATAGGAATGGTTGACTATATAATAGAAAAGATGATTAAGGAAATGGGAGAAAATGAAAGAACAGTAAATATCATAGCAACTGGAGGATTTTCAAACCTTATCGCAGCAGAAAGTAAATATATTAAAAAGATAGATAAATTACTGACTTTAGAAGGCTTGAGGATAGTATTTGAAAGAAATAAGTAAGTAGCTAAATAGCTACTTACTTTTCTAATATTCGAGGTGAATGTATGAGAATAGGAAATGTAAAATTGGAGAATAATGTATTCTTAGCTCCTATGGCAGGAGTCACAGATTTAGCTTTTAGAATACTATGTAAGGAAATGGGAGCGGGATTAGTAGTTTCTGAGATGGTTAGTAGCAAGGGGATATATTATAAGGATCCTGGAACTAAGACTTTATTACAAGTAAATCCTAAAGAAAGACCGATAGCAATTCAAATATTTGGATCTGATCCAGAAATAATGGCAAATATTGTAGAAGAATATTTAAATCCTAGAGAAGATATAGATATTATAGATATAAATATGGGCTGTCCTGCACCTAAGATAGTTAAAAATGGCGATGGTAGTGCTTTAATGAAAGATATTATATTAGCTAGAAAAATACTAAGAGAGGTGGTGAAGGTGTCCAATAAGCCTGTTACCCTAAAGATACGAATGGGATGGGATCATGATAATATTAATGGGGTAGATTTAGCAAAGATAGCAGAGGAAGAAGGAATTTCTGCATTAACTGTTCATGCAAGAACTCGAGATATGTTTTATTCTGGAGAAGCTGATTGGAATTTTATCAAGAAAGTTAAAGAAAGTGTTACTATACCTGTCATAGGAAATGGCGATATTTTTGAACCAGAGGACGGGGTTAGAATGTTTGAGTTGACTAATTGTGATGCTATAGCCATAGGTAGAGGTTCTCAAGGAAATCCATGGATATTTAAAAGGATAATTAACTTGATGACAGGAAAAGAAGATATATTACCTTCTCCTGAAGAAATTGTTCGTATGTGTATAAAACATTTAAATCTTGTTTGTTCTATAAAAGGTGAGAGAGTTGGAGTAAGAGAAATGAGAAAACATACTGCTTGGTATTTAAAAGGGTTGAGGAATTCAAATGAGGTAAAAAATCTTATATATACAATTGATAATAAAGAAGAGATGGAAAGAATATTGCTTGAATATATTGGTCTTTATTCATAGCAATATGTAATGAATATAATGCCTTTCTCATATAATAGAGTTAAAATTAGAGAGGAGGGTTATTATAGGACTTTTATATATATTAGATAGTGAGAAATATTTAGAGTACTATAAAGAAGGATTTATAAAATATATTCCAGAGTTTATTTTACCTAGAATTAAGCCTAAAATAATAGATAATATTATGAGAGAAAATGATATAATAGGTAGGATGGCTGGAATAAATTTGAAACCTATTGATTTTGATGATGAATATAAGCTTAAAGAATATTTAAATGCTATAATGAAACTTAAGGATGAAGACTGTACAAAATTATTTATTGAAGGATATGAGAAGTTAAATAAGGAAACTATATATCATATTCAAGAATTTACAAATATGAAAATACTAGATGGAGAAGAAACTAGAATAAATAATCTTCCTTTAGTAATGAAAGATATATGTAATTTAATGAAAGAGGATATAGCTGAAAAGGAGATTTTAGTTATATGTGATGACAAAGAGAAAACAAAACGAACAATCAAAGAAATTTCAAAGGATGTTAGGTTTGTAACTGCAATAGGCTGTGAAGAATATAATGATGAAATTTATGAATATATTTTGGAGGAAACAGGATTATCTCTATTTTATCCAGTAAATATTGATAGAATCTTAGAAAATTATAGTATGATAATTAACTTAATGGATGATTTGAGTCTAGATTTTTCTAAGGTAAGGAGAAATTGTATAGTCTTTGACTTTGGACAGGGAAACTCCTTGCATAATAATAAAAGACCTCCTTTTATCCAAGATTTTGCATTTAATTTCAATGATTTAGGCGTTAATAAAAATAGAATGATGCAAAATAGGGTTCTTTCTAATTTATTTGAGGCTTTAGTAGAGGATAGAAAAAAAGATATAAAATATTTATATTCAGAAGGAAACTACTATTCAATAAAAGATTATGTAAATTTGTTTATAAAAGTCAAAGGAAAGTTCTAAGTACTTGACATTATGGTTCCACTTGATTATAATATCTTGCATACAAGTAGGAAATGTACTTTATTTCTATTAATGTTAATAGTTTTGCATAGATAAATAATATTATAAGTAAGTTTAAAAAGCACTAATATTTATTAGTTAAAGGAGAGAGTGAAATGCCAGAAAGAGATGTATTCTTAACAGAAGATGGATTAAAAAGGCTAGAAGATGAATTAGATGATCTAAAGACTGTTAGAAGAAAGGAAATTGCTGAAAAGATAAAGCAAGCTTTAAGCTTTGGAGATATAAGTGAAAATTCAGAATATGACCAAGCGAAAAATGATCAAGCTCAATTGGAAGAAAGAATTGCAAAATTAGAGATGATGCTGAGAAATGCAAAAATAATAGATGAAGATGATATTACAACTGATGTTGTAGGTATTGGTTCTAAAGTTTTAGTAAAAGATTTAGAATATGATGAAGAAATGGAATTTATTATAGTAGGGTCCGCAGAGGCTGATCCCTATAATGGTAAAATATCAAATGAGTCTCCTGTAGGGTCTGCACTTTTAGGACATATGTCTGGTGACATTGTGGAAGTAGTAGTTCCAGACGGGAAAATAGAATATCAAATACTAACTATTACTAGATAAAAAGTATTAACAAACTAAGGAGGTAGAGTAATGGGAGAAACGGAATTAAACTTAAATGAAATGCTGATGATGAGAAGGGAAAAGCTTAAAGAATTAATTCAAAAGGGCAAGAATCCTTTCCTAGTTGAAAAATTTGATTATACACATCATAGCTCTACTATTAAGGACAAATTCGAAGAGTTAGACGGGAAGAAGGTAGCAGTTGCAGGAAGAGTTATGTCTAGACGTGGACATGGAAAGGTTAGTTTTATAGATTTACAAGATAGCGAAGGACGTATTCAAATCTTTGCAAAACAAGATGTATTAGGTGAAGAAGCTTACAAAGATTTAAGTCTTTTAGATCTTGGAGATATTATAGGAGTAAATGGAGAAGTATTTAAAACAAACGCTGGTGAGATATCTATAAGGGCTGAAGAAATAATTATAATGAGCAAATCCTTACAAATCCTACCAGAAAAATTCCATGGACTAAAAGATCAAGACTTAAGATATAGACAAAGATATGTAGATTTAATAGTAAATCCTGAGGTTAAAGAAACCTTTATTATTAGAACAAAGATTATTAAGGCAGTAAGAGAATATTTAGATGAAAAAGGATTTTTGGAAGTAGAGACTCCAATTTTAAGTCCAATAGCAGGCGGAGCAAATGCAAGACCTTTTGCTACACATCATAATGCATTAGATATCGACATGTACTTAAGAATAGCAAATGAACTATACCTAAAAAGACTTATAGTTGGTGGGTTTGAAAAAGTTTATGAAATGGGTAGAATGTTCAGAAATGAAGGTATGAGTCCAAAACATAATCCTGAGTTTACGAATATAGAGCTTTATCAGGCATATGTTGATTATGAAGAAATGATGAGATTAACCGAAAACCTTTTTGCTTATGTAGCAGAGAAGGCTTTAGGAACGACTAAAATAAATTACCAAGGTACTGAAATAGAATTATCTCCGCCATGGAGAAGATTAGATATGGAAGATGCAGTAAAAGAATTTACTGGTGTAGACTTCTCTACAATTAATACTGATGAAGAAGCTATTGCTATTGCTAAGGCAAAGGGACTTGAGGTTAAACCTGGTATGACTAGAGGTCATATAATATCAGAGATGTTTGAAGAATTTTGTGAAGCACATTTAATTCAGCCTACGTTTATTACAGGACATCCAGTAGAGATATCACCTCTTGCTAAGAGAAATCCAGAAGATCCGAGAAAGACCAATAGGTTTGAAGCATTTATCAATACTTGGGAGCTAGCTAATGCTTTCTCAGAGTTAAATGATCCAATTGATCAAAGACAAAGATTTGAAGATCAAGTTAAACAAAAGGATCTAGGAGATGATGAAGCACATCCTATGGATACAGATTTCCTAAATGCAATAGAGGTAGGGCTTCCACCTACAGGAGGGCTTGGTATTGGTATAGATAGAATGATAATACTACTTACAGATCAACCAAGCATTAGAGATATATTGTTATTTCCAACCATGAAGCCTTTGGACGAATAGTCCATAAGATAGGAGCGTCGTAGGACAACTATGAAATTTTTAGATGAATAATAAGTCATTGAACTATGTGGCAGGATAAAAAATTCCTGCCTTATTTTTTTAACTATATCTGAGCATATTATATGAATCTCTTGCCTTAAATAAGGAGGAATACAAATGAAGAAGATTTTGCATATTATATCTCAATATCCTGGAAAGACAGGAAGTGGAACATATTTACAGGCATTAATATCTGAGGGAAAGAAAAAAGGACATATTCAAGGCCTTGTTTCAGGAATACATAATGGAGATATTATTAATTTGAAAAATATAGACAACTTCTATCCCGTAACCTTTAATACAAAAGAGATTCCATTCCCAATAGTAGGCATGAGTGATATCATGCCTTATGAAAGTACTAAGTATTGTGATTTAACTGAGGATATGTTAAATAGATGGAAAGAAGGTTTTATAAAAGCAATAACTAATGCTATAGAGAATTTAAAGCCTGATATTATATTATCTCATCATCTATGGCTATCTACCTCTTTAGTAAAGGAAATTGCTGAGGATATTAAGGTAATAGGTATATGCCATGGTACAGATATTAGACAACTTGAAAAATGCCCTCAATATAGAAAAGAAGTATTAAATGGTTGTAGAAAGCTTGATTTGATCTTATCCTTAAGCGAAGAACAAAGACAGCTCATTAACAAGGTATATGGTATTTCTAATGACAAAATAATAGTTATGGGAGGAGGGTATAAAGGAGATATATTCTTCCCTCCATTAAATAAAGTATATGATGAAAATATAAAAATAGTATATGCAGGTAAATTAAGTTACGCTAAAGGTGTAGTATCCTTACTTAAGGTATTTAAGAATATAAGTGAAAAATATAATATTAAACTTTTGTTAGTGGGATCAGGTACAGGAGAAGAAGAGCGGTATATTAAAGAGTTAGGATTTAGGCTGAAGGGAAATATAAATTTTCTAGGTGAATTGAGCCAAGAAGATTTAGGGAGAATTTTTAGAGAGGCGGACATATTTGTATTACCTTCCTTCTATGAAGGTCTATCTCTAGTCACAATAGAAGCTTTAGCTAGTGGATTGTTAATAGTTGTAACGGAAATTCCGGGGTTAATATCTAACTTAGGGAATATTATTAATAATAGTGGAGCAATAGAATATGTTGGATTACCTAGAATGATTCAAGTGGATAAACCATTAGAAGAAGAGTTACCATTATTTGAACATAGACTTCAAATTGCAATTGAAAAGCAAATTCAAAAGATATATAGAGGATATATTATAGATTATAGCATTGAAAAAGAGATAAAGAAAATGTCTTGGGATAGTATATTTGATAGAATAGAAAAATATTTTTAGTCCTTATTTATATAAAGCCTTTATTATAACTTATAAGAAAATATTACTTGCTTTAATATGAACTTAACCCAAATGTAGTTCAAAAAAAGGTTTCTTTAATTCATTAACACTTTGATAGAAGCTTTTTTTATTTTCTAACACCAATCAATGAATAAAACATGGCTCAAAGTAAAAACTACCATTAAATAGAACAAATGGGAGGTATATTATGCAAATAAATTTGAGTCAAAAAGAAAGAATGATTTTAGAGGATGGAAAACATCAAGAAGATGTCTGTGTTAAAAAATATCAAAGCTTTGCCAATCAAGCAAAAGATCCTAATCTAAAGCAATTACTAAATAAATTAGCTTCAGAGGAGCAACATCACTATAATATTATTAATGAGTTGTTGCAAGGCAAGAAGCCAAACTTAACACATAGTGATCAAAGCATGAGTAATGACCAGACCCCTGCTATATTTACCGCTAATAATATGTCTTTTAACAATCCTGAAGATGCTTTACTTTGTAGTGACCTATTAGCCACTGAAAAATATGTATCTGGATTTTATGATATTGGAGTGTTTGAGTCTGCAAATAAGGAGGTAAGGGAAGCATTACAGCATATTCAAAAGGAAGAACAAAGACATGGTGAAGAGCTTTTCAATTATATGCATACCCATGGAATGTATAACGTTAAATAAGAAAATAAATAGTTTATATAAGGATGTAAGGTGAGCTGTGCTCGCCTTTATTCATTTATTTTGAAAAACTTGAAAACTTTTTTAAAATAAGTATTGACTTTGGTCACTAAAGAGAGTATTATAGTAAAAGTCGGCTGCGACATTGAACAAAACAAATCAA
>OGSV01000103.1_pt1 | contig 101804 bp, 116 predicted proteins | sample 1574221 | NCBI WGS metagenome assembly OGSV01 (sample SAMN03295823, study PRJEB24534) | human gut metagenome | isolation source: fecal sample 4 from infant 3 | host: Homo sapiens | place: USA: Pittsburgh, PA | collected 2014-07 | reverse complement strand
CGCCAGCTCGCGAATAATACCGGCAGTCATTCCCCAGACAAAATAATGCTGGTACCAGGATAGCCAGACGCGATGCGAATTGCCGCGGCGATGGATATCCAGCGGGTGATAGCGTCCCAGCCGCAGCGCTTCGGCCAGCGGCATTTCGAAGACCGCAGCGACTTCATCCTGGCTGGCATGATAGTGCAGGTCAGGTGGAATAATCCCTACCACCGGGGTGACCTGAAAGCCGGTGACGCTATCCACCGGCGGCAGAACGCCGATGACCTCAACCGACTCTGGCGGGATCGCGACCTCTTCCTGCGCCTCGCGCAGCGCGGCGGCGATCAGCGTCGCATCGCTGTTATCTACCGCGCCGCCGGGGAAAGCGACCTGACCCGCGTGCTTGCGCATCAGCGGCGAACGCTGGGTTAGCAGCAGCCCAGGCTGCGGGCGACGTACAATCGGGACCAGTACCGCAGCCTGACGCTGGTTAAGCGCGCTGCGCGTGGGCTGCGGGCGCAGAAGCTGAAAACGCGAAAGGAAATCGTCAAGTTCGAGGGCGCTGTCCGCCATGTTTTAGCTCTCCAGTTGCTGCAGGATACGATTAACTTTATCAAAAGTTTCCTGATATTCCGCTGCTTCATCGCTATCGGCGACAATCCCGCCTCCGGCGGAGCAGTAAAGCTGCCCCTGCCAGGCCGTCAGCGTACGGATGGTAATGCTGGTATCCATATTGCCGCAGAAGCTGAGATATCCGATGCTGCCGCACCACGCATTGCGCCGCTGCGGCTCCAGCTCATCGATGATCTCCATCGCTCTGACCTTCGGCGCGCCGGTAATTGAGCCACCGGGAAAGGCCGCGCGCAGCAGGTCGGCGGCGTGCAGATGGGAAGGCAATCTGGCGGTCACGGTGCTCACCAGGTGATGCACGGCAGGGAAGGGCTCCACCACAAACAGTTCGGGCACCCGGACGCTACCGGGAGCGGCAACCCGGCCAATATCGTTGCGCATTAAATCGACGATCATCAGGTTTTCGGCGCGGTCTTTTGGCGAGTTCGCCAGCTTTTGCGCCTGCAGCGCGTCCTGCTCAGGGTCGGTCAGCCGGGGGAGCGTCCCCTTAATCGGCCTGGTTTGAATTTCGCCTTGCCGGAGCTGAATAAAGCGCTCGGGCGATAGGCTTAATACTGCCCCTTCATCCAGGCGAATAAAGGCGCTGAACGGCGCGCGATTGGCGCGGTTAAGCTGACGGAAGGCCTGCCACTCATCCCCACGATAGCTTGCCGTAAACCGCTGCGCCAGGTTGACCTGATAGCAGTCACCGCTGTGCAGCCAGGCCTGGATCTGGCGAAACTTCTCGCCATACTCTTCGCGGCTCATATTTGAGCGCCACGCTGAGGTCAGGGTAAAGGTTTCGGCGACAGGCTCAGCCTGTGCTTCCAGCCACGCCAGGCGCGCCTGTGGATCGTCATAGCTGAATAACGACACCTCCCGACGCTGGTGATCGACGATCAATGCCCAGTCGTAGATCCCCACCGCCATATCCGGCAGCGCGATATCCGCATCCGCTCGTGACGGCAGAGATTCAAAGCGGCGGCCCAGATCGTAGCCGAACAGCCCCAGCGCGCCGCCGAGAAACGGCAGATGCGGATGAGGCTGCGGATGCAGGTTGAAGCGCGCCAGCTGCTGATGCACGAGCGTGAGCGGATCGGCGTCAGAGGTGATGACGGTTTCCCCCTCGTTGATGACGGTCGTTTGGCCACGCGTTACCAGCGTGGCGCGCGGCTGGGCGACAACAATATCAAAACGATTATGCGGATGTTCGGCAAAGCCGGAATGCAGCAGCATCGCCCAGGGCCGGGAACTTAAGGAGCTAAAATAGTATTCAGCGGCATCCGGACGCCAGGGCAGGGAAATCATAGCGGGGGACAACATCGTCTTCTTCAATCCTGATCGTTACCGCCCGCTGGTATACGAGAGGACGGCGTGAAATAATTACGCCCCACAATGTAGCAGGAGTCAGTCATGTTTGCAGGTTTACCTTCGCTGAGCCACGAGCAACAGCAAAAAGCAGTGGAAAGAATTCAGGAGCTGATGTCCCAGGGCATGAGCAGCGGCCAGGCTATTGCTTTAGTGGCCGATGAACTGCGCGCCTCCCATACCGGCGATCGGATTGTGGCGCGCTTTGAGGATGAAGACGAGTAAACTCTCCCCAGTTGAGATCAGGTGCCGCTTTCCGCGAACGGAAAGATCGCATCGGGTCGTTTCCCGGGGGCGTCGTAAAGCGTCACGTGCGTCACGCGCTCGCCGCGCCAGAAGGTAATTTGCGTCCCGACTGGCGTATGATTCACTTGCACTTCCGTCAGCGGTGCGCTGTTGGCAAAATCCCACAGGCAGACAAAACGCGCCTGCGGCAGGTGACTGCGTATGACCAGATAGCTGAGATCGTGAGTCGCCGGGTTATCGGGCGCCACTCCCTGCCAGAGTTCACCATCACCGGAAAGCCAGAGCGCAACGGTATCGCCGTCGCGCGCAAAGTGGCGCGGCTGGCAGCCGTTCAGCGGCGCCATGGTTGCATTGGCCATATGCCGCAGCGGTCCGCTGAGCGAAAAGGGCTGCGGCGTGCCGTTCTGATCCAGCGCCTGCGCCGCCAGGTGCAAAGTCCAGTCGAGCTGCTGGCGATGTGGGTTCTCTACGGTAGAGAGATCGATCAGCACCTCTTCAAGCCATAGCAGGCGACGGCGAAAGCGCACATCTCGCCAGGCCGTCGCGTCCCACTCGACGCGGCTATGACTGTCTAGCTCCGGCGGCGGCTTGCCCCAGTCAACCTCGCTGTCCAGCCACAGAGCGTCGCTATCCATATGCCAGCCTGATACCTGCGGATTGGCCGGAGGCTGGTTGGTCTGATTGACGGAAAGCGTATTATGGGTGGCGCTGTTTTTGTAGTAGTCGTAGTGCATTTTCGCGCCGTAGCCGGTTGTGCCCATATCCGGGAGCAGCCAGCCGTCGTGATGCCAGAGCATCAGCCCCAGCCTGTCGTAATGATCGTGTTCGCCGCCCCAGGGACTGTGCTTTATCAGCAGCGCCTGCTGCGGTCGCCGCCAGAGAGTGAGCCCCGCCCCTGGCGCAAACAGCGATTGCTGAGGAATGAGCGCCTGCGTCGTTTCAGGCAGCGGCTGGTTGCGCCACAGCAAGGTCTCGCGGACATCAGGTTCCGTTTCAATAAACTGCAGCACGGCGGCGTAGAGCGGGTCACGCCAGATAAACCAGGCGAATTCGTACAGATCCCGGTGTCGCAGCTTTTCTTGTCCTGCGAGGCAGTCGTTGAGGCGAGGGAAGGTTCCGTCCGGCAGCAGCAGCGACAGCGGGAACTTCAGCATCGGCTGATACCAGGGGCCATCCAGCAGGCTCCAGCGAGTGCCGCGCGCCAGTTTTTCAAAGGCAAAAAAGCCCTGCAGCGCGTAGTAGTGGTAGTGAATCGAACCTTCAAACCATAGCCCCTCCGCCAGCAGGCCCTTTTCCAGCTGCCAGCGCAGGCCGTAAGGCTGGTTAACGGCGAATTCCAGCAGGCTCTCATCTTCGAGAACGAAACCGAGAACGCCAAGCGCCGCGCTAATTTTGACTTCGTGATTATGAATCTGCGCAGTGCGGTGCTCGCATAGAAACGTTGCCGCGCAGCGCAGCAGGTTGTCGCGAATATGCCGCTCTTCGGCGGAGGTTAAGCCGTCGCGAATAAAGTCATAACCCAGCGCCATCTCCAGAATACAGTTGGCTTCGCACAGCGTCTGGGCGTTCATCTTCCCCGGTCCGTTGTTGGGAATATCACCGTGAATTTGATAGCCGGGATAGACGTCAGCGTAACCCATCAGCAGCGTGCGAACTTTATCGCGATACGCCGTTTCGCCGGTCAGCCGCCATATCAGACCAAGCTGCTGACAGGCGCTGGCGTTACGACCGTTTATTTCTCGCCACCATGCGCCGTCCCACGGCTCACCGCTGAAAATTTCGCCATCAACCGGGCAGGAGTGGCGATGAGGCATATCCGCCCGCCACGTCAGCCGCACGCCGTGATGGGGGCAAAAATAGTAGAGGTTCCAGCTGGCGATCCCCGTTTGTGGAATGAGCGCCGCCGCGTCAAGCTGCGGTTGCGCTTCCTGCACCAGCCGTTCAAGCAGACCGCTATCGCCGGCTGCACGTCTGGCAATGTCGGGCCAGAGTCCAGAAAATTGTTTCATTAGCGGTTATCCCTGACCTCTGACGATGGGGAAAGCGGAACAATGAGCGTGGTGATATCGTCGGGATATTTCGCTCTTAACCATTGCGCTTTGGCGCGGAACAGGGGATCTTCCGGCCAGGCATGCGCGGCGGTGGCCATATTGCGCAGCGCTTTCTTGTCGTCCATCTTATCAAGGTCTTTCCAGGGCCATGGCGTATCGCTGTTAATAAACCCGGCGATGTATTGATAGCCTTTGCGCAGGCTATGGTCGTCGAGGGTGAAGTTCCAGATATCGACGCCCGCCTTCTCGCCCAGACGACCCAGTCGGTTATAGGCTTCAAGGTTGAAATTGCTGTAGTGCCACGGACGCGTGCGCTCCAGCTCGCCCATCTGGCGGCCTTCAATGTCGAATTGCCCGGCAATGCGTCGCAGCTGGGTGATGTACAGGCGCTGTTTCGCCTCGTCAGTTTTACCGCTAAACAGGGCGAAGGTCGCGGCCTGCATATCAAAATAGCTGCCGTGGTTGTTGTGCCAGTTATCTTCTTCGAAACCGTTCTGGCTGGTGGTCATCCACTGGTAATACTCGCCAAACCACTGCTTTAATGCGCTAACGTCGTTTTCGTTCAGCGCCTCTGAGGATTGCAGCAGGGCGATAGCATCCACCACCTCTACCAGCGCGCGGCTATCAATAATGCCGATACCGCGTCCGGTATTAATGCCGGGAATGGCCTGGGCATATTGCAGGTTGGGATTCATGCGCGTTTGTGGATCGATAAACCAGCTCTTCAACTGGGCCGCCGCCTTCTGCGCGTAGCGATTGTCCTGGGTGAAGTACCACGCCAGCGCAAGGGTTGATACGTCGTTACTCATCTTCACCAGGCGGTTTTTATCGGTGGCATCGCTATTGGCATCCGGGTTGGTTTGCCCATCCTTACGAATATAGGGCAGTCCGTCTTTCGTATCAGGGTTCGGCCACCAGTAGGGAGGGAAACTATAGTAGTCGTGCTTATCGCCGCTGGCGGCGACCAGGGTTTTATCCATCACCGAGAACAGCGGATGCTTGAGCGCCAGATCGGCTTTTTTTTGCAAAGCCGCTTGCGCCTGCACGAATAGCGGATCTTTCGCGGCAATCTGCTGGCGGCTCAAGGTTAAATCCTTTCCGTCGAGCGTGTACGGCTCAGCGGCATATGAGGAGGCGCTAAGGCCGGAACAAAACAGCGCAATGCCTAACAAACCTCGGCGAGGTATTGAGATCATAGTGATAACCCTTCTGCATAATATGAGAAAAGATAACAACAGAATTATACCTGTCGCGTATTTTAATGACGCATAAAACAGGCGGTTTAATTAAAGGCGAACTATTTGAATATTCGATGGCGTGCAGTGTAAAAGACAAAGTGATTTTTTTTGTGATATCCATCAAACTTATTGTCATGGATAAATAATGGCGTTTTTAATGCTGCCGCCGTCACACAATTTCGCCTTTTTCCAGATTTTTTGAATGTTTTAACAAAATCAGTAAATTTATAATTTATTGATATTATTCGATATTTTATTTGTGTCACCTTTTTTGTCACTTTTTGATGTGATCTGCTTCTATTTTTTGATTTTTGAAACGCGATTTCTTTTTAGTGTGGTTGTATTGGGAAATACATTTCTATCTAATGAAGGGAAATATTTCTTACGTCTGCTTTATTAACGTCTTAGCGATATTCAAATACCTTGCTGTGTATTAATTAAGAATTTAATTACCTTTGTGCCCTACAATAAAGGATATGCCATCATGTCTGCCAATAAATTACGTTCACTATTACTTCTCACCGCACTCGGGCTCGGCGTTAGCCAAAGCTATGCGGCTACCACCCTCAACGTTTGGATCCGCGCCAGCAACGACTCGAAAAATATCTACAAACAGGAAGCGGAAAAATTTGAAGAATCAACCGGTATCAAAATCGCGTATTTCAACGCCACTACCGACTTTGAACAGCGGCTGGCGCGCGCCACGGCGGGCAACGCCTTACCCGATCTGATTTTTAACGATGCGGCTTCGCTGGGGCAGTTTATCCAGCTGGGTATTGCCGAAGAAATTGACCCGCAAGCGATCGCCGGCGGCGACCAGCTATTCCCGACGGCCTGGAAAAGTACCCGCTATATCGACGGCAAATACTACGGCGTACCGACTTCAGCGCAAACCTTCGCGCTGTTCGTACGCAAAGACTGGCGTGAAAAACTGGGGCTGCCGCAGCCTAAGAGCTGGGATGATATCCAGACCCTGGCGAAAGCCTTCACTACTCAGGATCCCGACGGCAACGGCAAAAATGATACCTACGGCTTTATCGTTCCCGCCTCCACGACACGCGGCTACGCCAGCTGGTTTATGAGCAGCTTTATCTGGCAGGCGGGCGGTGATTTCGTTAAAGAAGAGAGCGGAAAGTTCAGCGCCTCGCTCAATACGCCGGAAGTGGCTCAGGCGATGACCTTTATGCGCACCATGATGTGCGAAAAAGTCACCCAGCCGGGGGCGATTAACGCCACCACCGCCGACGTTATTCCATCCTTCCGCTCAGGGCAAAGCGGCATGTTCTTTAGCGGCCCGTACCATATCGCGCTGTTCGATAAAGATCCCGGTAAAGACAATTTTGAAGTGGTTCCGGTGGTGGGGCCAAAAGGCGAAGCGACTCTCGCGGAGGGCACCACGGTCTTTATGATGAAGAGCAGTAAACAGAAAGAGGCGGCGCGTAAATTTATCGAATTCATGATCTCGCCGGAAGGCCAGGAGATCGGCATGGGTAAAGGCAGCCAGCATATACCGGTGGTGCGCCTGCCGGTGAATAAGAACGTCGACGTCAAAGCCGTTTATCAGGACGCGCGCTGGGAAACTTTCGCCAGACTTTACAATGAACAGGGACGCTACGTGCCGCAAATTCCTAACTGGACGCCGGTACGTCAGGTGGCCGCCGACGGTTTTAACCGGATTTTTGCCGACTGCAGCAGCGATATCGCCGGCGAGCTGAAAACTATCGACGGCAAGGTGAACGCTGAGCTGAAAAAACAAAACGTGCTGGCTAACTGAGGACACAAGTGATGACGCTGCATGAGACGAAGTCCTCGCCGATAAAGCAGGCCGCTTCGCCTGACTCAACCGGATGGCTGAGCGCAAAGCGTAAGCGGGCGCTGATCCCGTGGCTGTTTTTGGCGCCTGCGCTGATTATTTTCAGCTGGTTTAAGTTTATCCCGATGATTCAGGGTCTGGTGATGAGCTTTTACAAGGTCAACTTTAATCAGCCGAACGAGTGGGTAGGACTCGATAACTTCACCCGCGCTTTTGCCGACGCAGAGTTGCACGCGGCGGTGGTGAACACTTTGCTGTACGTGGTGGTAACGATGTTCGCCGCGGCTATCCTGGCCTTCTTCCTCGCCATGCTGCTGGAAGGCCCGGCGCGCCATCTGCGCTTTATTCGAACCGCCATCTTTTTACCTGCGGTCACCAGCGCGGCAATCGTCGCTGAAATGTGGCGCATTTTGTTCAACCCGACGCCCAATGGAGTGGTTAACCACATCCTCAGCTGGTTTGGCGTCGCCGATCAGGGCTTCCTTGCCAGCTCCGATCAGGCGCTGGGGGTCATCATGCTGCTGCATATCTGGAAAGCGGTGCCCTACAACATGGTGATTTTTATTGCCGGTCTGGCGGGGATCAGCCGCGATTTATACGATGCGGCGAACGTCGACGGCGCCAGCTGGTGGAATCGTCTGCGCTACGTCACGCTGCCCGGCATGATCCCGGCGCTCTCGGTGGTGCTGATGCTCTCCTTTATCCGCGGTTTCCGCGTGTTCGCCGAGGTGTATGCCACCACCGGCGGAGGGCCGTCTAACGCCACGGAAATGGTGATGACCCATATCTACAAACTGGGTTTTGAGCAGTTTGACTATGGCTACGCCTCGGCGGTGTCGTTTCTGCTGTTCACCTTCACGGTTGTATTAACCCTCTGTCATCTGACGCTGAAAAAACGTATCGCACGTTACTAAGGAGCCGCGATGTTAAGTAAACGTTGGGATACAGCAGGGCGCTGGTGCATTTACGCGCTGCTGCTGATTGTCTTCGTCGGGCCGTTCTGGGGCATCGTGGCCACGGCCTTCAGCGGTGCGCCGGTGAAGCCGGGCGAGCTGCTGGCCTGGCCGAATCAGTTCTCGCTGGAAAACTTCATCTTTGCGTGGATGGATATCGGCGTCTGGCAGTACCTGCTGAACTCTATCCTGGTGGTGTTCTTCGGCACCGTTCTACAGGTGTCGGTCAGCGCGCTGGCGGCGTATGCCCTGGCGCGGAAAAAGTTTCGCGGCGTGGCGCTGGTGAGCCTGGTGATTTTGTCCACCATGATGCTGCCGGAAGAGGTCATCGCCATTCCGCTGTACATGATTATTAACTGGCGACTGCCGCTGATCGATGCCTCGCTCTACAACAGCTACCTCGGGATGATTTTGCCGGTGGTTGGCTGGGCTTTCTCCATCTTTGTCCTGACCGAATTTATGTCGGCGATACCGAAAGAGCTGGAAGAGGCGGCGCGGATAGACGGCGCCAACGAATGGCAGATTTTCTTCCATGTGATTCTGCCGCTGGTGAAACCGGCGCTCGGTACGGTAGTGACGTTCGGCTTCATTATGATTTGGGACCAGTACCTGCTGCCGCTGATTGTGGTTAACCAGGACAGCCTGAATACTATTCCGGTGATCCTCGGCACGCTGCGTACCGATGAGAGCATCACGCCGAACATTTTTATCGCTATTACGCTGCTGGCGATGCTCCCCAGCATCATCGTCTATCTGGGTCTGCAAAAACATTTCAACCGCGGGATTATGTCCGGCGCAGTCAAAGGATAAGGAGTGACCAATGGGATCTGTTGTACTGAATAGCGTGCGTAAATCGTATGGTGATGCGCACGTCATTAAAGACGTGTCGCTGACTATCCCGGACGGTGAATTCTGCGTTCTCGTTGGCCCCAGCGGCTGTGGGAAATCAACCCTGCTGCGCATGATCGCCGGCCTGGAGGAGATCTCTGGCGGCGAGGTGCATATTAACGAGCGCAACGTTACCGAGGTAGAACCGAAGCTGCGCGATATTGCGATGGTGTTTCAGAGCTATGCGCTCTACCCGCAGATGACGGTGCGTGAAAATATGGGTTTTGCCCTGAAGATGGCGCGCCTGCCGAAAGCGGAGATTAATCAGAAGGTTAATGAAGCCGCTGCGCTGCTGGGGCTCGAACCGCTACTGGAGCGCTTGCCGAAGGATCTCTCGGGCGGCCAGCGCCAGCGGGTGGCGATGGGGCGGGCGATCGTGCGTAAGCCGCAGGTGTTTTTGTTTGACGAACCGCTCTCCAACCTCGACGCCAAGCTGCGAACCCAGGTGCGCGGCGAAATTCGCGAGCTGCATCGCCGGCTGAAAACCACCTCGGTGTACGTCACCCACGATCAGATTGAAGCCATGACCATGGGGCAGATGATCGTGGTGCTGCGCGATGGGCGCATTGAGCAGGCGGGGACGCCGCTGGAGTTGTACGACCGGCCGGCGAATCTGTTCGTCGCTGGTTTTATCGGTTCGCCGGAGATTAATCAGCTGTCGGGCGTCGTGGTTTTGAACGGCAGCGCCACCAGCCTGCGTCTGAAAGATGGCTCGCTGCTGGCTTTGCCCGCTGGCCTTCAGGTGGCCGACGGTCAGCAGGTGGTGTACGCCATTCGCCCTGAGCAGGTCAACGTCGTCCACGAAGCGCGCGACGATGCGCTGGCGGCGAAGGTGACGGCGGTGGAGAACACCGGCTCGGATATGCAGCTCTTCTGCGATACCGGCGGCGGAGCGTTTACCTCGGTGTTCAAACAGCGTCTGGCTGTAAAAGAGGGCGATAAGATCTGGCTGCAGCCGAAGCTCTCCGGCGTGCACCTGTTCGATGGACAAAGCGGCCAGCGCATAGCGTGCCGGGAGGAAAACTAAGGTGGCGATGAAGCTGTACACCCTTGACGAAACCTGTCTGGAAAACGCCCGGGCGGGCTTAAAGCAGCCGTTCTCGCCGCTGCAGCTGGCGTTAAGCAAGCTGGTGTCGGAGGCCGACATTCTGCGTCGAGAGGCGCCGGAAAGCGTGGTGCATAAAAAGCTGCGCCCGGCCAGCGGCGACGCGCACGATTACTACAGTCTGGGCACCTACTGGTGGCCGAATCCGCGGCGGCCCAACGGGCTGCCCTATATTCGTCGCGACGGGCATATCAATCCGCAATGTGAAAACAACGATACGGACACCTCGCGCATTATCCGCATGTGCGAACGGTGCCTGACCCTGGGGCTGGCATGGTACTTTACCGGCCAGCGGCAGTATGCGCAGGCCGCGGCTACGCAAATACGCTGCTGGTTCCTGGATGCCGACACGCGGATGAATCCGCATCTGAACTACGGCCAGGCGATCCCGGGGATTGTATCCGGTCGCGGCACCGGGCTTATCGATACTCGCTTAATGTGGATGGTGGTGGATACCATCGGCCTGATCAACACGGCGAGCGTGCTTGATACCGATGATATTATCGGCCTGCACCAGTGGTTCCGCGACTTTAACCACTGGATGTACTACAGCGAAATCGGCCACTCAGAGTACGTCTGGCACAATAACCACGGCACCTGGTACGACGCCCAGCGGACGGTTAACGCGTTATTCTATGGCGATAAAGGGCTGGCGGCGCGGATCATTGAGCAGGGAATTACCCAGCGTATGGCGGCGCAGATTGACCAGGATGGCCGACAAACGATGGAGCTGGAACGCACCATCCCGTTCCACTATTCGCTATTTAACCTGGAGGCGCATCTGCTGCTCAACCGCTACGCCGAACACGTTGAGTTCGATCGCTGGAACACCATCCGCGACGGGCGAGGGGTGAAGCAGGGCATCGACTATCTGGTGCCGTTTATTCGCGAGCCGGAGCTCTGGCCGTACAGCGATCTGCAGGGGATCGTGTGGGATAGCGCGCTGCGCGTACTGCTGCAGTCAGTGCGGGGTTATGCAAAGCAGTCTGCCAGCTATCGTGATGCGCTGAAGTGTGTGCCCCAGGAGACCTTACAGTTAAAGGAGCAACTGATGTGGTGTCCGGGCTGATAGAACAATGCTTCTTGCCTCCCGACGGCGCTGTGCCTGGTCGGCCTGGCTGATATGTAGCCCGATAAGGCGTTTACGCCGCTATCCGGGGAATGCGCCGGAGAGCGGCTTTGGCGCGGCTTCTTCCCGGGCGGCGCTACGCTTGCCCGGGCTACGGGGCCTCGGCTGTCTTACACTGCGGCGATGATTTTTATCTCGACTTTATACTTCGGATTCATCAGTTTCGCCTGTACGGTACAGCGTACCGGCGCATGACCGCTGACGACCCATGCATCCCAGGCCTGATTCATCGCCGCAAAGTCTGCACCGTCGGCGAGGAAAATAGTCGCATCAAGAATACGTGATTTGCTGCTGCCCTGTTTCTCCAGCACCGCATCGATCTGCGCCAGAGTATCAGCGGTTTGCGCGCAGGCATCGGCATCGAGGTTGGACGGTACGCCGGTGTAGTACAGCGTCTGGTTATGAATCACCACATCAGACCAGCGGGCTTCGGCATCAATACGCGTAATGGTCATGTTTATTTCCTCTCTGTTCCGGTTCATTAAGCTGCGGCAAGACTGCCATAATGTTTCACCTGCGTCACTACCTGCACTGGCGAAAACCCCTCCACCCTGACATAATCACTGTCCAAATAACCAGGGGGTAATGTGATCGACGATTTTGCAGCAGACGGCCAGCTGGCCAGCGCGATTGCCGGATTTAAGCCGCGCGAGCCGCAGCGCCAGATGGCTTTCGCCGTCGCCAGTGCAATTGAAGAAACTCGTCCGCTGGTGGTGGAGGCGGGCACCGGGACCGGGAAAACCTACGCCTACCTGGCGCCTGCGCTACGCGCCAACAAGAAAGTCATTATTTCCACCGGCTCGAAAGCGTTACAGGATCAGCTCTACAGTCGGGATTTACCCACTGTCGCTAAAGCGCTGAACTTCACCGGTAAACTGGCCCTGCTGAAAGGGCGTTCGAACTACCTGTGCCTGGAGCGTCTGGAACAGCAGGCGCTCGCCGGTGGCGACCTGCCGGTGCAAACCCTCAGCGATGTCATTCTGCTGCGCTCGTGGTCTAACCAGACCGTCGATGGCGATATCAGCACCTGCGTTAGCGTGGCCGAAGATTCCCAGGCCTGGCCGCTGGTCACCAGTACCAACGATAACTGCCTCGGCAGCGACTGCCCCTTATATAAAGACTGTTTTGTGGTGAAAGCGCGGAAAAAGGCGATGGATGCTGACGTGGTCGTCGTCAATCATCATCTGTTCCTCGCCGATATGGTGGTCAAAGAGAGCGGCTTTGCCGAACTGATTCCGGAAGCGGAAGTGATGATCTTCGATGAAGCGCATCAGCTGCCGGATATTGCCAGCCAGTACTTCGGCCAGTCGCTCTCCAGCCGCCAGCTGATGGACCTGGCGAAAGATATTACTATTGCTTATCGCACCGAACTTAAAGACACCCAGCAGCTGCAGAAGTGCGCCGACCGCCTGGCCCAGAGCACGCAGGATTTTCGTCTGCAGCTGGGGGAGCCCGGCTATCGCGGCAACCTGCGCGAGCTGCTGGCGGATAACAATATTCAGCGCGCGCTGCTGCTGCTTGATGATGCGCTCGAACTCTGTTACGACGTGGCAAAGCTGTCGCTGGGCCGCTCGGCGCTGCTCGATGCCGCTTTTGAGCGGGCCACCGTATACCGAGGCCGCCTGAAGCGGTTAAAAGAGACCAATCAGCCCGGCTTTAGCTACTGGTATGAGTGTACTTCCCGCAACTTCACCCTGGCGCTGACCCCGCTGACGGTGGCGGATAAGTTTAAAGAGGTGATGGCGCAAAAGTCCGGGAGCTGGATCTTCACCTCGGCGACGCTATCGGTCAATGACGATTTGCACCACTTTACCGATCGTCTGGGCATAGGCGACGCGCAAACGCTGCTGCTCCCTAGCCCCTTCGATTATGCCCACCAGGCGCTGCTGTGCGTGCCGCGCAATTTGCCGTTACCGAACCAGCCCGGCGCCGCGCGACATCTGGCGGCGATGCTCAAACCGCTGATTGAAGCCAACGACGGGCGCTGCTTTATGCTCTGCACTTCGCACGCCATGATGCGCGACCTGGCGGAACAGTTTCGCGCCACCATGACGCTGCCGGTTCTCCTGCAGGGAGAAACCAGCAAAGGCCAGCTTTTACAGCAATTCGTCAGCGCCGGAAATGCGCTGCTGGTGGCGACCAGTAGCTTCTGGGAAGGGGTGGACGTGCGCGGCGATGCGCTTTCTCTGGTGATTATCGACAAGCTGCCGTTCACCTCGCCGGACGATCCGCTGCTGAAAGCGCGGATGGAGGATTGTCGCCTGCGCGGCGGTGATCCTTTTGATGAGGTCCAGCTACCGGACGCCGTCATCACCCTCAAACAGGGCGTGGGGCGTCTGATTCGCGACATCGACGATCGCGGGGTCCTGGTTATCTGCGACAACCGTTTGGTTATGCGCCCCTATGGCGCCGTCTTCCTCGCGAGCCTTCCGCCTGCGCCGCGCACGCGCGATATCCGTCGGGCGGTGCGTTTTCTTGCGGTGCCGTCGGCGAGGTAATCCGGCGCAAAATGTGGTAAGCTGCGCGCCATTTTGTCAATCTGCTAGAGCGAGAGCGCGACAACCCATGCGAATTTTAGCTATCGATACCGCCACGGAGGCCTGCTCCGCGGCGCTGTGGAATGATGGCACCCTCAGTGCTCATTTTGAAATCTGCCCCCGCGAACATACCCAACGTATCCTGCCTCTGGTGCAGGATGTCCTCAATGAAAGCGGCACGCTATTAACCGAGCTTGACGCGCTGGCCTTTGGCCGTGGGCCGGGCAGCTTCACCGGCGTGCGCATTGGTATCGGGATTGCGCAGGGGCTGGCGCTGGGGGCCGAGCTGCCGATGATCGGCGTGTCCACGCTGGCAACCATGGCGCAGGGCGCATGGCGAAAAACCGGCGCCACCCGCGTGCTGGCCGCCATCGACGCCAGAATGGGCGAAGTTTACTGGGCGGAATATCAGCGCGATGAACAGGGCGTCTGGCACGGCGAAGAGAGTGAAGCGGTGCTGAAGCCGGAAGCGGTTCGCGAGCGTCTGCAGCAGCTGGAGGGCGAGTGGGCTACCGTCGGCACCGGCTGGCAGGCGTGGCCGGATATGGCTACCGGCTGCGGCTTAACGCTTGCCGACGGCGAAATTGAGCTTCCTGACGCGCAGGATATGCTGCCGCTGGCTTGCCATCTGTTTACGGTGGGAAAAACCGTGGCCGTTGAACACGCTGAACCAGTTTATTTACGCAATGAAGTGGCGTGGAAGAAACTTCCTGGCCGCGAGTGAATCTCAGTAACTATATGTCTGAGAAGAAGGAAGGAGTCGCGTCATGGCGGGTCAAAAAACGGTAGTGCGTTGGTTAGTCGCGGCAGCAGTGGTTGCTGCGCTGAGCGGGTGCGCTTCGGTACCGGATGCCATTAAGGGCACCACCCCGACGCCGCAGCAGGATTTAGTTCGCGTGATGAACGCGCCGCAGCTGTATGTCGGTCAGGAAGCGCGCTTTGGCGGGAAGGTCGTCAGCGTGCAGAATCAGCAGGGTAAAACCCGCCTGGAAATTGCCACCGTTCAGCTTGACGGCGCCGCGCGTCCGGAGCTGGGCGAGCCGTCGCGAGGTCGTATCTTTGCCGACGTAAACGGTTTTATCGACCCGGTGGATTTTCGCGGGCAGCTGGTCACCGTGGTTGGCCCGATCGTCGGCGTCGTCGACGGTAAAGTCGGCAATACGCCGTATAAATTCATGCTGATGAACGCTACGGGCTACAAGCGCTGGAACGTTGTCCAGCAGGTGGTCATGCCGCCGCAGCCGATGATGGACCCGTGGATGTTCGGCCCGCGCCCGTGGGGCTACGGATACGGCGGCTGGGGCTGGTATAATCCCGGTCCTGCCGAAGTCAGAAACGTTGTAACTGAATGATTTTGTAGTTTTTGTAAGTTCAAAGAAACAGCGGCTGGTCCGCTGTTTCTTCGTTTTCAGTCAAATAAGAAAAATAAATAGTGACGCGCTTCGCAACCTGTAAAACGCCTAATTAATAAACTGGTACGCTGAGTTAATATAATGTTAACAAAATGTTTGTTGATCAGGGGCTGTGATGACGACGAATAACTATTTCAGAGGTGATGCAGTGAAAAAGGTTTGGCTAAACCGTTATCCCGCAGACGTTCCTGCGGAGATAAACCCTGACCGCTATCAATCCCTGGTTGAACTGTTTGAACACGCCGTCCGCCGCTATTCCGACCAGCCGGCCTTTATTAACATGGGCGAGGTGATGACCTACCGCAAGCTGGAGGAGCGTAGCCGCGCGTTCGCCGCTTATCTTCAGGAAGGGTTAGGCCTGCAAAAAGGCGACCGTGTCGCGCTGATGATGCCTAATCTGCTGCAGTATCCGGTGGCGCTGTTTGGTATCCTGCGCGCTGGCATGATTGTCGTGAACGTCAATCCGCTTTATACCCCGCGCGAACTGGAGCATCAGCTTAACGACAGCGGCGCCGCCGCCATTGTGATCGTTTCCAACTTTGCGCATACCCTGGAAAAGGTGGTTGATAAAACCCAGGTCAAGCACGTGATTTTAACCCGCATGGGCGATCAGCTTTCCACGGCGAAAGGAACGCTGGTTAACTTTGTGGTGAAGTACATTAAACGGCTGGTGCCAAAATACCATCTGCCGGACGCCATCTCGTTTCGCAGCGCGCTGCAGCACGGCTACCGCATGCAGTACATTAAGCCGGAAATCGTCTCTCAGGATCTCGCTTTTCTTCAATATACCGGCGGCACAACCGGCGTGGCGAAAGGGGCAATGCTGACCCATCGCAATATGCTGGCGAACCTTGAGCAGGTAAACGGTACCTACGGGCCGCTGTTGCATCGCGGCAAAGAGCTGGTTGTTACCGCGCTACCGCTGTATCACATCTTTGCGCTGACCATGAACTGCCTGTTGTTCATTGAACTGGGCGGGCAAAACCTGCTGATCACCAACCCGCGCGACATCCCAGGCCTGGTCAAAGAGCTAGCGAAATATCCCTTCACCGCCATGACCGGAGTCAATACCCTGTTTAACGCGCTGCTTAACAACAAAGAGTTTCAGCAGCTCGACTTCTCTTCACTGCATCTCTCCGCCGGCGGCGGAATGCCGGTACAGCAGGTCGTTGCGGAGCGCTGGGTTAAGCTGACCGGGCAGTATCTTCTGGAAGGCTATGGCCTGACGGAGTGCGCGCCGTTGGTGAGCGTCAATCCGCACGATATCGACTATCACAGCGGCAGTATTGGCCTGCCAGTGCCGTCCACCGAAGCGAAGCTGGTGGATGATGACGATAATGAAGTTGCGCCGGGAGAGCCGGGGGAGCTGTGCGTGAAAGGGCCACAGGTGATGCTGGGCTACTGGCAGCGCCCTGATGCTACCGCTGAAATCATTAAGGACGGCTGGCTGCATACCGGCGATATCGCGGTGATGGATGACGAGGGCTTCCTGCGTATCGTCGATCGCAAAAAAGATATGATCCTTGTCTCGGGCTTCAACGTCTATCCGAATGAAATCGAGGATGTGGTAATGCAGCATTCCGGGGTTCAGGAGGTTGCTGCGGTTGGCGTACCGTCCGGAAGCAGCGGTGAGGCGGTGAAAATTTTCGTGGTGAAGAAAGAGCCGACGCTGACGGAAGAGATGCTGATCGCTTTCTGCCGTCGCCAGCTGACCGGCTACAAGGTTCCGAAGCTGGTTGAGTTTCGCGATGAGCTGCCGAAATCCAACGTCGGGAAAATTTTACGTCGAGAACTGCGTGACGAAGCCCGTGCTAAAGTAGACAATAAAGCCTGAGCTAAGAGTGAATCGCCAGACGCCGGCTAAGCCGGCGTTTTTTATGGGCGCAAGTTAAGAGAGTATGATTTGAACTATCAGATGATCACCACCAACGATGGCCTTCGCGCCGTCTGTGAAGCGGCAAGCGCGGTTTCTGCCATCGCGCTGGATACGGAATTTGTCCGTACTCGTACCTACTACCCGCAGCTCGGTCTGCTCCAGCTGTTCGACGGCAACCAGGTCTCGCTGATTGACCCTCTGGTTATCACCGACTGGGAACCGATGCGTGAACTGCTGCTGAATAAAGATGTGACCAAATTTTTGCACGCTGGCAGTGAAGATCTGGAAGTATTTCTTAATGCCTTTCATTTGATGCCTCAGCCGCTGATCGACACGCAAATTCTTGCCGCTTTTTGCGGTCGTCCGATGTCCTGGGGCTTTGCGTCGATGGTAGAAGAGTATACCGGCGTGGCGCTGGACAAGAGCGAATCTCGTACCGACTGGCTGGCGCGCCCGCTGACCGAACGCCAGTGCGTTTATGCCGCCGCCGACGTCTGGTACCTGCTGCCGATTGCCGGAAAGCTGATGGCTGAAACCGACAGCGCGGGCTGGCTTTCCGCCGCCCTGGATGAATGCCAGCTGATGCAGCAGCGTCGTCAGGAGATTCAGGATCCTGCCGAGGCGTGGCGCGACATTGGTAATGCCTGGCAGCTGCGCACTCGTCAGCTGGGCTGCCTGCAGCTGCTGGCGGAGTGGCGGCTGCGTAAAGCGCGCGAACGCGACCTGGCGGTCAACTTTGTTATCCGTGAAGAGCATTTATGGAACGTGGCGCGCTATATGCCCACCAGCCTGGGGGAACTTGACAGCCTCGGACTCTCGGGCAGCGAGATTCGTTTCCACGGTAAGACGCTGATCGCCCTCGTCGAGAAGGCGCAGGCGCTGCCGGAAGAGGCGCTGCCAGAGCCGCTGCAAAATCTGATCGACATGCCCGGTTACCGCAAGCTGTTTAAGGATATCAAAGCGTTAGTTCAGACCGTAAGCGCCGAGAAGGGCGTGAGCGCGGAGCTGCTGGCTTCAAGAAGACAGATTAATCAGCTGCTGAACTGGCACTGGGGGCTAAAAAACGGCAACGGGCAGCCTGAACTGGTTTCCGGCTGGCGCGGTGAATTGATGGCCGATCGCCTGAATGCGCTATTAAGCGACTACCCGCGCTAGCGCCGATCGGCATAGTGAAAAAACCGGCTGCGCACAGCGTTGCCGGTTTTTTTACACCTCAGGCTCAGGGCTTCGACTCTTCAGTTTCCGGCAGGGTCACGTTCAGCTCCAGAATCGAAATATCACCGTCTCTCTGCTCCAGCTGTACGCTGACCATCTCCGGGTCGATTTGCACGTATTTGCAAATCACCTCAAGAATGTCTTTACGCAACTGCGGAAGATAGTGCGGTTCAGCGTCGCCGCGACGGCGCTCCGCGACGATAATTTGCAGGCGCTCTTTCGCAATATTGGCCGTGTTCTTTTTCCGCGAGAGAAAAAAGTCGAGTAATGCCATAATTTATCCTCCGAACAGGCGTTTGAGGAAACCTTTCTTCTCTTCTTCTACGAAGCGGAAAGGGCGTTCTTCTCCGAGCAGACGTTCAACCGTATCGGCATAGGCTTTACCCGCGTCCGAGGCGTCATCCAGAATCACCGGCTCGCCCTGGTTTGACGCGCGCAGCACGGACTGATCTTCCGGAATCACGCCCACCAGATTGATGCGCAGAATTTCCAGCACGTCTTCCATGCTCAGCATGTCACCCTTGTTTACGCGGCCTGGGTTATAGCGCGTCAGCAGCAGGTGCTCTTTAATTGGATCTTCGCCCCTTTCCGCGCGACGGGATTTGGAGGCCAGGATACCAAGGATACGGTCGGAGTCGCGAACGGAGGAGACTTCCGGGTTGGTGGTGATGATGGCTTCATCAGCAAAATACAGCGCCATCAGCGCACCGGTTTCGATGCCTGCAGGGGAGTCACAGACGATAAAATCAAAATCCATTTTTTTCAGTTCTTCGAGAACTTTGTCTACGCCTTCGCGGGTCAGGGCGTCTTTGTCACGCGTCTGGGAGGCCGGGAGAATATAGAGATTCTCCGTACGCTTATCTTTAATAAGCGCCTGGTTCAACGTGGCATCGCCCTGGATGACGTTGACGAAATCATAAACGACCCGGCGTTCACAGCCCATGATCAGGTCAAGGTTACGCAGGCCGATGTCGAAGTCGATAACGACCGTTTTCTTTCCCTTCTGGGCCAAACCAGTAGCGATGGCCGCGCTGGAGGTGGTCTTGCCAACGCCTCCTTTACCCGAAGTCACAACAATAATGCGTGCCATAGAAATTCCTTGTTAAAAAGGGATTAATTCAACGATTGAATCGTCAAAGCGCTGTCGTCTAAACGTAGACGGGCCGCTTTGCCATAAAATTCGGCCGGAATGTTATCACTCAGCCAGTATTCCCCCGCGATGGAAACCAGTTCCGCCGAGAGGTTGGTACAAAATATTTGGGCGTCTCTGTCGCCGCCTGCGCCAGCGAGCGCGCGTCCCCGCATCATGCCATATACATGGATGTTACCATCGGCGATAAGTTCAGCCCCGGCACTCACATGGTTTGTAACAATTAGATCACAGTGTGGCGCATAAATTCGCTGACCGGAACGTACCGGCTGATCAATCAAACGCGTTTTTGTGATCTGATTAACAGCTGGAGGTGGGGCAACGGGTTCAGGCGCGGCCTGGCGAGTCACTTTTTCTTTCCCTTCGGTTAATAAAGGGATCCCGGCGCGGTCAATTTCCGTTTTCAGCCGGGGAAGTTTACATCCGCTTACGCCCATAATACGCAGGCCGGTAGCCGCGATCGCCTCATGCAGAGGGCGCCAGTCGACGTCATCTTCAATGCTGCTGATATTCACCACCACGGGAGCGTGCCGTAAAAAGGCGGGAGCCTGGGCGATTTTGTCTTCTAACGCCTGACGAATAACCTCGGGATTTGCATCGTGCAAATGAACCACAGATAAGGTGAAGCTACTGCCCTTAAGTTCGATTGGCGTATTTGACATCCTGGCCTTACTCAATTTGCTGTTTATCACTCGCTGAAGTGCGGTGATATTCCGAAGACTAAAAGGCATGTTATAGTCACTCATATATTGAGGCAAGTGACCACAGGTCTAATTCCGAGTAAAACTATGTTTTGTGTGATCTATCGAAGTACTAAACGCGAGCAAACCTATTTATATGTCGAAAAAAAGGACGATTTCTCCCGCGTTCCTGACGAATTAATGTATAGCTTCGGTACGCCCAAACTGGCAATGATTCTACCGCTCGATGGACGAAAAAAACTCATTCACGCCGATTTGGAGAAAGTGAAACAGGCGCTCACCGATCAGGGCTATTACCTTCAGCTGCCTCCTCCGTCTGAAAATTTACTCAAGAAACACCTGGCGGAACAGGGGAATAAATCTGATTAACCCACAGAGGGAATATAATGTACCAACATCATAACTGGCAGGGTGCGCTACTGGATTATCCGGTAAGCAAAGTGGTTTGCGTTGGCAGCAACTATGCAAAACACATCAAAGAGATGGGCAGTGCGACGCCGGAAGAGCCGGTGCTGTTTATTAAACCTGAGACGGCGCTATGCGACATCCGCCAGCCGTTGGTGCTGCCTGAGGGGCTGGGGTCGGTGCACCATGAAGTTGAGCTGGCGGTACTGATTGGCGGTACGCTGCGCCAGGCGACGGAAGATCATGTGCTGAAAGCCATTGCCGGCTATGGCGTGGCGCTGGACCTTACCCTGCGCGATCTGCAGGGAAAATTGAAAAAGGCCGGTCAGCCGTGGGAGAAGGCCAAAGGCTTTGATAACTCCTGTCCTGTTTCAGGCTTTATTCCCGCCGCCGAGTTTCACGGCGACGCGCAGAGTACTCCGCTGAGTCTGAAGGTGAACGGCGAAGTGCGCCAGCAGGGTTCGACCGCCGACATGATCCATAAGATTGTGCCGCTCATCGCCTATATGTCGCGCTTTTTTACCCTGAAAGCCGGGGATGTGGTGCTGACCGGTACGCCGGAAGGCGTAGGGCCGCTGAGCAGCGGAGACGAGCTGGAAGTCGGTTTTAACGGCTTTTCGCTGACTACCCGCGTGCTGTAACGTCCGCTTGCCGCCTTCTCCGGGCGGCAAAACTTGCATCGGCGTGCCAGAGTGGTTATAAGGTGCACCCTGAACTGCAATGACGGACATCCCAATGAGCGAACAACCTTTCTGGCAACAAAAAACACTGGATGAAATGAGCGATGCGGAGTGGGAATCACTTTGCGATGGCTGCGGTCAGTGCTGCCTGCATAAGCTGATGGATGAAGATACCGACGAAATCTACTTTACCAACGTCGCCTGCCGTCAGCTCAATATCAAAACCTGCCAGTGTCGTAACTATGAGCGCCGCTTCGAGTACGAGCCGGATTGCATCAAGCTAACTCGCGACAATCTGCCTACGTTTGAATGGCTGCCGCCGACCTGCGCCTATCGTCTGCTGGCGGAAGGCCAGCCGCTGCCGCACTGGCATCCGCTGTTAACCGGTTCGAAGGCGGCGATGCATGGCGAACGCATCTCCGTTCGCCATATTGCGGTGAAAGAATCCACTGTGGTTGACTGGCAGGATCATATTCTGAATAAACCAGACTGGGCGATTTGATATATTGATATATAAACACTTTTTCACTACATAGAAATGGCATGGGGCATGGTTGGGGCATCACTGGCGAAATTTGCGTTCAGAATACTCAACTGATCGACATTGTTATCGCTCATCCATTTACCGTAAACGTTGTATACCATCTGGGCTGAAGTGTGTCCCATCTGTGTAGCGATGAAGTTTGGGTTTGCTCCAGCGCTTAGAGCCCAGCAGGCATAAGTATGCCTTGACTCATAAGCTCGTCGATGTCTTATGCCTGCGCGCTTCAGAATATCGTTCCATGTGGCGCCAAATGAGCCGGGCGCGTACCAGTCTCCGCCTTTGCCGTTTCTGGCCGTCAGCCGCGGCACAAAAACAAACGTACAGGCATCAACACGAACGCGGCCAAACTCGCGAAGATTGACGTCTATCTCATGTTGCTTTCCCATGCGGGTATATGCCAGTTGGCTTTTCAGTGCCTGGATTGCGGGTTCTGTTAGGTTAACCACCCGATTTCCGCACTCAGTTTTTGGCGGAGTAAAGTGGCCCTGCATAGCTATGTTCCGGCTAATGGTTATGGTGCCTTCTTTCAGGTCGATATCTTCCCAGGCCAGGGCGGCGATTTCTCCATGTCTCATCCCGGTGTTGATGGCCAGCACCCACAGATTTCGAATCTGCTCAGACGGGCTCGCGTTGAGCAATCGCCTGTACTCGCTTTTTGTGAGCGGGTCTGGCTCAGCCTTGCTTTTTCGCAGTGGGTCTACACCGGTGAATGGTGATTTCTCTATATAGCCATTCAGTTCAGCGAATTTGAACATCTGGCCAAGGCAATTTAGGTAGACATTAACTGTCCGTACAGTACGACCTTTTTTCGCTGCTCTGTTTTTCTGGTGTTTTCCGCAAATCTGATATCCGGTAAGCAATTCCTTGCGCACTAGCAGAACATCTTCATTGGAAACTCCGGAAATTGTCTTTTCTGGCCCGAGAATTTCCGTGCAGATTTTGATGTATGAAACATACCGCAAATGTGAATTCCCGGTTATCTCCATTCGCTTCAGTTCCAACCATCGAGCTGACAGATCTTTCAGTTTGATGCCCGACTGTATAAATCCAAACCTGCGCAGGTTAGGAGATTGCGGGAACTGCACAGGGTAGTTGAATGTTCCGGTTTTAATCGCATAACAGATCGACGTGCGCAATTCTCCCGCTACTCTTCTGTTTTTTGGCGTATCAGGCACACCAAGACTTTCTCTTACCCTTACACCCTGATAGATAAACCACAGGCGGAGGGTTCCGCCGTGGTTTTCCACTCCTGTTGGGTATTTTCTCATAACGATTCCTCGTTGGTTGATAGGAGTGGGTATTTAAACAGATTGCTTACGGGGTTTCGCCGGCTTCTGGCGATCAATCCACAGGTCTATTTCATCCAGGTTGTAGAAGCATGGGCTGTTATCCCAGGGCTCACAATCATATGAAACGTGCTTATATTCTTTCCCCTCAAGAAATGTATTTTCTCTCGCCTTCTTCAGTGTCCCCTTTTTGATTCCCTTAAGGGCGATCAACTGATCCTCAGCCACCCACTTTCCTGGGGAGACCATTACAACAACTTCACCCATAACCGCCTCCGTCTTACCTGTGGCCTGCTGGTTTTTCAGAATCATCATCCCCTCCGATGCTTACCGCGTAATTCCTCTTTTGTTCGGGGTTACCCTTCCATCCGAGCTCATTTGTACCGTCGTTGCATTGGTGATGTAGTTGACCTGTGGCGTTGGCCACCCAGTAGGCCCGCTCTCTGATGTGCGGCGCGCCGATGCCCGCTGACGTAAACGGCACAAGCCCGAAGGCGTATCCCATTCCTTCCAGGTCTGCTTGTACAAGGTCGAACCATGTGTTTGCGTTACCGCTTGCAACCTGTTCGCCAAAGACATGCTGAGGTCTGCGCTCGCTGATGAGATGGAAGAAGTGGGGCCAAAGGTGCCGCTCGTCAGCAAACCCATCTCCTTTGCCTGCCGCGCTGAAAGGCTGGCATGGGCAGGAACCTGTCCAGATTGGTTTATCGTCAGGCCATCCGGCGAGCCGAAGGGAATGAGACCAGACGCCAATTCCGGCAAAGAAGTGGCACTGCGTGAATCCTCGCAGGTCGTCAGGTGAGACATCTTCAATACTCCTTTCATCAACTTCGCCCGGGGCGATATGACCGCTGGCGATCAGGTTGCGCAGCCACTGGGCAGCAAACGGGTCGATTTCGTTGTAATAAGCTGTTGGCGTCATGCGGCCTCCGTCGTCTTTTTGAAGGAGTGAGCAATTCGCGCAGAAGCAATGGTCACGTAATCCGGGTTCAGGTCGATGCCGATGAAGTTAAATCCTTCCTCGATAGCTGCCCGGCCAGTGCTCCCGCTTCCCATCCACGGATCAAGCACGGTACCGCCAGGCGGAGTAATCAGCCTGCAGAGATAGCTCATCAGGGCGATCGGCTTAACGGTGGGGTGATTGTTCTTCGCGCCGCTGGTACGCCCGGCACCGGCGCGCGGGTCGTTAATGCCGACGCTTCCTTCTTTGCGGCCGCCGGTCATGTCGCTGGCCGACGTCGCAATGAACCTCTCGAGGCCTTCGTCGCGCTCCTTCGGTTTTACCTTGGCGCAGTAGAAGAATCTGGCGGCGCTTTTGCTGCTATCGATGCGTGGAGTTGATTCGTGCCGCCGGTCCATTTGCCCGTAGCAATTAGCCGCTCCCATTTTCGAACTGGGCTCATTGCCGGTAAGCGCGCCTTGCTGGCCTTTCGCATCCGGGAACGCTGACACGACAACATCACTTCCGTCGTGAATGATGTTTGCCGGCCAGCGACCCTCTGGTGCCTGCTCGTAATCGGCAACAGGCTCGGTACCATCGCGCTGGTGTGAAAGCAGACCGCCAGCACTGCCATTTAGCGTCTCGTCGGTAGGGATGCGGCAGGCATTGATATTGATCGCCCCGGTGCCGTGCTCAGCCATGTTCGACGACACCGTTTTTTTGAATGGCTTGCGAGCCATGACGATCGGTTCGTGCGCAGGCTTCAGAGCCGTTCCCCAGCCATCAAAATCACCATCGAGGTTATGCGACTTGGGGAAGCCGCTGCCGTAAATCCAGAGAATTTGGTCTCGGATTTCGAAACCGGCATCCTCTGCATTAACTACAAGGCGGTGATAGGTACGTGATCCGCCGAACGCCAGAAGGTGTCCGCCAGGCTTGAGAACGCGCAGGCATTCCTGCCACTGCTCAACTGTCGGGACGTCGTAATCCCATTTGTGGTTCATGAAGCTCAGACCGTACGGAGGATCCGTCACGATGGCGTCAACTGAGTTATCCGGCAGCGTTTTCAGGACGTCCTCGCAACGCCCGACGTGGAGTTGATAGGTCATAATGTCAAACCTCAAAAGCAAGTTGTGGCGTGAACCGATCGCGTTCTGCGTCGTAATTCAGCGAACTTGCAGAGTTATAGGCTTCAATGCGTTCTACCAGCACTGCCGCGCGGGTTTCTTTGCTGGCTGGCGCGTAGGCTGATTTATCCCACGCCTTGTCGATTCCGATATTGCGCGCCACATTAGTACTGTCGGCTGACGACAGTGGGATATGGCGGAAGATATCGGCGTTAAGCATGCGCAGGCCGTGAAGCTTTGTTATCGGATAACCGTTTATGTCGACAACATGACGGATGAGATCGCGTAACTTTGCCCGACATGAGCGCGGGCGCTTCGCGTCGTATTCACCCATGCTGCCAATACATACGCGCGGAAATTCTCTACACAGGCGGAAGAAACGTTCATCGGGCTCGTTCATGTGCCACACCGGCGCGCCGACTACTTTGCCGTGCGGCCACTCGGCGATTAACGCGTCGTTCTCTTCACTGGTCCCGCCGATCACGTCAGGGATAACAGCAAAAGCAAAACGCGGGTGATTCATCCAGCGGCCTACAAACGCGTAGTAGTCATTCCAGTTAACAACGCGCTTTTTCGTCCAGAAACTGAATGCGCCGTTATCCAGCGCGAATGACTGGGTGACTTCGCTGGCCAGTGCTAATTGACCGGGGTTAGCGAAGGAGATGAAAGCGTGCCTGCCTTTCCATGCCTTCAGCGCGCATGTGTCCGGCGTGATTGGTCCACCATGGAAATGTATCAAGCCGCCTCCTGCCTTTCCCGATATTCCTCAGCGAGCCGATGCGCCTTTAATGGATTGCTGACAACTTCACCCCTTGGCATTAGCCAGCCGTTACCAATGAGGGGAAGGCACACAGTGCCAACCCTGATGTCGGCGTGAGCGTGAGTCATAGGATGGACTCCATTTCGTCGATGTAGAGGCCCTGAGCAATCAGGCGGCGACGGCGTGCGGCACGTTCAATGCACTCCTGCCGCCGGCCTTCCTGCGATTGATCAATGGCGCGCCGGGTGAATAGCCGTGATTTGCCCTGCGGTGTAATGACCTTAGGCTTCGTGACGAGGTCGAATGTCCGGTCACAGATGCCGTCCTCGTTAAGCCATTTATCAGACTCAACGATCTGCGCTATCTGTCCGGAGCCGCGGGTAATGCCGTTGGCAACCCGGTTAAACTCGATGAGCGTTACGCCAAACTTCTCAGCGATTTCGCTGCCCGTTACCGGGCGGCCACGCGTCTGAATCATCCAGATAACGCGCTCACGGAGGCCGGAGAATTGCCCGGTTCGCCCGGGCCGACGGTAGAAGGGTGTGCGTTTCATTTCCACTGCTCCCCGAAGGTGAAACCGATCTCCGACAGCGATTCATCCATCTTGCTGATGAACTCCGGCACCATTTCGTTGAAATCGGACATATATTTGTCGTCGCGCTCAACAACCACGTGGTGGATGCCTTCCCGCTTCATGCGAGGGTCATAATTCGCGAAATACCAGGCATCCTTGCCGGTAACCCACATGCTGAATTGCACCTGGGCCATGTAGGCGGATTTGATAGCCTCGAAGCCGCCAAGCCGGAATTTCATGAAGTCGCGAGAGGTGAAAGGGCACTTCAGCTCAAGGCCGCGACCATCACTGCACAGGCCATCAGGAGAGCAGGCGGTGCGCATTCCTTCGTCGCGGAAGAGGATCGGCGACTCGGTGACCTGCACGTCAGTGGTGAACTCAAACAGGGTGCGAGCGTCGTCCTCGTACTGTTTCCCCCAGGCCAGCGCCTTGGCGTTAACTTCCGGCGCCGCGCCGGTGCAAACCTCTGCGAGTAGCGTGTGGAAATAGGACATTTTCATGTCAGTCCACTTTGTTCCTGATCTCGGTTTTGAAATGACGTTATGGACTTCAGAGGCGGTGATAACACCGAGTCTGGCCCTTGCCCACGTCTCGCTACCTTGCTCAATTTGTGCGATTGGTCCAAAGATTTGCTCAAATCTAATGAGCCAGCTGCTATCCATATTTCCTCTCCTTACGGCAGTTGGCTCTCGGCGGGATGTTTATCCCTCTATTGTTGTAGCCATTACACCATTTGTGGATGGTTGCTGGTTTAACGCCAAAATGATCAGCAGCAGATACGACGCTTTCAAAGCGCAATCCATCAATAAACCAGTAAAACGACGTACTTCTGTTTTGCGCCTGCTTGGTAACGGTTGCCCATCTGCAGTTATCCTTTGAATAGGGACCTTCATTATTCATCCGATCAAGCTGATGCTTAGGCGTAGGAGGAAGCCCCATATCTTCAAGAAATAGCTCGAACGTCAGCCATCTTTCGCAGATACCGCGCTGACTGTATTTTTCGAAGTCTTTGTTGTTTGGGTTCGTGCAGCGATTTTTCATCCCGCTCCAAATCCTGTAAACGCGGGTATTGCGCTGGCCGTGAGTGGTGTTTTTTCCTGTCATGCATCCGCAGCTGCTTATTGAGTTGTTTTTAAGCTGATTTGCGGCCCTATGGCAGGAATTACCGCACACACAAAGGCATAGATACATCCTTCTACCTCTCAGCATGTGCGAGTATTCTTTGACGGTTAAGTGCCCGTATTTTTCACCGGGCATAAGTGGATTGGCGTTCATGCTGCCGCCTTTTGCCTGAGGAACCCGAGAGCCTTAACACCTTCCAGTTCTGTCAGGTCGGATGGCTGCGAGATAGGGCGTTTGAAAATGCGTGAACAGAGAGGGAGAAGATCGGCATCCCATGTCTTATCCAAGGAGACAAGCAGGTCGTTAATCTCTTTCTGCGTGGTTTCGCTAAGCGGCGTTATATCGCGCTCAGGCTGACGCTCTGCTGTAAAGTTGATACCTTCTTCGCCCTCGGTGTTAACGTGGTCTATGGCGGCGTCCAGGCGCTCACGGCGAGGCCAGTATTTTGCTGCCTGCTTCACGACTGTTTTGAGGATCATCTGTTCTTCGTCAGTGACCCATGGACACTTTTTACTGTTGTCAGATTTGTACTTCTTCCATGCTTCAGACCGGTCACGGATGGAGTAGATGGCATCGATGCGCATCGTATGGGTGAGGTAATCACCGTCGTCAGTTTTTACCGTTACATACGCGCCTACGATGTCCCCGCGCTGCTCTTCAGTATCGAAGTCGTTGTATATGTGGATCGGCGGCTTATCGAGCCCCTCGCGGCGGAACTGGTCGTTTCTGCGAACAATTGCCGACTGGCACCACTTAATGGCGCCAGACTGCTGCGCAATATGCATCAGTCCCATGTAACTGATGTCGAGGCAAATAGCCCCTTTACGCGGAACCAGGTAAGCCAGCTTCTGGGCTGGGTTTAGCGAAATGCCGATGGCCGCAACGTTGATGATCGCGTTCTGCGTGCTGGTCTGGTTCTGCAATGCAACTTTCGCGAGGTAGTCGTTGTTCTGAAATAGCTGGATGGCGAACTGACTTTCCTTCGCCCACACCATCCGCTCGTCAGTGGCCGCCTTAATGAAAAGCGGCTCCTGTTGTTTGACGAAATCAACAAGGGTTAAGCTCATGATCACTCCTTAGAACGGGCAGGGCGCTTGACGCTGCCATTCTTCTTCGGCACGGGCATATGCGCAGGCCGTTATGTATTCGTTGTATGCCTCTTCGGCCTTTTCTCCGATAAGCGCAAACTGGGCTTCCTGGGGCAGGAACAAGCTGCTCATTTCCAGAGGTTTCGCAGGGAACATGGCAATCAGTTCTTTCGCCCGGTCGTCGATCCACTTCTCTTTCTCGTCGGTGAGCTGCTCCTCAACCCAGCGCCGATCTTCAATGCGGTCGTAAGTGAGGTATGCGTTCATGGCTGAACTCCTGAAATTTGGATGTACGAATCCCGCCCGCTTGAAGCCAGGCAGATCGGTTTAATTGGTTGGTTAGTTGCTTAAGCCGTTTCCGCGTCCATCAAGGTAGATTTCGATAAGCAGGGCTTTGGTGTAGGTACGCTCGCATCCGCGGTGAAGGTACAACTTGCCGCGCTTGTGAGCTGATGCCGTCCAAGTGCCATCGCGATGCTTAACCAGCATGCCTGGCTGAACGGCACCGCGGTTAACGGTCTGGGTACCGTAGTGCTGACTAATCATGGAGGGCCTCCATCACAAACAAGGAAACCAGCAGGTATATGGCTATTAAGCCAATGCAGATGCGGGTCAGGTTTCGCCAGCACCGGCGCGACATACCGCAACGACCATCATCAAATTCATCGTGATTCATATCACCCTCGTTGCCTTATCGCCGGCCAGCGGAACAAGAAAGACTTCTGCGCTAATGGGCGGTGGATGGCCGCCGGTTGTCATAACTAAGCCGCCTCGATGAAGCGACTGAGGTATGAAGGTCGTTTGATTACGCACCATTGCCGCTCTCCCTGAGCCCGCCGGGCGTCCGACGCATGGTTTACTGTCGCGCCGTTCGACTGACCGAACCTCCACTTTGCCGCTGGCTAACTTCGCTCAGCTGTCGATGTTTCGTTTCGATGGGGTAAATTTAGCGTGATGCTAAATTATGCGCAATAGCAAAATGCTAAATTATTGAATGGTTTTATTTAGCGTATTGATTAATAAGCGATTAAAAATTTACAGCGAAGGAATTCGGGACGTAAAAAAGCCCGCGCGATGGCGGGCTTGAGGGGTTTTGCGTGAGGTTATGGGATATTTAGTATTTTGGCATCAACCACAACGCCGATGATTTTGCAGTTTCCATTAACCTCTAGCATTGGATATGCGGGGTTAAGGGGCTTTAGGAAGCGTCTGCCGGCATCGATTACAAGCTTCTTAAAGGTCGCTTCGTTATCGCCTTCTAGCTTCGCGACAACCAGCTTTCCGTTGCGCGGCTCGACTTCAGGATCAACAAGTATCGCTGCTCCCTCGGGTATGCTCAGTCCAGCCGGGGAGGTCATAGAATCCCCTTTAACGTCCAGCCAGAATGAATCTTCTGAGCAGTCAACAGTCGTGTCATACCAGCGTTCTATCGCTCTTCGGTGATAAGGTTCTACAGCTTCCATCCATTGCCCCGCGCTTACCCAGCTGATTACAGGATAACTTCCTTTTGTCTCGTTCAGTCCTCGAAATGCAACGTTCGAAGGTTCTTCACTGGCGTGTAAAACATCCATCCAGCCAAAAGGCAGATCAAGCGCAGTTTCAATTTTGCGAGCCATCTTATCGCCGATATTGCGATGAGGGTTTGGTCCCAGTAGCTGGCTAAGCGCAGCCGGACTTGTCTCGATGAGCTCGGCAAACTGCGCTTTGGTCATTCCAGACTCGTGCTGACGCTTCTCGTACAGCGCTTCCAGGTTGGCTTTTCTGATTTCTTTATTTTCCATACCTGCATTGTTACTGCTTTTAGCAAAATGATAAATGTGCAAATTGCTAAATGATGCTTGCGTAGTATTTAGCATAACGCTAAACTCCAAATCAAACGACTCACCCGGAGACACCAATGAGCACTGAACTACACCGCTGGCGCAAGGCCGCCACTACCGACGAATGGGCGCAGCTCGCAAAGTTGGCTAACACGACGCCAGGTTACCTGGACCAGATCGCCTACGGAAATCGCCGGGCATCTCCAGAAATGGCATCTGCTATCGAGAAAGGCACGAAGAATTTTCACCGCCAGGCTCCGGTCCTAAAAGAAAGCCTGGTATTCGCATCGCCGCGTGATACTGCGGCCTAACCACGAAAGGGAAAGCAATGCATTCACTTGCGTATCAACAAGGTAACAAATTTTCGCCAACGGCGATGATTTACCAGAATCGCCGGGAACCTGATTCCAGGGCGTTAAACATCGATGGGATCCGCGCAGCTGTTCGCGCCTGGGCAGCTGATTGCCGCAGCCGTGAATTTGTTGCGGCGCTGATTGTGGAAGAGTGGCGGGCTACCGGCGGCACCGGGCTGGATATCCCGACTGACTCGCACCGCCAGATGCAGAAGGTGTTTCGCTGGATTGATGGCGATACCGAATATGCCTCCAACAACATTCGCCAGCTGGCGCCGGCAATCATGTCCGTCCTGCCGCTGGAGTATCGAAACCGCCTGGCGCCACAGAACGACAAGATGTCGCTGATCGCATCCGCGATGAAAGAGTGTGCTGAAGCTAAACAGGCCGTGCTGCTGGACGCTCCAGAGCATCAGAAGCTGAAAGAGGTAAGCGAGGGTATAGCTTCGCTGTTCCGCCTCATGCCGGAGCAGGTAGGGCCGCTGATGACGATGGTGACATCGATGCTGGGGGTTATGTGATGGGAAGTCTCAATAAAGGCGAAAGCCGCGCTGTTGGTAGCAGCTACGGCTTTCAAGACACTGTGTTACGCCAAGTAACGGGAGTAAGTATGTCAAATACCGCAAAAATTCTCAACTTTCCTGATGTAGTTTCGGGAATACAGGAGCTGCGAGTGGCAGATCTCGACGATGGGTTTACGCGCATCGCCAATGAGCTCCTTGAGGCTGTCATGCATGCAGGTTTGTCGCAGCATCAGCTTTTGGTGTTCATGGCTGTCATGCGCAAAACATACGGCTTCAATAAGAAATCTGACTGGGTCAGTAACGAGCAGATTTCAGAGCTGACCGGCATTCTCCCGCATAAGTGCTCAGCTGCAAAAAGCGCCCTGGTTAAGCGGGGGATATTAACTCAAACCGGTCGTGTTATCGGGATTAATAAAACGGTCAGCGAATGGTCATCTTTACCTGTAAAAGGTACAGAAAAAAAACCTTACCTGAAAAAGGTAAATTTACCTGAATCAGGTAAGAAATGTTTACCCGAATCAGGTAACGGCTATTACCCAAATCAGGTAAACACAAAAGACAAACATACAAAAGACAATAAAGACAATAGCAATAAAACCCCTAAATCCCCCCGGGCGGTTTCGTTCGATGCATCCAGTGTTCAGCTGCCTGACTGGCTGTCCGTAGTCACCTGGTCTTCATGGGTTGAATACCGTCGTGACCTGAAAAAGCCGATCAAGTCTCAGCAGACCGTGACGCAAGCCATCAACCTGCTCGACCGCTGCAGGCTGAACGGATACGCGCCTGAAGAAATTATTAACCGAAGCATCGCCAATGGCTGGCAGGGCCTGTTTGAACCTGACGGGCAGGCGAAACGCAGTCGCGATTCCGGGCAGGAAGGCCTCCACTGGAACAGCCCGGATGCATGGAGGGATTTCCTGTGAAACCTGAACTCTACCGCGCAATAAACAATCGGGATGGCGCAGCGATGGCAAGCATGGCCGGGGGCAACCCTGAGCATGGCCGGGTTGTGAATTCAGACGCTGAGCGCCTTGTTGACGCGCTGTTCATGCAGCTGAAGCAGATTTTCCCGGCTGCAACGCAAACCAACCTCCGGTCCGATGCTGACGAGCGAGTGGCTAAGCAGCAATGGATAGCGGCATTTTCGGAAAACGGCATCCGAACCCGCGAACAGTTATCCGCCGGTGTGCGCCATGCGAGAGCCAGTGAATCGCCGTTCTGGCCATCGCCGGGCCAGTTCATCAAGTGGTGCAAGGACAGCGGCACAGTACTCGGTATCAAGCTGGCTGACGTGATGGGTGAATTTCAACGTTACAACCGCGAGAAGGGGCTTCACACCGGAGGCGCAGAGCGTTTCCCATGGTCGCACCCGGTTATGTACTGGATTGTTACCGATACCCGGCGGGCAATGTATCAGCGCCAGCTCAGCGAGGCAGAAACCGAGAAATATGCCGCCAAAAAGCTGGAAGACTGGGCGCTTAAAGTCGCTGCCGGAGAGCAAATACCGTCACCGGTACTGGCGCTGGAGAACAACCAGGAAGCAATTCCGACAAACCATGTCAGCCGTCAGCAGGGTTTTCACCCGGAAGGCAAAAGCTTTGGCTGCATGCCCGGTGCCGCATCACTCGGCGCGTTAACCCCGGCTCAGTGGCTGCGGGACGAATACCTGATTGGCAAAGAAAAGGGGCTGATTCAATGAAACGTATATCCGGAACTCAAATCGTCATCAATTTTATCGGCAGTAATCCCGGTTGCACTTTTTCAGAGATTCGCACCGGAACGGGCCTGGACTCTTCTGTCGGTATCGTTTATGGAGCGTTTTAGCCCCCGCCCGCCAGTACTGGCGAGGGTTTTCATATTTCATGCATGTGCATGAAAACCACTACACAAAGCGGGCAGGCGTGGCGGGGATACGAGCGCGCGCAAGATATTTCAACTGCAAGCAATTTCATGTTAACGTACACTCATAATTAAGGTCGATTTGAATGACGGCCGGACAGATGCGGCCGTAGTAATTCATATACTAATGACAGTGGATGGATCATGAAGGAATCTTTTAGCGCTTCATTAATTATTCAAGGTAAGCACAAATTTTACAGCCTAACGTTGCCAATTGATGTTATCGCTGGTTGTTGTTCACCAAACCCTCGTTCTGAAGATCCACAAGATGGATTTCAACGGAGCTTGGATGAAACAAGGGCAGAGTCGATTGCAAATTATATTATTAATGGTGGGGTAATTCCCTCTAGTATTATATTGTCTGCGCAACCATCTTCTGAGTTTGAATATAATAGTAAAAAGAAGACGTTAAGTTTCAAAAATGATGTAAAATCATTTCTCATTATAGATGGGCAACATCGTGCTTATGGGTTTAGAAAACTATATGAACAAGGTTTTGATGATAGGAAATTACGAATTCCTGTAGTGATTTTCTCTGAGCTAAATCCTATAGATGAAGCAAGATTGTTTATTGATGTTAACACGCTTCAAAAACCTGTCCCAAAAGAATTGCTTTTGGATATAAAGAAATTAGCTGAAACAGAAAATGCAGAAGAAGAGCTTTTAGACTTAATATTTACTTTGTTTGAAAGCAATTCCACTAGCGCTCTTGCTGGGAAGTTGTCTCGTTTTGAGAAAAAAAGACACTTTATTTCAAAAGTTACTTTTTATGAGGCATTTAAGCTTATATTGAGGTCTTTCGATATTTCAAGCCCTCAACGCCTGTTTGAGATTGTAAATGCGTATTTGTTTGCTGCACAAGATCTGCTCAACTCTCAGGGAGTTAATTTCGATGAGGTAATCATTAAACCTACTTCCTTCAAAATTCTAGTAGGGCATAGTAAAGCTGTAATTGCTATGATATTTGACAACTCACCAGAATCTTCGAGTTTAATTAGCGAGCACAAAAAATATCTCAAGCGGAGTCTTAATGGAAATATAGCTACGGTTTTAAATAATAGGGCCACAGTAAAAGCAATAGAATTACTAGACAACAAGTTGTTAAAAAGAAATATTGTAATATGACAAATCTAGTAAAAATAGAACGTTTGTTTAAGCAATTAACTTGCCCCTCGATTTTAGGGGCTGGTAAGATTGCACACGGAAGAGCAATTGAAAAGCTGGATGATTTAAATTTTACATTGACAAATGTTGTTCCACCTCCACACCAAAAGATTTCTCTGCGAATGATTGATTCCAAAGAGTTTGCTTATTATATGGCGGGGGAAGCCAATAGGTTTTTTCTCGCATCAATGGTATCTTGGAACAGGTCACAGTCTGAAGAAAACGAAAATTTATCATGGCAAGTTGTTGAGCATTATTATTCTGCATATTACGCAGTACATTACCTCATCCGTATTGCAGGGTTAAGTTTAACAAACGTTGATAAGCCGACATTACGCACTATTCTTAGGTCAAATATGACTGGGAATGTATTTAATAATCTAGAAAGTGGTCTGAATTTAATGCGCTATGATAGCGCATGCGAAAATATTACTCTTGAAAAAAAAGATAAAAAAGGAGGATCTCATATTGATGCTTGGGCATCATGGGTTTCTGTTGTGGAACGGCTTATTTTAGAAACTAATGCTGATATTCAAGAATATGCTGAAACAGCAGTTTCCTTATCAGAACATTTAGGTTTTATAAAAAGAGCAAACGATACATTTAGCCCAACAGTAATAAGAAATGAGGTGAACTATCAATTTTCTAATAACGCTTGGTGTTTTGATGGTTTAACTAAGGAGAAAATAAGGCGAGTTAGAAAAGTAATTAATGAAAACAGCCTTTTGTTGAGAAATAACGGAGATATGCTTGAAAGTTTAATTTGTAATAATAACCTGATAATCTCATTGGCAAAGAAAGTATTTAAGTCAGCATCAGAAAATAATTCTAAGAGTATTTGTAGGCTGTTGCTAACTAAATATAAGCAAAAAATACCCACTCTGGTGTGAGAGGGGCAAGCCCTCTCTTTTATTTATTCAAAATAATATGTCGAAAAATGTAAGATATCATCACCTAACCAGTCGTTAAATTCTTGTATCCTTTTTTGTAAAGGGAGTAGTTCGTTACGAACAAATACTTTGCTCGCCTTTTCAATATCGCCAAAACCACCAACATTATTCGGCATAATCCCCATCATCTGCGGTGGTACACGATGTACTGCCTTCATGTCATCCCGGCTCACGTTTTTGATATTCAGAAACTCATCCTTTGCCGCCACCTCTGACAATGGGATGATCTGGATGCTGTCTTTTTTCCCGTTGGGGGAGTACATAAATAGATTTCGGAGGTTGCCTGGCTCTTTGGCGCTTTCATCGCATGGCGGATGTTGTTCTCGACCTCTTGGTTCTGCGCGGCATCGGTAATGTACATGAGGAAACCAGCATGGCTGCCGTTTATGTAATACTTCCCTCTGAAAATTCCGTATGCCTGGATACCTGTATGAGTGCAGATGTTGGAGAAGGGCATAGACATCCTGGTAGCTAAAGAGTTATTGGACCTAGCTGTTGGTGAAGGAAAGTTGGCCATGTACGGTATGAAGATGGCGAATGGCGTATCTATGGGGTCTCATAAGTGCCAACCCACTCAAAGCCGCGCAGTAAATGACGTGGACCAACGGCATTTGTAAATTTTATGAGTGTGGGATTTAGTGCAATATAGACTTTGAAATCGACAACCTGAACGAGGTAATTTATGTTTACATCTGATAAGTATGACTTCATTACTTTTGGCGGATGCCGTGATGGTTCCATTAAGAATGGAGAATATGAAAAATTTAAAGAGCTCGATTCTGATGGTCATGCGGGACGCACGATGCTATACGCAAAACCTTTAGTCACGCACAGAGATCCAACCTCACATAAAAAGGTAGAGCCAATTACCCTTGAGGAATTTTTGGTTAAAGAGCATTTATCGGTTAATGGTAATACATACCTCATAGCAACTTATGGGGATGTTGAACCATTAGATGATGAGAGGATTGAGCAGCTAATTTCCGTGTGGGCCCCACAGCCATACGTTTGTCTCTAGATAGTGGTTTGTTAGCAAGCTACAATCCCCTCCAAAGCAGAGGGGGTTTTTATGACAAACAAAAAAATGACACCTGCCGAAAAGCTCAAAGCATCGCGGAAGCGGCATAAAAAAATCTGGCTTCAACTTGATATCGCTAATGCCAAGCGATTTGAAGAGAAAGAAGTGCTTTCCGTTGACACCTACAGATCGCCCTATGAAACACGAAAAAAAAGAGGGCGGACCGCAGATTAATGTCAAAATACAATATTGCAGTCAAAAGCCAGGAAGAGCAGGACAAGGTTAACGTTGACCTTGCCGCGTCCGGCGTCGCGTACAAAGTGCGTCTGAATATGCCGGTAGTCCCGAGGTGGTCGCCAGAGAGCAGCCCGAGCATCTGCGAGATTACTTTCTTGAGCGCCTGAAGTTTTATCGAGAGAAGTCGATAACTTTACCGAAAGGTAGCGATCCGGTTTACCTAAGGAAGGAGGAATGAACATGACAATGAATTCAAATGGAGAGGGCCAGAAGGCAGGTATCTCTAAACATTCAAAATCCATCGCAGAACATGCAAAACAAATTGGTAAAATCATTGAAGATGCTGGTGACAGAGACTTAACAGATGCTGAAATTGACAGAATCAATGAGTTTAACGATGACATTAAAAAGCGTTCTAATGAAATAAATCGCGCGTCAAAAGGCTGACTTGTCAGTTTTGATTTTTGAAAATCACTTTGCCATAATAAGGTCATCGGAGCCTGAACAACTCCGGTGACTTCTGCGCATTTAAGGGGACTTAAATGCGACCACAATCTGAACTCCTCACCTTGTCACAGATGCAGAAATGCACCTGCGATTTTCAGCATTCTGCGGTTTCCGTTAAGGGGGCCGTATGACTCTGCCAGTAGACGGCATCAAACTCCATCGCGGCAACTTCGCGGCCATCGGCCAGCAGATTCAGCCATTGCTGGATGCTGGTCAGTGCTTCCGCCTGCAGGTTAAGCCGTGGCGCGAGAAGCGTAGCCTGTCGCAGAACGCGCTAAGCCACATGTGGTACACGGAAATCAGCGACTACCTCATCGCCCGCGACAAGACGTTCGCTACGCCTGAGTGGGTCAAAGACGCGATGAAGCACACCTATCTCGGTTACGAAAGCAAAGACCGGGTAGACGTCGTGTCCGGAGAGGTGACCACGGTTCAATCCCTCCGCCATACGTCTGATCTGGAAACCGGAGAGATGTACATCTTCCTGTGCAAAGTTGAAGCATGGGCTATGAATATCGGCTGCCACCTGACCATTCCGCAGAGCTGCGAATACCAGCAGCTGCGCGATAAGCAGGAGGCCTGATGTCCACTCCACTTTCCCGCGTCATCACCAACGAAATCTTCCGCGTTCCGGCGCGCCGCAAGCGCAAGGTTGAAGTTAAGCCGTCTGATATCCCAACATTGAAAGGCTATACGGCCCGTCTGGTCGACAAGAAGTGGCTTTGCCTGAGAGCAAGGAGGCCACATGCTTAATCGTACTCAGCGTCGCTGCAAAATCTGCCGGGCGAAGTTTACCGCGGCATTTGAGAATCACCGCTGGTGCTGCCCTGAGCATGGCGCTGAATTCGCCATGCAGGAACTGGAGAAGAAGCGCGAAAAGCAGGCCCAGGAAAAAGCGAAGAAAGAGCGCGCAGCCTGGCGCAAGCGCAAAGCAGCCGTGAAACCTCTCAGGCACTGGGAAGATATGACCCAGCGTGTCGTTAACGACTATATCCGCGAGCGTGACCACGATCTGCCGTGCATCAGCTGCGGAACGTTCGACACGGTTCAGTGGGAGGCCGGCCATTTCAGATCCCGAGGGGCGGCATCACACCTCAGGTACAACGAGGACAATATACATAAACAATGTCATCGCTGTAATGACGAGCTTTCAAGCAACGCAATCCCTTACAGGGCAGCGCTCATAGAGAAAATCGGCGCTGAGCGCGTCGAGGCACTCGAAAACAACAACACCCCTCACCGATACACCATCGAAGAACTGGAAGGCATCAGGCGCCATTACAGCGCGCTACGCCGTGCGCTCATAAAACAACGGGAGGCCGCATGAGCAAAATCCAATACCCAATGTCCACTGCTGCTGTTTTTGATGACGTGGTCTATACCATCCACCTGAACGGACCGCATCAGATAGAGAGCGAGGTTATGGGCGCAATCAGATGGTTCTGTCGGTGGAACAACGAGGAAATGGCCGTCGTTAAGGCATATGTGTTGTTTAGCTGCTGGGGCCTTTACCTGACGTATGACCAGCTTATGGCGGAGGCCAAATGAGCCGTGACGTTATCGAACGCATCCGCGACCGCTGGATAAAGCTTCGCCTTTTACGCAGCAGCGGCACCGTGCTGGTTGACTACCGCATCCTCAAGAATTTCGTTCGCATCTATCAGACCCTGGGAGAGACAGCATGATTAACACCCAATACCTCCAGTATGTTCGCCAGCAGCTGATAGTGGCCACCGCCGATCTGAGCGGCGCGACGAAAGGGCAACTGGTAGCCTTTGCGGAAAACGCGATGTTTGAGGCGACAGCGCGTAGCAGTAAACGGATGAAGGTTGTCGATCCGGCGACAGGTAGAATGGTTAGGCCGAGTAATCCGCCGGTGCCCGGGAAGCAGTCGCGCGCCAAAGGGTCAGCAATCGCCCTTGTTTTGCCGGTTGAGTATTCGACAGCCAGCTGGCGCCGCGCACTGCTGTCACTGGAAGAACATCAGAAATCCTGGCTGCTCTGGAACTATAGCGACAATATCCGCTGGGAGCACCAGGAGACGATCACCCGGTGGGCATGGGAGCAATTCAGCGAGAAGCTGGCCGGTGTGCGCATTGCAAAGAAAACGGTTGATCGCCTTCGTCAGCTTATCTGGCTGGCGGCGCAGGACGTCAAAGCCGAGCTGGCAGGGCGGGAGACGTATGAATATCAGGCGCTGGCGGAGCTGGTTGGAGTAGCAAAGTCCACATGGACAGAAACCTACCTCCCTCATTGGCTGGCGCTGCGCAGCAGTTTTGTGAAGCTTGATAGCGACTCTCTCATATCGGTAACGCGATCACGTTCACAACAAAAGGCGACAAATTTAGATGTAAGTCTTGCAAAACCGAACTGAAAGGCATATATTTCATGTAAATCTGATATCGTCGCCATAGCTTCGATTGTCGACAAACAAAAATTTCAAGCCCGAGGTTAATGCCTTGGGCTTTTTGCTTTCTGCAATCCGGTCAGGGCTCTTGAGTGAATACGTGTCGCACTACACGTTGAAGCTCATACGCGAGAGTCCTGAGCCAGATTGAGGGTCGATCGTATAAAGGTCATTACGGCAGGCTGTTAACCTGCTTATCGTGGTACGATTCCACGTCGTCCCGCCAAATTACGGAGCTCTGGCGTAGATGGTTCGCGCGGATGCCTGAAGAGTATCAGGAGATGGTTCGATTCCATCGGGCTCCACCAAATTAGCCGGCTTAGCTCCAATGGTAGAGCAGTCGCCTTGTAAGCGAATGGGTAGCGGTTCAAGTCCGTTAGCCGGCACCAATTCAGCGCCATTAGCTCAACCGGAGAGAGCAATAGCCTTCTAAGCTATCGGTTTCAGGTTCGAGTCCTGAATGGTGCACCAGATAATGGCCTGACCTGATGACGGGCTCATAATCCAATCCATCAGGGGCGCTGCTGCAACAGCGTCGCAGGCCGCCAGACCCAGCCAGGGTATTTTCGGTCATCACCGACATTGCTATTACCCTCATGCTTATTGCCCGCCTTTTTGCGGGCTTTTTTATTATCAGGTCCCGCGGGAATCATCACCGATACGCTTCGTTGTTAAATCCAGCCCGACGGGCCTGACCCTTTCAAACACACAGCTTCCCGATCTTTCATCGGAGGCGGTAACTATGGCTAAACGTATGCAAGACAAAGAGAGCATTGCCGGGATGTCCTGGCTGGTTCTGCTGATCATTGCTTGCTGGGGTGGACTTGTCCGCTACCTGATAGATGTGAAGCAGAGCAAGGCAACATGGAGCTTGATCAATGCTCTTGCCCAAATGGTGGTTTCAGGGTTTACCGGCGTTATTGCTGGCCTGGTGAGCATTGAAAGCGGACTGAGTATTTACATGATACTGGCCACTTCCGGAATTAGCGGGGCAATGGGTTCTGTTGCTTTGACCTATTTCTGGGAGCGCATTACCGGAGTTAAGGCGCCATGACAGCAGATCAGATTATCGAGGGCATCCTCGGGAAAGAAGGTGGTTACGTAAATAACCCGAATGATAAAGGCGGCCCTACGCGTTGGGGCATCACGCAGACCACCGCCCGTGCATATGGCTATAGCGGCGATATGAAGGCGTTACCACGGGATACAGCCAAAGCCATTTACCTGTCGCAATACTGGACTGAACCGAAGTTTGACCGCATCGCCGAGTTTTCGCCAGCCATTGCACAGGAATTGTGTGATACCGGCGTGAACATGGGGCCACGTGTCGCCAGTACATTCCTGCAGCGCTGGTTATCAGCTCTGAATATGCAGGGCAAGCTTTATCCGGACCTGAAGCCGGACGGTGCAATCGGCAACATCACCATCGCCGCCCTGAAAAGTTATCTCGCAGTTCGCGGAAAAGATGGAGAAACCACGCTGCTGAAGGGGCTGAATTGTAGCCAGGGCGCCCGCTATCTTGAGCTTGCTGAGGCTCGGGCGGCAAATGAAGATTTTCTATATGGTTGGGTAAAGGAAAGAGTGGAACTATGAACTATCTCATTAACCGGCTGAAAGAGCCGTCAACCTGGCGCGGCATAATCCTGGTCATTGCTGGCGTATTTGGTTATCAGCTTCCTCCGGGCATTCAGGAAACCGTCATCGCTGGCGGCGTAGCGCTTGCTGGCGTAGTTGGTGCAGTGATGCCGGACAGCGTCAAGAAGTGAACGCACGACAGGCATTACAGAGCCACTTCAAGAGGTGGCTCGATAATGCTTACCCGACAAGAAGCATAGATCTGGTGTCAACCAAAGAGGTGATCCACATCTTGACGGCTCGCAAAGACGAGAAGTGAATGAGCAACTCTGAGAAGAAGTGGCAATGTTGCGTTTATAAGATTCTGCAAGTGGTGCCTGCAAAGTGCCATTGGCAGAGTTTTATGTAAGTTTTATGAGTTTCCGGTTAAACAATTCCCCGGTAAGTATTCGAACAACCCAGAGGAATGTTCTGTATGGCTGAAGTTGAAGACCGCCGACCATTCCCTCCCGTCAACTTCATTGGTGAAAACTGGCTACCGTATACGCGGATTATCCCGGCTACCGAAATCGGAGAGTGGGTAAATCAGCACATCCTTTCCGAAAACGGACTAATCCATAACCCTGACCATGCACACTTGCTTGATGCTGATGTGGCGTTTATGTGGGCCTCTGGCTCATTTGCCAAAAGCGGGCGCATTGTGCTTGGTCAGTGTGAACAGGTAATGATGCGCGCCGGTGGATGGCAGAAAGCCAGAATGGAGCAGCAGATGTATGAATGGTTCGGGCGCATACCGAAGTTCATCATCACCCTGGCTGCCGACTACTGCGAGCAATGCAACGATCTGGAGTTCTGCGCACTGGTTGAGCATGAGCTTTACCACATTGCCCAGGCTACCGATGATTACGGCGCGCCGAAGTTCAACAAAGAGACCGGGATGCCGGTTCTGAAGCTTCGCGGCCATGATGTCGAGGAGTTCGTCGGAGTGGTCCGGCGTTACGGCGCCAGCAAAGACGTGCAGGAAATGGTGGATGCGGCGAACAGGCCGGCGGAGGTTGCTCATATCGATGTTGCCAGAGCGTGTGGGACGTGCATGCTGAAACTGGCATAGGCTTTATTAGGATTGTCATGGAGGTAGCCGATGGCAGCATTATCGACAGAGGTTAAAGCCTTCATCGTTCAGTCGCTGGCCTGTTTCGAAAGCCCGACAAAAGTCATTGAGCTTGTAAAGGCTGAATATGGCATCGATGTCTCACGGCAGCAGGTGTCGCAATATACTCCCGGCAACGCAATGGCGGCCAAGTTGAGCCAGAAGTGGATTGACCTGTTCAACGCCACTCGTAAACGATTCCAGGATGAGGTCGCCGACATCCCGATCGCAAATAAAGCGTACCGGTTGCGCGTTCTCGACCGAATGGCGGCCAATGCTGAAAAGATGAAGAACTACGGCATGACGTCGCAGCTTATCGAGCAGGCAGCCAAAGAAATGGGCGATGCCTACACTAATCGCCAGAAAGTTGAGCACACAAGCCCTGACGGCAGCATGACGCCGAAGCCAACCGTCATTCAGTTACTACCCGTTGAGCCTAAACATGAGTGAAGCCGTTCAACTGCCTATCCCCGCCAAGCTTGCTCCACTGTTCACTGCTGTAAATAAGCGTTATCGGTGCTCACACGGTGGACGTGGTAGCGCCAAGACGCGCACATTCGCTCTGATGACCGCCGTGAAGGCGTATCAGTCGATGATGAATGGTGAAAGCGGCGTGGTGCTCTGCGCGCGCGAGTTCATGAACTCTCTGGAAGAGTCCAGCATGCAGGAAGTTAAACAGGCGATCCTGTCTGTGCCATGGCTGGCGGCTAACTTTGATATCGGCGAGAAGTACATCCGCACAATCGACAAGAGCGTTAACTACGTGTTCTGCGGTCTGAGGCATAACCTCGACAGCATCAAGTCGAAAGCGCGCATCCTGCTGTGCTGGGTTGATGAGGCTGAATCAGTCAGCGAAATAGCCTGGCAGAAGCTGAGCCCTACTGTGCGTGAAGAGGGATCGGAGATTTGGGTGACGTGGAACCCAGAGCGTGACGGAAGCGCCACGGATAAGCGTTTCCGTAAAGAAGCCGGCGACGACTGCATCACCGTTGAGATGAATTACACTGATAACCCGTGGTTTCCTGACGTGCTTGAAGGTGAGCGACAGAACGATCAGCGCCGCCTCGACCCGGCAACATACGCCTGGGTATGGGAAGGGGCTTACCTCGAAAACTCTGATAAGCAGGTGCTGGCCGGAAAATACCGGATTGCTGAGTTCTCCGACCAACTATGGAAAGAGGCCGATCGCCTGTTCTTCGGTGCCGACTTCGGTTTCGCTAAGGACCCTAACACGCTAGTGCGTTCGTTCATCCTGCACAACCGGCTGTACGTCGAATATGAAGCATACGGCCAGCAGACAGAACTCGACCACATGCCTGAGCTATACGACACGATTCCCGGCGCGCGTGACTGGCCCATCAAGGCCGACTCGGCGCGCCCTGAGACTATCAGCTATCTAAAGCGACAGGGGTTCAACATCTCAGCTGCCGAGAAATGGCAGGGTAGCGTTGAGGACGGGATCGCACATCTTCGTGGCTTCGACGAAATCATTATCCATCCTCGCTGCAAGAACGTGGCGCGCGAGGCCCGTATGTGGTCGTATAAAACTGACCGCATCACAGGTGAGGTATTACCGAAACTGGCCGACGGAGATGAACACTGCTGGGATGGCATTCGCTACAGCCTCGACGGACACATTAAACGCAAGTGCCAGATGGCAGGGATGATGATCCCCAAAAGATTGCAAGGCAGGTAGATAAAAAATTCCGGCTATGCCACCTTAATAAATCCAATAATTGAGGGGGATTAATATTGTGAAAAAAATTGAGGTTGCATACTCCGTTATAGATGAGAATGGAGTGAAAACTCTAATAGAATCAATTGAAGTGAAAGTTGATGATCTCAATTCTAAGGCGGTAAATTTAGAGTATGAAGATAGCTTGCTAAGAGATAGAGTTGTAGACAAACTTAAAAATTTCGGCCTGCTGAAGTAGCGCGTTAGCTTATCTAAGTTTCTGCGAGACTCTAATTTCTTAAAAGCCTGGCATTCTGACCGGGCTTTTTATTGCCTACACTCCACCTCCACCGGACAAACCATGACTGATAAATTAACTCTCGCCGTTAACCATGCGTTGAACGATGCGCGGATGGCGCGCGCCCGTATGGGGCTGATGGCGCCGACGATGGGGCTGGACAATAAGCGCCATTCAGCATGGTGCGAGTATGGCTTCCCTGAGCAGGTCACCTACGAAAACCTCTACGCGCTGTATCGGCGCGGTGGCATCGCTCACGGTGCTGTTGAAAAACTGGTGGGCAAGTGCTGGCAGACAAACCCGGAAATCATCGAGGGTGATGATGCCGATGAGAGCGAAGACGAAACCGCCTGGGAGCGCAAGTCAAAGCAGGTATTCACCAATCGGTTCTGGCGCTCATTCGCAGAGGCAGATCGCCGTCGCCTTGTAGGTCGATACGCAGGCATCCTCCTTCATGTCCGCGACGAAAAGGACTGGAATCTTCCGGTAACCAAAGGCCGAGGACTTCAGAAAATATCAGTGGCGTGGGCCGGATCGCTCACGGTGAGCGAGTGGGATACCGGCCTGAACTCGAGGGCATACGGCCAGCCGAAGATGTGGCAGTACGCGGAGCGGTTGCCGAATGGTTCAAGTCGCCGCGTCAATATCCACCCCGATCGCGTTTTCATCCTTGGCGATTACTCAGATGATGCAATTGGGTTCCTTGATCCAGCATATAACGCATTTGTGAGCCTGGAGAAAGTAGAGGGCGGATCGGGTGAGTCATTCCTGAAGAACGCTGCGCGGCAACTCAACGTTAATTTCGAAAAGGAAATCGACTTCAACAATCTTGCCTCGCTTTACGGTGTCAGTGTCACTGAGTTGCAGGACAAGTTCAACGAAGTTGCGGGTGAGATTAACCGTGGCAATGATGTACTGATGACGACGCAGGGCGCATCAGTTACCCCTCTGGTGACTTCGGTAGCGGACCCGACGGCAACATACAACGTAAACCTTCAGACCGCCGCTGCCGGGGTGGATATCCCCACGCGCATCTTAGTGGGCAACCAACAGGCCGAGCGTTCCAGCACTGAAGACCAGAAATATTTCAACTCGCGTTGCCAGTCACGCCGTGTAGATCTGTCATTCGAGATAGAGGACTTCTGCGACAAGCTTATTGACCTGCAAATCATCGACGCCGTCAGTCAGAAAGCGGTTATATGGGATGACCTGAACGAGCAGACCGGTACCGAGAAACTCACCAACGCTAAGACTATGGGCGAGATAAACCAGGCCATGATGGGAAGCGGTGAAGAGCCGGCATTCAGTCGCGAAGAGATCCGGACCGCCGCTGGTTATGAAAACGATGGTGAAATACCGTTAGGAGAAGAGGATGGCAGCGAAGAAGACGAAGCCACCGATTCTACCGCGTAACTATCAGGACCCGACCGGAGCTGATGCGCTGGAACGCAGGGCAATGAAAGATTTCGCCAGGCGGATGAATAAGATTGGCAAAGCGTACAAATCAGCACTCGGCAAAATACCTTCCTCCCTCGCAGTAAACGCCAGATACGAATACCAGCTAAACCCAACATTACTCTCCATCATCCTGAATGATGCCAGTTACCTGGTAGATCAGGTGCTGCTGGATGGTAACGAGTACGACCTGTGGTTTTACGAGTATGTCGATTTGGCGTCAGAGAAAGGAACAGGCCAGTCATTCTACAACCTTAGCCAGCAGTCGCCGGTGTATGCCGCCGGGCGTGAATCACTGGCCTCCATCCTCGCAAGTGACCCATACCAGCAGCGCATGGCGCTGGTGCATGCGCGTGTGTTTGAGGAAATGAAAGGCCTGAGTGCAGAAGTAAAGCGCGATATGGCGCGCGTGCTGACTGACGGTGTGGGGCGAGGGCTTAACCCGCTGGATATTGCCAGGAATCTTACTGCACAGACTGGCATCGAGAAGCGCCGGGCGAACCGGATAGCGCGCACTGAGGTTACCACTGCGCTGCGCCGGGCTAAATGGGATGAAGATCAGGAGGCGAACGAACTCTACGGACTTAAAACGCTTCTGGTTCACATCTCAGCGCTGTCACCGACAACCAGACATTCCCATGCAGTGCGCCACGCACACCTTTACACCAATGAAGAGGTGCGTGACTGGTACAGCAAGGATGCCAACAGCATTAACTGCAAGTGTACTCAGCAGTCAGTGTTAGTCGATGAAGAGGGCAAGCCGATTTATCCGGACACCATCACCAAACTTAAACAGGAATACAAAACGATGCAGGCGCGCGGTTACGCCTGGGCGGAGAAATAACTATGCCTATGCAGGTCAATATCACCACAAAGGTGAACAGCCAGTCTATCCGGCGCGAAACATACAACGGTCGTGAACATCTGGTGCTGCCGAGTTACACGCTGCCGGCCAATGTCGTCATGAATGGCGGTCTGTACACGCAGGAAGAAATCGACGCCCATTATCAGGGGCTTGAAGGCACTCTGGCGCCGCTGGGGCATCCGCAGGTTAACGGCCAGTTTGTATCTGCCTTCTCACCGGAGGGTATCAATGCCGGCCATATCGGCGCGTGGAACCGCAACGTTAAGAAGTCCGGCAATCGCATTTACCTCGAAAAGTGGGTTGATGTGACCCGCGCCGGCGAGTCTGAAGGCGGAAAGGAATTGCTTGAGCGTGTCGCGGCTATCGAGCGCGGTGAAGACGTCCCGCCCATTCACACCAGTGTGGCGGCATTCCTCGACCAGCTTGAACCAAATGAGCAGCAGCGCGCAGCAGGTGCCGATTGGGTGGCAAAAATCCACAGCATGGACCATGACGCGATTCTCCTGCATGAGGTCGGAGCGGCCACCCCTGAGCAAGGTGTCGGCCTGATGGTTAACGCTGACATGGCGCAGCCGCTGAAAGCAAATTCTGGTGCGCTGGTAGGTGAATCTTACCGGGAGCGCGAGCAGCGCCTTGATCGGGCGGCCAAAGCCAAGTTTGCGCCGGGATCAGATGAATACGCATGGATTGCAGACTTCACTGATTCTCAGGCGGTGGTTATCCGCAACGGCGGCAAGGCTGAGGTTTACGGCTATTCCACTGAGGGTGGGAAAATCACCTTTGACGACACAGGAACTGCAGTTCAGCGGCAGGAGTCTTGGGTGGCCGTCGTTGCCAACAAATTTAAATCCATTTTCACACCGCAGGAACAGCCTGCACCAAACCACGAAACGGAGGGCGACATGCCTTTAACCAAAGAAGAACTGGAACAAATCGGCAGCATGATCGGCCAGGCTGTTGCGACCAATACCGAAAAGGCGCTAAAGCCTCTGACGGATAAAGTTGACGCGCTGCAGGTCAACCAGGACAAACTCTCGGAAACTCTTACCGCCAACTCCCGCGCTGAAGAGAAAACTAAGCGTGACGCAGTGGCGAAGATTCACGGTGAGATCGTCGCGAACGCACTGTCAGGCGAAGCGCTGGACACGATGTACAAATCGCTGGGTGAAGCCGCTCCGCTGGGTACTAATGCCGCTCAGCAGCAGAAAGAAACTGGCGCTCCTGCCGCATCTGAATACTTCAAATAAGGAGCCGGAATAATGGCACGTTATCGTCGCGTTAATATCGACGGTCTGTCTCTTTACAAGACCGAAACCCGCACCACGGCCGCCGCGTTGCTTCCTGGCACCGCCGCAACCATCAACTCATCCGATAAATTCGCTCAGGCCACCGCGCTAACCGGCCGCCTGTACATCATCGATGTTGGTTACCACCAGGGCCTGACAATCACCGAAGAAATCCCTGCCGGCGATTCGGCAGTAGGCAACTACGTCGAAGAAGGTCGTGAGCTGGCGCTGCGCTGCCTGCCTGGTGCGTATAAAAAAGATAGCCCGATCAAGCTGGGCACTGCCGGTCAGTTTACCCTGGCAACCGATGACACTGATTCAGTGGTCGGATACAGCCAGGATGAATACACCATCGCGGCCAGCACCACCGACTTCATTCGCGTGCGCATGCGCGTTGGCACTGTCGCCGCAGCTGGCGCGTAACAAAAGGATAAACACATATGTACTTCTCTAAAGAGACGCTGGCGACTAACTCCCGCCTCGGCGGGCACTGGAGCGAACTGTGGGCAAACCGCAACATGTGGAACCTCCAGAACGATTCCATCATTGCAGCTAACCGCGCAATCATGACGCCTGACATGCTTGCCTGTAACGCCGTTGGCGGTTTTTCCCGTGACTTCTGGGCTGAGATTGACAACCAGGTGCTGCAGCTGCGCGATCAGGAAGTTGGCATGGAAATCGTGAACGACCTGATCGGCGTTCAGACAGTGCTGCCGGTCGGTAAAACCGCCAAGCTGTATAACGTGGTTGGCGACATCGCTGACGACGTGTCAGTAAGCATCGATGGTCAGGCCCCGTTCTCCTTCGATCACACTGACTACGCGAGCGATGGCGACCCGATTCCGGTGTTCACTGCTGGTTACGGTGTAAACTGGCGTCATGCTGCTGGCCTGAACTCTGTTGGCATTGATCTGGTCCTGGACTCGCAGATGGCTAAGATGCGCAAGTTCAATCAGAAACGCGTCAACTACTACCTGAACGGCGATTCAAAAATTCAGGTTCAGTCCTACCCGGCGCAGGGCATCAAGAACCACCGTCACACCAAGAAGATTAACCTCGGGTCTGGTGCCGGTGGCGCGAATATCGACCTGACAACCGCAACCACCGAGCAGATCATTGAGTTCTTCGGTAAAGGTGCGTTCGGTACTACTGCGCGTGCTAATAAGGTTTCTTCCTATGATGTCATGTGGGTATCTGACGAGATTTGGGCGAACCTGGCTAAGCCGTATGTAGTCAACGGTGTTATCAGTGGTAACGTTCTGCAAGCCGTCCTGCCATTTGCCCCAGTTAAGGAAATTCGACCAACCTTCGCGTTCTCCGGTAACGAGTTTATCGCGTACGTTCGTCGCCGTGACGTGATCTCCCCACTGGTGGGCATGGCTGTAGGCGTTGTTCCGCTACCGCGCCCACTGCCTAACGTTAACTACAACTTCCAGATCATGTCTGCTGAAGGTCTGCAAATTACCGCAGACGATCGGGGCCTGTCTGGTGTTGTCTACGGCGCTAACCTGGCGTAAGGAAACAGCATGGCTAAATACGAAGTTGTGCGCCCATGGTTCGGCGTAAAGGTAGGGCAGGTGGTGGAGTTGAAAGAACTGCACCCGGCGCTGAAGTCTAACGTCCGTCTCATGAATGGTGAGGCAGGCGGAGAACTTACCCCGTCGACGCCTGATGCCGGTACCGGTGATAAATCCCGCAAAGAGGTTATCCAGGCTCGTCTGACTGAACTGGGCATCGAGTTCAAAGGCACCCTTGGCGCTGAAAAACTCGGTGAGCTGTTGCCTGACGGCGAGCTCGAAAAGCTTTTCCCTGCTGAATAACGCCGCGAAAGCGGTTTTTTTACGCCCTGCTTCGGTGGGGCGTTTTTACTGGAGTCGATAATGGTAACTCTCGAACAGGCAAAGGAGTATCTGGAAGGTCAGGGAATTACCATTCCCGATTTTGTGCTGCAGGCGTTCGTTGATGAGGCGAACAGCATTCAGGATTGCCTTGATGCGCATTACCCGGCATCTACTGCCTTGCTGATTCAGCTCTACCTGTTAGCGCTGATGGGGCTCGGGAGTGGAGATAAATACATTTCCAGCCAGACGGCGCCAAGCGGAGCATCCCGGTCCTTTCGTTACCAGTCATTCTCTGACCGATGGAAGGCATCAGTAAACATGCTGCGCAGTCTGGATAAATATGGGTGCGCCAGCGCGCTGATTCCTGCCGATCCAACTGCTGCCCCAGCATTCGCCGGCATTTGGATTGGCAAAGGGGGCTGTATGTGTGGTGGCAACAAATGAAATGGATATCCGTCAAAGAGCGCCATCCGCGGTCATTCGTCCGTGTCTGGGTGATGACCGATACCGGCCAGCAAACGACGGCGTACGTGAAAAGCGACGGGGAGTGGTTCATTAACTGCGATCGTATACGCGCCACAGGCGCCGCTGTGCTGCGATGGAGGGAATAGCTTTGAGCTCAGTTGCGAATTGGAGTTACACCGCGACAGCGACAATCTGGCGGCGTATACGCGATGCTGACGGTAGCGATACCGACGGCGGAGGTCAGCCGTATGGGTGGGAAGCGCCGATCGCTATCCTCTGCGACTACCAGGGTGGCCTCTCTTCAAAAATCGGTGACCTTGGCCGGGAGATCGTGGTTAAAAACACGATATGGACCGAGTACGCAACGGCGCGGGAGGGAGATTACATCCTGATTGGCGCGTCGACAGACGCGGCTCCGCCGGATGAGGCCGATGAGATTCGGCAGATCGTCCAGTTCGCAGATACGTTTGAGCGACTGGAGGACGATTTCGCACTGATTACGGGAGTCTGATATGGGCGCTAAAGTTCGCGGCATCCGCCAGGCCAAGGCCAATCTCGACCGCATCATTAAGGACGTGCAGGGGCGTAAAGTAGTGCGCGCGTTGCAGTCGGCGATGCTCATCGGTAGTGCACAAGCGACGCTCTACACTCCGATCGACACGTCGACCCTCATCAATAGCCAGTTTCGGGAAATCACTGCTAACGGTGTGCGCGTGACCGGGCGCGTTGGCTACACGGCGTCTTATGCTGTGTTTGTTCATGACCCCGAAGTGAAGCAGAACTTCCGGCGCGCAACGGCGCGGAAAGAGTTCTTAACGAAGGGCTTCGAGGATACCCGCAGTCAGATTGATGCGGTGGTGAAAAAGGAGCTGAGCCTATGACCCCGGCTATGTACATGCGCCTGAAGGACCTGTTTGTGGCTGAGGGGCTTACCGCGGGGTTTAAGGTCCAGTGGCGGCAATGGCGTGACACCGCCAAGGATGCCGACCAGTTCATCGTGTTCCGGCCGTCCGGCGGTACCAATATCGAGTACGACCGCGGCGGAGACTGGTATGTGATGGTCGACGTTGTTTCCTCGAAAACTAATCCAGATGCTGCTGACGCCGCGGTGAATGTCATCGTTGAATACGTCAGTGCGCAATCTGGTGCTGATGACTGCGTCGGCGCGTTGCGGCTTGTCGGCAATGTCCCGGCGGCTATACCCACCGAAGAGGGCCGGTTAGTAACCCGGCTGCTCATCTCCTGCACATACGGCGAATAATCGCCAGAATCACTAACAGGCTGCCATCTGGCGGCCTTTTTTATTTGAGAGGTACACATGCAAGGCTGTGCTAATGATACCGGCAAGCTGATTGGTAAGGTGGCCGTGCTACGCATGGCTATGGGCTGTGCTGATACCGTTCCGGCCCTTTCCGAATGGAAACGCCTGGGCGCGCTAACAACCAAGGGTTTCGACTACTCCATGAATACCGTCACCTCTGAGGCTGACGATACGAAAGGGCTGGTTGAGAACCTGGTGAACAACATGGATTTCACCATCTCCGGTGAAGGGGAATTCCGTAAACAGGATAAAACGACTGAAATCGGCGCCATTGCTATCTCGAAATATATTTTCGATGAAGTGCAGGCCGGTCGCCAGCCGACGCTGTGGGTACGCTTTGACTTCACTGGTGAAGACGCCGGCACTTATATCATGGGTTATTTCAACACAACCTCATGGTCTGGTGATTTCGGTACGTCCGACATTTCCACCTTCTCCGGTGAGTGGAAAGTCTACGATGCTGACACTGTCGTGTTTGAGGTGGCTGGCCCGGCGCTGGCATTCACCACGAACCTGACAGCAACCAAGACAGTAGCCGCTGGCTCAGCCCTTAACATGTCGGTAGCGGTCGATGGCGGCACCTCGCCTTACACCTATGTGTGGAAGAAAGACGCCTCTGTCGTCAGCGGGCAAACAACGGCGACTTTCAACAAGGCAAGCGCTGTTTCCGGTGATGCCGGGGTTTATACCTGTGAGGTAACCGATTCTGCATCAACTCCTGTGAAAATCACGTCTGTTGCGTGCACGGTGACCATCAGCTAACTCCATGGCTTTTCGTGAATAGTACAAAGGGCGTTCTGCGCCCTTGATACTGTTTATGGAGCGACTATGACCCCTATTAAAGAATTAGGCGAATGCGTTATCGGATTCGGTGACCGGGAATTCTTTTTCCGGCCGTCGTTCCGCAACATGGCGCGCATCGGTGAACCTGCTGAAATCGTGCAGGCGTTTTACGACCTGTGCAATGACGAGGCTACTCCACTGATACAGCGTGCGGCTCAGGCCTATATTAGCGACGAGTACAGCCGCCTTCCTGATTGTGTGCTGCGATATATCCAGAGTGGGCTACTGACACGCAAAGCCATCATGGCTGCGCATACAGTGCTTACAGCTTGCTGTGACGATGATATCGGCGATCTGGTTGGATGGATGAAACCTGCGAAATCACGAAAGCGCGGTTTCGTCTGGCGCCCCGGAAGTATGACGCCGGAAATTATGGTCATCGTCGCGCAAAACCTGATGATGCACGGCATTATCGGCAAAGCGAAGGTGCGCAAGCTGCAGCGTTACGAAACGAACGAGACAACCGCAGAATTCCGCGCCGCCGACTACATCATGGCGGCCCGCAACCATTTCGGCATAAGCCGGGAAGAGGCTGAGAACCTCACAATGACAGAGTTCACAATGATGATTAACGCCAAATACCCCAATCAGAACGGCTTCACGCGCGAAGAGTACGACACGGTCATGGACGAAGACGATCGCCGCTGGCAGGCGATGATGGAGCAGGAGCGTGACATGACAAGCCGCACGAAGAATTAACCCCAAGACTAACCGAATATCAGCCTCGCAACCGCGGGGCTTTTTCATATCTGACAGTTCGTGAATGGCTATTGCAGCGTCACGTCTATGGCGCCTCGCACGCGCATTTAACACAGAACCTTTCAGGATGACCCTTGAGGATGCCGGCTGGCTGTCGGTGCCTTCTGTGGGCCGGTTTCCTGTGCGACAAGGTTCATCACTAAAAGGTAAGCCGATATGAAATATCCAACCGTATCAGTAAACGGCGTCTCCGTTCGCGTAGATGGCGCAGGTCGCTACAACCTGAACGATCTACATGCTGCGGCTGTGGCAGAAGGCAAAGCCACCGAATCACAGCGACCCGGTGAATTCCTTAAAACAAAGCAAGTAAGGCGGTTTGTGCAGGCCCTGAGCGATGCGAAGAAAATCGCATCGGTGTTAACCATCAAAGGTGGACCGCTTCAGGGGTCATGGGGGCTCGAATTAATTGCCATCCGTTATGCTGCGTGGCTTAACCCCTTATTCGAGATAAAGGTATACGAGACATTCCAGATGCTAATCCGTCATGGCATTGACGCTATGTCACGGCTGAACAAAATCGACCATATCATCAACACTGAAACCAAAGCGATTAGCCAGTGTGCTAGCCAGATGGCGAAATGGGGAGTCGGCGGACGTAAGCAGCTACTGCACGCAGCGCGGGAGCGGGCCGCCGATGAAGTTCAGTTGTACTTGCCCGGCATTGTTTAGCCCTTTTTAAGTGAACTGCTGCGGGTTTTGTCGTTCTCTCTGGATATAAGATCAGTTCATGGGAAAACTCGCAGCATGCTAGATTGCCTAGAGGTATTAATTATTGGTGATCTGGCGTGGACGATGAAAAATCAAGACAAAGAGAATTAGAACTGACGCTTCAAAGACGCTTAGAGAAGGTAACTCCGGACTTACTTTCTGAATTTTTATTCAAGCGAGGCATAGAGGTGTTCAGGTGCCTTTTGTGCGGAAGTGAGGATATTGGCATCCCTCAATGCAATGTGCATCAGTCAGGACCCGATGGTGCGTCGTCCCGATCTTTTGTCGATTACATTAAGTTAGATGCGGATGGTCCAAGGTTTTCTATCATGCACTACGAGTATCGGATCATGTGCCGAAACTGTGGATTTACGCATCATGTCGCTGTTTGGCCAGTATTAAAATGGATTGAGGGTGGTGATAAAGATGCCAAGTAGAGAAAGGGATCCGGATGTTTCATATTTGGCTGACTACCCAAGATTCAATAGTCGCGGGGGTGGTGGCGGAGGTGGTGACATGCATGACAGGCTTACCCGTATTGAGACGGTTGCTGAAAACCAGGAGAAGCTAATTAGCGATACAAGAGCTGATTTGCGTGGCATTCGGTCTGACATGAAGTCCATGGAAAACAGGATTGTTGACAAAATGGACGAAAATCAGAAGTGGCTAGTTGGCCTTTTGGTGTCGGCAATACTGGTGCCTTTGTTCATCGCGTTGGTTACTAAGTAGCGCTGCGGCGGGTTTTGTCGTATCCATCTGCCTCTGCTACGATTGCCGCATCATTTACTGATGGGGATAGGGATATGAGCCTTGATGGATTCTCTCGAGATAAAGTCGAATGGTTCAGGTCGTGGGTGCTAAAAAAGAACTTTTTAGAAGTGGTAGATCTTCATTTTCAACTATCTGAGGCTGTAAAAAAGCACTACCGACTGCGCGCAGATCAGAAACATTTGTCTATTGCAATTAGCGCTTGTGAATACATGATTTGCATTTCTGACATTGCCATGGATGCGTTGATAGCTAAGGCGCTTTATCAAATTTATGAATATGAGCAAGTGATAGGCGATTATCCATACCCTAAAACCTTTTACCGGCCTGGCAACCATGGTTACTATCAACTCGGCGTCTTGCTTCGGAAGTGTAAGAATAATAATCGTGAAGAACAATTAAACCGAAAGATGCATGAAGAAGGTTGGGGCGGAGGGGAAATTGAACTATCCAAACTGACAGGAAGTAGGTTTATTGGTTTCAAAATAGGGTAATCACATGAAAAAATTAGCTTTAGTGTTGATGTTAACAGTTTCTTTTGGCGCCGCTTCAGCCACTACAATTTCCATCCCGACCGATTCGAAAGCCAAATACACCATCATTGATAAAAGCTTAAATGGTTCCATGGCAACCATCACGACCATGAGAGAGGGGCCCTCAGGGATATCCTACTCACAGCGCCTGTATGACTGCACATCTTGGACGGTGAAGTATCTTGGTGATGGTGACACGCTGGAGCAGATGAAAGCGTCCAAGCCTGACGAAGGTATGTCTTCAATTGTTGATAATTCAATAGCGTATTATATAGGCCAACGGGCCTGTAAATAACCAAACCCGCTCCGGCGGGTTTTTTAATGCCCGGAGTATGCGATGGCAGAAAAAGCAGGTGAAATTTATTATGACATTGAGGCTGATGTGTCAGGCCTGATCCAGGCACAGCAGCAGGTTAATAAACGTCTTGACCAAATGGACGCCAAGTTTGAACAATCATCACGATCTGCCGGTCGGTTCGAAGGTGCTTTAAATAAAGTTGGCGTTGCCATTGCAGCAGCTTTCACCATTGACGCAGCGAAGAAGCTTATCGCCATCGGCGACGAGATGGTTACACTACAGGCGAGGATAGCCAGGCTGAGCCCCAGCATTGACGTGGCCAAGGAAACACTTGCCTCCCTGTCTGCAATCGCGGCTCAAACAGGTAATAGCCTGTCAGAAACTGAGAGGTTATGGGAATCACTGACGACAGCGTTAAAGGAAACTGGCGCCACTAACTCGCAAATTCTCGGGTTGACATCGACACTGCAAAAAATTGGCACGATCGGTGGGTCCTCTACTGAGGAAATGGCAAACGCATTGCGGCAGTTCGGCCAGTCTATTTCTGGCGGTATCGTCCGTGCTGAAGAGTTCAACTCTATTCTTGAGCAGATGCCTGAACTTGCGCGCCAGATTGCAGCGGGGCTGGGGATATCAATCGGCGATCTTCGCAAGAGAATGCTGGAAGGTAAACTGACGGCTCAGGATGCTCTGAACGCCATTCAACGTCAGTCGCAGTCAGTCAATGAAGAGTTCGATAAAATGCCGGTCAGCATTGATCGCGCAAAGAACAGCCTCGATGTTGCCTTCAAAAATGCCATTAACGACCTGAACCAGGCAATAGGCCTGACTACGACCCTTGCAGGATTGATGCAGAGCGTCGCGGATAACCTCAATTACTACAACAACAATGTCGGCGATTCTTCAAGAATGCCGAAGCTGATCAAGCTCCAGCAGGATTTAAATAGCGAACTCAAAGACAGTCAGCGTTGGTATGAGTCCGATTCAGTTTTCCAGGCGCGCCGAGCGCAAGCGGCAGTCCAACTTAAGCAGGTGGAAGGTGAAATTGCTCACATTAGAGCTAAGGCACAAAAAGACGCAGGGAATAATCAGTTCAGTGCCCCGCCAACTAAAGGTGACGATGCTGCGACCAAAAAGCTTGTTCAGAATTCAGAGCGCCGACTGGCTCTTGCCAAACTTGAGGGCGAAGCCCGAGCCCGTTTACAAGCACAGTATGATGCAGCTGATGCTGGGGTGACTGATCCGAAGCGAATAAAGGCGCTACAGGATGAATACGCCGAAACCTACCGGGTTACAGAGGCGCGGAAGGAAAGCGACAAAGCAGGCAAGCAGTCAGCTTCAACAGCTGAGTCTATAGCCCAAAAACTAGAAAACCTTCGCCAGCAGTCTGAGCTTGCAGCGGACTCAACGCAGGAATTGAGCCGTGAGCAGGCGATATTGCGTGCGCAGCAGTCACTCGGCAGCGCAGCAACTCAGGAGCAGATTCAGGAGGCTGGGCAATACGCAGCTAAAGCGTGGGATGCGGCCGCAGCAGCGAGAGGCGTAACCGAAGCGCTCAAGGCCATGCCGGAGCAGGCGGAGAATAAATCCTACGCCGAATCCATGCAGAACCTGAAAGCCGCGCTGAATGCTGGGAAGATTGACCTTCAGGAGTACAACGCCGCTACCGAGAAAATGGCGCTGGAGCACCAGAACAACCTCGCCAAAATTAACGCGAAGAAAACGCTAAACCCGGTAGCTACGGCTCGCGCCGAAGTAGACCCGGTACAGCAACTGGTAAACGAGAATAACCAGAAGCTGGCCCTCATGCAGCAGTACCAGCAGCAGGAACAGGCAATACTCCAGCAGAGCTATCAGCAGGGAAAAATCAGTTACGACCAGTTCATCGCTGCTAAATCAGCTACGGATGCTCAGTATCTGGCGCTGAGAACGGCGCAGGAGAATCAGTATAACCAGCAGATGACAGAGGCCCAATGGCAGCTACTCAGCCAGCAGAGCCTCGGCTATAACATGCTGACGAGTGCGGTTGACGCCTTTAGCGGGAATGCATCCAATGCAATCACCGGACTGCTAACCGGCACAATGTCAGCGCAGGAGGCGATGCGGTCGCTCGGCAATACCATCCTGAACAGCGTGATCAACAGCATTGTCCAGGTTGGCGTAGAGGCGCTGAAAAACTACATCCTCGGTCAGACGCTTGGGGCGGCTTCTGTCGCTTCTTCTGTTGGAATGGCAGCCACTACAGCTACGGCATGGGCGCCAGCTGCTGCACTGGCATCACTCGCAACGCTGGGAACAAACGCCGCGCCAGCATCCGCAGGTATCACTTCAACTGTAGGACTTGCGAGCGGTCTTGCTCTGGCTGGCGCGCGCTATAATGGCGGGCCGGTATCGGCTGGCAGCATGTATCAGATCGGCGAGAAAGGTAAGCCGGAGATTTACCAGGCCAGCACCGGCAAGCAGTACATGATACCCGGAGATAATGGAAAGGTTATCAGCAATAAGGATATGAATGGCGGACAAGTTCAAGTAAACATCCAGTTTTACGACCAGACCAGTGGCGGGCAGCATTCATTTCAGGCGCAGGCGATGCAGGAAGGTAATGTGGTAACTGTGGATGCGTTCTTAAACGATCTTGACCGTGGCGGCCCGATGACCTCTGGCATCAAAGACCGGTTCGGGCTTTCTATAAAAGCCAACGGCACTTACTAAACCAACCCGCTTCGGCGGGTTTTTTAATGCCCGGAGGAAACGTGGCAACAGTTCAATACCCTCCGTTCCTGCCGCTGCCCCAGCGCGCCGATCAGAACATGACGCAGGATACAGCCTGGCAGACGACGCAAACTGCCGTCGGCCCCGCGATATTTACCCCGATCACCACGGACTTAAAAGCGACCTGGACGCTGCAGTGGATATTCACGCTGGCGCAGGCCGAACGGTTTAAGTCATGGTTGCGGTCGCCGACGTATTGCGACCGCGGGCGTAACTGGTTCCAGATGCCGATCGACCTCGGAGACACGCAAGGCGTGCAGCAGCAGACGTTGCACTTCGTCAGTATGCCGGTGCAAACCAGCAAAAACGGAAGCGTCGTTACCTGGACTGCGACGGTTATCAGCAACGGCATCGAGGATGTGACAGAGGATTACGACGACTGGATTGTTGAGGCGCAGCCGGGTTATGGCTACTGGCTGGATTATCTGGTGACCGAAGTAATGCCGAGGGCCGACTGATGCCGACATTGAGAGAGTGGAAAGAGCGGCGGCCGGCGAGCGATATCAAACAGACGGTGGAGTTTTATCACCCGGCTTTCGGCTATTACCGTGTTGTGAACAACCTGTTCCTCCCGGCGGCGTTCGGTGGAAACTCGTTCGAGCCAGCGCGATTCAGCGTGACCGAGCCGGCGCAGGACGGAACGGCAGTTATATCCATGACGATCACTTTTGTCGCCGCGACGGAACATGTCCGGCAGACACTGAAAAGCTGGCGCGGGGCCGCGCGCATGACGCCGATTAAGTGCCTGTATCAGCAGTGGAACGCGATCGGTGACACGACGTCACTGAAAGACTGGACGCTTTACGTGAACGACATTTCCGCCGATGCCAGTAACGTCACCGTTACCGCCGGCAAAACTAATCCGCTGACGCTGGCCAACACCATCATTTACACCACGAAAGACTATCCCGGGCTGATCACCGTATGACACAGAGTGAATTTATCGGGCTTGTTAACGGCAAGCCCTGGGCTAACCGCGCCTGCAGTTTTGAGCAGATGGATTGCTGGGGGCTCGTCGTTTTGTATTACCGGCATGTGCTGGGTCTGGAGCTACATCACATCGCCGGCTACGAATCTGGCGCGGAGTTCATCACCTGCTACGAACAGGAGCACGCACACTGGCGGCGCGTGCCGGTGGCGACCACTGGATGCATCGCCGTTTTTTACCGCGGCGAAGTGCCGGCGCACATCGGGGTAATGATCAGCCCGGTTAAGTGCCTGCATGCCCGCGGCGAATTCGGTTTCGTACGCTGCGACAGCCCGCTGGCCTTACTGAAGGTTTACAGCAAAGTGGAGTACATGGTGCATGGTTCGATATGAATTGCAGCGACTGCCCGGCGCGCCGAAGCAGTCAGGAACGGTAGAGACCGGAACCGCACTGGTGAGCCTTCTGGATTCTCTGCAGTTACACCGCGATGTGGTCGTTAAACTGAATGGCCGCGCGCTGCCGGACGACTACGATATCAGTCGGCCACTGAGTGCCGGTGACTTCGTGGCGGTGTTCGACCAGCCGGAGGGCGGAGTCGGAAAACTGGTCACCACAATATTGCGTCCGGTATCAAAAATTCTGTCCGGTGCGCTGAAGGTATTCGGCCTGTCAAACAAACCCAGCGCTTCTGTATCCGTTGCCACAGGCGAATCGCCGAATAATGACTTAACCGGCCAGACTAACCGCGCGCGACTCTACAAGGGGCGCCCTAACATTTACGGCCAGTGCCGCGTCTTTCCTGACCTAATTCAGGAAGCACTGTTTGAGTTCGTCGACAATAACAAACAGCTTACGGAGTGGTTCGAGGTCGGTTACGGCCGGTACACCATTTCCTCGATCCGCTATTCAGAATCGAATCTCGGCAGCCTGGCGGGCGCGAGTTCTGCGATTTATAACCCGGGCGATGTTATCGGCACAATTGAGGTCGGGTATCAGTTTGATGACGTGGATAACGAGACTGTGCCTGGCCTTAATGAGTCTCAGGATTTCCCGGCCCAGACCGCTACCACGACGGCGCCGACATCGGTGGCGATCGAGAGCAATCAGCTTAAGGCTGTTGTGCTGTCGAACGATGATAACTTTGCCTACTTCGCTGCGCTGGCGGTGCCGCACCCGGTTACGTTCGTCATCAATGCCACATGGAACGACGGCGGCACAAGCGTTACTCGAAACGTCACCGGTGCCGGGAATATCATCTCATCAGAGAGCTTTATCGGCGACGACACGCTGTCGTACACGACGTTCTATATTGGCGAACTGTCGGGAGAAATTACGTCGCTGCCGGGTGACGCGGTTATCAACCCTACACTGTTCACGCTTAATGATCAGACTCCGCTTGTTATCGGACCATCTGTGTCGCCGATCGTCTCGACGCAGGTGTGGGTGCATGTGCTGGTTCAACTCGGCGCGACCGCCGGCACAACGCAATACAGAATTAAGTTCTGGAAGGTTGATGATGACAACAATCAGGTGCCGGGTACGTCTGAACAGTACGATTATTTCTTCGACAATGATTTTCAGGTAACGACCCGATATTTCCGCACAACGCATAAGTTCGTTCCGGCGGCCGGAGCGGGGCGCTATGCGGTGACCATCGAGCGACTCGACAACAGCAACGATGCCAACGTCGTGACGCTGATGGCGATCCACGCGGTGAACGTGCGGGAAAACGTCGTTTATCCGGAAGACACGATCGCCAGAATCACGATTAAGGGGTCGAACGACAGCAACTCAAACCGCGAGCAGAAATACAACATGCTGGCGCAGCGGCATACCATTAGCTACGACCGGGCGACCGGCGCGGTCGATTACACGCTGCGGCCGAGTCGTTCGTTTGCCGACGCCATCCTTCACGAATGGGTGGTTGTCGGTAAGCAGGACGTAACAAGCCTGGATGTAGTCGCACTCTACGCAATCGCTGATTCTCTCTCAGAGGCTCAGCTTGGGTATTTCGATTACACCTTTTCTGATGAGAAACAGCCGCTTGGTGAGCGCATCGCGACGATCGCCAATGTGGCCCGCGTTGACGGCAACAACATCGGCGACGTGCTTACGTTCTGGCGTGATGAGAAAGTGACAAATCCCGATGCGGTATTTGCGCGCTCAAACATGTTCTGGGACGAGTACAAAGTAGCATGGCAGATGTCTCTCCCCGGTGGTTATGACGGCGTGGCACTGGATTACGTCGACCCGCTGACGAACAAGAAGGCGTACATCTACCTGCAGATCGACAGCGGCGGTATCACTGAGGTTGAGGATGCCACGGTTAACGCGATGCAGATCAGCCTGGACGGCTGCCGCAACTCCACTCAGGCTAATGACCGGGCGTGGCTCGAAGCGAGAAAACTCCTCTACTCGCGCCTCACAATGACGGTGAAAGTGCTGGATGAGACGCAGGTCGTACGTGGCACGGTGGTTCAGTGTCCGGACCTGTACGACAACGCGCAGCAGACCGGCTACATCACCGGGCGCGCCGGGGATGTGTTTTCAACATCAGAGCGCATCGATTTTTCTCTCGGCGATATGTGGGTGGTTATGACCGACAGCCTCGGAAATTACCGGGGGCGCTGGCGAGCCTATCCGGTAAGCGGCAAGGCCAAGGAATTCCAGGCCGCAGCCGATACTTTCGACCTCAACATTTATGACCGCGAAAATGTGCAAAACCCTAGCCGGTATTTCATCGCTACCGACTCGGAACTTAACTCCACAATCTGGCGCGTCGATAGTGCAAAACCCAACGTTGACGATACTCAAACCCTTTCACTCACTGAGTACTCCGACTCGATTTATCCGTAACACACAGCAGTAATTACTAACCTTCGCGCACACCATCAGATTCGCTTCTGAGGGCTTCGTGCGCCTTTTATATAGGGCGACATGCACAATGGCACAAGTACCACTACCTACCCCGACCAACAATGAAGTGCCGAGCACAGATATTCGTGATGCAGTTTATGCCGGGGCGATGCTGGACAAGGCGATGACAACCACGACGGATATGACTTACGAGGATCGTCTTGGTAATCAGCGCAAAACCTGGCATGCCATAGAGCAGGGATTTGATGACATCGTTGCATCTCTTGATACTGCGAGTTTTACTTTTCCTGATGAAGAAAGTGGCCTGGCTGGCACAACTGATGGGCAGTATTTCCGCGTCCCTCAGGGGGAAGGGGCTGAACTGGCTTTTATCTACTATCGGAACAATGCAGGCGTCGCACAGATTGTTGCGACGACAGCATCGGGCGAGATAGCCAAACTGGTCAAAGCATCAAGCGACGGTAACCTGGTTGTAATAAGCGATATTGATGGCGTTGCCATAGAGGTGAAGGATGATTTCGGTGGCATTAATATCCCTGGAGTTCCTGCATCTACTCAGGACATTCTGCAACTGGTCCAAAAGAATGCTTCTCCATACCTCAATGTTCTGACAGACGCAGAAAATCAGGCGTTTGAGTCAGTATGTGATTTTGGTTCATTGAGAATCCCTGGGATTCCTGTTGGTATAGCTGAGATGCTTCAGGTAACCAGAAAAAAAACAGAGAAACTTTATAAGTATCGTCGTGTTATTGATGCCAGAGAATTTGGGCTAAATTCAAAAACAGGCGAAGACGCGCATCGTGCAATTCAAGCCGGATATGATGCGTTATCTGCTCGCGGTGGCGGTGTTTTGTATATTCCAGAAGGTTACTACAAGCTTGCCGTTCCGATCATACCAAGGCCTAACGTATCTTTAATCGGTGCAGGGCAAAATGCTACGGTCTTGCTTCCTTTTGGATATCTCGCAGCAATTACTTATCAGGGTGCAGAGACCTATATCGAAAATCTTCAGTTTTCTGATTTTACGATAGATGGGGAAAACCAACAATTACACCCTGTTAATGGGTATATACCAGATATTAAAGGAATATACCTGCAGTATTATCGCAATACTATTTTTGATCGCCTGACAATTCGCAACACAGGGGCAACAGGATTGGGCGTAGACATGCCTGACAGGGTTTCAATGACCCGATGCCTGGTGGAAAACTGTGGACGCCTTGCCACGGTTGGTGCACTTGGCGCATCTGGTTTTGGTCTTGGTACAAGCTTCCTTTCCAGCGAGCCACTGTTTGCCAGCCAGCTTATTGGAAGGAACAACAAAAACTTCGGTATTTTCTTTGAACCACAACGAGGAACAGGCACAGCCCAGGATGCGATCGTTACTGACAGCACCTTCTACGGCAATTATGCTGGTCTGGCTGATTGCGGGATTGAAGGTCTCATTGCAGCCAATCTCAACCTTCGGAATAACCAGTATGGTTTTGTCGCTGAGCCTGGCACCAATAATGGTGGAAATGCTGGATTTCGTGGCAAGTTAAATAATTGCATCATTAAAGCCAATACCTCACATGGTATGTATTTTAACACCGGGAAAGGTGACACCATTATTGGCGAATATGCGATAACAGACACACACATCTCAGAAAATGGCGAGGACGGAATCAACATCCGGTATGCCACTGAGGTTACGAACTCAAGTCTGCGAGTATCTGATTGCGATATAAACAGCAACGGGCGACATGGTGTTAACTTCGAAGCGGGCCCAGTGGTAAATGCTGACGTTATCAATAATAGAATCTGGAATAACGGTCAGACTACGGCCGGGAATGGAGTAAATAGCAGTCGGGCGATGACTAAATGCAGAATATCTAATAACAGCATACGAGATATTCAGACAACAGCTACTCAGCAATATCCAGTGTCAATTTCTGGAAATTTAACTGACACCGACATCTCCTTCAACCATTGTGTTGGAAATGCTCAAAACTCCTTGAACCTTACCGGCGCACAAACTCGCGTCACTACAATTAACAACCCAGGGATTGCATAATGGCGACTATCGTACAAAGCAATATGAAGCTCAAAGGTAATGTAAAATTACCTCCAGTAAATGCCCCTCTGCCAGACGGGGCTAATTTATTTGCAGATTTCTCCACTGGTCGCTACGTCATAAAACACGCAAGCGGTAATGTCATTCGCTCAGCATCCCTGACAGATATACTCTCTTTTACAAGAGCCTCTGTTGCTACGCGAGTTGGGGCAACTGGTTTAATTGAATATTTACAGTCAGGTGAGCCTGCAATTGACTATGACCCTGTAACTCTTGATTGTCTTGGATTGCGTACTGAACTCTCCAGTATAAACCGGGTTGCCTGGTCACAGGATTTCACTAAAACCGCAAGCTGGACCCCAGCAAATATTTCTATCACGGCTAACGATGCAATTTCTCCAGACGGAAACGCTACAGCAACGAAACTTATTGAGGCCACTGATTCAGTCGCCTCTGAAAGAACGCTGCTTTGCATCACCACCAGTGACGCAGTATCCGCTTCACCTTACACGTTTAGTATTTTTGCAAAAGCAAACACCGCTGGGGTGATTCAGTTGGCAGCTCAGGGAGCCGTCGCTGCCACTGCATTTGCAAACTTCGATCTAAGAAACGGGAAAATAGGAAAAGTATCCCCTGGTTCTGCGACCGTTGGAATGTTTCAGGTAACAATGGAGACTTTCCGAAACGGATGGTACCGCATTGCTATAACCATCACACCGAACGCGTCAGCATCCCCACAATTCACTGTTGCGCTGGTTAACGATGATAGTAGCGCTACTGCACTGCCATCCTATCTGCCAGTAACCCCGAAATCAGTCTGGATATGGGGGGCTCAGCCTGAAAGAAGGGATGGATATTCATCATATATTCCTACAGCAGGAGCTGAGGTAACGCGTGCCAGTGATGTCTGTACAACACCTTCAACGACAGCATTTATCACAGCCGCTGCGGGAACAATTCTGGCCTCAGTGGCTAACCCGCACAGCCTGCAGACTTTAAGCGGGAAATACAACTCGTTGGCTTGTGTGACTGTACTCGACAACAACGCATCCGGCCCTCACATTCGCTTTGCATATCGCCCACCAGCTTCTGGGACAGCGATGGGGACACCGCAGGGAGCAGCGGTAGGCGTGGTTCCTGATTCCTCAGGAACGGCGCAAAACCTTGAGATTCCTGGCATGACAGCGGTTCGTGATAGTGAGCAGTCCTGCATCTTTAATTTTGATGGCGCTGCCTTAACGACCCGGCTCTTTGACGGCTATAACTGGTATTCCCGTTCGGTGACGGCTTTTCCACCGGCGCTTTCACGTCTGTGCATTGGTCGCTCAAACATGGATGCGAACAACTATTTTAACGGGCATATAAGGAAAATCATCTACTGGCCAACTGCGTTAGGCAATGCTGAAATGGAAGAAATTCTCTCCTATCAGTAGTTATCAACACATTGCGGCTGTCACGAAAATTGATAGCCGCTTCCTTTCTTGATCTTCTCCCTCAATGAAATTACTGTATATATAAACAGTATTTATGTGAGCGAGTCTATCATGCAGTTCTACACGCCCGTTGAGTTACGTAAGATCATCCTGATTCCGTTGTACAGCGACCTTGTGCAGTGTGGTTTCCCGAGTCCCGCGCAGGATTATGTCGAGCAACGCATCGACCTGAATGAACTGTTAGTCAATCACCCCTGCGCGACGTATTTTGTCAAAGCTGCCGGGGATAGCATGAAGGACGCCGGGATCGGGGAGGGGGATTTACTGGTCGTGGATAGCTCAAGAACCGCAGTTCATGGCGATATTGTGATTGCCGCGGTGGACGGGGAATTCACTGTTAAGAAACTTCAGTTGCATCCACGCGTTCAGCTCAACCCAATGAATTCTGCATATTCGCCGATAGTCGTCGGAAGCGAAGATACTCTCGACGTGTTCGGGGTCGTTACTTACATCATCAAATCGGCAGGCTGAGATGTTTGCGCTTTGCGATGTGAACTCCTTTTACGCATCGTGCGAGACGGTGTTTCGTCCTGACCTGCAAGGGCGGCCAGTTGTCGTCCTCTCAAATAACGATGGCTGTGTGATTGCTCGTTCCGCTGAGGCGAAGCCCTTCGTCAAAATGGGGGAGCCGTACTTTAAACAAAAGGAAATGTTCCGCCGGCACGGCATTATCGCGTTTAGTAGCAACTATGAGCTCTATGCGGATATGTCGAACCGGGTCATGACTACGCTTGAAGAGCTCTCTCCGCGCTGCGAAATTTACAGTATTGATGAGGCATTTTGCGATCTTACTGGTGTTCGTAACTGTCGAGATCTTACCGACTTTGGCCGGGAAATTCGCGAGACGGTACTGCGCAGGACGCACCTCACTGTAGGTGTCGGCATAGCTCAGACTAAAACCCTGGCGAAGCTGGCTAATCACGCCGCGAAACAGTGGCAGCGGCAGACCGGAGGCGTGGTTGATTTGTCGAATCTGGAACGGCAGAGGAAGTTGATGTCTTTGCTGCCGGTGGATGAGGTATGGGGAGTTGGGCGCCGTATCAGTAAAAAACTGGAGTCTATGGGTATCGACACAGTGTTAAAACTTGCCGACACGGATATCCGTTTCATCAGGAAGCACTTTAATGTTGTGCTGGAAAGAACGGTGCGGGAGCTGCGTGGCGAGCCATGCCTCGGGCTGGAGGAATTCGCGCCGGTAAAGCAGGAAATCGTGTGCAGCCGTTCTTTTGGCGGCCGCATCACTGAATATCATGAAATGCGCCAGGCGATATGCACCTATGCGTCGCGCGCAGCGGAGAAACTCCGTGGTGAGCATCAGTATTGCCGGTTCATCTCAGCGTTCGTTAAAACCAGTCCCTTCGCGCTGAACGAGCCATATTACGGTAATAGTGCATCGGTAAAGCTGCTAACCCCGACCCAGGACAGCCGGGACATAATCACCGCGGCGACTAAATGCCTCGATGCAATCTGGAAGGATGGGCATCGTTATCAGAAAGCAGGAGTAATGCTGGGGGATTTCTACAGTCAGGGCGTTGCACAGCTGAATCTGTTCGATGACAACGCGCCGCGTCAGAACAGCGAAAAGTTAATGGAAGTTCTCGACCACCTCAACGCAAAAGACGGAAGAGGGACGCTCTATTTTGCAGGGCAGGGAATCCAGACCGCATGGCAGATGAAGAGAGAAATGCTATCACCCCGCTATACAACGAGATACAGCGACCTGTTGAAAGTTAAGTGATCGGCTCTATTAATTCCGGCCCCTGATTCTTAACGTTACCCACCGCGCGGGATACAGGGTGCCAGGTGAAATGGTCCGCTGACACAGCGCCATCAGCAATTATTTCCTCCGCCTCTTTCCCTCCGATATCCTGCCTCATCCATTCGCGCGCTGCTTCCGGCACTAACACTAACGGCCGGCGGTCGTGAATATCGACCAGCCCCTGGTCGGCAACTGCAGTCACTATCAAAAATCCCTCCGCTTCATCCCCGCGTTCAAAAGGTACGCTGCCGATCGCCGCCATAAAAATGGGCTTGCCGTCTTTTCTGTGGATGAAGTAAGGCTGCTTCTTGTCGCCTTCCTTTTTCCATTCAAACCAACCGTCAGCGAAACAGATCGCCCGGCCATGTTGCCATAGCGGCTTAAACATTCTGCTTGTCGCCGCGGTTTCTACGCGAGCGTTAATGAGCGCTGGTTTATCCCACCACCCTGGTGCGTAACCCCAATGAACCGGATCAAGGTGCAGTTCTTCATTGCGTTCGCTCAGCAACAGAACTTTTGTACCTGGTGCGACGTTGTAGCGTCCTATTGGTTCGGGATCAAAGGCGATATCCCGCTCGGCCTCTTCAGCCAGATAAGCCAGATATTCTTCACGGGTTTGTGATTGAGCAAAGCGTCCGCACATAGCTACCTCCAGTCAGTAAGACTAAAAGTATAGACGTCACGGTTGAGTACAGATCGAGGGAGTATGCTTAGATATAGAGTGTCATCATGAAAGAGTGGTGCGCACCTAAATTTACATGATTAACGTAGGAAAGGATGCCATGGGATTGCGTTGCAGTAAACAGTCTCGTTTCCATTCTGGAAAGCTGCTTCCAGTTTGGGGCATGAGTGGGACACAGAAGCACCGCAGATGATTCACAGAAGAACATAGAGAGTTAAATCCTCTGCGGTAACTTATTAAGATTTACCCAGATACTGCCGAAGATAACGCAGGGCTAAAAAATACTCCTGCCTATTCTGAATAAACCGGACTGGGCGCAGTAAGGCGCGCAGTTAGCCTTTCTTCGCGTGGAATAGTCCGCTTTCACCGTCGGCGTCATCTGCAACCCAAAAGTTAATATTGAACTGCGCGTCGTCGCTTAGCTCAATGCGGTGCCAGTACTGCGGCGGGCTGGTTGCGAACTGGCCAGCATTGATAACGACTTTTGCCTCAGGCTCTGTCGCCTGTTCATCAGCGAAACCATAGTAGGTTACCGTCCCTTCCATTACGCAAAGCTGGCCGAAAACACCCGCTGCGGTGTTGTGGTGCGTCAGCAAAGCGGCGGGTACGTTCTGTTTGGTAAAGAATGGGGTGGAGCGTTTTACCTTCCAGCTAGCGGGAATACGCAAATGAGACATCATGTGCTCCTTAGTTAACATTTATAAGATGTATTTAATATGCAACTTTATGGCGGCAACGTCAACGCGCAGGCAAAAAAAACGCTCCCGGAGGAGCGCTTTATGAGCAATCGGTCTTAGCGACCAAACAGATCGCGCTTTTTAGGTTTAAACGGCTGAGCGATAAGCACCAGTACACCGACCACCAGATAGGCTGCGAAGATGCCGACCAGCCACTGCGGCATTTCCAGCGTCAGGAATTCCCACTGGCGTACGGAGCAGTCGCCGGTAGCGACAAACACCTGAGGCAGCCATTTATCCAGCGGCAGCCACGTTGGGAAACGAGCGGCGAAATCGCAGGTCTGGAAGGGGGAAGGGTGAAGCTGAATCATGGTGTGTTCCCATGACAGCTGCAGCCCGCGCAGGGCGCTGTAGAGCCAAATCACAATCGCGACGTAGCGCAGAGGGGTTTTTGGCGCAATGGCGCCGACGATACCGGCGCCCATCACGCCAAATAGCGCGCAGCGCTCGTAAATACACAGTACGCACGGCTGCAGCAGCATCACGTGCTGGAACCATAACGCCACCAATTCAAGAATAAACGCGGTTAGCGCCATCAGGAGCCAGGCACCGCGTCCCCTTGAGCACTGGTTTAAATATCGCAACATAATCATTTCCCTGGAACATGCTAAATCATGGCAGTGTAAACGAAAACCGTAGCGACGCCAGCAGCTAGTCTGAAAATATTACGTAAACGAATATGGAATGCCCGGCGTTTTGAGCCGGGCATGGATGATTTTATTTCAGCAGCTGCGGCGTCACCAGCCAACCGTGCTCCAGCATCCACTGGGTGGCCGGCATCAGGGTAAACTCGACGCAGGCCAGGCCGACGAGGGTCAGGACGAGAGTATAGGGCAGCGCCATCCACACCATCCGGCCATAGGAGAGGCGAATCAGCGGGGCCAGCGCGGAAGTCAGCAGGAACAAAAAAGCAGCCTGGCCGTTCGGCGTAGCGACCGATGGCAGGTTGGTGCCGGTATTGATCGCCACCGCCAGCAGCTCGAACTGCGGCAAACTGATGGTACCCTGCTCCAGCGCGGACTTGACCTCGTTGATATAGACGGTTCCGACGAAGACGTTATCAGAAATCGACGACAGCAGACCGTTAAACAGATAAAACAACGATAGCTGGGCGTGCGGCGATGCCTGAAGAACGAACTCGATCACCGGGGCAAAAAGGTGCTGGTCAATAATAACCGCCACCACGGCAAAGAAGACCGTCAGTAGGGCGGTAAACGGCAGGGCTTCGGTGAAGGCTTTGCCGATAGCGTGTTCATCGGTGATGCCGGAGAACGTTGTCGCCAGCACAATCACCGACAGGCCGATCAGGCCGACTTCCGCAAGATGCATCGCAAGGGCGATAATCAGCCAGACGCCGATAAGTCCCTGAGCGATAAGACGCAGGCGATCCTGACGACTGCGGCTCTGGCGGCTGCGATCGTCAAAATCCTGTAGCACTTTGCGCACGGTTGGCGGCAGCGGTTCGCCGTAGCCAAACAGGCGGAATTTCTCCAGCAGCAGACAGGTGATCAGTCCGCATACCAGCACCGGCAGGCTAACCGGCAGCATACGCATGAAGAATTCGCCGAAGTGCCAGCCTGCCGCCTTGGCGATGATCAGGTTCTGCGGCTCGCCGACCATGGTCATCACGCCGCCGAGCGCGGTGCCGACCCCGGCATGCATCATCAGGCTGCGCAAGAAGCCGCGGAACTGCTCCAGGACATCGCGATAGTGCTGCTCAATATGGCTGTCGTCGAGCATATTGTCATCATCCGGCCGCGCCGAAGCGACTTTGTGGTAAATACCGTAGAAGCCGACGGCAACGCTTATCACCACTGCGACAACGGTCAACGCGTCGAGGAAGGCGGAGAGGAAAGCGGATGCGACGCAAAACGCCAGCGACAGCAGCATCTTGCTACGAATGCCAAGCAACAAGCGGGTGAAGATGAACAGCAGTAGCTGCTTCATGAAGTAGATCCCCGCGACCATAAACATTAGCAGCAGCAGGACTTCAAGATTACTGGCCACCTCTTCGCGGATATGCCCCGGGGTGGTCATGCCGATAAATACCGCTTCAATGGCCAGCAGGCCGCCTGGCAGCAGGGGATAGCACTTGAGCGCCATCGCCAGGGTGAAGATAAATTCGATAACCAGCAGCCATCCGGCAATAAACGGATGCAGATAAAAGACCAGCGGATTAACAATTAAGAAAATGATGAGAGCGAGTTTGTACCAGTCCGGGGACTGGCCAAGAAAATTGCGCCACAGGGCGCGGCCATAAGACATTTCCACGACAGACATCCTTTCTCCGTCAAATTCTGAAACATGATTTTATGCGTAACTATACGCAAGATTACCAGTTGCGCAAAACGAGACGCAACTTTCTTCGCATCACATTCTTTAGCAACAGAAAATGTGAAATGAAAAGTGGAAAATGAAACGGCGATCCCTTTTTAATTACTTTCTGGCGCTATCTGCCTTATGGCCGCTCTGGTATGATGAGTCGAATAGCAACGCTGTGTAATGGAAATCTTATTATGGTCATTAAGGCGCAAAGCCCTGCGGGTTTCGCTGAAGAGTACATCATTGAAAGTATCTGGAATAACCGTTTTCCCCCTGGTTCAATTCTTCCCGCTGAACGTGAACTTTCTGAACTGATTGGTGTTACCCGTACAACCTTACGTGAAGTGTTGCAGCGTCTGGCCCGCGATGGCTGGTTAACCATTCAGCATGGTAAACCGACAAAGGTGAACAATTTCTGGGAAACTTCAGGTTTGAATATTCTCGAAACCCTGGCGCGTCTCGACCATGACAGCGTACCGCAGCTGATTGATAATCTGCTGTCCGTGCGTACCAATATTTCGACCATTTTCATCCGTACCGCTTTCCGTCAGCATCCGGATAAGGCGCTGGAGGTATTGGCGAGCGCGCGTGAAATTGAAGACCACGCCGATGCGTTTGCCGAGCTGGATTACAATATCTTCCGCGGTCTGGCGTTTGCCTCAGGCAATCCCATCTATGGTCTGATCCTCAACGGTATGAAAGGCTTATATACCCGTATCGGTCGCCACTATTTTGCCAATCCGGAAGCGCGCAGCCTGGCGCTCGGCTTCTATCATCAGCTGGCTAAAGTTTGTGAAGAGGGCCTGCATGAGCAGGTTTATGACATCGTACGCCGCTACGGCCGCGACAGCGGTGAGATCTGGCATCGTATGCAGAAGAATCTACCGGGCGACTTAGCGATTAATATGCGTTAAGCCCACGTAATGAATAAAAAACGCCCGGTGCTTTCACCGGGCGTTTTGCTTTTCAACGGCTACAGCGGGTTCTGCCGCGGCGGGGTGCGTTCCAGCAACTCGACGCTGCCATCGGCGTTTTGCTGCTCCAGAAGAACGTCAAATCCCCACAGGCGGTGAACGTGCTTAAGCACCTCACGGCGGCCTTTATCCAGCGGCACGCGGTTGTGCGGCACGTAGCGCAGGGTGAGCGAGCGGTCGCCGCGCAGGTCCACATTCCATACCTGAATGTTTGGCTCGAGGTTGCTCAGGTTGTACTGCGCTGAAAGTTTGGAACGAATCTCACGATATCCCTCTTCATTATGAATTGCGGATATTTCGAGATAGTTGTTGTGATCGTCATCCAGCACGGTGAAGAAGCGGAAGTCGCGCATGATTTTTGGCGACAGGAACTGGCTGATAAAGCTTTCATCCTTAAAGTCGCGCATCGCGAAGTGCAGAGTTTCAAGCCAGTCAGAGCCGGCAATATCCGGGAACCAGTATTTGTCCTCTTCCGTCGGAGACTGACAAATACGTTTGATATCCTGGAACATGGCGAACCCCAGCGCGTAGGGGTTAATACCGCTATACCACTGGCTGTTGTATGGCGGCTGGAACACCACATTGGTGTGGCTGTGCAGGAACTCCAGCATAAAGCGCTCCGTCACTTTACCTTCATCATAAAGGTGATTCAGGATGGTGTAGTGCCAGAAAGTCGCCCAGCCTTCGTTCATCACCTGAGTCTGCTTCTGCGGATAAAAATACTGGCTGACCTTGCGCACGATGCGCAGGATCTCACGCTGCCACGGCTCCAGCAGCGGCGCGTTTTTCTCCATGAAATAGAGCAGATTTTCCTGCGGTTCAGAAGGGTAGCGACGCGCGGCTTCGATGGTTTTTTCCTCTTCTCGCTTCGGCAGCGTGCGCCACAGCATATTCACCTGGCTTTGCAGATACTCTTCCCGGCTTTTTTGCCGCGCTTTCTCCTCCTGCAGCGAGATTTTTTGCGGGCGTTTATAGCGATCAACGCCATAATTCATCAGGGCATGACAGGAGTCGAGCAGTTTTTCAACTTCATCAACGCCGTAGCGCTCTTCACATTCGGTGATGTATTTCCGCGCGAAGATGAGATAGTCAATAATTGAGCTGGCATCGGTCCAGCTGCGAAAGAGATAGTTATTTTTGAAAAACGAGTTATGCCCGTAGCAGGCGTGCGCCATCACCAGCGCCTGCATGGTAATGGTGTTCTCTTCCATCAAATAGGCAATACAGGGGTTGGAGTTAATGACGATTTCGTAAGCCAGCCCCTGTTGGCCGTGCTTATAGGCCTGTTCGGTCTCGATGAATTTTTTACCGAACGACCAGTGCGGATAGTTAATCGGCATCCCGACGCTGGAGTAGGCATCCATCATCTGTTCGGAAGTAATGACTTCGATTTGGTGCGGATAGGTGTCAAGACGGTACAGCTTCGCCACCCGGTCGACTTCTGCCAGATAGGTCTCCAGCAGCTCAAAAGTCCAGTCGGGTCCATCGCTTAAACGGGTTGTGTCCTTGTTCATGGAATCAATCGTAGCCATTAGCGCGCCCTCGTTGTTGATGGTTCTCTCTGTACGGAAAACCTCTAAACAAGCATAGAACACGGCGTCGCAAACTGCGTCTATCCGCATTTCCTTTCTTCGCGATTTCACAATCTTAAAGGCGCTGTTTTGCGTTTTAATCAGAATTTTATTCTGTAGAAAAATGAGGCGCAGCAGGAGATGGTAAAGCGACAGGGTCAGCGCTGGCGCAGAATCCTGTGAGATAAGTCACCATAAATAAAGCGTATGTTGAATAATATTTTCATCTGAGTTATCAATTTGTAATCAGATGATTGTTCTTTAACGATTACGGAGCCGCTATGCGCGTCGTCATACTGGGAAGTGGGGTTGTAGGAGTCGCAAGCGCCTGGTATTTAAGCCAGGCAGGACATGAAGTGACGGTTATCGACCGTCAGCCGGGACCGGCCGAAGAGACCAGCGCCGCTAACGCCGGGCAGATCTCCCCCGGCTACGCCGCGCCCTGGGCGGCGCCGGGCGTCCCCTTGAAGGCGATTAAATGGATGTTCCAGCGCCACGCTCCGCTGGCTATCGGTCTGGATGGCACCCAGTTCCAGCTGAAATGGATGTGGCAGATGCTGCGCAACTGCGACACTCGCCACTATATGGAAAATAAAGGACGAATGGTGCGCCTGGCCGAGTACAGCCGCGACTGCCTGAAAGCGTTGCGCGAGAGCACCGGTATTCAGTATGAAGGGCGCCAGGGTGGTACGCTCCAGCTATTCCGCACCGACAAGCAGTTCGAGAACGCGACCCGCGATATTGCGGTGCTGCAGGATGCGGGCGTGCCTTACCAGCTGCTGGAAGCGAATCGCCTGCTGGAAGTTGAGCCGGCGCTGGCAGAAGTGAGCCATAAGCTCACGGGCGGTTTGCGCTTACCTAATGATGAAACCGGCGACTGCCAGCTCTTCACCACTCGTCTGGCCCGAATGGCGGAGCAGGCGGGCGTGACTTTCCGTTTTAATACTCCGGTGGATGAACTGCTCTATGAAGGGGATCTCATCTCGGGTGTGAAGTGCGGCGCTGAAATTATTAAAGCCGATGCGTACGTTATGGCATTCGGATCCTATTCGACAGCCATGCTGAAAGGGCGGGTGGATATTCCGGTCTATCCCCTGAAAGGCTATTCGCTGACGATCCCCATCGCGGAAGAGGACGGCGCGCCGGTTTCGACTATCCTTGATGAAACCTACAAAATCGCCATCACCCGTTTCGACAGGCGTATTCGCGTTGGCGGAATGGCGGAAATTGTTGGATTTAATAAAGAACTGCTGCAGCCGCGGCGTGAAACCCTGGAGATGGTCGTGCGCGATCTGTTCCCGCGCGGCGGCCACGTTGAACAGGCAACCTTCTGGACCGGACTGCGTCCGATGACTCCGGACGGTACGCCGGTGGTGGGGCGTACGGGGTATAAAAATCTGTGGCTCAACACCGGCCACGGCACGCTGGGATGGACCATGGCCTGTGGTTCAGGGCAGCTGATTAGCGACCTGATCTCCGGACGCACGCCGGCGATCCCGTATGACGATCTTGCCGTCGCCCGCTACGGACGCGGCTTTACGCCGGCCCGCGCTCAGCATCTGCATGGCGTTCACAATTAACAAGGAGCTTTCATGTCTCGTCCTGTAAAGGCCAGCATTGATATGTCAGCCTTACGCCAGAATCAACAAATTGTTCGCCGCGCCGCGCCCGGCTCGCGCCTGTGGGCGGTGGTCAAAGCCAATGCGTATGGCCACGGTCTGGCAAGGGTCTGGAATGCGCTTAGCGCCGCAGACGGTTTCGCGATGCTGAATCTTGAAGAGGCGATACTGCTGCGTGAGCTGGGCTGGAAAGGGCCGATACTGATGCTGGAAGGCTTTTTTCATGCCGATGAGCTGGCGTTATTTGATAAATACCGCTTGACCACCAGCGTGCACAGTAACTGGCAAATTAAGGCCCTTCAGCAGGCGAAGCTGCATGCGCCGCTTGATATTTACGTCAAGGTGAATAGCGGGATGAACCGGCTGGGGTTTATGCCGGATCGTCTGCAAATCGTCTGGCAGCAGCTGCGAGCGCTCAGCAACGTCAGTGAAATGACGTTGATGTCGCATTTTGCCGAAGCGGAAAATCCGGATGGCATCGCGGAGCCGATGCGGCGCATTGAGCAGGCGGCGGAAGGGCTGGATTGCCCGCGCTCGCTGGCGAACTCGGCGGCCACCTTGTGGCATCCGGAGTCGCATTTTAACTGGGTGAGGCCGGGGATCGTGCTTTATGGCGCTTCGCCTTCCGGCCAGTGGCAGGATGTGGCCAATACCGGGCTGAAACCGGTCATGACGCTAAGCAGCGAAATTATCGCCGTGCAGAATCTGAAAGCCGGTGAAGCGGTTGGATACGGCGCAACCTGGCGCACGGCCGAGGAGCGGCGAATCGGCATCGTTGCCTGCGGCTATGCCGACGGCTACCCGCGCTTAGCGCCCAGCGGAACGCCGGTGCTGGTTGATGGCGTCCGCACCGTAACGGTCGGGCGTATCTCAATGGATATGCTGGCGGTGGACCTGACAACCTGCCCGCAGGCAGGCATTGGCGCGCCGGTCGAGCTATGGGGCAAAGAGGTCAAAATTGACGATGTCGCAGCCTCCTGCGGCACCGTCGGATATGAATTAATGTGCGCCCTTGCTCCGCGCGTGCCGGTTGTGACAGTGTAACCTGAACCGAGGCGGATCACTCCGCCTCATCTTCCGCCATCCGTACGCCAACCCGCAGAACGTGATCCTCTTCTTTTTCCGCCACCGTCCACACCATGCCGGCAAATTCCACCTGGTCGCCGACAACCGGGGCTGCGCCTAACAGGTGCTGTATGACGTCACCCAGCGACTGCTGACGATCGCGAAACTCTTCTCCCCCGTCAATGCCGTAAATCTGCGCCACGTCGGCGAACCTGGCGCTGGCATCGAGAATAAAATCACCGAAGAAGCGCTGATCGAGCGCCACCGGCGGCGACTGGCTGAACAGTTTACCCAGCGCGGGTAAATCGCGTTCGCGGCCAATCACGCAGAGAATATCGCCTTCCAGCAGGCGGGTGCTGCCGGTGGGGTGCAGCAGAGCGTTATCGCGGAATAGCGCGGCAATCCGCGTTTCCGGCGGCATATGCAGGTCGCGCAGCGCCGCGCCGACGCACCATTTCTCAGCGCTCAGCTGATAGACAAACTGCTCCCACGGATTTTCCGGATGGATATCCAGCCCGACGCGTGAGATGGGCGATCCGACCGGTGGCACCACTACTTTGGCTTTTTTGGCCGCCCAGGAGAGCGACGTACCCTGTAAAAGCAGCGAGACCAGCACCACGAAGAAAGCCACGTTAAAGAACAGGCGCGCATTCTCCAGGCCCGCCATCATCGGAAAGACGGCAAGAATAATCGGCACCGCGCCGCGCAGACCCACCCAGCTGATAAATATGCGCTCGCGCAGGTTAAAGCCGCGAAACGGCAGCAGGCCGGCGAATACCGACAGCGGACGGGCGATGAAAATCATCCACATCGACAGAATGAGCGCCGGGATGGCGATGGGCCACAGGTCTGACGGCGTGACCAGCAGGCCGAGCACCAGGAACATGGCGATCTGCGCCAGCCACGCCAGCCCGTCAAAGTTTTGCAGAATGCCGTGGCGGTTGCGAATCGGCCGGTTGCCCAGCAGGAAGCCGCACAGATAGACCGCGAGGATGCCGCTGCCGTCCAGCGAGGTGGTGGCGGCGAAAATCATGATCCCGCCGCTCAGCGCCAGCAGGGGGTAAAGCCCGGCGGGCAGCACAATGCGGTTAATCATCTGTAGCAGCAGATAGCCGCCGCCGAGACCGATGGCGATACCTAAGCCAAACTGCTGCACGATATGCACCAGGAACATCCAGCTCAGGCCGGTTTCATGCTGCTGAATCATCTCGATAAGCGTAATGGTCAGGAACACGGCCATCGGGTCGTTGCTGCCGGATTCAATTTCCAGCGTTGAGCCGACGCGTTCGTTTAGCCCTTTTCCGCCGAGCAGTGAGAACACCGCTGCGGCATCCGTCGAGCCGACAATCGCGCCGATCAGCATGCCTTCAATCAGGTCGAGTTTAAACAGCCAGGCCGCCATGAGTCCGGTCAGGGCCGAGGTAATTAACACCCCGACCGTGGCAAGCGACAGCGCGGGCCAAAGCGCTACGCGAAAGGAGCTGGCCTGGGTGCGCATCCCGCCGTCAAGCAGAATGACCGCCAGCGCCAGGTTACTTACCATGTAGGCGAAAGGGTAGTTGTCAAACGGAATGCCGCCGATACCGTCAATACCCGCCAGCATCCCAATGGCTAAGAAGATAACCAGAATCGGGATGCCGAGGCGTGAGGAAAAGGAACTTAATAAGATGCTACAGGTTACTAAAACAGAACCCAGGATAAACAGACTGATGACCGCAGCGGCGTCCAATGTTGACGTACTCCTTACCGGCGTGAAGATAAATTAAAAACTACACCATTTTAACAATCCGACGCCGATCAGGATATGCGTTAGAGGAATTTTTATTCTGTCAGTACCGGGTGGCCGCTGATGCTCAACGTCGTGGCAGAGGCGTTGTTGACCAGCAATGCTCTGGCGCCAAGCGGTAGGGTGACCGTGCGCTGCTCGTGGCCAAAATCCAGGCCGCTGATGACCGGAATGTTAAGCTGCTGGCGAAGGTAGTCGTATACCATCGGCAGATCGTATCCGGCATCGTAGTCGTTGGCGACAGCGCCGGTAAAGCTGCCGAGGATAATCGCCCGCTGGCGCGCCAGAATACCGCTATTAAGCAGCTGCAAGAGCATACGCTCAACGCGGAAGGGATGCTCGTTAATATCTTCCACAACCAGAACCCCGTCGCTAATCTTCGGCATCCACGGGGTACCGATAAGCGAGGTCAGCATCGCCAGGTTGCCGCCCCATAGCGTGCCGCTGGCGCGACAGTCGGGCCCCTCGCCGTGCCATTCAAGCGTAAACGCCGGGTTGCGCAGGGCCTGCCAGAAATGGTGTTCGGTAAATTCATTAAGCGCTTCGGCGCCAAAGTTTCCCGCCAGCATCGGCCCGCTAAAAGTGATTATGCTACCCTTTGCCAGCAGGCCCATCTGGATGGCGGTGAAATCGCTGTGGCCGCAAATGAGCAGCGGATCCTGCTGCTGACGGGCAATGAGCCCCTGCCAGTCAATTTGCGGCAGCAGGCGAGTCGCGCCGTAGCCGCCGCGTACCGCCAGCACGATACGGTTTTTGCCGTCGAGGGCGGCGAGCTGGTTAATATCGGCAAGGCGTTGGTTCTCAGTCCCGGCAAAGCGCAGCGCCCGGCGGGGAATGACTTCCTGGTGCGCCACCTGATGCCCGGCCTCCTGCAGACGTTGCACGCCGCGATTCGCCGCTTCCTGGTTGATGCAATAGCCGGAGGGGGCGATGAGATAAAACTGAGACATGACAATTCCTTGCTAAGAATGAAAGGGTTATCATGCCGCCTGGAGCGTTTATTGTCATCTCCGTGCGGCAAACTTCAGCCAATAAGGATAGATGTGTGAAATTGAGATGGTGTGTTTTTTTATTTGTATTGTTGGCCGGTTGTAGTTCAAAACACGATTATCGTAACCCGCCGTGGAATCCGGAAGTCCCGGTTAAGCGGGCGATGCAGTGGATGCCAATCAGCGAAAAAGCCGGCGCGGCGTGGGGCGTTGATCCCCAGCTGATTACCGCCATTATCGCCATTGAATCCGGCGGCAACCCGACGGTGGTCAGCAAATCCGGCGCGGTTGGCCTGATGCAGCTGAAACCCTCAACGTCCGGGCGCGATGTTTACCGGCGGATGGGCTGGAGCGGCGATCCTTCGGTGAGCGAACTGAAAAATCCCGAGCGTAATATTTCTATGGGGGCGGCCTACCTTAGCATTCTCGAGAACGGTCCGCTGGCGGGGATTAAAGATCCGCAGGTGATGCGCTATGCGGTGGTGGTTTCCTACGCCAACGGCGCGGGCGCGCTGCTGCGCACCTTCTCGTCTAATCGCCAGGATGCGATTGAGGAGATTAACGATATGGACGCCGATGATTTCTTTGAGCACGTGGTGAAGAAACATCCGGCACCGCAGGCCCCGCGCTATATCTGGAAGCTGCAGAAAGCGCTGGACGCCATGTAACGGGCGCTCCCCACTGGCTTAGCTTGCCGGGGGTCATCAGCCCAGCCGATTCAGGGACAGTAAAGTGAGAAAGACGCGCGGCGGAGTTCCGCCGCGCGAAGGTTCACTGCGCGGCTTTTTTCTCCTCAACCGCAGCAGGCTGATGCGCGGCAGGCTGCGCCGAGCCGATATCGTCATTCGCCGCCGGGCGCGCGGTAGGCACGGAATCGCACGGCTTCTCTTTCGGGCACACCAGGTCCAGCATCTTCAGCGTGACGCCGTTGGTCCAGCCAAAGCCGTCCTGTAGCGGATACTCGCCGCCTCCGCCGCCGGTTCCCGTCGAACTGACATCATATTTTTCCACCAGCTTCTGTTTGCTGTCGTAAGTGTGCTGGACGTTGCTCAGGAAACGCCAGCTTACCTCCATCGCGATTTTTTGCTGGCCATATTTTTGCAAACCCTCCGCCGCGACCCACTGCAGCGGCGCCCAGCCGTTGGGGGCGTCCCACTGCTGGCCGCTATTCACCGTGGTGGTGGTCAGGCCGCCGGGCTTAAGTAGCCGCGTTTCGGTGGCGGCGGCGACTTTCGCAGCGCGTTCGCTGGAGGCGGCGTTAACGTACAGCGGGAACAGCGCCGCGGCGGTCAGCTGATTGCGCACCGTATGACTTTTAAGATCGTAATCGGCGTACCAGCCCTCTTTATCATTCCACAGGTAGTTTTCCAGCGCTTTCTGGCGGGCATTGGCTAACGCGTCATACTTCGCGGCTTTGGTCGAGTCTCCCGCCGCTTTGCTGGCGCGAGCGATGGCTTTTTCCATATGGAACATCAGCGAGTTCAAATCGACCGGAACAATAGAGGTGGTACGGATAGTGCCGAGCTGCTGCGGGTTATCCATCCAGCGTGAGCTAAAGTCCCAGCCGGATGCCGCGGCAGAGCGCAGATCGCGGTAGATTTCAGTCGCCGGACGATTGGGGTTATTTTTGGCGGTGGTCACATCGTCCAGCCAGGATTCCGGGCGCGGCGTGTCGTTATCATCCCAGTAGCGGTTGAGCAGCGCGCCGTCGGCCATGCGCACCACGCGCTTACTGGCACTGCCGGGCTGAAGCGCCTCAGCGCCATCCATCCAGTACTGGTACTCTTTCTCCATCTGCGGCAGCCATTTCTTGAGTGCCTCGTCGCCATCATGGGTGGCCAGCAGTTCAACCATAAACGGGAAGAATGGCGGCTGCGAACGGCTCAGATAGTAGGTGCGGTTGCCGTTGGGAATATGACCCCAGGTGTCGATCTCGGCGGCAAAGTTGGTCACCATATCTTCGATTTTATCCCAGTGGCCGCTCTCAGCCAGGCCAAGCATGGTGAAGTAGCTATCCCAGTAATAGACTTCGCGAAAGCGTCCGCCGGGCACCACGTAAGGTTTTGGCAGCGGCAGCAGCGAATCCCATTTTTCTACTTCAACGGTACTGCGGGTCAGCACTGGCCAGAGTCCATTGATATGCTGGCGCAGGGTTTGCCCTTTTGGCGGAACGTACTGGTCGTTTTCCTGAGGCAGGGTAAAGTTAAGCTCGACAAAGTGCCGCAAATCAAAGCTGGTCTGATTTTTCTGCATCCGATAATCGGCAAGGATCATCAGCGGGTCGCCGTTAGGGATGGCGTCAGCGAACGTTTTCTGGTCAGAGAAAAGTTTGGCGCTTTGCACGTCGTTAAACAGCGGTCCGAGCAGGATATCGGGCGATTGCGGGGTAGGGCGGGTCTCTTCAGCCTGAGCCGTCAGCGTCGCCAGAGCGACAAATGCGCCCCCGAGCGCCAGACGAAGGGTTGCGGGGCGACGGGAAACCGGACTCGTCATAAATTGTTCTCCTTATCATTGCAGACTATGTGCCACTGCATTCGGCCATCAGAAAACCTTAGACGAATATCCGCCGCTGCGCGTGTCCGAGGTAACATTTTAAGTGAAAACAGAGTATTTACCGGGCATCGCTCTGTTCCGCGCCGACAAAATATTGGCGATTAAAACAGTGCTGTCTTGTATGGTACTTCGGGGGGCGCTGAATATCTGGTAATTGATAAAAAACATAATCCGTGAATAAGAAAAATAAATAGACAAGCGGCATGGTATTCCTATATGGCATTTTTATCGGCTCATCCCTGTCGCCTGAAAAAAGTTAGCGAAGTATTAAAACATGTGATCTGCCAAACAAAAAACCGGGTTCTAATACCATTGAAGGCTGACAGGATCACATAAATAAAAAAACATAAATAATTAATAAAAAAACATAATGGTATCTGTAGGAGGGAAAAGTAAAAAATGCAGACGTTACAGAAACCGGTTTCATTTTTTCGTAAAGGAGTGATGTATGTCTGCTGGCGACAAAATTTCTGTCAGAGAAAAAGTAGGTTACAGCCTGGGGGACGCAGCGAGCCATATTGTATTTGACTCCTCCGTTGCCATCTTAGCCTACTTCTATACCGATATTTATGGTCTACCGCCCGCCGTGATGGGGACGATGTTTTTGCTGGTTCGTCTGCTGGATGCGATTACCGATCCGATTATGGGGGCGATTGCGGATGCCACCTCAACCCGCTGGGGGCGCTTTCGTCCTTGGCTGCTGGCGATATGCGTCCCCTTTGCGGTGAGCTGCGTGCTGGTTTACTCCATACCGTCTTTCTCCGACTCGGGGAAAGTGGTTTATGCGGTTGCGGCATATATATTTATGACGTTGATGTACACCGCCATTAATATTCCTTACTGCTCGCTGGGCGCGGCGCTGACTTCCGATCCGCGTGAAAGCCTCTCTCTGCAATCCTGGCGTTTTGCCATCACGCCGATTGGCGGCGCGCTGGGTACCGCGTTTATTTTACCGCTGGCTGATCTTCTTTATCCGGGCGATCGGGCGACGGGTATTCAGGTCTCCATGGCGATATTTGGCGTTATAGGCTGCCTGATGTTTGTCGTCTGTTTCGCGACCACTAAAGAGCGCGTTCAGCCGATTAAAGAAGAAAATCTGAATATTGCCCGCGATGTTAAAATTCTTTTCCGCAACGATCAGTGGCGTATTCTCTCCGTTTACAACTTTATGATGCTGGTTGCCGTGGTGATTCGCGGCGGGGCGGTGGTATATTACGTCAATAGCGTGCTGAATAAAGGTGCGGACGTTATTACACTATTCATGCTCGGCGGGATGTTTGCCTCCATGCTGGGTTCGGTGCTGGCAAAACCGTTTGGTACGCGTTTCTGTAAGGTCAGACTCTCTTTCTGGATTAATCTCGTCACCGCTGCGCTGGGGGGCGTGTGCTTTATTGTACCGGTGCAGTATTGGCTTCTGGTGCTTGGGGTCCATATTCTGATCTCCATTATTCAGGGCGGTAACGGCGCGCTGCAGTGGTCGATGATTACCGATGTGAACAACTACGGCGAATGGAAAACCCAGCGGCGTATTACCGGTATGAACGTTGCGGCCAATATCTTTGTGATAAAACTGGGCGTCGCCGTCGGTGGGGCGATCCTTGGCTGGATATTAGCCTATTACCATTACGCCGCTAACACCACGGTACAGCCGGCTTCCGCCGTACAGGGGGTGGTGCTGTTATTCACGCTGGTACCTTCTGTTTTTTATGTTCTTACCGCAGTCTCTATTAAATTCTATGGCTTAACAGAAAACAGAATGAATGGCATTGTTGATGATTTAAAAAAAGGAACTTTTGCCGAGTCCTGAAAATAATAGAATAACATTTGTGGCGTTGTGAGTTAATCTTCACATAGCCACGGGTGTATCCTGAATGAAATAAAAAATAATTAATTTAGGGATGTTCAAATGAAAATAAAATATATGGCATTGGCTATTGGCGCCATTATGTCCTCTAATGTGATAGCAGCAAAAAATAATACCTCTGCAGATATTGACCAGCGCCTTGCGCAACTGGAGCAAAGATTAATTAACGCTGAACAGCGCGCCGCGGACGCGGAAGCGCAGATACAAACGCTTAAACAACAGCAAACAGCGGCAGCAAAAACCGCGTCGGCGGTCAAAGTCGATGCCGCTGAGCCGGTCGCTCCCGGCGCGACTCCCACGAAGCTTACGCTCTCTGGCTATGGCGACCTGAAGTTTTATGGCGATGTGGAATTCAATATGGACGGTGCCAGCGGTAGCGGTAGCCTGACGTCGGTAAAAACCTCTTCGAATAAAAACTGGGCGCCGGGTACTAAAGAACGTTGGGATATTAACGGCCGTATTCTGCTGGGCTTCGATGGTATGCGCAAAATGGATAACGGCAATTTCGCCGGTTTCTCCGCCCAGCCGCTGGCCGATATGACCGGTAAGATGAACCTTGATGATGCGGTATTCTTCTTTGGCCGGGAAGATGACTGGAAGGTCAAAGTTGGTCGTTTCGAAGCCTACGATATGTTCCCGCTGAATCAGGATACGTTTGTCGAATACTCCGGCAACACAGCTAACGACCTTTATAGCGATGGCTACGGCTATATTTACATGATGAAAGAGGGCCGCGGCCGTAGCAGCAGCGGTGGCAACTTCCTGCTCAGTAAAACGATAGATAACTGGTATTTCGAACTTAATAATCTGGTGGAAAATGGCAGCACGCTGTTCCGGGACTCCAGCTATCACGGCAATAACCTGGAAAATGAGAAAAACGTTGCCTATTTACGTCCGGTGATTGCGTGGAATAGCGGTCGCTTCTCTACCGCCGTCGCGATGGAAAAGAACGTCGTGAAGAATGCTTACGGTTATTACGACAATCGCGGCAGTTGGATCGACCAGTCGGACCGCACCGGCTATGGCTTGACGATGTCATGGAATGGACAAAAAACCGATCCGGAAGATGGGGTCACCACTAACCTGAACGTGGCCTATATGGATGCCTCCGATGAGAAGGATTTCACCGCAGCTATTAACTCCCTCTGGCATCGTTTTGAACTGGGTTATATCTACGCCCACAACAAAATCGACAAGTTCAACTCGGCTAATTATGTCTCTACTTGCGACGATGGCTGCTGGATCTCCAACGTGGGTGACTACGATATCCACACCATTCACGCGTCGTACCTGTTCCCCAATGTCATGGATATGAAGAACTTCAATATCTACCTTGGCGCTTACGCCTCGTGGATTGAAGCGAAACCAACGGATGGCGACAAACATGAAGACTCCCGCTACGGCGGCCGTCTTCGCTTCAAATATTTCTTCTGATCAAAGCAGAGCCCGCATTGCGCGGGCTCTGGTCATGATGCCATTACGCCTCCTGCGGAGGCTCGAGTTAACAGGACAACACCATGTATGACAGTAAAGCGGGGACCCCGCTGGAAGGGTTTGCCGAATTTGCCGCCGCCGCCGCTGCCGAGGGCGCGGTGCTGCTGAGAAACGATCTCGGCATGCTGCCGCTTGACGTTCAGCAGCCGGTTTCGTTATTTGGCCGTACGCAAATTGACTACTATCGTAGCGGTACCGGCTCGGGCGGGGCGGTAAACGTGGTGAGCCGAACCACCTTGTTGCAGGCAATGCGCGCGCGCAGCGGGGGGAAGCTCAATGCGCAGCTGGCCGCGCTTTACGAGAGCTGGACGCAACAGCATCCTTTTGACAACGGCGGCGGAGGCTGGGCGGCTGAGCCCTGGTATCAGCAGGAGATGCCGCTGAGCGATGAGCAGATTCGTCAGGCCCGCGCCGTCTCGACCCAGGCGGTGATTGTCCTTGGCCGTACCGCTGGTGAAGATCAGGATAACGCGGATGTTGAAGGCGGATACCGGCTCACGGCCGACGAAATGATGCTGCTACATCAGGTCTGCCGCGAGTTTGACGATGTGGCGGTCGTGCTGAATACCGCCGGGCTTATCGATCTCGCATGGGCCGACGATCCGCTGCTGCGTACTCGCATTCGCGCGCTGCTGTACGTGTGGCACGGCGGCGCCGACGGGGCGCAGGCGGCTGCTTCGCTGCTCTATGGTGAGGTAACGCCATCCGGCAAGCTGGTGGGCAGCATCGTCAAATCGCTGGATGACCATCCGGCATCGCCCTGCTGGGGAGCGGAAGCGCAAAACCTCTATCAGGAGGATATCTACGTCGGCTATCGCTACTTTGAAACCTTTTGTCCCCAGCGTTTGCAGTTTCCTTTTGGGTTTGGTCTCTCCTATACCCGCTTCACCCTGCAATCGGCGCGAGCGGAAGCCTTTGACGACCAGATCCAGACGACCGTCACCGTAACTAACGACGGCGCGCGTTTTGCGGGCAAAGAAGTCGTCCAGATTTACCTCCAGGCGCCGCAGGGCGCGCTCGGGAAACCGGCCAGGGCGCTGGTGGCCTTCGCCAAAACCCGCCTGCTGCAGCCGGGTGAAAGTGAAACCTTAACGTTATCGATTCCGCTGGAGCGTTTTGCCTCCCTCGACGATAGCGGGGCTACCGGGCATCCCCATTGCTACGTGATGGAACCCGGACTGTATCGTTTATTGATCGGTAACAGCGTGCGCGATCTGCAACCTTTGCCGGTAGACGGAGAGGCGGGGTACACGCAGAAGACTCTGCGGATCCTCTCCCGCCATCAGCAGGTGCTGGCGCCAACGGTACCTTTCGTGCGCATTAGGCCCGCTGGCGATGGCGGCGATGGGCGCTACCAGATCGAATGGGAAGAAGTGCCGCGACGGAAGATCAACCTGCGCTCACGTATTGAGGAGCGCCTGCCAGAGAGCATCACTCTCACCGGCAACCAGGGGCTTACCCTCAGCGACGTTGCGGAAGGGCGCGCGACGATGAACGCTTTTGTTGCTCAGCTGTCGGTGGAGGAGCTGGCCTGTCTGGTACGCGGGGAGGGCATGTGCAGCTACAAAGTCACCCCCGGCGTCGCGTCGGCCTTTGGCGGAGTGGCGGACAGCCTGCTGGAAAAAGGCATTCCGCTGGCGTGTGCCGCCGACGGGCCTTCCGGTATTCGCATGGATAACGGCGCAAAGGCCACTCTGCTGCCCAGCGGTACGCTGCTGGCCTCCAGCTGGGACCCGATACTCGTGGAGCGTTTATACGTGATGGAGGGCAAGGAGCTGCTGCGCAACGGTATCGACCTGCTGCTGGGGCCGGGGATGAACATCCAGCGCCATCCGCTCAACGGGCGCAATTTTGAATATTTTTCCGAAGATCCGCTTATCACCGGGATGATGGCGGCGGCGGTGGTGCGCGGCATTCGCAGCGGCGGCGGCGTGGCGACGCTTAAGCACTTTGCCTGTAATAATCAGGAGTTTGCCAGAGCCACAGCGGACTCGGTAGTGTCGGAGCGCGCGCTGCGTGAAATCTACCTGAAAGGCTTTGAGTACGCGGTGAAATCCGCCGGCGCCAGCGCGGTGATGACCGCCTACAACCCGGTCAACGGTTACCAGGCGGCCTCCAGCTACGATCTCACCACCACCGTACTGCGCGAAGAGTGGGGCTTTCGCGGGATCGTCATGACCGACTGGTGGGCAACGATGAACGATCCCATCGATGGCGGCGCGGCGAGCACCCACAACACCGCGGCGATGATCCGCGCGCAGAACGATCTCTATATGGTGGTCAATAATAACGGCGCGGAGGTTAACGCTGCCGGTGATAACACCCTGGCGGCGCTGGCAAAAGGGGAACTCACGCTCGGGGAGCTTCAGCGCTGCGCGATAAACATCCTCGATTTTATGCTGCAGACTCAGGCCTTTAAGCGTGGGGAGGCGCCCCGGGCGAATGTGGTTCACCTGGCGGCAGAACCGGCCTGCGCCGCCGGCTGCGAGGGGGCAATTAAAATCGCCGAGCAGTCGCGTTTGCGCTATGACGAGGACCTGGTGCTGAGCGTTGAACAGGCGGCAGTCTACGATGTGCTGGTCAGCGTGTACGCCGACGCCGCGCCGCTGGCGCAAACCGCCGGCAATCTGCTGCTCAATGACCAGTTCGTGGCAACGATACACACCCACGGCACGCTCGGCCGGGAAATGGTGCAGAAGCTGTGTCGGGTTGCGCTACAGCCGGGGAAATACCGCGTGGGGTTTGACGTTATCAAGCCGGGTCTGGTGGTGGAGTGGCTGGAGCTGAGGCGCGTTAACGACTAACCGTGGCAGACGTTCAGGTCGCGTGCGGCCTCTTCGCGAGCCGTTATCTGGCGACGGATGCGCGCTATCGACCCGCCCGTTAACGCGGGAGCGAACGCCCCAATTTGGTGCGATTCTGGCTGACGGCAGAGCCTGAACAAGCATAATAACGGGTTGTTTTTTATTCAGATAAGCGCGGCGTTACGCTATGCCGCTGCGCTGTGCTACCTGGCATAATTAATGCTTATCTCTCCCGGGGATGACCTCAAAGTGAGTACAACCGGAGGAGACGACCATGATAAAAATAACGCTTCCTGACGGGCATTATTATGATGAGATGCTTACCGCACAGGGAGAGCAGCGTCAGCACTATAACGCCTGGTGGCAATGGTTTCGCAGTACCGATCAATTCTCTATCCGGCAGAAAAAAGAGCAGGCGGAGCTGCTCTTTCACCGCATCGGCATCACTTTTAACGTCTACGGCGAAGACGAGGGGACCGAACGTCTGATCCCTTTCGACAGCGTGCCGCGCATTATCCCCGCCGGCGAGTGGCAGCGAATCGACCGCGGCATCCGCCAGCGGGTGAAAGCGCTCAACGCCTTTCTTTACGATATTTACCACGATCAAAATATCCTGCGCGCGGGACTGATCCCGGCCGAACAGGTGCTGGCGAATGAACAGTATCAGCCCTGTATGCAGGGAATAAATTTACCCAATAACACCTATGCTCATATCACCGGGGTTGATATGGTGCGCAACAGCGACGGCCAGTATTACGTGCTGGAGGATAATCTCCGCACCCCCTCCGGCGTCTCCTACATGCTGGAAAACCGCAAAATGATGATGCGGCTCTACCCCGAAATGTTCGAACAGCATCGTATTGCGCCGGTAGAACGCTACCCCAGCTATCTGCTGCAAACGCTGCGCGAAAGCTCGCCCGTGGACGACCCGTGCGTGGTGGTGATGACCCCAGGGCGGTTTAACAGCGCCTATTTTGAACACAGCTTTCTGGCCCAGCAGATGGGCGTTGAGCTGGTGGAGAGCGCGGATCTGTTTATTAAAACCGGGGCGGTGTATATGCGCACCACCGAGGGGCCGCGGCGCGTGGACGTTATATACCGGCGGATCGACGATGCGTATCTCGACCCGCTGGCCTTTCACGCCGACTCTATGCTGGGCGTGCCGGGGCTGCTGTCGGTGTACCGCGCCGGAGGCGTGGTGCTGGCGAATGCCATCGGCACCGGCGTCGCCGACGATAAATCGATCTACCCCTTCGTGCCGGAGATGATCCGTTTCTATCTGGGCGAGCAACCGATCCTCAGCAATATTCCCACCTGGCAATGCCGTAAAGCGGAAGATCTCAGCTACGTGCTGAGCCATCTTGAGCTGATGGTCGTGAAGGAGGTTCACGGCGCGGGCGGCTACGGCATGCTGGTCGGTCCGCGCTCGACCAAAGAGGAGCGCGATGCGTTTCGTCAGCGTCTGCTGGCAAACCCGGCCAACTATATCGCCCAGGACACCCTGGCGCTGTCAACCTGTCCGACCTTTATAGAAGAGGGGCTGGCGCCGCGCCATATCGATCTCCGGCCCTTTGTCCTTTCCGGTCAGGAGATCCGCCTGGTTCCCGGCGGCCTGACGCGGGTGGCGCTAACCGAAGGCTCGCTGGTGGTGAACTCGTCGCAGGGCGGCGGCACCAAGGATACCTGGGTGATGGAGGAGGACGAATCATGTTAAGCCGCACAGCGAGTGAACTCTTCTGGATGGCGCGCTATCTTGAGCGCGCGGAAAGCTATGCCCGGGTGCTGGACGTGACCTGGAAGCTGTCGATGATCCCCCGCCACAGCCAGCAGTCGCGGGATTTAGCCTTGCCGCTAAATCTATCGCTGACCCATGAGCTGTTTCAGGCCCGGCACGCGCGTTTCACCATGAGCAACCTGCTTAATTTTTTCGCCCTCGACGGCAACAACCCGTACAGCATTTTTAGCTGCGTCGAGATGGCGTGGAACAACGCCCACGCGGTGCGCGGCAGCCTGTCGGCGGAAGTGTGGGAAAGCATCAACGCCACGCGTATTGAGCTGCGAAAACTGCGCCAGCAGGGGATCGGCGAGCTGGGCAACGACGCCTTCTTTGAGTGGGTAAAAGAGCGGGTTCATCTGTTTCGCGGGGCGATTCTCGGCACGCTGCTGCGTAACGACGCTCTGAGCTTTATCGGTATCGGGACGCTGATCGAACGGGCATCCGCCACCGCCCAGCTGCTGCTGATTAAGGATCAGCAGTTAAACAGCGATCCCGATCCGGTCCGCGAGTATTACCGGCTGGATACGCTGCTTAACGCGGTCAGCGCACGCGAGGCCTATAACAGCATCTACCGCCAGCCGGTCAGCCGCGAAACGGTGATGGAGCTGCTGATCCTGCGCAACGATGTGCCGAGATCGCTGCGAGCGAGCATTTCCGACCTCGTCGGGCAGCTGGAGCAGATTGCCAACGATCGTTCGCACCTGCCGCTGCGCCTGGCGCACCAGCTTAACGTCGACCTGCGTTTTAGCACCCGCGACGATCTGGCGCAGGCTGATTTGCAGGTCACCCTTAATGCACTGCTGGCGCGGATTAACGCGCTTTCCGACAGCATCAGACAAACCTATCTGGAGGCGTTATGAAACTGGTAATCGATCACCTGACCCGCTACGGCTACGATGAAGAAGTGAAGTTTTCAACCCAGTACCTGCGCCTGACGCCGCGCAGCAGCGGTCGGCAGAAGATCACCGCCTGGACATTAACCCTGCCGGACGGTTCCGCCGTCGCCACCACCGACGCGTGGGGCAACGTGCTGCACGTGCTGACGCTGGATAATCCGCATAAAGAGATTACCATCCGCGCCAGCGGGATCGTCGATATCGTGGAAGAGGGGGAAGAGATTGGCGCGGAGCCGCAGGAGCTGCTGTCGCCACTGGTTTTCTTGCGCTGTACCCCGCTTACCCGCGCTGACGGCCCGATCCGCGAATTTGCCCAGCGCTGGTATCAGCCGGAGGCTCAGGAAGCGAGCCTGAACCGGTTAATGGCCGAGCTGCTGCTGAGAATGCCCTATTCGCCGGGTGCCACGCAGGTACAGGACTCGGCCGCCGACGCGTTCGCGCGATCGAAAGGGGTTTGCCAGGATCACACCCATGTGTTTCTCGCCTGCTGCCGGGCGCTGGCGATCCCGGCGCGCTACGTCAGCGGCTATGTCTACAGCGATAACGCCGAGCATGTCGCTATGCACGCCTGGGCTGAAGTATGGCTGAACGATCGCTGGCAGCCGTTTGATATCACGAACAATACCCGCCGTCTGAATCAGCATTTGCGGCTGGCGACCGGGCTGGACTATCTTGATGCGTGTCCGGTGCGCGGTACCCGCCTCGGCGGCGGCGGAGAAATTTTGTTAACTAACGCTGAGGTGCGCGAGCATTCACAACAGGCGCAGCAGCAATAACCGCAGGAATGAAACGATGACCTATTGCGTGGCCATGTGTTTGTCAGATGGACTGGTGTTTGCCTCAGACTCCCGCACCAACGCGGGAGTGGACCATATTGCAACGTTTAAAAAACTGCACGTTTTCCATCAGGATGGCGAACGCGTCATGGTCCTGCAGTCTGCGGGTAACCTGGCCACGACTCAGAGCGTGATTAGCCTGCTCAGCGCCCGCATTCGTACCCAGCAGGAACCGAATCTGATGCAGGTGACTTCGTTATACGACGCGGCGATGCTGATCGGCAAAACGTTGCAGGAGGTGATTCAACGCGACACCAGCAATCAGCAGAACTGCGGCAATACCAACTTCAACTGTAACCTGTTGCTCGGCGGGCAGATTGCCGGGGAAACGCACCGGCTGTTCCATATCTATCCGGAAGGCAACTTTATTGAAGCCACGCGCGACACGCCCTATTTCCAGATTGGCGAGAGTAAATACGGCAAACCGATCATCGACCGGGTCCTGTGCATCGATACCCCCCTTGAGCAGGCGATGTGCTGCGCGCTGATCTCGATCGACTCCACCTTGCGCAGCAATCTTTCGGTGGGACTGCCGCTGGACACGCTGCTCTACCGCAGCGGTAGCCTGAGCAGCGCCGGGCAGCATCGGATCACCGAAAGCGATCCCTATTTCAATACCATTCGCAAAGCGTGGTCCGAGGGGTTACAAAGCACCTTCCTGCAGCTGCCGCCGTTCACGCCGGGCGGCCAGGATCAGGGGGCGAAATAGCGTCCCGGCGTCATGCCGGTCATGGTGCGGAAAAAGTAGATAAAGGCGCTATCGCTGGCGAAATCAAGCGCCATCGCGGTATCGGTAATCCGCTGCCCGGTAGCCAGCATCTCAACTGCCTTCATTAATCGCCACTGCTGACGCCACTGCTGGTAGGACATACCGGTATCGCGGCGGAACAGGCGGCTGATGGTTTTTTCGCTGGCGCCGCAGCGGGCTGCGAGCGTCCCAAGCGCCGGCGGTAGCGCATCGCCGGAAAGCTGCGCCAGCCGTTTATCCTGCGGCAGCGCCAGCATCATCGGCTCCTGGGCGGCGGCGCGAATTTCCGCCTGGCACAGGGCCGCGAGATGCCGCGCCGGCTCGGCTTCCCAGTCGGTATCCCAGGGGCTGGCGCAGATACGCTCTAAGAGTTCGCGCAGCAGCGGCACCACGTTGAGTATCGCCGCCTGCGTTGGCAATTGAGGGTAACGCTGCGGCTGAAACCAGACTGAACGATAATCGACAATATTTTTCATCTCCGCGCGATGGCTGATACCGGCCGGGATCCAGGCGGCGCGTCCCGGCGGAAGCAGGCACAGTAGCGCGCCATCGTCGAGCGTCAAACGTACGCATCCCTGACGGGTAAACAGGATCTGCGCCATCTTATGCTGGTGGCTGCCGGAGTCATGGTTACCCAGCGCCGACTGCACGCCAATCAGGCTTTTTGTTAACGCATCCGGATTGAATGCCGCATCAGCGTCAAGCCAGGCCATAATGTCTGATTTCCGATATTTAAAGTCATTATGTTTATAATGTTCGAAAAACGGCTTACCTACAATAGCGCCTCTTGTTTATCAGGAGGTAGATATGTTGGGACGTGCCGCGCTGGTACTGGTTACCGCGCTACTGATGTTTCCGCAAATAGCGGAAACGATTTATAGCCCGGCGCTGACCGATATCAGCGCCCGGTTTTCCGTGAGCGCCGCGCAGGCGGCGCAAACGCTCTCCGTATATTTTATCGGTTTTGCCGTCGGCGTTCTGTTGTGGGGCGGATTCAGCGATCGCTACGGCCGGCGTCCGGCCCTGCTGGCGGGGTTAGGTGTCTACGCGACGGGGTGCCTGCTGGCGCTGTGGGCCAGCGATTTTTCGCTGCTGCTGGTGGCGCGGATCGTCACGGCCGCTGGCGCGGCAACCGGCTCAGTGGTGACGCAGACGGTTCTGCGGGACTGCTATAGCGGGCGGCAGCTGGCGGGGATTTTTTCGTTTATCGGCCTGGCGCTGGCGGTGAGCCCGGCCATCGGGGTCTATATCGGCGGCGGGTTGACCGCCATCTGGGGTATGCGCGGTGTGTTCAGCGCGCTGGCGATTTTTGCCGCCGCGCTCCTGCTGGGCTGCCTGTGGTTGATGCCGGAAACGCGCCCGCATAACCTCAGGGGAGGGTCGTTTCTTGACGTGCTGAGGCGGATGGCGGGCGACAGGCGTATCGCTCTGGCGGCAATTCTGGTGGCGGCATTTAACATCAGCCTGTTCAGCTACTACAGTCTGGCTCCCTTTCTGTTCGCCAGATTCGATCTCGATGCCCTGGCCTTTGGCTACAGCGGCGTGGCGCTTGCCGCTGGTTCGCTGTTCGGCGCGCTGCTTAACCGCCGTCTGCTGCGTCAGAATGTCCCGCTGGGGCAAATGCTCGCGATCGCCTGCATCCTCCACCTGGCGGGCGCTGCCGCCGTGTACGTGCTGCGGGAATCGCTGTGGTTTGTGGCGCCGGTCGCGCTGGTCACCCTCGCGTATGCGATGGCGATCCCGTTAGTGCTGGGATCGGCGCTGAGCGCCTATGGCGACTGTCGGGGCACCGCCGGCGCCATTTTCGGCTTGTTTTATTATCTTCTGATAGGCGCCGGTCTGCTGGCGGTCGGATGGGGGCAATCGCTGGGCGCATCGCTGCTGCTGTGCGCTGGGGTAAGCCTCATCGCCGGGTGGCGCTATATGCACTCGCTCAACGACGCATAAGGCCGATTTCTGGCAAAGCTTAGTGATTTAATTTCTTTGTTATTTAACGCGTTATCTCACATCTTCGGGGGAGCAAAACGATAACGCGAAAAGGTAGCGTCAGGAATGGCAAAAAGCAGATCGGCCTATTTGCATCCGCAGCAGCGCGAGCGGATTCAGCAGTTGTCCCGCAGCTGGCTGTGGCGCAGCGAACTGCCGACCTGGCTATTGATTTTTGCGATCTACGGCGGCTGGTTTGCCTCGCTGGCCTGGTGGCGCGCGCTGGGGCTGTTCCCGGCCACGCTGCTGCTGGTCTGGTTCACCGCCTGGTATATGTCACTGCAGCACGAGTTCATTCACGGCCATCCCACCTCGCGGCCGTGGTTTAATCAACTGCTGGGGACTCTGCCGCTGGCGGTCTGGTACCCCTATGGTCTGTATCGCGACTCGCACCTGGCGCACCATAATCATCATCTGCTGACGCAGCCGGTTGACGATCCGGAATCCTACTATTTTACGCCGCAGAGCTGGCAGCATTTTGCCCCCTGGCAGCGCAGTCTTATTCATCTGCGCAATACGTTTATCGGCAGGCTGCTGGTAGCGCCGCTGCTGGATATTGCCCAGACGCTCAGCTGCGCGCTGACGGCGCTGCGTCTTCGGCGGGTGAAGACGCTAGCGATGTGGCTGGTTCACGGCCTGCTGCTGGCGGCGCTGTTCGCGTGGATGCATCACCTTGACTTTTCGCCGCTCTATTTCGTGCTGGCTGTCAGCTATCCTGCGCTGGCGTTAACCAAAGTGCGCTCTTTTCTTGAGCACCGCGCCGCGGACGATCCGCTGGCCCGTTCGGTGATTAACGAGGCGGGGCTGGTCTGGCGGGTGCTGTTCCTCAATCTCAACTACCATTCAGTGCATCACGATTTGCCGGGCGTACCGTGGTACGGGCTGCGAAAAATCTATCTGCATAATCAGGCGGAGTATCAGCGGCGCAACGCCGGGTTTGTGGTGCGCGGCTACGGTGAATGGCTGCGGCATTTTTTTGCCAGACCGGTGACGGTGAATGCGCATCCCGGGTTCAACCAGCAGGGTAAGGCGGATGAAGAGCATGAGTGAAAGGCTGGCGTTTCCGATGTACGCGGTGAATGACGAGGATACTCAGGCGCTCTGGTGGGCGGTGCGGCAGCTGCTGGCGGCTCGCGGCGTGGTGGATGAGGATGGGCTGTCATATACGGTACCTGAGGATCTGCTGGCGCACTGGCGCCATCCGGCGCTGCTGTTGAGCCAGACCTGCGGTTATCCGCTGGTGACGCTGTTGGCGAACGTGCAAACGGTCGGCTGTTTTCACTATTCGGCGCCCGGATGCGAAGGGCGGAACTACCGCAGCCTGCTGGTGGCGCGTAAAGCGGACGGTGGTCAGGTGCTGGCAGATTTTCGCGGGCGTCGGGTCGCGTGCAATTCGCCGGATTCCCAGTCCGGCTATAACGTGCTGTTAAAAATGATCGCGCCGCTGTCGCGCGATGGGCGTTTCTTCTCAACGGTCGCGTTTAGCGGCAGCCATCGCCAGTCGCTGCGTGAACTTCAGCAGGGGACGGCGGATATTGCCGCCATTGATTGCGTGACCTGGGCGCTGCTGCAGCGTCATCAGCCGGAGGCGCTGGCGGGGCTGACGGTGATTGCCCATAGCCCGCTGGCCCCGGGGCTACCGCTGATTACGTCGGCGACGACGCCCGCGGCGACGCTGGAGTTGCTCAGAGAGGCATTGCAGCAGCTGGTGAGCGATGAACGCTATCAGCCGCTTTGCGAAGCGCTGTTTATCTGCGGCTACAGCGATATGCGGCGCGCGGACTATCAGCCGCTGCTGGCGTGGCGTGAAGAGGCCGCGGCCAGAGGCGTTGTGCGGCTATAGTTGGCAATTGCCCCGGGCCGCGGCGCAAGCGCCTTGCCCGGGCTACCCGATCGCAGGCGGCTGTGAACCCGTAGCCCGGTCAGCACAGCGCCACCGGGAAGCAAGTCGCAGCGCGGTCAGCGAGTCGAATTCAGGCGTTGACGTCAATTGGCGTAGGGGAGCGTCGGCCCAGCGGGCTGGCGAGCGAAGCGAGTTAAAACGCGCTCGGGCTGACGGCGTCGATCCTCTCTCCGCTAACCGGATGCACGAAATGCAGTTCGCTGGCGTGCAGCATCAGGCGCGGTGCCTGTTCTGTTCCCGGAAGCGCCATGCCGCCGTACAGATCGCAGCCCAGAATAGGATGGCCAAGGTGCTGGCAGTGAATACGCAACTGATGGGTGCGGCCGGTTTCCGGCGTCAGCTGGACTCGCGTTACCGGCACTTGACCTTGATAGCGCAGGCGCTCCACGACCCGATAGCCGGAGCGAGCAGGTTTGCCGTGGCGCGGGCAAATCGTCATCAGCGGAAACAGCGCCGGATCTTTGGCTATCGGAGCGTCAACGGTTCCTTCATCATCCGCCAGATGCCCGCACAGCAGCGCGCTGTAGACTTTGCTCACCGCACGCTGGCTGAACTGCTGGCAGAGCGCGGCGTTGATGGCCTTGTTGCGCGCAATCACCATCAGCCCGGAGGTGCCGAAATCAAGACGGTGCGCCAGCGTGCAGCCGGGAAACTGTTGTACCAGTCGATAATGTACCGAGTCGAGATTCAGGGGATTTTTCCCCGACAGGCTCAGCAGGCCTGAGGGTTTATCGATCAGCAGCAGATGGTCATCCTGGTAGAGGATATCGATTTCAGCGTGGCACGGCGGGGCGATAAAGGTATCGATAACGGTAGACATCAGGCTGCACGGAGAGAGAGTGGAGGCGGATAATAGCGTATTATTCGCCTTCACGCGAGCTATGCGGTGACGGTACTCATGGCCTTAATATGCTGCCAGAAACGTTCGGCGGACTGGTTGAGCCGCGCACCGGAGCGATAAATATAGGCGCCGATCGGCAAGGACAGGCTCTCATCCATTATCGTCAGGCGGCCTTCCTCGAGCTCGCGCTTGATAGAGTATTGCGGCAGCCAGCCCACGCCGTCGCCGTTGAGGATCATACGTTTTAACAGCTCGCTCATTGAGGAGACAAAGGTCAGCGAGAAGGTAATTTCCGGCTTGCGGTCGATCACCTGATTCACCTGGCGCCCCATATAGCTGTCGTTGGCGTATTTCATCAGCGGCAGCACCCCGCGATGCAAATTAAAAAGCGGTCTGCCGTGCTTATCGCAGGGAGAAACGAGGTGCAGCGCTGAGTCGAAAATTTTATGATTGATAAACGGATAGTTCATCAGCTCTTCATTATAAAACGACAGGATAAAATCACTTTTGCCTTCTTTAAGATTAAATACGGCATCGTTGACATTAATCGATTCAACATGAAAAGTTTTATTCTTCCGGTCGGTATAACCGGCGATAATTTCTGGCAGTAATAAAACGGAAAGCGACGGCGCGGCGTCGATTCTTATTTTCTGCGTGGTGTTGTTCAGCCCTTTAATTCGGCTGATCTGGAAGTCCATATCGTCGAGCATATTTCGTGCGTAGCCAACGAAAATCTTCCCTCGGTTGGTCAGCTGCAGCGGGTTTGCCGAACGGTCGAAGATGCTGAAGCCCAGCGAAGACTCGAGCGCTTGAATGCGGCGGCTGAAGGAGGACTGCGAAATATTGCGGCTTTTGGCCGCGAGCGTAAAGCTTCTGGCTTCCTCAAGGGCAATCACATCGTAAAGCCATTTTACTTCAAGATTCGCCAGCACCGATCCATTCCTCATTCCTGCAATAAATGCTATGCAATTTTAGCATAATGCATAGAAACTATGCAATTAACATACTTACCTACAGGTGTTAACATTTTTAGCAGAGTTAGCTTATGAGGTATCTGTGCCAACGATATTTCTAAAGTACAGGCGAAACCCTACACGAGCACGATTTTAAATCGCCGGCTCTGGTCTGTTCATCCTGGTTATTTAATTGCACGATGGTTATTTTATTAAAATAAATCCATCTGCTTAACTGACGGGTTGAATTAACCGAATAGCATCTTATCCAGCCAATAGTTTGTCAGGAGTGCCATGTCACGTATTGAATCAGTAAAAGACGCTCTTCTTGCGCTCGGAATTCAGGAAAGCAGCGAGCTGTTTTATAACCCCGATTACGACTTGCTGATTGCGCATGAAACCAGTGCAGAGCTCACCGGCGCGGCGCGCGGCGTCATGACCGAGTCCGGGGCCGTTGCCGTGGATACCGGGATCTTTACCGGACGCTCTCCGCGCGACAAATATATCGTCAGAGACGAGCTGACGCGTGACACCGTCTGGTGGTCCGATTCCGGCCTTGGCCGCAACGATAATAAGCCGTTATCCACGGAGATTTGGGCTGACCTGAAGACGCTGGTTGCCGGACAGCTGAGCGGCAAAAAATTGTATGTTGTCGATGCCTGGTGCGGCGCCAGTCCGGCAACGCGCCTGGGCGTCCGCTTCGTTACCGAAGTGGCCTGGCAGGCGCACTTCGTCAAAAACATGTTTATTGCGCCGAGCGCGGAAGAGCTGGCTGAATTTACGCCGGACTTCGTCGTCCTCAACGGCGCGGGCTGCACCAACGACAAATGGCAGGAACAAGGGCTGAATTCCGAGAACTTTGTCGCCTTTAACCTGAGCGAAAAAATTCAGCTGATCGGCGGCACCTGGTACGGCGGCGAAATGAAGAAGGGTCTCTTCTCGGTGATGAACTATCTGCTCCCGCAGCAGGGGATCGCCTCGATGCACTGTTCAGCTAACCGCGGCGAAGCGGGAGACGTGGCGCTCTTCTTTGGTCTGTCAGGCACCGGCAAAACCACGCTTTCCACCGACCCGCAGCGTCAGCTGATCGGCGATGACGAGCACGGCTGGGACGATGAAGGCGTGTTTAACTTCGAAGGCGGCTGCTATGCCAAGACCATTAATCTTGACCCGCATGCCGAACCGGAAATTTACGGCGCGATTCGTCGTAACGCGCTGCTGGAAAACGTGGTGGTCAGAGCCGATGGCAGCGTGGATTACGCCGACGGCAGTAAGACTGAAAATACCCGCGTTTCTTATCCGCTGTCGCATATTGACAACATCGTGAAACCGGTATCGCGCGCGGGCCATCCGTCGAAGGTCATTTTTCTTGCCGCCGATGCTTTTGGCGTGCTGCCGCCGGTATCCCGTCTGACAACCGAGCAGATGCAGTATCATTTCCTGTCGGGTTTTACCTCGAAGCTGGCCGGAACCGAACGCGGCATTACTCAGCCAACGCCAACCTTCTCCGCCTGCTATGGCGCGGCCTTCCTGCTGCTGCACCCTACGCAGTATGCCAGCGTTCTGGCAGCGAAAATGGCGGCATCGGGCGCCGAGGCCTGGCTGGTGAATACCGGCTGGAATGGAGAGGGCAAGCGCCTTTCACTACGCGATACGCGCAATATCATCAGCGCGATCTTAAACGGCACTACCGGTGAGCTGCGCGAGGAGACGGTCCCGGTGTTCGGTCTGTCTATTCCGCAAACCGTGCCAGGCGTGGATAGCGCGCTGCTTGACCCGCGTAGCGGCTGGTCTTCCGCCGACAAATGGCAGGAGAAGGCCGAAAGCCTGGCGCAGTTGTTTATGGATAACTTCAGGCAATATAGCGATACCGAAGCCGGCGCCCGCCTGGCGTTAGCCGGTCCGACGCTGACAAAATCAGCCGTTACGGCCTAAGGCATTTTTTCAGCGACCAACCCGGGCAGCCGCCCGGGTTTTTTACGTTAGCCATCGCCGGGTGAATGGCGCAGGAACTTGACTCTGCCTGTTTAGCGATTATAAATAAAGGGATGCAGGGCTCAGGATTGGGTCAAAATAACCTCATGGCATTATTGTTATGAGAATTATCCTGGTAACCCTGCTGCGATGATCCCTCGATACGCTGATATCGATAAATAAAGGAATGACTATGAAACTCTGGAGTAAAACGCTAATCGCTTCTGCCGTATGCTTATTTCTTGCCGGCTGTGATGATTCCTCAAAAGTTGATGCTAATCTGGATAAAGCAAAAGATAACGCCCAACAAATTAAAGAGGCGGCGTCCGATAAAGCCGACGCAATTAAGGATGAAGCTGATAAACACATTGATGCAATAAAAAAACAGGCGGCGGACGAGGCCAACAATCTCAGCAGCCAGGCCTCCAGCATCAAGGCGGAGGCGGATAAAAAAGCGGAAGCAATTGCTCAGCAGGCCCAGGCCCAGGCTGATGCCGTCAAGCAGGATGCCCGGCAGAAAAGCGACCAAATCGTGCAGGAAGCTGGCAAAATTAAAGACAGCGCGATTGTTGATGCCAATAACCTGGCCAACGATGCGGCGAATAAAACAAAAGAAATTAAAGAGAGTATCGCTCCCGCTAAAACCGCAGAAGATGCGGCCAATGCGAACCAGCAGACATCACACTGATTATTTTTCGCCCTCCAGCCTTATGCCAACATTATCTTCAGCGCGTTGGTTCGCTGAAGATAATGTGGATTCTGCCTTTTAGTTGTGGGTCACCCAGACGAGTTTATCGACCGGGAAGCCCAACTTCCGCGCAATGCTCACATACTCCTGCTTCACGGAGTCAGGGATGGTCGGCGTGCGCGACAGGATCCACAGATAGCCGCGATCGGGGCCGCTGACCAGTGCATATTGATACTGGCTATCCAGCGCGATCACGTTATAGCCACCGTAAAACGGGCCAAAAAAGGAGACTTTCAGCGCCGCAGTATCAGGAGCGCCGGTGAAATAAGCTTTACCCTCGCTCTCGTTCCATTTTTGTTTCTGCGGATCGTAACCACGGTTAACTACGCTAATGCCGCCATCGCTGCGTTGACCGTAGGTCGCGGTGACCTGCTCCAGGCCGCGTTCGAAACGATTTTCAAGGCGGGCAACTTCATACCATTTGCCCAGATACCGACTCGCGTCAAAGTCGCTTATGGGCTCGACACCTTTGGGTGGCGTGGGGGATTTACAGGCGACAAGGGTTAATGCGATAGCAACGCCAGTCAGAACAGGCCATATCTTCATGTGAAGTCCTTTTGTGAACGCAGGTACAGGAAGTATAGCGCAGGCTTATTCTTTTCCCGATCGTTGAGGTTATATTCAGAAAAATCTATCGCCCCCGGGACGAATAGCATTCTGCGCTTGTTTCCATAACCGCGTTTATCACGAAAAATTGAATATATTTTCACAGCGCAGCTGCTAACGTTTAATTGTTATTATCCGCAACAGGAAAACATTGTGAAAAAATTATCCGGTCTGGTTCTGTTATCTGCTATGTCTTTCATCCCCGCAGCGTTTAGTGCTCCCACCGGGACGCTCAGCGTACATATTCTCAATCAGCAAACCGGGCTGCCTTCCTCGGGCGTGACGGTGACCCTGGAAAAACAGCAGGCGAATAAATGGACCGAGCTTGCAAGCGGCGTAACCGACAACGATGGCCGAATTAAATCGCTGTATCCGGCAGAAGAGGATATGCAGCCGGGGATTTACAAAGTGACCTTCAAAACTGGCGATGACTTCAATAAGCAGAAACTGGCCTCATTTTTCCCGGAGATCCCGGTTCTCTTTACCGTGACGCGCACCAATGAAAAGCTACATATTCCTTTGCTGCTCAGCCAGTATGGCTATTCCACCTATAAAGGCAGCTGATCGCTCGCAATAAACACGCTTTACCTCACGCCATAATAAACAAAAGCCTGCTTACAATGGACTGCACCCCAAAAGTTGGACACCCAACTGAGTAAGGTGCAGTTTTTTATGG